>ERZ791641.1092-NODE-1092-length-14385-cov-3.239288_pt1 | contig 14385 bp, 13 predicted proteins | sample MGYA00510055_ERZ791641 | MGnify/ENA primary metagenome ERZ791641 (study PRJEB30046, sample SAMN00715226) | human gut metagenome | study: EMG produced TPA metagenomics assembly of the A metagenome-wide association study of gut microbiota in type 2... | reverse complement strand
GTAAGGCCTCCCAGGGTAAGGGCACAATCTTTCTCGTCATCTATCCGCCGCATTTACACCGAGAGTTCCGTATAGCTTGGGGCTTCAATTTGTGTTGCAACCTTACCCACTCTCATATGCCTGATGCGGTTCCTGTTCGTCGGACCAACGGTTTGCCTAGAGCTTCCTTCAGATTCCACCTCACGATGGACACCCTTGCCTTCGGCTATGCGCTTGGTGCTATCCCCTGCGCTCGGGACTTTCACCCGTTAGATTGTGCCCATGCCTGGCACACAACAACAGCCTGCCAGATGGCAGGCTGTTGTTTTTTTTTCCACAAAGTGCCCCCTCACAAGGAGTCGAAGGGAACTACAACGAAACAGATTCGAAGGCGATTTCCTGTGGGGCTATTTGTGGGGCAACCCTGAAAAGCCTCCCCCTTCCACCCCATCACCAGAATTAATATTCGATCTGCGCAATTCATAGCACCCTCATTTCCTCTGTGCCTCTAGCGCCTTACCCCAGACATCACCCCAGCTTCCCGTAAGAGAACCTTTGGCATAGTCAACAACCCGGTTTTCGAAAAAGTTCGTGTGCGATACACCCAGCATAGCATCCACCCACGGAAGCGGATTCTTTTTGATGCCAAAGATGCCCTTCATGCCGAGACCGATGAGGCGGCGGTCGGCGATGTAGCGGATGTAGCTGCGGACCTCCTCGCGGGTGAGGCGGCGCATTTCGGAGACGCCGAAGGCGAGGTCGATGAAGCGGTCCTCGAGTTCGACCATGGTTTCGGCGATGCCGTAGATCTTGGCCTTGAGAGAGTCGTTCCAGAGTTCGGGGTTCTCGACGATGTACTCGCGGAAGAGCTTCGTCATGGACTCGGTGTGGAGCGTCTCGTCGGCGATGGACCAGGCGATGATCTGGCCCATGCCCTTCATCGTGCCGTTTCGCGTGAAGTTGAGCAGCATGACGAAGGACGAAAAGAGCTGCATGCCCTCGGTGAATGCCGAGAAGGCGGCGATCTGCGCGGCGAGGTCGCGGCTGTCCTCGGCGACTTCGTTGAAGAAGTCGTGCTTGGCGGCCATGGCCTCGTACTGCAGGAACTCGTTGTAGATGGACTCGGGGAGCCCGATCGTCTCGATGAGGTGCGAGTAGGCGGCGATGTGCACGGCCTCGCGCGCGGCGAACGACGAGAGCATCATTCGGACCTCGGGCTGACCGAAGCGCGGGAGGTAGTGGTTGACGTAGGCGCCCGAGACGTCGATGTCGCCCTGGGTGAAGAAGCGCAGGATCTTCGTGAGGAAGTCGCGCTCGCTGTCGGTGAGCTTCTGGCCGTAGTCCTTGACGTCCTCGAGCATGGGCACTTCGGTCCAGAGCCAGTGCATCTGCTCGGACTGCATGAAGGCCTCGTAGGCCCAGGGGTACTTGAAGGGCTTGAAGCAGGTGCGGGTCGAAAGGAGCCCGCCGGCGGTGTTCTTGTCGGTCATGATGTGGTTCCCTCCGGTCAGCCTTCGCAGGCGAGGCAGGTGGTGTTGTCGGCGACGGCCTGCATGCTGATCTGATCCTCGATGCGGCGGCGCTCGACCTGGACGCCGACTCGGTCCGCCTTGCGGAGCTTGTCGGAGCGGTTGTAGTAGAGGCTCTTGAGGCCCTTCTTCCAGGCGGAGAAGTGGCAGGCGTGCAGATAGGCGATCGAAACGTCGGGCGGGAAGAAGAGGTTCACGCTCTGGCCCTGGTCGATGAAGGCCTGCCTGTCGGCGGCAAGCTCGATGATCCAGCGTTGGTCGAGTTCGATGGCGGTCTTGAAGACGTCGCGCACTTCCTTCGGAAGGTCCTCACGGTGCTGCACGGAGCCGTCATGGGCGATGATGTCGGCCCAGACGTCATCCGTGTCGAGGCCGCGCTTTTCGAGCTCGGCCTTGAGAAAGCGGTTCTTCACGATGTAGGCGCCGGAGATCGTATCCTGACGGTAGATGTTGGCACGATAGGGCTCGATCGAGGGACTCGTGCCGCCCATGATGAGGGACGAGGAGGCATTGGGCGCGACGGCCATGCGGTGCGAGAAGCGGCGCATGACGCCGGAGTCGGCCGCGTCGGGACAGGGGCCGCGCTCGGCGCACAGGCGCGCGTCGGCCTTTTCGACCGCTGCGGCGATGTGCCTGAACATGTCGCGATTCGTGAACTTGGCGGCGGCGGACTCGAAGGCGATGCCGCGCTTCTGCAGATAGGCGTGAAAGCCCATGGCGCCGAGGCCCACGCTGCGCTCGCGCATGGCGGAGTAGCGCGCGCGGCGGATGCCGTCGGGCGCGTGCTCGATGAAGTACTGGAGCACGTTGTCGAGGAACTCCATCGCGTCGTCGATGAACTGCTCGTTGCCGCGCCACTCGTCGTAGTACTCGAGGTTGACGGAGGAGAGGCAGCAGACGGCCGTGCGGTCCTTCGAGGTCGGCAGGAAAATCTCGGTGCAGAGGTTGGAGCCGTGAATGGAGAGCCCCTTGTCCTTGAGCCAGGAGGGCAGCGCGCGGTTGGCCGTGTCGGTGAAGACGAGATAGGGCTCGCCCGTGTGCATGCGCATCTCAAGGAGGCGCTGCCAGAGGTCGCGGGCGGAGACGGTCGCGACGACCTCGCCCGTGGTCGGGTGACGAAGATCCCAGGAGTCGTCCGCATCGGCGTCGCGCATCGAGGCCTCGATCTTCTCCATGAAGGCGTCGGTGATGTTGACGCCGTGGTGCAGATTGAGGGCCTTGAGGTTCTGGTCGCCCGTGGGCTTGCGCATCTCGATGAACGGAATGATGTCCGGATGATCGATCGAGAGGAAGGCGGCGTAGGAGCCGCGGCGGGTAGAACCCTGACGGTAGGCGAGGCAGGAGGCGTCGTAGACCTTGAGGTGCGGCATCACGCCCACGGACTTCTCGTCGGCCGAGCGGATGCCGACGTGGATGCCCACGCCGCCGCCGAGCATGGAGAGGCGGTTGACCTCGGAGAGCGTCTCGATGAGGCCTTCGGCGCTGTCGTCCATGTAGGAGAGATAGCACGAGACGGGAAGCCCGCGGCCCGTGCGGCCGAAGGCGAGAATGGGCGTCGCAAAGGAAAGCCAGTGGCGGCTTGCGTATTCGTATATGCGGGCGGCGTGCTCCGGGTTCGAGCCGAAGGTCTCGGCCACGAACTTGAAGCGCTCCTGCGGACTCTTCTCGTCCGCGCGCATGTAGCTTTCGCGAAGGCGCATGAGCCCGAGCTCATCAAAGAGCGCGTCGCGGCTCTGATCGATCTGAACGGCCATCGATGGGGTTCCTTTCAAAAGGGATTTCGGAATTTCGTGGAATCCTGGCAGATGTCTGCGGCAGAGGCGCCTGGAGGCACACCCACAACATCTTGTGGTTTGAAGCGTGAACGGACACAAGAACTTGCGTCCGTGAAGTGAGTCTCATAGTACAGAGAAACCCGCCCGCGCGCCAATAAGGGAGGCCTAACCGGACAATAAGGATTATTTACGAGGCCTGTGCGACGGGACTTTGCACGCTTTTCAGAGGAACCAGGCTGTTTGACCTATTGCGCGAATGCGGTATGGAGGCGTAGAGTATGCGGAAGCGGCGCCTCAAACGGCACCTGCAGTTCAAGATCAATCAAAAGATCAATCGGATTTGGAAACGGAAGTCATCATGACGCACGCCTTCAACGCTCAGTCTCTTCTTTGGTGGTGGCACCCCCAGCAAGCGGGTACCGGCCAGAGATAGTCACGAGCGTCAAGAACGCAAGTCAACAGTTTCCCCACAACCCGCGGATGTCGAATCAGCGGGTTTTCTTTTATCCAGTCTCTCCCTCCGGTTCGGCAACCGCAAGCACCAGACAAAGGTTTTGCGATGTCAAGCCCAGTTCTCCCCCTCATCAGACAACCGCTCCTGAAGACCCTCAAGCCCGAGGCCAGGCCCTGGCCCGGCTTTCTCCGCGCGCCCGCCGGCATGGCCGGAATCCCCGCGGGACGCCTCCCCTGAAGCGTCCGCGAAAACACAGGATCAACTGAAAGTCAACTGAAAACCAACGGAAAAAGCCGACCAAAAATGAAAGGAGCACGAAATGGATGCCCGACTTGAAACCCTCTACCGCATGCAGCCCCTGAGCGCTGCCGAAACCGACGCCCTCTTCACCGAGGTCTTTGCAGGCAGCATGAGCGAGCCTGAGCTTGCGTCCCTTCTCACCGCCCTGAAGATGAAGGGCGAGACGCCCGACGAAATCCGCGGAGCGGCCGCCGCGATGCTGCGCGCCGCGAGGCCCTTCCCGAAATCCGCCTTCGAGGTGGGCGAGATCGTCGGCACGGGCGGCGACGGCGCGGGCACGATCAACGTCTCGACGATGACGGCGCTCGCCGCGGCGGGCGCAGGTCTCAGGATCGCCAAGCACGGCAACCGCGGCGTGTCGTCCCCGTCGGGCGCCTCGTCGCCCAGTCCGGCATCCGCACCCACGCCGACGTCGAGCGCGTCGCACGCGCGGCCCGCGTCTTCCTCGTGGGCTCCGTCCTCAATCAGGCCGACGACGTCTCGCTCGCCGTGAGAAGACTCGTCTTCGGCGAAATGACGGTCTGCGGCATCACACGGGCCGACGATGCGACCAGGGCCGCGCTCGAGGGCTTTTCCGCAGCAGGCGTCGTGCTCGCGAAGCGCTCACCCAGAGCGGTCACACCCGAAGGACTCGCGGTCCTCTCGAATGAGATCAAGGAACGCACGAAGGCCCTCGGCCTCACGATGCCCGTCACGGCCGTCGTCGACACAGACGAAACGGACGTTCTCCGGGCCATCGCCTCGCCCGCCGCCGCAGGCGCCTTCACGCCCCTCCAGATCCACGGTGACGTGACGGACGCAGACCTCGAAGGACTTCGTGTCCTGTTTCCGGGAAAGGCCCTCCATCTCGCGGCCGCTCTCCCCGAGGACCCCGTCGCGCTCGCCGAGGCGGCCCGCAGGCTCGAGGGGCTTCTCGAGCGGGGACTCGCCGAAAGGATCGTCGTCGACGGCACCTCGGACGGCCTCGCGGGCGGACTCACGCCCGAAAACGCACGGACCGCCGCAGCTGCGGGTGCGGCGGGGCTCGACGCGAACTCGGGCGTCGAGTCGGCGCCGGGCCTCAAGGATCCGCGCCTTCTGGCCCTCTTCGCGGGCGCCATGCGGGGATGCCCCCGACGCAGACCCGAAAACCGAGCACACTGAACTACACAGAACCGAACTCGAAAAAGGAATCTCCATCATGCTGCTCAATCCCTACTTCGGCCAATACGGCGGCCAGTTCGTCCCCGAGCTTCTCCTTCCCGCCCTCGACCAGCTCGAGCGCGCCTACGTCGACGCGACGGACGATCCCGCCTTCAGGACGGAGCTCGACCGCCTGCTGACGACCTATGCGGGCCGTCCGACGCCGCTCACGAGGCTCACGCGCCTTACGGAGGGCACGAAGACGACGAACTACCTCAAGCGCGAGGACTTGCTGCACGGCGGCGCCCACAAAACGAACCAGGTGCTCGGCCAGGCGCTCCTCACGAAGCGCATGGGCAAGACCCGCGTGATCGCCGAGACGGGCGCGGGCCAGCACGGCGTCGCCACGGCGCTCGCCTCGGCCCTATTCGGCTTCAAGTGCAGGATCTACATGGGCGCCAAGGACGTCGAGCGCCAGAAGCCCAACGTCTTCAGGATGGAGCTCATGGGCGCCGAGGTCGTGCTCGTCACGGCGGGAAGCGGCACGCTCAAGGAGGCCTGCAACGCGGCCCTTCGCAACTGGGCCGAATCCTTCGAGGACACGCACTACATGCTCGGCACCGCCGCGGGCCCGCATCCCTTCCCGACGATCGTGCGTGAGTTCCAGAAGGTGATCGGCGAGGAGGCCCGCGCCCAGTTCGCCGAGGCCGAGAACGGACTCCTGCCCGACGCCGTCATCGCCTGCGTGGGCGGGGGCTCCAACGCCATCGGCCTCTTCACGGACTTCAGGCCCTTCGAAGACACCCGCCTTATCGGCGTCGAGCCCGCGGGCATGGGCATCGCCTCGGGCAAGCACGGCGTCACGCTCGGCGAGGGTCAGCTCGGCATCTTCTTCGGCGCGCGCTCCTACAACATGCAGACGCCCGAAGGCCAGATCAACGAGTCGTACTCGATCTCGGCCGGCCTCGACTTCCCGTCGGTCGGCCCCGAACACGCCCACCTCAAGGACACGGGCAGGGCCGAGTACGTGAGCGTCACCGACCGCGAAGCCCTCGGCGCCTTCCTCGAACTCTCCCTCAAGGAAGGCATCATCCCCGCGCTCGAAAGCTCCCACGCCCTCGCCTACGCGCTCAAGATGGCCCGCGCGGAACCTGAAAAAGAACAGAAGCTCGTCGTCAACCTCTCGGGCCGAGGCGACAAGGACATCTTCCAGGTGGCCGCGAGGCTCGAGGCCGACGGCTGCCTGAAGGACGGCCGCCTCAGCTCCGACGCACTCGGAGCCTACGCCGACTGAGATGCGGAAAAAGACTACGGAACACACAACGGAAACACTGCTGAATGAGAGACGCCATGACCGAACGCTTTGAAAACCTCTTCGCCCGACTCGCCCAAAGGCGCGAGGGCGCATTCGTCCCCTTCGTGAACCTCTGCGACCCCGATCCCGAGACCTCGCTCGCCGTTCTCGAAACGCTCGTCGCCTCGGGCGCCGACGCGCTAGAGCTCGGGATCCCGTTCTCCGACCCGTGCGCCGACGGCCCCGTCGTCGAGGCCTCCGCCGACAGGGCCCTCGCCAACGGCGCCACGCCCGCACGCTGCCTCGACGTACTGCGCAGGTTCAGGACCGCACATCCCGAGACGCCCGTCTGCCTCATGCTCTACATCAACCTCGTCGCGACCCCCGGCGTCAGGCGCTTCATGCAGGCCGCCGCCGACGCGGGCGCAGACGCCGTGCTCATTCCCGACCTCCCGACGAGCATGCGCGAGGGCGAGCCCGAATGGGACGAGGCCGCCCGCGAGGCGGGCCTGCACCTCGTCGCCATCGTGCCGCCCAACGCCTCCGACGAGCGCGTCGCAAGAATCGCGGGACTCACGAGCGGATACACCTATCTGCTCTCGCGCGTCGGCATCACCGGCACCGACCACGCCTCGGGCACGCCCGCAGAGCGCATCATCCGCGACCTCGAGAGGGCCAAGGCCCCGCCCGCCCTGCTCGGCTTCGGCATCTCCACGCCCGAACACGTCAGGCGCGCGCTCGAAGCGGGCGCCGCAGGCGTCATCGTGGGCTCCGCCCTCGTGAAGATCGTCTCCGAACACCTCGGCGACAGGGACGCCATGCTCAAGGCCCTCGGCAGCGCCGCCGCCCCCTTCAAGGCCACCACGCGAACGGCCTGAAGAACCATGGACCACGCACGAATATTCCAAATGTTTTTGGATTATGGAAAAAGGGCACCCGCAAACGAAAACTTCTGCTGGCGCCCTGCCTTCTTCACAAGAAACAGCGTCTAAACGCCTGCAACGCGGTTACAAAAGATGTCTTACGTCCCACAGTCGCGTCCCGCAAGCGGAAAACGCTTGCAATTAGCAGACGGGGCATGATAGGATACATCTAACAAATCAAACGACGGCATCCCGGAGGCAGGCGAACCCGCCGCCCCGAAGGCTCCCGTCCTCTTGAAGGAGAAATTCTCATGAACGACATCGTGATGGTCAACGACGCCAACGTCGAATCCGTGATTGCAGCCGACAAGCCCGTGATTCTCGCCATCGGCGCGAGCTGGTGCCCCGACTGCCGCCGCGCCCAGCCCTTCTTCACGCAGCTCGCGGCTGTCAACGCCGAACGCGCCGTCTTCGCCTCCTGCGACTCCGAGCAGAATCCGCAGGTCGTCGCGAAGTACGCCGTGCAGCACATCCCGACGATGGTCGCGCTCAAGGGCGGCAGGGAAGTCGACCGGATCGTCGAGGTGAAGACGCCGGGCGAGCTCAAGGCCTTCGTCGAGCGCAACATCTGACGCCCGCACAAGTCCTTCTCAGGATCTCCCGATCCGAGATATCTTTTTGAGGCACCCGCAGGACAAGACGCCTGCGGGTGCCTTTTTGTCTGAAAAAATCGTTGCACTGACATAGGAAGTCCTCAGTTCCGCCCATGTCTGCGCTAATTTTCACTTCTTAGACTTCAGTCCGATTCGAACAGTGCGCCGCGGCAAGCGAGCCGCTCTCCCGCGCACCGGCAACTGCAACTGTTTGAAGAGGTTTTGACAATGAAGATCAAGAACACCACTGCCGCCATTCTCGCCGCTGCCGCCATGACGGCCGCCACCACCGCCTGAGCCGTCGACGCCGCCCCCGCATCCGTCCCGCAGATCACGGAAAACGCGCAGCCGCAGGTTGGCATGAGCGCCGCAACTGCTGCGGCCGACAGACCCGCTCCGCCCGCCTGCCTGCACATGAGCCGCGCGAATACGGTCCCGTCTTGGACGTCCGCGTGGTGAAGGACGACGGCACGAACGTCCACACCTTCGTGGACGCGCAGACGGGCAAGGTGGTCGCCGCCGACGAATTCGGCATCGGCGAAGGTCGCCACATGTTCGACGGCCGCGGATACGGCCACCGCGATCACGACCGGGGCGACTGCGGCTTCGGCTTCGGTCACGGCTTCGGGTTCCATGGCGGCCGCGCCTGCTGGTGATGAATGATTCCGGCGCACGATGAGGCGCCCGAAATACAGGGATGAAGAACGGGAGCGGACTCGGAGCCGGCTCCCGTTCTTTGCTTTTGGGAACGAAGGCTTTGGAAAACCCGCCCTCAGGAGAGAACCGTGAAGACCGCGAGCGCGAGGAAGAGCCGCGGTTGAGCCAGAGCGACAATGCGGGGCTCTGCAGCTTCTTCGCCGCAGCGCCCGCCGCCCAGGCGATGGCCGAGAAGACGACGAAGGTGGCGAGGATGAAGGTGAGGCCCTGCACGACCATCTGAAGGACCAGAGCCCAGCCCGTCGTGCCGGGTGCGACGAACTGCGGGAAGAAGGCAAGGAAGAAGATCTGCACCTTCGGGTTCGTGATGTTCATGATGAGGCCGCGGCGCCAGAGTTGCACGGGCGAGAGCTCGACGGCGCGCTCCGTGCCGACGGGATCGGCCGCGTGGGTCCATGCACCCCAGGCAAGATAAAGAAGATAGGCGGCGCCCGCGAGCTTGATCGCCATGAAGAGTGCAGGAACGGCCGCGACGACGGCTGCAAGGCCACAGGCCGCGAAGAACGTCTGCAGCACCAGACCGGTCATGAGGCCGAACACGACGGTGACGCCCGCTCGCACGCCGTAGACGGCGCTCTGCGCGAGCACAAAGAGATTGTCGGGACCGGGAGCGGCAGAAAGCAGCAGGCTCGCGCCGAGGAATGTGAGCCAGACGGAGAAGGTCATGATGAGGGCCTGTTGTGCGTTGTGCAGTGTTGTTGTGTTTTGGCGGGCCGTGCGGAAATGCACGGGACAAAAAAACCCGCAGCGGGCTACGGGAAGAGGCTTGGGCCTGCCGCACTGCGGGGAAACAGCAAGCTTCATATTGCGCGAGCTTCACCGGTTGAGCCAGGAGGTAATGATGCAACACGGGAGCTCGAGAGAGAAGCGCAAGTGCTTGCTTGAATCATCATAGAACAAGCATCCGCACTCAAGCCCCTTCTTTGAACGGTTCTTGCGGCACGTCAGGAAAGGCCAACGGACGGGTTTATTACTGCGGGTCCTTCATAGTAAAATAGATTTTTTCCTTCCGATTCAGGGACCTCCGGCGAGGCCCCGTCCTCTTCCCTCCTTGTCCTCCCATCAAAGCCACCAGACGGTGCTCCAGGGCGACAGCGCCTCCTCCACGTCCGCGGCGGACGAAACCGTCTGAACGAGCGGGCGTCCATGCGAATCGAGGGGAGGATTCTCAAGAAGCCTGATCGCCCACGGCTCGCCCTCCTCGACGATCGAGTGCCACAGCAGCACGGGGTGTCCAAGCTCGAGCGAGAACGCGACCTCGCGCAGGGTGCTCGAGCCCTCCTTTCCCGCCATCACCAGACTTCCGAGCCCGAGGGCCGCGATCGCGCGGTTGCGTGCGCGAAGGCTCTCCGCGCGCTCCTCGTCCGTGAACGAGAGTCCGTTCACCTGAGGGGCGAGCGAGATGAGCAGGCCGTATTCGGCGATGCGGCGCGCAAGGCGCGCGTTGGCGGGCGGCCAGGGCTGCGAGAGCGGCGTCCCCATGACGGCGATGGTGCGCCCGACCGTGCCCGACGGACTCCTCGCCTCGAGCGCGCCCTCGTGGGCGGCGGTGTCGATGCCTGCGGCAAGCCCCGAGACGACGACGGCCCCGCGTGCGGCAAGCTCGCGGGCGACGCGACGCGCATCGGCGCGGGCTGAGTCGGACGCATCCCTCGAACCCACTATCGAGACGCGCAGCTGGCGCTCGGTGAGCGACAGGTCGCCTTCGTGCACGAGCACGGCGGGATGCTCCTCAAGGGCGGCAAGCTCGGGCGGATAGGAGGGATCGGAGGCGGCGACGAGCTTCGTGCCATCGGGGAGCGTCTCGTCGAGAAGACGCACGACCACTTCGCGACCCGCGCGTTCAAAGGGGCGCTTTTCAAGCGTGACGAGCATGTCAAAGGCGTCGGTGGGGATCTTGTGCATGGTTTCTCCTTGACGGATCGGGGAGCAGAACGCCGATGAAAGGCCTAGTTGGGGGCAGCTGGTCCGGAACACATGCCTGAAACGCCGTTTTTGCGGGGACGCGCGGCATTGGCCGGCCCTCGACTGTCCGTCTTCATGCAGTTCATCATAAGGGCCCCGTCCGATCAGTACCATTGGGTCTTTTGCCAAACGGGTTTACCCACTCGGGGAAAGCCCCATCAACACTACCACTCAGAGGGTATACCTGACCACGTTTCCCCCTATCATCAAATGCACCCGCATTCTGCGCAAGCTCCTCGCGCCGACATCATTCCACCCGCCGCCCGCCCATTTAAATAAGGGATCTAACCTACCTCTATATGGGTATTTCAACCTATTGAAAGCGGCACTTTTTTCCTCTTCTTCCCTCTCTCAGTGCGCTTTATTGCAAACGTTTGCGTTACGGCAAATTTCAGGGCGTCTTAACATGGGACTCTCCTCTATATTTAGGGTTGGAAAAAAAGCCGGACCTGTTGTCCGGCACACAATTTCCCGAATGCCCGCTAGGAGAGGTCCGAAGAAGACCGGCGGGGGTTCGGAAGACTTGAGATAGGAGAACTTTCCATGAAGAAGATTCTGGTTGCCACTGCTGTCGCCGCCGCCTTCGGCGTTTCCGGCGTTCAGGCTGCCGAAGACATCACCGTCGACGTCGCCGTGATCGGCGCGGGCGGCGCAGGCCTTTCCGCCGCCGTCGAAGCGGCCAACCTCGGCGCCAAGGTCGTCGTTGTTGAAAAGATGGCCATGGCGGGCGGCAACACGATCCGCGCAGCCGGCGGCCTCAACGCCCCGTGCACGTCGCTCCAGGCCGCCAAGGGTGTTCAGGACTCCCTTGAAATCGCCTACTACGACACGATGAAAGGCGGTCACTGGAAGAACGATCCCGAACTCGTTCGCACGCTTGTTTCCGGCGCTGCCGGCTCCGTCGAATGGCTCCTCGCTCTCGGCGGCGACCTTCGTGACGTCGGCCTGCTCGCCGGCGCCTCCAAGGCCCGCGCCCATCGTCCGACCGGCGGCGCCCTCGTCGGCCCTGAAGTCGTCCGCACGCTCTACACGGCCGCCAAGGACCGCAAGATCGACATGCGCATGAACACTGAAGCCACGAAGATCCTCACCGACGACGGCAAGGTCACGGGCATTCAGGTCAAGAGCAAGAAGGACGGCACCTACACGATCCACGCCAAGGCCGTCGTTGACGCCGCCGGCGGCTTCGGTGCCAACAACGACCTCGTCTCCAAGTACGTGCCCCGCCTGAAGGGCTTCGCCACGACGAACCATCCGGGCGCCACGGGCGACGGCCTCGTCCTCGCTGAAAAGGCCGGTGCCCAGCTCATCGACATGACCGAAATCCAGACGCACCCGACCGTGGTGCCGAAAGTCGGCGAAATGATCACCGAAGCCGTTCGCGGCAACGGCGCCATCCTCATCAACAAGGACGGCAAGCGCTTCTTCAACGAGCTCAACACCCGCGACGCGGTCTCCGCCGCCATCCTCAAGCAGAAGGACGGCGTGGCCTACCTCTTCTTCGATTCCGACATGCAGAAGTCCCTGAAGGCCACGAACAACTACATCAAGCAGTCCTACTGCCTCAAGGGCGAGACGCTTGACGAACTCGCCGGCAAGATGGGAGTGCCCGCCGACAAGCTCAAGGCCTCCCTTGAAGCCTGGAAGCAGGGCAAGGCTGCGGGCAAGGACGCCTTCGGTCGCGCCGACATGCCGCGCAACCTCGATCAGGCTCCGTTCTACGCCATCATGGTGACGCCTGCCGTCCACCACACGATGGGCGGCGTGAAGATCGACCCGAAGACCCAGGTCTACAACACCAAGGGCCAGATCATCCCGGGCTACTTCGCCGCGGGTGAAATCACGGGCGGCGTTCACGGCGGCAACCGTCTCGGCGGCAACGCCCAGGCCGACATCGTGACCTTCGGCCGCATCGCCGGCCAGCAGGCCTACATCTACTCGAAGCAGGCCAAATAACGGACCTTCCTCCCGTCCTCCGCGACGGGAGCATCCGCTCGCACAAAGCCCCGCCGCCCGGCGGGGCTTTTTTCATCGGAGCACCTCCGCTCGCCCCCGCAAAAAAGCCTGAGCCGCCTTCAGGATCATGAAAACGACGGCGTCCGAGGCGTTGCGCCCCCTCCCCTTTCCCGCATCGCGGGCGCACCCGCCGTCGCCGCCTGTGAGCGAGGTGAAGAGACGGATCTTCCGCATTTTCCGCGCAGTCGGGAACGAATCGTTCACGTGCCTGAGAATCAGGGTGACACGAATTTCGACCTCGTTCGTTTTTGCAGATTTTTCGCCCTGAAAACGCGTTTTTTGACCGATTCAGGCCCCGTTTTGCACGTTCTCTGAATTTCGTTCCTGTGCTCGCGGGGTGTGATTTCGAGCCATTTTCCGCCCCTGGGACGCCCGCATTGGCTACAATGGTTTTCTGCAGATACAACAAATCCAAAAAAAGGACTTACGATGACCGCAAACACGCAGTCCCAGGCGATTGTCCGCGTAGTGGACGACGATCCCGACGTCAGGCGCTCCTGGCAGTTCGTAATCGAGGGCGAAGGCTGGAACGTACTCACGTACGCGAGCGCGCTCGAGTTTCTCGAGAAGGACAGTCCCTTCACGCCGGGGTGCCTGGTGCTTGACGTGCGCATGCCGGGGATGAGCGGGATCGAACTCCAGCATGAGATGAAGTTGCGCGGCGACACGCTCCCCATCATCTTCATCTCGGCCCACGGCGACATCGACATGGCCGTGAAGACGATGAAGGACGGTGCGGACGACTTCCTCTCGAAGCCCGTGACGCCCGAGAGACTTCTTGATGCGATCGAGAAGGCCGTGAAACGCGACGCGAGGATCCGCACGGAGTCCGCGGCGCTCGAGCAGGCCAGAGCGGCCTTCCGCAGGCTCTCGGCGCGCGAGCAGGAGGTGGCCATGGGCGTGGCGCGCGGGCTTCTCAACAAGCAGATCGCCTATGAGCTCAACATTTCAGAGAAGACCGTGATTGCGCACAGAAGCTCGCTCTGCAAGAAGCTCGGCGCGAGGACCGCGGCCGACATCACGCGCATGCTGATGACGATCGATCCCGACGCGATCACGGGCGCGCCCGCACCCGCCGACGGAGAGTGAGCCCGGGGATCCCCTTCCCTTTCGATTCCTTCGGCTTTGCTGAATCCGGACAAAAAGAGAGCCGCTTCGACGACCTGTGCGTCGAAGCGGCTCTTTGTTTTCGTGGGCCTCCGGTCCTGCCTGCCCGTGAGGCGGGACCGGAGTCAACGGGCCGTTAGAGGAGAATCGGCTCGTAGTAGCCCGCGAAGAGCACCGAGGCGCGAAGGAGAAGCGCACCGACGATGCCGAGCACCGCGCCCACGGCGACAACCTTGTGGCTGCGCGTCGTGAGGTTGATGGCGAACGGGATGAGCGAGCCGCAGAGGACGGCGCCCACGAGGAACATCATGGCCTGCGGACCGGAGAGCAGGGCCTCAGCGCCGGCGCGGGCGGCGGCGGAGGTGGAGCTCGTCGCGACGTGCACGAAGGCGAAGATCGTGAAGAGCTCGGCGGCCTCGACCCAGAGGGACGTGCGGCGGCTCCAGAGGACCTTTTCATGCTGGATGCGGCCCGAGATCGCGAGGAGCTCGATGCAGCCCATGGCGCTGGCCATGCCGGACATGATCCAGAGCAGCGGGATCAGGGCCGTGTTCCAGAGCGTGACGCCGACGGCCTGCGTGAGCAGGAAGCCCGAGTAGATCGTGGCGGCG
>ERZ791641.1088-NODE-1088-length-14489-cov-3.099002_pt1 | contig 14489 bp, 10 predicted proteins | sample MGYA00510055_ERZ791641 | MGnify/ENA primary metagenome ERZ791641 (study PRJEB30046, sample SAMN00715226) | human gut metagenome | study: EMG produced TPA metagenomics assembly of the A metagenome-wide association study of gut microbiota in type 2... | reverse complement strand
CCTTTTTATTTCATACTTATACAATACAAAGTCAATCTCAATTTAACCTCAACAAGGTTTGTTTTTTCATCCATGCAAGTTTATTCCTACTTTTTAGATGAGAAATGTTCTTTTGCAAAATCCATATCCTGTACAAGTTCCAAAGTTCCCAGATAATTATTTTGGGTGTCTCTAACTGCGATGTATCGTACCAGCATACATTTACCGTTCTTTTCCATCCAAATCGGTACCTCGTCCAGTGTTCCTGTACGAAATTCCTCAATGATCCTGCGTACTTTGGTTTCCACTTTTGGTGGATGGCACGAAAATACTTCTCGGTCGATTGCCATTGCAGGTCGCTTAAAATCCTTTGGTCCCTCATTGAAGAAACGATTGATGTTATGAACATCAACAAATGTGATCTCCAACGGAATAGTGTTTAAAAGTGCTGTTAATTGTTCTACGGTCAGATGTCCACCTGGCATAATGATTTCTGAATCTGAAAAAGAGGCCTCCGATATTTTTTTATTGCTCTCTGCACCTTCCCAGATTTCAGCCTTTACACCAAGGCAATCGGCATAATCTTTTTGATCGTGATAAATACCGATCCACTCTTCCTCGGTAAAATTTGCAGCACAGTTTGGGAACAAGATATTGGCTTCTTTGTAAATCATTTCCTCAGCCCGCTGGACAACTGCCAACAATCTCTCGTACCATTTTTTGTCGTACTGTTTATCCTTTAACAACGCAGAAATCTCATCGCGAATCTCATCATCAACTGTCCACATAACATTAGATGGCCCGGATATTCCATATTGTACATTCAAATGAGGGTAAAGCAGATCGCCTTTTTTGGCATAATGTATTGAAATATCACGAAGAGACCCAAGCAGATCTTGCGTAACATCTCCAGCACAGGCAGCTGTTTTTATCTGATCCAGCAAGCCTGCCAACGCTTCATTTTCCTTGGTAAAGGTGTACAGCGGATGACCTTTTTGTTCTATCAATTTTTGTGTTTTCGTTGTGCGCTCTTCTCGGATCATCGCTGCATTTACTTCCCTTTCTGCATTAGCAATCTTTTCCTCGCGGGTTGCTCCATGAAACAATGCGGCATGGACATCGCATAATTTTTGTACCTCACTCAAAGGTGTTCCCTCTGCCAACATTTCCTGTTCCGCTTTCATGATTACAGTTGCATCGACATCTTGAAACTCGACTGCAAAATCCTTTCTTACTTTTTCTAAATCCTCCCCAGCGCCCAAACGCTTTAAATATTTTTTTAATGATTCTACTTGATTTCCCATACTAATTTACCTTCCTTTCTACAAACTCCAAATCAAATGCACATTGATGACATTCGATTTGCAAACAAACACTATTTATTTTTTACACAACCCCAATTCTTTGCGTGTTGCAATTATCTCAGCAACGCTCTAGATTGCGCAACGAAAGTCACTATATCAGCATTTCCTATTTTATACAATCCGATACATCTATTTTTTTCATGTAGATCTTTAATATAAAACCATTCCCCTTTACGGTGCAAAAAAAAATAATTTTATATAGTTTTTGCATTTCAGTGCATAAACTTGCCTAAAAAATGATATTTATGCTATAATTCTTGCATAATACACGGAGCAAACGCAAATAACATTTAAGAGGGGGTATGGCAAATGATCGATACACATCAACTCAAAAAAAGAGATTTATATTTGAATAAAATTTTAGCATTTCAAGATACCGAGCCGGTAAAAGTTGTTACCGGAATCCGTAGATGTGGCAAATCCAGTCTGCTTAAGCTAATGACCCTACATCTAAAGGAAAACGGCATTGCAGAGGACCAGATTCTTGAAATGAATTTTGAATCCTACGCTTTTAAAAACATGAACAGCGACTCTTTCTATCAGTATGTTCGGGAACATATTGTACCAAATAAACGTATGTACTTTTTCTTCGATGAGGTCCAGCGTGTTCCAAAATGGGAAGATGCCATCAATTCTTTTCGGGTGGATTTCAACTGTGATATTTATGTCACTGGTTCCAACGCCTATATGCTTTCCTCCGAATATGCGACCTACCTGTCCGGCAGATGCGTAGAAATAAAAATGCTGCCTTTGTCTTTCTCTGAATTTCTCGCTTTTTATGATTTTGAAATCAAAGAAACAAAAAGTGCATTAGGCGGCACTCGTAAACAAGTCTTCGATCAAACAGGGGAACATTATGAGCTTCGCGAAGTATTTGATGCCTATATGCGGTTTGGCGGAATGCCCGGCATTGCCGATGTTGGACTGGATCAGGAAAAAGCATTGGTATTGCTTGAAGGTATTTACTCTACTGTGATCATGAGAGATATATTGGAACGAGAAAATCGCAAAGGACAAAAAAGGATCACTGACCCTGTTCTCCTAAAAAAAATTGTAATGTTTCTTGCAGATAACATTGGCAGTAACATATCGGTCTCCTCTATCGGAAACACTCTTGTAAACGAAGGTTTGCTCGAAGACGGTCGACAAAAAGGAACACCTAGTGCCCATACGGTACAGGCATATGTAAATGCACTTCTGGAATCTTATTTTTTCTATGACATCAAAAGATTTGATATTAAAGGTAAAGAATTTTTGCGGACCTTGGGAAAATATTATATCGTAGATATCGGACTTAGAAACTATTTGCTCGGTTTCAGAGACCGCGATAGCGGCCATGCAATAGAAAATGTGGTTTATTTTGAGCTGCTTCGACGCGGCTACGATGTCTCTATTGGTAAAATTGATAACTCTGAGGTGGATTTTATCGCAACGAATACTAACGACAAAATGTATGTTCAAGTCACAGAAGCCATGACAAGCGAAGATGTCCGCAAACGAGAACTGGCTCCACTCCAAAAGATCAGTGACAACTATGAGAAAATTGTTTTGTCCCTAGATCCCGGAATGGATTCCTCTTATGATGGTATCAAGTCCATTAATTTAATTGACTGGTTGATATCGGTATAATGGCTATATGGCGAAAGTTAAGCATCTCTTCGGAGGTGCTTTTCTTGTATAAGGCAAGCCTTTTTTCTCTAAACATAGACATTTCTGTCTGTTAAACATGTCGTCATAGTAAGTATCAAAAGATAGATAGCATTATCTTCTGAGGGTCTGTTCAGCTTCTGATCTCTTTCAGAGATGTCCTTCCTATACCCTATAATAAATTAAAGACAGGTTTGCTTGTACCCTATAAATGAAAGACAGGTTTTCACACTAACGACTGCTCAAAATCATACATTTTCGCTGTTTCTTTATTACGAAATTCATGCTTTTCATAATAGCCGAGCAACTCTCCGTCCTCATCCCGCAATGCCACCATATACACGTCTTTATTTTGCTTTTCATTGTAAAATGTATGGATCATATTGTGTTCTTTGCTGTCCGCAAACCAAGATACTATTTTACGGATCATTTCATTTGATTGCTCGTTGTGGCAGGCAAGCAGACTCTTTCCAACCAATTCCGCTCCACCACGATTTGTATAATTCTGCACTGCTGCCGGATTCATATACACGATCGTATGCTCTGTATCGCAGATTACTACTGCTGCACGATCTTGATCAATCACACTCTTAAACATTTGATGTAACATAGCAATATACCATCCTTCCTTTATAACATAATGCAATTCAGCCTACACCTGAAATTCGTTCATCGTGTTCTGCAGAACCTCCACGCTTTGCATTACCTTATTGATTTCTGTTGACATTTCTTCACTGGAGTAAGTGATCTGCCTTCACCGCCCAGCGCATCTTGGTTGACCGTGCCCGCGGATTTCTCGTACATTCCTGTGCCGTTGGACGGATCACATCCCGTGCATACTCTGCATAAATTCCTGCTTTATATCCCTGTTTCAAGGCTTTCTTAACAAGCTTGTCCTCACCGGAATGAAATGTTAAGATTGCTGCACGTCCACCCGGTTTCAATGCTCCCGGAAGCTTGTCCATAAATTCGTACAGCACTTCGAATTCATTATTGACATCAATACAAAGTGCCTGAAAAACTCGCTGACAAGTTTTTTTGACCGTTTCTTTGCGCTCCTTCTCCGGAATAAACTGCAGCGTCTCCTCGATCAATGCACGCAACTTTGTCGTTGTGTCTATGTGTCCGCCTTTTCGGACAACATCGGTGATTGCCTTTGCGATTTCATCACAATACGGCTCGTCCGAATTTTCGTACAGCATCCCGGCAAGTTCATCTCGGCCAATTGTCTCCAAACGTTCTGCTGCGCTAATCCCTTTCTGCTGATTTAACCGCAGATCAAGTGGTCCATCCACCTTAAAGGAAAAGCCTCTTTTAGGGTTGTCGATTTGCATAGAAGACACTCCCAGATCTGCCAAAATAAAATCAAACCCACCGACTTCCTCTGCGATCTCATCAATTGTGCAAAAATTTTGCAGCTTGATCGTAAGCAGATCTTCTCCAAATCCAAGATCTTCCAATCGCTTTCGGGTCTTAGCAGATTCTTCCGGGTCTACATCTGTCGCATACATATGTCCCTGCCCCTGCAAACGCTCTAACATAGCTCTGGTATGTCCCCCATACCCTAACGTTGCATCGAAACCAATCTGTCCCGGCTTAATATCGAGGAACTGAAGGATCTCCTCCACCATGATAGAAATGTGCATTCCCGCCGGAGTATTTCCTTTATCTATCACGTGTTGTACCATATCCCCGTATTTTTCCGGCTGCAGCTCTTTATATTTCTCCTCAAACTTTTTAGGATATTTCCCCTTATACCGCACTCGTCTTTTGTGCGGTTTGTCCGCAGTCAGAGGTAGCAGCTTAAAGGAAAACGTAAATTCCGTCTCCTCAAAACGATACTGTGGTAACACCTCCGGACCACAACTATTTGAACCAATTCCATTCTGCGCATAATCAATACACAATATGGTACTGCCACTATCCTGCAACTCATAATTGTGTGCCGCTCGCGTAAGCTCTTCTGCTGAATAATGCGATACATTAAAAGAAAACGGTGTAGCGGACGCCACCACCAATCCCGGTAATGCTTGCCCATAGCGAACTTCTACATAGTCACAGTCATAATGGCTGCCATTTTCCTGCGGGAAAATATAATCCTCATGCATCGCTGTAACTGTGCTTTCATAACGCCCATGACTGCTGCCCCGATGCTTGTCGCGATAACTTTCCTGAGGTCCCATACCGCTGTATACTACTTGTTCCAGCGCATGATCCAAACAGAGCCGTACGCCGAACCGTGGAAGCTCTAAGAAATCCGGATCTTTTTGAACAGCAAAATGTACCGCAATGCCTCCGGCCTCATCGATCTGCCACTCTATCTGCATGTCCAAGATCCGCTGTACGGTCGGAGCCAGCAGTGCCACATGACTCTTAAGGCAAATTAAATGTTCCTGTTGCTCGACACGAGTTTCATACGCCCTTGTATAAGTTTCATGATAATGTGCCGCTTTCCAACGATGCTGTATCGTTCGGTCGTTGTCAGTCGGTGCGCGCCAAATCGTTACTTCCATAGGTCGATTTAAGTACTCCTTGCCGTTATACTGCAGGGAAGAAAACATTCCTGTTCTCTTGTCATAAACAAACCGAAAGACGCTAGCAGACAAAACAAGCTCCCTCGCATTCTCAGCTACGCATATATTTCCTATCCCTTTTTTCGAACTGTCTAAGCCGCTCTCACCAACAGATTTTCCTATCCCACTTTGCGAACTTTCCAAGCAGCCTTCGCCGACAGCTTTACTTGTCCCACTTTGCAGACCAGAAAGAAGCCGTTTGACATACTGATTCACCGGTTCTGCGTTATTTACCGCAATCTCATCAAAGCCCATCACATGCCCTTTGTGCAATAGCGGCAGTTCTTTATTGAGCTGATAGATCAACTTAATATAAACCTTACCCTGTATCGGAATCTCACCACTCGCTGATGTAGTACAATCTTCCGGCAGACAAACTCTACCATCGCAATGCGGCTGCACCGATACCGGTTCCAACTCCCCAGACCGGATCAGCTCTCCATCGCAAGTCATCTCATATCGAATGGTAAGCATATCCCGCAGATCATCAAAATCCAGATAATTATGCAGGATCAACTCTCCACTGTCCGTATTACAGGACACAACACGAACCGGTCGATATACATTTTTATATTCCAGCAATCCCGTATGCGGTGTGCGATCCGGATAAACTAACCCATCGACACAGAAATTGTCATCGTGGATCGTCTCCCCGTGATCTCCTCCGTAATAATATCTATTTCCGTCATGGCGTACCGCATGGTCACACCATTCCCACACAAAACCTCCACACATGAGATCATTATCCTGAATCATCTGGAAATAATCCTCGAAATCTCCCGGTCCATTTCCCATGCTGTGCGAATATTCGACCAGCAAATACGGTTTACTGCCATCTTGTTCGAGATACTGCTTTATTTCTTCCAGAGACGGGTACATCCGGCTATAAAGATCCAGATTAGAATAATCGTATGTTTTATGATAATTACGATATCTTGCACTCTCATACTGCGTCAATCGGCTGTCATCAAAGGACTTCGTCCATGCCAATGCTTTCTCAAAGTTACATCCATAGGCACTTTCATTTCCCATAGACCAAATTACAACACAAGGACGATTCACGTCTCGATGCACCAAAAGACGGACACGATCTGCGATTGCCTGCTCCCACATCGGATCATCCGCAATTTTTTCACTCCAACGTCCGTTCCGCTGAAATTCATTGTCCACTTTTCGGTACAGCAAAAATGGACCATGCGCCTCAATATCTGCCTCATCGATCACCATAAATCCATACTCATCACACAATTGATAAAACATTGGTGCGTTTGGATAATGACTGGTTCGAATCGCATTCACGTTGTGCTGCTTCATTAATATCAGATCCCGTTCCATCTGTTCCAATCCGATCACATAACCCGTCTCCGGGTCAGAATCATGGCGATTCACACCACGAAACTTAATGTTTTGTCCGTTCAAATAAATCACACGATCACGTATTTCTATCGTGCGGATACCGATCCGATCTACGATTGTCTCCTGCTCTGTCTCCAAGATCAACGTGTAAAGATACGGATTCTCTGTATTCCAAAACACCGGATTCTCAAGGCAAAACTGCACTTGTGCTTTATACTGCATCGCCAGATTATCCAATGACATTTCCTGCTCTTTACTGCTTTCTGCCAAACCTGATTTTTGTCCTTTATTGGCTGACGAACGCAAGCTTCCCTCTGCGACGACCTGACCTTCCGCATTTTCAATACGTGCATATATCGGAAGATCCCCGCCTGCCAACAAACAATGCACATCTACCGCCGCTGCGGCTCCTTCTACGTGGGTAGTAATGCGGTAATCCCATATATGCCGCTGTGGACGTTTCAACAAATATACATCTCGAAAAATGCCACTCATCCGAAATTTATCCTGGTCCTCCAAATAAGAACCGTCACACCACTTTAACACAAGCACTCGCATTGTGTTTTCACCAGACTTCACATAGGACGTTACATCAAATTCACTTGTAGAATGCGATACTTGGCTGTATCCAACATAAGCACCATTCAGCCATATATAAAAGCAACTATCTACCCCTTCAAAGTTAAGAAAAACTTCGGGCGCATTCTGATCCACCTCATACTCAAATGTATGCTCATACAAACCGCATGGATTCTCCTGTGGTACATAGGGTGGATCAAATGGGAACGGGTAACGGACGTTTGTATACTGATGTCTGTCAAATCCTGCCATCTGCCACATTCCCGGCACATCGATCTGTCCACCTTCCTCAAATAGATCCCCGACACGACCCCAAGCCGTACCGGCAGCCACGTCTGTCAAACTCGTTTCTTCCGGCAGCAACGCCTCAAAATCTCCTATATCAGAAAAGAACCGGAACTTCCATTTACCATTTAACAATTGAAAACGATCCGATTCTTCTCTATGTTTCACCAATTGATCCATTCGAACAGATGCCGGAATATAATAGGCTCTTGCCGGCATCGTATTCTCATGCAACATTGCTGTATTCTCAAAATTCTGTGGTATGCTCATCAAGTTTCACTTCCCTTCTTCGTTGACATATTATGGTTACAATTCGATTCCTTTCAAAAGTGCTGCAAACGGACTGGCATCAGCATCCTCTTCATGATCTGCCTGAAATTCCTTAGGGATCTCATAGTCATCTTCTTCCTTTGGGACTTCGTCCTCTGTCAGCGCCTTCATGCTCAACGAAACGCGGTCTCCCTCTAACTTAATGATCTGCGCAGTAACCGTATCGCCCAGTTTGACAATCTCTTTTGGCGACTTAATAAACTTATTGGTAATCTGCGATATATGACATAAGCCGGTCAGATCCTCTCCAATCGTAATAAATATACCATAAGATTCGATGCGGTCCACCGTTCCGGTCACTACATCTCCCACCGTAAGCTGTCCAACTTTTTGGACATATTCTTTTGCCTTACGCTCTTTTTGAATTTCTTTCGCCGACAAGACCAATCTCTTTGCCTCTTTATCCACAGTAATGATCATTGCCTCCAATGTCATCCCCAAATAACCAGAGGTATCTTCTACGTAATTCAGCTCGATCTTGGAAGCCGGAATAAACGCACGTACCCCTTTCACATATCCAATAATTCCACCGGATGTCGTATCGGTGATCTTAACCTGAAATACTGTACGATTTTGATAATCTTCTTCCAATTCATCCCATATCATTAGGTTGTGCGCCGCCTTTTTGGACAGGATCACAACACCATTTTCATTCTCCGCATCAATGACCATCGCCTGAATGCGATCGCCTATATTGCAGTCATTTTTTATCGAAAATGCAGGATCATCACTGCATTCCTCAAGCGGAATGATTCCCTCCGTATAGTAATTCAGATCGACGGTAAGTTCTGTCTCTGAAATACCAATGACCTCTACCTCCAGCACATCACCTTCTTTGATCACCTGAAAAGATTGTTCTAACTCCGTTTCAAAATCTTTCATGCTTTCTGCCATCATTATCCTCCTTCTGTCTTTTCATTATAGTATAGCCGTATAATAAAACCATCCATCCTTATATCGCATTCTCGCATCGCCATCATACTTTTTCACGATTGTCATAATATTATTCAGTCCAATACCATGATTTTCTTTATCAGATTTCGATGTCTGAATCATTCCATTAACGATTTTAACCGGTTTACTTATTCGATTACTAATACTAATGATGACGGTATCGTTTTTATTTAATAATTTGATCTTGATCACCTTGTGCGCTGTTTCTTTCGCAGTCGCTTCTATCGCATTGTCCAACAAATTGGACAGCAAGATCACAACATCCTGATCGTCTAATTTAATCTCCGAAAAGTCCATGATATCAAATATTATTTTGATGCCTTTCTGTGTTGCCAAACGATACTTTTGATTTAAGACAACATTCACAATCGTATTATGGACATCAATAAAATCACTGCCTTGACAAAGGTCATTTGTCAATTTCTGTGCATATTCTTTTGCCTTCTCGTATTGTTGATCCGCCATCAACCCCTGAATGCAATGCAGCTGATTACTGTAATCATGCAATATCTTTTTGTGATATGTATTGGTAACATTTAGTTCCTGATACATTTTTAAGCGTTCCTGAGCCCGCGTCTGCTGCAGCTGAAGCAAACGCAATTTCCGCTCGCGGTCAGAAATATAACTAAGCAGCACAAACAACACACTGTCAACAACAATCATCCCTAAAGATATCCCGACATAACCGGCAAGCATCGTCCCATTTCCATAACTTGTCATCAAAATAATCATGATGCATACTGTCATAAGTGGAAAAAGAAACAACATTATCCACTCTACTCTCTGCATTTCCATAACATGTTTTTTTCGTGACCATATATAACGGATCATCACGACAATCACCAAAGTAACCATCTTAAAAAGCAATGATATCATCACCTGAAACATTGGATTCTCTAATAGGTTTCGTCGAAACAATGCCTCAGAGATTACAATGCCTCCCCCATCAACCGCAATCATAATACCATAAAAAGCCAGATCTAACACTAAAACATGAACCAGCTTACATTGATAAAATATGACGGCAACCAGTATCACTGCAAGCACCTGTCCACCGCCCCTTATCAGGAGCGATTTTGAATAATATGTGGTGGCTGCACTTATCAAATACAAGCCCGCCAAAGATGCTACCTCAAGCATCTGCCAACGGATTTCTCTATGCTTACGTTGTAGGAAACTACTCAAAAACGCACTACATATTAACGCTTCAAATAGTACCAATATCACTCCTTGTATGTAATCTACCATAGTACACTACCCCTCGCTATCATATTCTATGTACTCAAAGAATTGATCTTTTACCTCTTGATATCTCGCTTTCGTAGCCGGCAAATCTTTGTGCGTTGTAAGATATACGCGATAACTACTGATCTTCTGGATATACTTCATATTCACCAAAAAACTCTGATGAATCCTAACAAAACCATATGGCTCCAATTGTTTCTGTGCCGTTGTAATATTATCATACAGTTCCAACACTTTATCCGCAAACACATAACATAATTTACGAGCCTTACTCTCCACATAAACCAATTGTGATAAATTAACGTTCTCCATTCCGGTAAGAAATTTAATGTTGAAAGACACATCCATACCGGAATATTGCTTCAAAAAGCTCCCTAAACATTCCGGCAGCAATTCCTCGATATCCTGCTTCATAATGTAGCGCATCGCACCATATTGATAGCCTCGCGGTGCAGCTTCCACAACTCCGGTAATAAATACTATCGTTACCTGATTGCTTCTGGAACGAATCATTTCTGCAGTTTCCATTCCATCCATCTCATCCATATCAACATCCAAAAAAACAATATCAAACGAGTGCGATCCATGAAATGCACCGCAAAGCTCCTCTCCGCTTTCAAACACCTGAATGTCGCATTGTTGATTCACATGGCACATATACTCAGAAATACTTTGGCGGATCCGTTCGCTCCATTGCAGATCATCGTCACATACTGCTATTTTAAGCTTCATCGATCTACCCCGGTTCCTTCCACGATCTGACGTGCAACATAGACACCACTTGCCGATGCATGCGACAAGGAATGGGTCACTCCACTGCCATCTCCAATAATATACAGTCCCTTATATTTTGTCTCCAGATTGTGATCCAATTCGACTTCCATATTGTAAAACTTCACCTCAACACCGTATAACAGTGTATCATCATTGGCAGTTCCCGGTGCAATCTTATCTAAGGCATAGATCATTTCAATAATACCATCTAGAATACGTTTCGGAAGTACCAAACTCAAATCACCCGGCGTTGCTGCCAATGTCGGCTCTACCAATCCCTCTGCAATACGCTTTGCGTTGCTTCGTCTTCCACGCACCAAGTCTCCAAAACGCTGTACGATCACGCCTCCACCCAGCATATTCGACAGTCTTGCAATGCTCTCGCCATATCCATTGCTGTCCTTGAACGGCTCTGAAAAATGCTTTGCGACCAGCAGCGCAAAGTTTGTATTGTCGGTCTGTTTATCCGCATCTTCATAACTATGTCCATTCACCGTAACAATGCCATTTGTATTTTCATTGACCACAATGCCATAAGGGTTCATACAAAACGTGCGCACACGATCTTCAAACTTCTCAGTGCGATATACGATCTTGCTCTCATAAAGTTCATCCGTTAAATGCGAGAAGATAACTGCCGGCAGTTCCACGCGCACACCAATATCTACACGATTGGACTTTGTGCTGATATCCAATTCATTACATACTTTTTCCATCCATTTGCTTCCACTGCGTCCTACGGAAATAATACATTTTGCGCAATCATAATCCGCATCATCACAACATACACGATATGCCTCGTCCTGTCGTTCTACACGATTTACTAACGTATCAAAGTAGAAATCCACTTTATCCTTTAAGAACGCATAGAGATTTTCTAATACAACATAATTGATATCTGTACCCAAATGTCGTACGGATGCATCCAACAAATTCAATTTATTTTGGAGACAAAGCTTCTTAAAATGTGTTCCTGCTGTAGAATACATTTTCGTGCCCTCGCCACCATACCGCATATTGATCTCATCCACATATTTCATTAATTCCGTTGCCTTTTGCTTGCCAACATATTCGTATAAAGTTCCACCAAAATCATTCGTAATATTATATTTACCATCGGAAAATGCACCAGCACCACCAAAACCACTCATGATAGAGCAGCTCTTACAATTAATACAACTCTTTATCTTATCACCATCGATCGGACAGTGACGTTTCTCCAACGCATGACCTGCCTCAAATACTGCCACTTTAAGATTGGGTGCTTTTTGCACCAGCTCATATGCTGAAAAAATGCCTCCCGGTCCTGCCCCCACAATAATCACATCATATTTATTACCCATATTTCACGTCCTGCCTTTCCCATTTTCCATGCCGTATGCCCATCGCCAAAAAGCAAGCATATGCATCTATTCTATTATCCTTTCTTGGTGGGGAAAAGTCAATCACCTAAGACATAAAATCAAGGATTTCAGATGTATTCCTGCAGTTTCTTATAATCCAACTTTCCATTCATCGTACGTGGCAGCTCCTCTATCTGAATATACTTCACACTGCCACGCAGGATCGGATAGCGTTGCAGCACACGTCGTTCCCATGCTGCATCCGGTTCTTTCGTTCCAAATATCCCGATCATTTCCCGCTCTCCGTCCGCAGTCATGACCGCTGCAACCTTCTGTCCAAACATTTTTCCAATCTCTGTCTGCAGTTCATCCAGCCCCACACGCTGACCGCATATCTTCGCATAACGGTTCATACGTCCGGTGATATACAGATAGCCATCCCCATCTATATACCCTGCATCCCCGGTATAGCGAAGCACCGTATATTTATACGATTCCTGCTCTGTAATAAACAATTGGTTCAGACTGTGTGCATATCCCAGAAAAACATTCTTTCCCTCATAAACAATTTCTCCACATCCGTTCTCATCTGCGAGTGAGATTGTCAGTTTTCCTCCGGGTATGACCGTACCGACACTATCGATCTTATCCGGATGTTCATTAAGAAAAAAGCTGCTGATCCTGGCTGTTGCCTCAGTCTGCCCATACATAACCGCCAGATCCACATTTCTGCGTTCAGCCTCCTGCAGCAGATATTCCTTCATACTGCGGCTCATCGCTCCACCTGCCGTTGTCATCAGCCTTAATGCCTCAAACGTCCTGTCAAACACATGCAGCTTACGATACCATTCGTATGCATATGGCACACCGCTGATAGCGGTTACTCTGTTTTCTTCCAGATAGTCCCAGCATTCCTTATGAAAAATATCGGTTTCCGGGATAAGCAGACGGCCTCCGGCATAGATCGTGGAATTGACCACAGAAAGACCATAAGAGTATGAGACTGGCATAAGCACAGCTGACCGCTCTGTACAATCCATACGCAGAGACTCGGCGATCGACTTGGCATTGGCCGCCAGATTTGCTTTCGTAAGCATCACCAGTCTTCGCCCGCCGGTGCTCCCCGATGTTGGTATTAGTAACGCCAGATCCTCAAGCCAATGATAAGTAAGTTCAAAGCCGGCATTGCCCCGGCTTGCGATCACATACCCGTTCCACTCACAGGCAGTTTCATAGCATTGATACCTCTTTCTGTTTTCGGAACACTCGGTCTGTCCACCGGAATATTGTGGCAGATTCCGGTTCTTCGGATACACAAACCACTGTGGCCGGTACTCATCCATATATTCCTGCACCTGCTCATCCCGCATTGACGCATTCAGCAGGATCAGCGGAACATTATTTTTCAGGAAAAAGCCATACAACGCAATGGATTCTGCCGAATTATCTGCCAGCAAAAGTGCATGCTGTCCTTTGTGTACGGATATCGGTATTGTCCGGAGCAACGATATGATATTCTCTATTGTGACCATCCTGCCCATCCGTCATCCCTCCCGCACCTGTCTGGCTATCATTTCACAAAAACTGCCTGTATTGCTGAAATTTTCACTCAACAGATCCACATCATCAAACGTAATACCAAAACACTCCTCCACATCAGCAATGATCTGCATCACCATCAGCGAATCCGCCCCCAGATCTTCAAAAATGTCGGTTTCTTCCGTGATCACTATAGGATCTCCGGTCTCCGGATCCGGTTCTACATATCGACGCAGAATTTCTGATAATTTTTTCAATATCATCGCATTGTCTGTCATTGTGCCGTTACTACTGCCGTCTGTCATTCTATCCATCACTTTCTCTCCCTCTAATTATTTACTCAAACTTCCCATACCGAAAGTTATTCTTCGAACCACATATTGCTTATTATGTCAGCAATAAATATGATATTTTGCAGCCCACAAGCTAACTTGTTCTGCCGTCAGAGAGCTAAGATAATTGCCGCAGACCGCAGAGTTTATTAGTGATTTCTTATTTTGTTAAGTCTCTGATGAATACAT
>ERZ791641.1085-NODE-1085-length-14550-cov-5.089824_pt1 | contig 14550 bp, 15 predicted proteins | sample MGYA00510055_ERZ791641 | MGnify/ENA primary metagenome ERZ791641 (study PRJEB30046, sample SAMN00715226) | human gut metagenome | study: EMG produced TPA metagenomics assembly of the A metagenome-wide association study of gut microbiota in type 2... | reverse complement strand
CGAAAGAAAAAGTGTCCTATCCGGGCTACGTCCTCATCGAGGCGGCCTTCGTAGGGCAAATTCCGATCATCATTCGCAACACTCCCAATGTGCTGGGCTTCCTGGGCGATGTGGTCCAGCTGGCCATCACGGGCACCACGGGCCTGGGCACGCTGGCGGGCAATCTGGCCAACAGCCGCTATAACCGGGCGGCCAGTGAGCGGGCCTATGCGGACAGCCGGGCCGATACCGCCTGGGAGCAGCGGATGAAGGAGCTGCAGCGGCAGGACAGCCTGACCCAGCAGCGCTACGAGAACGAAGCCAGCGAGCGCGCCTATCAGGATGCGCTGAAGCAGCAGGCCTTCAACAACAGCGTTACCTCGGAAAAGCTGAACATTGCCAAGGGCGAGTGGGCGCTCAAGCAGTCCAATGCGCGGGCAAAGGCCAGCCGTGCGGCGGGCAATGCGGCCGCAAAAAGCAGTGGCAGCGGCAAGGCATCGGGGAGCGCTGCGGGAACGAATGCGCTGAAGGGCAGCAGCGTGGTGCCCTTTACGGCGGCACTGCTGCGCAGCCGTGGCAAGAGTGACACGTCCATTGCCAATGCCCTGCAGAAAGAGGGCTACACCACCAGCGAGATCGCAAAGATCCTGCAGCAGATGAACCAGTAAGAGAAAAAGCGGAGGCGTCCATCAAATGATGGACGCCTCCGCTGCTGTATCTGTGATTTTGGGTTCGAGCCCACTGGGCACCCCACCAAAGAAAAAATCCGCCGTTGCAAAGCAACAGCGGATTTTTGGTGGGGTGCCCAGTGGGACTCGAACCCACGGTCTCCAGATCCACAATCTGGCGCGTTAACCGACTACGCTATGGGCACCACATAGATGCGCCCGAAGGGACTCGAACCCCCGGCCCACTGCTTAGAAGGCAGTTGCTCTATCCACCTGAGCTACGGGCGCACGTTGTTATCCCATTGGGTTCCTGTATGGCGGCAGTGTGTGTCGGCACACGCTGCGAGAAGTATAATACCATACTCGGGGGACCCTGTCAAGAACAAATTTGAAAATTCTCGTTTTTTCTTTTTCCGCGTTTCGCAGGGCCGGGAACTTACAACAGCCACATGCCCACGGCCCCCAGCCCGAAGCCCAGGGCAGCGCCAAAGAGAACGTCCGGCACCGAGTGCACCCCTACCAGTACCCGCAGTGCACAGATGAGCAGGGTGATGATGACCATAGCGACGCCCACTGCCGGGAAAAAGCGGAGCCAGGTCATGGCCAGCACGGCGGCACTCAGCGCGTGGCGGGAGGGGAACGAGTGGCCTTTGGTCTCCTTGGCCACCAGCGGCACAAATCCGGGCTGCTCATAGGGGCGGGGGCGGTCCAGCCGGGCCCGCAGGGCCGTGCCGAACCAGAACGTGATGCCCGGCACGAGAATGGCCCGGGCGATCTGCTGCATAAAATCAAGGGCGGCGGCAGAGCCCACCCGCAGCAGGGCGAACCACTGCACATTCAAGATGACCAGCAGCACCGGGTAGCAGACGAACGGCACGGCCGGAAGCCAATGGTTGCAGAAGAGGACCAGCTGGCGCAGGGTGGGCCGGGCATCCAGCCCATCGCGTATTTTACGGTATTGTTCCGGGGTCATGGAACATCCCTCCCGAAAAAGAAATCAGAAACAGGTATCCAGATAGTTTTCCACATCAAAAGGCTCGGGTGTGGAATCCTTGCGCAGGTAGAGCGGGTGGTGCGGGTGGCCCTTTTTGCTCCGCTTGCCGAACGTGACCCACGGAATGTCCCGCTCCCGGGTCAGGGCCACCATCTCCCGCATCAGGCCGGGCAGATAATCCCGCTTTTCGATCAGGGTACCCCAGGCGGCCCACATGGTGGGTTCCGTCTCGGCCAGTACCGCCCGCAGCCAGAGCAGATTTTCGTCACAGAGGGCGCGGTCCGGGGTCTTGTCCATATCGTTGGGGTCGGTGGCACGCTGGGGATAAACGTTGAACATGATCCAGCTGTCGAACCCGTTGGCGGCGGCCAGCCGCTCCACGCTTTTCAGGGTGGGATCCAGCGCGCCGGGCTGGGCGGTGCTGGGGTTGATGCCGATGCAGACCAGCGGGTGGCGGCCCACCCGGCCCAGCACAAAACGGTAGGGCTGGTAAGTATGGGGCTCGTAATACCAGACCCCGCCGGGATATTCGCCTGCTTCCAGTCTGGGCAGCTGCTGTGTATTCATATACTGGTACCTCTTTACTTCGATCGTTTCTCCTATCGTACCTGAAATTTTGCAAGAATTCAACACCTTTGCCGGAGAAAAGTTCCACAAAGCGGAATTTCATGGTATACTGTACCCGGGGCAGCGCGGGCAGACTGCAGCGCCCCGTTTCTCAGAAGAAATAATTGGAACTCGTTTTTGAAAAGGAGTCCTGCCGATGCTGGAAGATTACATAAACGCCCTGCGCGCGGGTCAGCGCGCTACCCGTGCCGCGCAGGCACGCGGTCAGTCGCCCTACCTGGCGGTACTGGACGATATTTTAAGAGGTGTCAACATTGTGGCGCAGGAGCCGCTGGGGCTGGTGGACATCCCGGCCGAGAGCATTGTGGGCACCAAAACGGCGGGCCGCCACACGGCCTTTGCCCCCAATTTCATGCCGATCCTGGAAGTCGACAGCGAGTTTGCCCGCAAGTGGTCCAACCTCTGCGACGCCCATCTGGAAGAAGGCATCCGGAATCCCGTTACGGCTTACGAATACCTGAACAAATTCTATGTGGAAGAGGGCAACAAGCGGGTCTCGGTGCTCAAGTACTATGAGGCGGTCAAGATCCCCGGCACCGTGACCCGGCTGGTGCCGGAGCGGAACGAGACGCTGGAAAATAAGATCTACTATGAGTTCCTGGATTTTTACAAGCTCTCCAAGATCAACTATGTCCATTTCTCCCGGCTGGGCGGCTATGCCAAATTGCAGACGCTGGTCTGCAAGGCTACGGGCGAGAGCTGGACAGACGACGACCGGCTGAATTTCGCTTCCCTTTACACCATGTTCAGCCAGCAGTTCTATGCACTGGGCGGCTCGGCCCTTGGGCTGACGCCCGGCGATGCGCTGCTGGTGTACCTGGCGGTTTACCGCTACTCCGACGCCATTGAATCCACCCCTGCCCAGGTGCGGGAGAACCTCTCCAAGCTCTGGGATGAGATCAAGATCCTGACCCGGCCGCAGGCGGTGGAGCTGCAGCTGGAGCCCGCCACCAAGCAGGGCGCGGAACCGCTGCTCAGCAAGCTGAATATTTTCAGCCCGCGGCCCAGTGAGCTGCGAGTGGTGCTCCTGCACGAGCACAACGCCCAGACCAGCGCCTGGGTGCGGGGTCAGGATAAGGGCCGGGACGCGCTGCTCAAGGCGTTCCCGGGCCGGGTGCGTGTCAGCTGCCGGGAAAACGTCAACCCGGAGGTGGATGCGGAGCAGGTGCTGGAAGATGTGGCCCATGACAATGCCGACATCGTGTTTACCACCAGCGCCCGGATGCACCCCGCCTGCCTGAAAGTGGCGGCGCAGCACCCCAGCACCCGGTTTTTGAACTGTTCCCTCAACGCGCCCCACCCGCTGGTGCGCACCTATTACCCCCGCACCTATGAGGTAACGTATCTGCTGGGAATGCTGGCGGGCATCACCTCCCGCTCCGACCATGTGGGCTATGTGGCGGCAAACCCGGTCTACGGCGTGCCGGCGGCCATCAATGCCTTTGTGCAGGGGCTCAGGAGCGTCCGGCCAGAGGGCAGAGTGGTCCTCCGCTGGGCCTGCCTGCCGGACCCGGCCCATCCGCTGGATTTCTCGGACCGGAAAGACATTGAAGTCTTCTATGCCCGGGATAACCGGGAGCCGGAGGGCACCCACCGGGACTACGGCCTCTGCCGCCGTCTGCCGGACGGCATTTTGCAGCCCATCGGCCTGCCGGAATGGCGGTGGGACACGTTCTTCATCGAGATCGTCCGCTCGGTGTTCGACGGCACCTGGAACAGCGCCAACGGCCGCGCCATCAACTACTGGTGGGGCATGAAGAGCGGCGCGGAGCAGATCAACTACAGCGCCGGGCAGAACAGCGGCACCATGCAGCTGCTGCGGCTGGTGGAAAAGCAGATCGCAAAGGATGATGTGCAGGTGTTCCCCAGCGAGGAGTACGCCCAGGGCCACCGCAAGCAGGGCGCTGCCACCGGCATTTACACTCCTCAGGAGCTGATGGAGATGGACTGGCTGGACGAGTGCGTGGAGGGCGAGATGCCCCGGTACGAAGCGCTGAATGTCAAGAGCCGGTTCCTGCTGGAAGTCAACGGACTGGGCCGCTACAAGGACGCGCCGCGGTAAAAAACAGAAGAACGGAATGGAGCAGTGCGAAACGTGAAAATACTTGCAATTTCCGATGTCCCATCCAAAGCGTTGTGGGATTACTGCACCCGGGAGAAGCTGGCAGGCGTGGACATCATCCTCTCCTGCGGGGATCTGCCCAAGAAATATTTGGAGTATCTGACCAACTTTACCGCAGCCCCTATTTTGTATGTTCACGGCAACCACGATGGCAGCTATAAGGGCGATGAGCCCGGCGGCTGCATCTGCGTGGACGATGAAGTTTATATCTGGAAAGGGCTCCGCATCATGGGGCTGGGCGGTTGCATCCGGTATAACCGGGAGGACACCTACCAGTACACCGAAAAAGAGATGCGGCGCCGTGCCCGGAAACTCTGGTTCAAGGCCCACCGGGCGGGCGGCATCGACCTGCTGCTGACCCACGCCCCGGCCAAAGGCCTGAACGACGGCGACGACAAGGCCCACAAGGGGTTTGAGACGTTCAACGGCCTGCTGGAAGATTACCAGCCCAAGTGGTTCGTGCACGGGCATGTGCACCTGAGCTACGACGCCAAACTCCCCCGCGTCTGCACCCATGGCCGGACGACGGTCATCAACGCCACAGAGCGGTACCTGTTTGAGATCCCCGATCCGGACCAGACCGCCCGGCGAAAATTCTTTTGGAAAAATCCGGCCTTTACGACCGAGAATTGAGGTATGAATCCCATGGAAAAACAACATGCGCTGCAGCAGCTGGAACAGCTGCAGAAAAAGCTCTACGCCATCCACTACGCCTGTTCGGCCATGAACCTGGATGCCGACACCGTGGCCCCGAAAAACACCTCAGAGGGCCGGGGCGTGGCGCTGGGCGTGCTGGCAGGCGAGGAGCAGCAGCTCATGATCTGCCCCGAGACCCGAGCCCTGCTGGATGAGCTGGACCGCCAAAAGGACGAGCTGGATCTTCTCCACCGCCGCGAGGTGGAGGAGCTGCGCCGCCGCTGTGACCAGCTGACCCGCATCCCTGCCGAAGAGTATATCGCCTACAGTGAGCTGGTGAACAAAGCGGGAGATGTCTGGCACAAGGCAAAAGAAAAAGATGACTTTGCAATGTTCTGCCCCCTGCTGCAGGAGCTGGTAGAGTATAACCGCAAATTTGCCGCCTATTACGACAGCACCAGAGCCCCCTATGATGCCCTCCTGAACGAGTACGAGCGGGGCGTGGATACCAAAATGCTGGACGAATTTTTTGCCACTCTGCGCCAGACCATTGTGCCGCTGCTGCAGAAGATTGCCCGGAAGCCCCAGATCGACGACAGCTTCCTGCACAACTATTATCCGGTGGACAAGCAGAAAGCCTTTGCGGATGATCTGATGCAGGTCATGGGGCTGGACCGGGGCCACTGCGGCCTGGGCGAGACGGAGCATCCGTTCACGCTGGAATTCAACAACAAGGACGTCCGCATTACCACGAACTACGACACCCGCAATGTGGCGTCCTCCATGTACTCTGTCCTGCACGAGGGCGGCCATGCCCTGTATGAGCTGGGCATCCGGGACGACTTGCAGTATACCTGCCTGGCAGGCGGCGTCTCCATGGGCGTGCACGAGAGCCAGTCCCGCTTCTATGAAAATCTGGTGGGCCGCTCCCGGGGCTTCATCGAGGCCATCTACCCCACGGTGCAACAATTCTTCCCGGAGCAGCTGGGCGGCGTGAGCGCCGAGCAGTTCTACCGGGCGGTCAACAAGGCCCAGCCCAGCCTCGTCCGCACCGAGTCCGACGAGCTGACCTACTGCCTGCACGTCATGGTGCGGTATGAGATCGAAAAGCAGCTCATCGGCGGCACGCTGGAAGCCAAGGATGTCCCGGCGGAATGGGCGAAGCTCTACAAAGAATATCTCGGCATCGACGTCCCCAACGACCGGGACGGCTGCCTGCAGGACAGCCACTGGTCCAGCGGCGCGTTCGGCTACTTTCCCTCCTACGCGCTGGGCAACGCCTACGGTGCCCAGATGCTCCACAACATGGAGCAGGACGTGGATGTGGAGGACAGCATCGCAAAGGGCGAGCTGGCCCCCATCACAGCCTGGCTGCACGAGAAAGTGCACCAGTACGGCGGGCTGTATGTCCCGGCGGATGTGGTCAGGAACGCCTGCGGCACCTTTGACCCGCACTACTACACCGACTACCTGACCCGGAAATTCAGTGAGCTGTACGGCCTGTAACACCCGGAAATAACAAAAAAGACTGCGGCAGAGGGAATGACCTTTCTGCGGCAGTCTTTTTTGTTTCCTATTTTCTTGGGGCTGGGGGAGTATGAGAGGAGTCATCGCAGGGAAAATTACAGCTCCAGTTTGCCGGAAACTTTGTTGATGACGTAGTAAGCAGCGCCCTCTTCGGGTTTGACGTAAACCTTGCAGGACTGGACGCCCACTTTGTGGGTGGTGCGGTAATCGGCCTTGGCGCGCTCGACCACATCGGTGATGTTGTACTGGTTTCCGCCGTACTCCACATAGACCTCAGGAGTAAGGGGAGGACGGCCGCGGCGCGCAGGGGTGCCGGAAGCTTTGCGGGTCTTCGGTTCCGAGGCGGGCACTTCAGCAGCCGGTGCTGCAGGGACAGCAGTCTTTTTCTCGGACATATCTTCTACCTTCTTTCGTAAAAATGCATGTTCGTGGGAACGGTTCGGATGACTCCGGAAAACTTAGGTGCGATGTTCCAATCTTTTTTGGAAACGCTTGCTTATATAATAAAATTTTGTGCGTCATTTGTAAAGCGTTTTTTCAAAAATCCGGTCCAATTTCGCAAAGAAACGGCCCGGCAAACTCATTTTTGCAGAAATTACGCCCTTACGGCTGAAAATAAGGGCTGCAACGGGCGAAAAAACAGTACCGCCCCGGCGGATCGCGGCAGCAAAACACCGGGGCGGTTACAGGAAAGTTTATCGGCCGCAGAGTGCCTCCGCCCGCTGGACCACGGGCAGGAGCAGGTCTTCGTCCCAGTCCTCGGCCAGCACAAACAGGTCCTGGTCGATCACTTCCTGGGCGGCGGCATCCGGGCGGCCCTGTGCCAGCAGAAACACGCACCGCAGCATCCGCAGCTTCAAAGCCCGGATGGTTTCCGGGGCTGCCCACAGCCGTGCCAGGTCGTAATCATCGGTATTGCCGCAGCGCATGGTGCAGGTGGCGCAGTTGGGGGCTACCCGGTGCTTTTCGGTCTCCACGATCCGGGTCATCCGGAGCAGGGCGTCTTCCTGGGCAGCGGGGTCGGCGGCCAGCCGCAGCCCGGCGGCAAGGACGCGGTCGGTGTCCTCGGTCTTGGGCTCGTTGACCGTGGAGCGGGCAAGCCCCACAAGGGCCCCCAGTAGCACATCCCGCTGACGCTGTGCCGGGGTGCAAGGGGCAGAAAGAATGGGTTCCATAGTGTTTCTCCTTTTGGATGAATTGTTTGGGTTAAGAATACACGATTTGAAGGAAAAATGGAAGAATCAGTTTTAAAGCTTCCCTGCGACGCAAAAGGAAAACCGGACTTTGAAGCAATGGAACGGTATATCAAGGCACTACCATATGCAGACCGAATCGATGAAAAGAAAGAATGCGGAGATTGCTTGATGCGATGAAAACTCAGCAATCCAATAAAGCGCGGGCTTTGGATTGGATCGCTGCTTCCAGAAGATGCAGGCGCTGAGAACTCAGGTTATATCGGGGATGCTTTTTAAAGTGGAAATTCAGCAGATGCCGAAGAGCCTCTCGTTGCTTGGCTTCCATGACATGGCGGGCAACTTCATCAAAATCAGCATAAAGCGCAGGAGATAATGTCTTTTCCTGCTGGGGAATGTTTGCAAGGTCGGAATCCAATGCATAGCAATACAAAGATAAGCCATTGTCAAAGATGGGGGCAGGCTGAAGAAGTTTGTTTGTGTGACTATCTACCAGAAAACCGAAATTTCCAAGATGTCTGTCTGTATTGCGGATCACGGCATCAAATACCAGCATGTCAGAAAGGCTTTCTTTCCAGCCATGGCGGTCATACCAGGAGATGATCTCTGTAATACGGGAAGTATCAATTAAAGTGGAAGCGGGGATAAAAGAAATCTCTTTGCTGGTAAAGAGTTTACAGGTGGAGCAAAGCTGACCTTTCCACATGGAAAGACTGTAATAGATATGGTCGAGCCCCATGGCGGCTGCAACCTGAGCGGAATAGAATTCGGAAAAAGGCTCTTTCCCGGTATTGGCAAAACCGCTTGTACCGCCCTTATAAAGGTAAATTTCACCTTTCACCCTGCGCCAGGCTTTTGGAAGCATCCCGTTTGTTGTAAACTCAGGAGAAGAACGAAACTTTGAAAGCGGGGAACTGCCATAGCCGGTAAAAGCAATTTGCGATAAAACCTGGCTGAAACGATTGTCAAACAGGTTGACCTGCTGAAAAGTTTTTTTATCATCGGGGGTCGTGACCCAATAGCAGTCGATCAGAGAAAGACCTTTGCAGACTGACAAAATTCCGATGAAATCATTCTCGCTCAGACCGTTTTTGGAGAGAAAATTTTGAACATAAGCCCGATTGGCAGGAATGGTGCGATGCCGGAGCCAACGCTCTAAAGATGAATCGGTGGCTTCCATGCCAAGAGGAAGCCTGGCTCTTTTGGATGGATCAAAAGAGGTGATATGGACCTCTGTGCCGTTTAACGTCCGATGAGCTGTAAAAGAGAGTAGGATATCATCAAACAGCTTCAATACAAATTCCATAATCGCTGTTCTCCAATCTGTACGGTGATGAATGTTTCTGAATCTATTGTAGCTTTTTTGCGAAGCAGAAACAAGAGAGAACAAAAGAAAAGGGGGAATCCTTTTCTTGGAGGGGATACGAGACACTCTCTCGTTTCCTTTTGCGCAAAAATGTGGTATACTCTGTTATCGGAAAAATTCGTGCAGGGGAAATTCCCTGCCGTGAAAGAGGTAGGATATGAAAGCACACATTGCACGCAACCAGAACGCCGGGGTGCCGCTGGCGCTGGGGTGGAATCTCTCGGCGGCAGACCGGGGGATTCTGGAGGGGATGGCACCGGCCTTTGGAATGAAACTGCTGCTCGTCTCGCCTGCCGACGCGGGCAGGACCGTGGCCCAGCTGCTGGGCGAGGTGGAGACGAAAGCGGCCCGCACGCTGGTGCTGGAGCCGGGTGCGTACCCGCCCGCGCTGGTGTTGGCAAACTTCAAGGAAAAAGATGTGGACACCCTGCTGGACCTGATGAAGCAGGCCAAGGTGAATATCCCGCTCAAGGCCATCGTGACGCCCAGCAATAAAAACTGGGTCTTCGGCGACCTGCTGGCCCACCTGTCGGAAGAGCATGTCTCCTTCACCTCTGCGGCAAAGGAGCAGGCATGAGCATCCGCGAGAAACTGAAACAATGGAAGCGCCTTGCCGCCGGAGCGACGGCTGCGGTGCTCTGTGCAGGGCTTCTGGCAGGCTGCACGGGAAAGAACCCGGCAGGCTCTTCGGATGGCACAGCGGCGCAGGAGGGGCCTCAGCGCTACTCCACCATCTTTTATGATGCCTTTGACACGGTGACCCAGGTCATTGCCTACTGCGACAGCGAGGAAGAGTTTACCCGGCAGATGGACGCCCTCCACGCCGACCTGCTGGAGTATCACCAGCTCTATGATATCTACAACGACTACGACGGCGTGACCAATATCAAGACCATCAACGACAACGCGGGCACTGCCCCGGTGCAGGTGGATGAGAAGATCCTGGGGATGCTGGAGCTGGCCCGGCAGATGTACAATACCACTGACGGCAAGCTGAACATTGCCATGGGCAGCGTGCTCCGCATCTGGCACGATTACCGGGAGGCCGCCGGGCAGACCGAGACGGACGCGGACAACCAGCTGCCCACCCAGGAAGAGCTGGACGCAGCGGCCCAGCACTGCGATATCAACGACCTTGTCATGGATGAAGAAGCCAAAACCGTTTATCTGGCGGACCCGGAAATGTCGCTGGATGTGGGCAGCGTGGGCAAGGGCTACGCCGTGGAAATGGTGGCCCAGGCCGCGCAGGCCCGGGGCCTGACCAGCGCCCTCATCAGTGTGGGGGGCAACCTGCGGGCCATCGGCACGAAGCCCGACGGCAGCCAGTGGTCGGGCGGCGTGGAGAACCCGTGGAACGCCTCGGAGTTTTATACCTCCGATTCCTCCTATGTGGCGGCGGTGAACATGAGTGATATGGCGCTTGTGACCAGCGGCGACTACCAGCGGTATTACGTCGTGGACGGCGTGCGCTACCACCATCTGATCGACCCGGCCACCCTCTGGCCCGCCGCTTACTTCAACGGTGTCAGCGTGCTGGCCCCGGACTCCGGCGTGGCCGACTGCCTGACCACCGGCCTGTTCTGTATGCCGCTGGAAGAGGGCCAGAAGATCGTGGAAAGCCTCGACGGCGTGGAAGCCCTCTGGTGCACCACCGATGGACAGCTTGTGGCGTCCAGCGGGTGGGCCGACCACGAGAAAAAGTAACAGAAAGCGAAAGTCCCCTCTTCGTCACGGTTCTTGCTCCAATGACGAAGAGGGGACTTTTGTATCCTACATATCAAGAATATTTCCGCGCGTTCCCTCTTCCATGCAGGCATACCTTGCCATTAGGACAGCCCCGCCGGTCACGAGTGCGGCGACAAGCTCCACCACCCAGACAGATGCCACTGCACTGAGCAGAACGGAAAGCGAGTCGATGACAAAGTGGAACAGGTAGGCCCGCACCAGCTCCATGGGGGCCTTTTTGCGGATGGACTGGAACACCAGAATCGACAGGCTCAGATGGAGCACCACCGCAATGATCCGCTCTACGCCGCCTGCAAAAAACGTCAAGCTCGATGTCGTCCACAGCGCCGAAAGAGCCGCTGCCGTGTCTGCCGCCTTCTCTGCGTCAAGAGTCGCCAGCTGTGCAGACATGGTGCCGGAATTTATCATCACGGCACTTGCGATGTTGTTGATAGATGCCACGCCGCACAGAAGCATTGCCTCCACGCCGCCGTGTCCGGCACCATACATAAAGGCATTCGGAAAATCCATCGGCTTCACCAGAAACCTCATGGCGATGTAACGACCGGTCTCTTCAAAAAGAGCTGCCATCAGGCCGCCATAGACTGCGTATAGGATCACGCTTCCGGTCAGCGCTTCTCCGGCCAGCTGGAACACGATGCGATGGATGGCAGCTTCCAGCATCAGCACCATCACGAAGAAAACGCCGCACCCGATAAAGAACGGTGCAGCCTTCGCACCCAGCTTCTTCTTTGCGTAAACAAAGAGGCCTATGGGAAGTGCGAAGGAGACGACAAGGGAAAACACCATGCCTGCGATGCTTGCCCCGGGTACCATACCTACTGTCATAGTTATCCTCCCTGCCGATATACCATCGGCGTTTTTGCAAGGCCTGCCCCCGGAGGGGAGCAGGGTCATTCAATATCCAGCTCCGGCGGCAGGTCGATCTGATCGGAGACGTACCGGCCGTTCTTTTTGCGCTGACGTACACACTCGGTGAGAAGATACTCGATCTGCCCGTTCACCGAGCGGAAATCGTCCTCAGCCCATGCGGCAAGGGCCTCGTAGAGCTTTGCGTTCAGGCGCAGGGGAATCTGCTTTTTGGGCTCTGCCATCAGTACAGGCTGCCGCTGTTCACGATGGGCTGTGCGTCCCGGTTGCCGCAGAGCACCACCAGCAGGTTGGAGACCATGGCCGCTTTACGTTCGTCATCCAACTCCACCACTTTGTTTTCGCTCAGCCGGTCCAGTGCCATCTCCACCATGCCCACGGCGCCGTCCACGATCATCTTGCGGGCGTCGATGATGGCGCTGGCCTGCTGGCGCTGGAGCATCACGGCGGCGATCTCCGGCGCATAGGCCAGATAGGTGATCCGGGCCTCCACCACCTCGATGCCTGCCTCAGCCACGTTTTTCTGGATCTCGTCCCGGATGCGGGCCGCCACCACCTCCGAGGAGCCCCGCAGGCTGCCCTCGTCGGCCACGCCGTCTCCGGTGGTGTCCACGTTGGGGGCCACATCGTAGGGGTACACCCGCACCACGTTCCGCAGGGCGCTGTCACACTGGAGGGAGAGGTACTCCTTGTAGTTGTCCACATTGAACACCGCCTTGGCAGTGTCGGTGACCCGCCAGATCACGGCGATGCCGATCTCCACCGGGTTGCCCAGACAGTCGTTGATCTTCTGCCGGGAGTTGTTCAGGGTCATCATCTTCAGGGAGATCTTTTTGCTTACGCTGCTTGAGGCGAGCTGGCTGTTCTGGCCGCTGACGCTCAGCAGGGCGGCTGCGCCGCTCTCCTTGCTGGTCACGTCCCCGCTCTGGCTCAGCCGGGTGCCTGCGGCAGGGTTGACGGCGGCGCAGAAAGGGTTTACCCAGTAAAAGCCCTGGCCCTTCAGGGTGCCCACATAATCGCCAAAGAGGGTAAGTACCAGCGCCTCCTGGGGCTTGAGTACCTTCAGGCCGCAGAACAGAAAAATGCCTGCGATCCAATAGGCGATGGACAAAATCAGCAGCGGGATGCCCAGAAGCAGCCGGTCGTCCTCCAGCAGCAGGACGCTGGAAACGAACAGGGCAATGGATGCCACATAGCCCAGCAGGGTGAGCAGCAGTGCCGCCATGCCGTTTTTGCGGGCGTTCAAAATTTTCTCTTCCATAACAGTTCCCTCCTTATGGGGTCGGAAGCGTTTCTTTTCGATATCAAAATCATATCACTTTGCCGCACCGCTGTCAAGAGAGGGACGCAAAAAAAGAGCCCGCCCCGCCGCAGGTGCGGCAAGGGCAGGCCCTCTTGTCTGGAAAATGTGGAAACGCCGCCGGATAAAACGGGAAGGGAGCGTCAGCGTTTGTATTTGGCCGCGGTCTGCAAACGCTGCATGGCGCGGTCAAGGGCGATCTTGGTCTGGTAATACTCGTGCATGCTCTGCTTATGCTGCAGGCGCTCGGCGGCGCGGATGCGGGCCGCCTCGGCACGGTTGCGGTCGATGTCCTCGGGGCGCTCGGCGCTGTCCACCAGGAGCAGCACGAACGTGGGGGTCACTTCGGCAATGCCGTCGCCCACCAGCACCTCATGCTCCTCGCCGTTGACGGTGAAGTGCATCAGCCCCATGTGGAGGGCCACCAGAACCGGGTTGTGCCCGGCCTGCACGCCGTACACGCCGTCACTGGTGGGCAGGGTCAGGCTTTCGCAGTCGCCCTGATAGAACTCGCCGCTGGAGGCCGTGATGTTCAGGATGAACTTGTCCATCAGACGGCACCGCCCTTTTCCTCGGCCAGCTTGTCGGCATACTTCTTCTTGGCATCGTCGAGGGTGCCCACGTTGAAGAATGCCCACTCGGGGATGTCGTCGCACTCGCCATCCACGATGGCGGCAAAGCCCTTGACGGTCTCGGCCAGCGGGACATACTTGCCGGGCAGGCCGGTGAAGTTCTCAGCCACCGAGAACGGCTGGGAGAGGAACTTTTGCAGTTTGCGGGCACGGGTGACGGTGAGCTTGTCTTCCTCGCCCAGCTCGTCCATGCCCAGGATGGCGATGATGTCCTGCAGCTCCTGATAGCGCTGCAGGGTGGCCTGCACCTTGCGGGCCACGCGGTAGTGCTCCTCGCCCACGATGTCAGCTTCCAGAATACGGGAGGTGGAAGCCAGCGGGTCCACAGCCGGGTAGATGCCCTGCTCCACGATCTTACGGCTCAGGACGGTGGTGGCGTCCAGATGTGCGAACGTGGTGGCGGGAGCCGGGTCAGTCAGGTCGTCGGCGGGGACGTAGACGGCCTGCACCGAGGTGATGGAGCCGTCGCGGGTGGAGGTGATGCGCTCCTGCAGGGCACCCAGCTCATTGGCCAGCGTAGGCTGGTAGCCAACGGCGGAGGGCATACGGCCCATCAGAGCGGAGACCTCGGAGCCTGCCTGCACGAAACGGAAGATGTTATCAATGAAGAGCAGCACGTCTTTATGTGTCTCTTCCCGGAAGTACTCAGCCATGGTCAGGCCGGTCTCAGCCACGCGCATACGGGCTCCTGGGGGCTCGTTCATCTGACCAAAGACCAGCGCGGTCTTGTTCAGAACACCGGAGGCGTTCATCTCGCCCCAGAGGTCACAGCCCTCACGGGAGCGCTCGCCGACACCGGTAAAGATGGAGTAGCCGCCGTGCTCGGTGGCCACGTTGTGGATCAGCTCCTGGATCAGCACGGTCTTGCCCACGCCGGCGCCGCCGAACAG
>ERZ791641.1079-NODE-1079-length-14650-cov-5.416924_pt1 | contig 14650 bp, 14 predicted proteins | sample MGYA00510055_ERZ791641 | MGnify/ENA primary metagenome ERZ791641 (study PRJEB30046, sample SAMN00715226) | human gut metagenome | study: EMG produced TPA metagenomics assembly of the A metagenome-wide association study of gut microbiota in type 2... | reverse complement strand
TTCCCCGCTTTCATGCGCAGGGGGGTGGCACTAAAGTGCTACACACCTCTTAGAAGAGCATTGCTACGATGACTTCACCGATATGATCTATGGCAAAGCCATTCACAACGAGGATCCTTAAAACAAAAGCCCCAGATTCAAGCTGGGGCTTTTGTTTATTGCGGGTATGGCAACCCTATTTCAGTGATTTCGTTTGAGATCGAATGCTGTATTAAACCGGGTCACGGTATTGGCCTCTGCCTGATTGTCGAAATCGTGAATATCATGCAGTCGCTGAACCATCGACATCGTGTAATGAGCAATTGCTTTATGCTGTTCCTTGGTCAGGTCCTCATCCTTGGTATTCCCATAGAGAGTTTGTCTGATTTCGTCACGAACTCCTGCAAAAGCCTGATCCAATTTCTGACTTGTGTAAGTCAATTGTCCGTCTGTGGACGAACGAACATCATGGTAAGCCTCCACATAACCCTTCTGAGCACTTGTTAGGTCGCGAATTGTTTGTTGATGTCCTTGAATCCATTCTGCCCCAGTCAGTTTTTCATCTCCAACAGTTGGTGCTGGAGGAAGATTCCTCAAATTCTTAGCAAGTGAATCAACCATACCGTCTCGCATCCAATTATTTGCAAATTCTGCCAAAACACTTGAGCGAGATGTACGATCCAAGTCATGCAATGCCTCCTTCTGCGGCTCACTCATGACGGCCTGTTTGTTTATCGCCCCTTGTTCGACTACCGTTCCCTTTTGTAGATCCTTACCCGAATTTTCCTTGTAATCGGCCTCGATCTTACTGCGCTCTCCTTCGAAACTCACCGACGAAGGTTTAGCGCCCTTAAGTGTTTGCTCCTGATCGTTAATGTAACTCTGGCCATGCTTCACAAACATTTCAGCGTCACCAGGCTTACGCAGATCGTTACCGTAAGCCTGGGCATCAACGGGCGAAATCCCCATCATCGGCAACTTGGAATCTGCAAGAGCATCCCCCAGGTTGGCTTGCATAGCCGTATCCGACACATTGTTTGTAATGTAATCGAGCGCCGCCGCAATCTTGCCTTTTTCCAGATCTCCACCAAAAAAATCGGAATATTTTTTCGTAGTGGCAGCCAGATGCGCATTACGCCCTTCAGCAGTTCGTTCGAAGTTAGCCAGATATTTACCTGCTTCTGTACCTCTAAGCTGTTCAGAAAGGGTTCCAACATCAACGCTCTGTTGACCACCGAACGTCTTGGACGCGCTAATCGCCTGTTGTAGCTCCTTAGTAGCTGTAGCGACCTTGCCAAACGCCATCCCCACAGCTGTACTCTTATTCTGAGAAGCCATCTCCGCCCACTGCTCTGTCGTCATGTTGTTCAACGTTGCCTGATAGCCCTTAGACAGATTGGCCGCCAACTGTTGTGCACGAACCGTCGAGTCCTGATTACCAAATTGAGCTGTCTGTGTATTGGCATCGCTATGCGAGTCGGTACTAGTCGACGTTCCAGTGATCTTTACACCACCATCGGCACCAACCTTGAAATGGATCCCCAAAGCTGCCGCCGCATGTCCAATCACCCCTCCCTTAATGACTTCTTTGCCATTTTCTGTGAACTTACCATACTCAGCACCAGTTTCAAGTCCAACACCACTCGTTAAGGCCGCAGACAATGCTCCCAAAGCTTCTTGTTTTTCAGTAGCAGTTTTCCCAGCAAAATAGCCGGAATTGTTCATGGCTTGCATAGCAGTCTGATTACCATCCACTCGCATCGAGGCGAGATTACGGCCCACAGTCTGCTGCAATTGTTCTGCGCCAGTACTGGACAGACCGCTCGTGGTCGCTTCATTGATCTGCGCTGTCAAATTATCCAAACTAGAATTCACTAAGCCTTGCTTGCTAGACACATTAGCTGCCATAGCAGTTCCGACGTTGACCTTTGCCATCGAAGGATCACTACCAGTGGCTCGCAAGCCATGCATGCGATCAGAACTCCAATGTGATGCATGACTCATCACAGCCGAAGGCTGGACGGCATCGGGACTCTGAATCTTTTCATTGAAATGGTCTTGACCACCAAGACGACCAGTCAAAGCCGTGAATGCAAACGTTGAACCACTGACTAGGAACAGTGCCAGCATCGGCGTAGCCGCCGTTAACATGCCGCCGGTCGACACCCAAGTGGCCGTCTCACTCCATAGCGTATCGAGCGCATAGAACGACGCTCCGGCCCCAAGATTCGCATCCGTAATGGCCGAGCGAGCGCCGGTCATCACGTAAAGATTCAGAATCGAGAGAATCGGAAGCCACAGCTGAATCCACGCAATCGTCAGGAAATACTTCCCGACAAGTCTCACACCAAAAGAACCGATGGCAATCAAGAAGCCCATGATCGGCGTAATGGCATAGACAAAGCCTTCAAAGAACGCCATTAACGCACGAGAAGCACTCAGGAACATCGTTCCTTCACTAGCCCACTGCGTATTTCGCTGCACCATTGCCTGATTGACAGTGATTGCAGAGGCCATGTCCTGTTGGCTACCGTGGAACTTAAGCGCAGCTTGACCGTAGACACCCTCGATCAGAACCATCTGGATATAATCCTGCGAGCCATTCATGGTTGCATTTAAGCCCTGCATAGCGCTATCGAGCTTATCAAAATTACCCGAAATCGCTTGACCGTTTTCATCCTTCAGATGCAGATGTTGATTGATTGCCGTCTTCACGGCAGTCGACGAAATCTTCTGAAAGATCGAGTTGAGCTTTTCATAGCCCTTATTGCAACTAACCGTCTCCTTACCATCCATGCCGCCGATGGGAAGCATGACAGTATGCGCCTCGCTAGTGAACTTAAATTCATCCCCCCAGGGCGCATGATAAAGCGCAGTCGGTGTAGTGGCATTGAGCTGAATCTTCGCCATCGTGCATTCGGAGAGGTAATTGATCAGAGCCTGCTTCGAATCGCTCGGTGCGCCATTGGCACGCGGCCCCAGCTCACGATTGATCGCTGAGAAAACCAGTTCGGACTGTCCGATATCACGAACCTTATTGAGAATGCGAAGTGGCTCTGCGAATTGATGTTCGCTCGTGCGGTCAAATGTACTGTAGCCCTGCTCCAGCATTCTCGTCACGCCATAACCGATTCCTGAAATGGCTGCGCCAGCAACCCCAACGCCTAGCGGAAGGTTGTCAACCGTTCGAACATGACCGCTGTACGCATCCTCGACAACAACCGTACAAGACGGTCCGAACATGCAGAGGTAACAAAGAAAACAAAGCAACGAATGATGCAAATTGATGCGTTGCCCACCGTCGAAAATGCACTGAAAACCGATGAACAAGAGGCCAACCACAAAGCCTACTGCTACCAGACGCGCAAAATCTCCAGTGCCGCAAATCATAGCGACACCGTTCAACACCATCGTTAAGAACTCGACATTGCCGAGCGAAATGATTGTGAAGTCCATACGAATAATTGCGCCACTCTTTCGAAGTGGCGCATGTCTTTTTAAAAATTTCAGTGTTCACCCAGCGTGGCCTTGTCCACGCCATTTGTCGCCACGACAGCTACCTTGAGAATGTTCTTCTGCACCTCGTTGTACTGCTTTACCAGATCAGCAACGACAGGATGTTCGGCACGGTAGCTTTCATACTCCAAGGCAATCGACTTTTCGCGATCAGCGAGTTGTTGTAGCAGTTCCTTCACCTCTGCCTTGTTGCTCGTGCGAAGAGCCTGACGAACGGCCTTTATTTGATCCATTAACATATCGTTAGCCCAGGTCATTGCAACTGCATAAGAGATGTCATGAGCCTGTGCGATGGCGGAGACTGGTGAGGCGGTGCTCAGATTACGAACGATGACGCCAATGTCCGCCGGCATGTTAGACATAAGATTGTCTTCCTTAGCTGTAAAGGAGTTGTCGGCGGTCTGACCAAACTTCGCAATGATCCCAGCACTCACGCCATCTCCAATGAGCAGATCGTAGATACGAGTTACCATCCCTACCGTTTTGACAGTCTTTTCCGTCGGCTTCAAACAGTCATCGTCATTGCACGAATAAACCGTCACATTTCCACCATCCAACAACTCCTTAAACCCAATCTTCGGAGTCAGATACTCTGGATTGTTGGTTGACCCAGTATCCGGATTTTGCGCATCATCTTCAGACTTTGGGATGACAATGCTCCCAGTTACGGACATCAGAATCTCGTACTCTTCTTTTTCGTTCGTCGATTCCGCGCCAGGCGTGACCCACTTATTAGCCTTGCTCTTCTTAAGAGCATCCCAAACGATGTTGCCCACAACATCCTTTGCCTTCTCCGGATTTTTTTCGTCAACTTCCTTACCCTTGTCTGGGTTATCCTTCGATCCGAAAAAGTCATCCTTAAGACCAGAAACTACACCAACCAAGCTGTACTGATTGTCTCGGTTCGCACCAAAAGCATTGGCTACGTCCGTCACCAACCCCTGTGCCAACTGACAAGAATTGCCGAGCTGTTCATTGAGTTTTTGGATCTTCGACTGAAGGTTATTGATCCAGGCCATACAGTCAGAACAAGCAATGTCCAACGCAATCTGGAAAGCGTACCCCTTGGCATTCGACGCAACTGAACGGAGCAACTGAACGAATTGGTCGGCGTTGATAAAGGAGAAGGAACCGCCGAAAAAGTCAATACCACCACAACCAGCCTTGAATGACGGCGCTTGCAGGTTGACCAATTCAGTATTCATGATCGGGCTTCTAACATATGCAGAGCCCCCCGACAAAACGCCGCGACGCTGCGTTTCGAAGACGCCGGGTCGGGAAACATTTGACATGTCGTTGAATACCGCGTCCATTTTATTCTGTAGGCCGCCGGCACTTGCCATAGGAACCGACATACTGGCCATCGTCATCGCCACAGCGACGGAAAGTAGTCTGAGTTTATTGCGTGAATTCAATTTGATCTCCGTCCTCCAACTGACCGTGCGTCTGAGCCGCCTTGCCAAATAGAGCAATCAGTTTGGTTGGTTCAATGAAGTTCTGCTCGTCGGTGAACTTTTCCTTATCCTCATCCGACAACGCCATGACTGCTTCCGATTGTTCTTTTGAGCCGAACAAAGACGAGGGATCGGCAGCGGCTTTGAGAAGTTTCGGAAGCTCCTGACTCAAATCCGGTTGAGTATTGGGATTGATGAACGGTTGCGTTTCCTTGAGTTCTTCTTCCGTCACCCATCCTTCGCGAGCGGCAACCAACAAAATGCGCTTACGCAGATCGGCGTAAGACAGCACGGTTTGCCCTAAAGCGGAGAATTGCCCATCCTCATTCATCAAGAACATGGCTGGCGTAGCTCGCACCCCCAAGACTTGAGCCTGACCAGCATCCACTTTGGTGTTCTTGAATTGATGGCTTTGAAGCTGACCGCCGTCGATGCTAATGGCCAAAATATCGAACCCAAGTTCTTCCAGATACGCCAATAGTGGAGCTTGCCGCTCGCAATACACACAATCAGATTTGAAGAAGAAAAAGATCCCGGCCTTCTCAGAAACCTTGCGAAGCAAAGCGTCCGTGTTCTGATTAGCCGCACGATCAATGCTCGGATTCATAAAAGTAGCCAACGGACGGCGCATGCTTTCGTCGAGCAGAGCGTTACCGACCACCACCTGCTGCGCAACATCTGCGAACTTGTTAGCCCGGTCCATCGCAAATCGCTGCACAAGAAAATACGCTTGGACGTTTTCATGCGTAGGATTGTCCCAAGCACGCTCCTTGTACTTGGGAAGCATCTCCTGCACCCACTTCAAAGAGAAAGGTGCAGGCGGTTCGGCCTTCGCCTCTTTCAATGGTTCTGGCTTAGTTTCTTCCTTGGCCACTTCGTGCGGTGGAGGTGGCAATTCCTCCAATAGTTCTTCTTCAGGCACTGGATCCTGATACCAGTACCAGCCTTCAGCTCCGCTGTTGTAGAAGATGTTTGACGGATGATTGATAACGGATTCAGTCGCCGTCACGGCATAGGCCGACCCGAAACTCATCAACAAACAAGAAGTTAGAAGTGTTTTTTGAAACGCTCTGAGCATGACGCTCGTCCTCGACAAAGATTCGAGTTTGAGGTTACCGACACTTACAAGCTGGCTTGGCAGGCTTGTAAGCAAAAATGGCTTTTAAGAGCGTTTGCGGAGGCGCAAATCAATAGCGAGAAACGAGTTGAGGAGAGGCACGTTCGCCTCTGGTCTTGCGACCAGAGGCCCCCATTAGATTTAGGAAGGTTAGAACGCGCTCATTGAGGCGAGCAAGAGCGAAAGCGTCAAGACGAACTTGACAACCTTGCTCAAAACTCGGATAATGATGGCGTTGAGATCGAGTTGAAGCATAGATCTCAGCTCCTTAAAGACGGCCCTTATGCAACAAGGTGAGATGTGTTGCGGGGCCGTTTTGCTTTTTCAGGTTAACGAGGGGTTTCCCACGATTGCGGCAAGCAAAAAATCCGCAATGGCAAACAACCTGAGCGTCGACGCACATTCTCGCACGCATTGCTTCGTGTTGCCACACCTCACCTCCGACCAGAGTTTCATCCGGTTGAAACTTCATCGGACCCCACACCCGCAGCCAGAGTTTCAACTGGTTGAAACTTCATCGGACCCCACACCTGTAGCCAGAGTTTCAACTGGTTGAAACTTTCACCCAGCGCCCCACCTCCGGCCAGAGTTTCATCCGGTTGAAACTTTCATCCAACGCCACACCTTCAGCCAGAGTTTCAACTGATTGAAACTTTCACCCAACGCCGCACCTCCAGCCAGAGTTTCATCCGGTTGAAACTTGCGAGCAACGTCATGCAATACGAGCCTTGAAAGCGGTTCTAGCTTCTTCAACCACAAACTTCCTGAGCTAAGTCGCGCTATCCTTCAGTGAACCATGCCTAATTCGCGGTAGAAATTCCGACTTCGAAATGTTTGAGTCGCAATTTCGGTTGCGGAATCTAGGCGAGCCAAACTTTCAAGGCAAGGCAAACCATTTGAAAGTATTATCACGTCCGTGATAACATATGTTCACCCCAATCAGTCATCATTCCTTTCAGGATTATTCAATGTCCACAGTCATCTCCTTTACAAACCAAAAAGGCGGCGTCGGCAAGACCACCTTCTCTACTCAGCTCGCCTACTATTTGGCAACCACCAAGAAAAAGAAAGTGCTGTTCATTGATATGGATGCACAGGGCAGTGCCTCTGAAACGCTCTTGTCGGGTACTGCTCTGACGGGAACGCCATCAGAACATCTCTTCAACAATGACCTCGATGCTCTGACGGTGCAAACGACCGAGCAGGGTATTGATCTGATTGGCTCGAATCAGTCGGCAGAAGCATATGATGTTGAAGCCCTGCCTATCGAACAGGTGATGAACCCGCACAAATGGGTCTCTCCCATTCTCAAAAACTACGACTATGTAATCATTGACTGTCCGCCTTCTTTGGGCCGTCGCCTTATCGGGTCGTTGATTTTGACGGACTTCGTGATCTGCCCCATCAAGCTCTCCGGCTACGCCGTTTCCGGCTTGAAGAGCTTGTTCTCGACACTGATTCAGGTTCAAAACAGTGTTAATCCGAATCTGAAAATTCTCGGCATTGCCGTCAATGAATATCAGGGGACCGCTGTTCAACGCGATGCGCTAAACGCCGTCAACGAAGCTCTTCCTGGCTATCTCTTTGAAAGCAAGATCCGGTCCCGCTCTCCAATTGACATTGCATCGCGTGGGAAGCCCATCGCAGAAGTACGAAACGGGCAACGCGCAGCAGAAGAGTTGCACGACCTCTTCGAAGAAATGCTCAAGCGCATCGCAGAAAAACAGTAACGCCCAAATTTCTCAAACTAAGGCCATCTCGTTTTGACGAGATGGCTTTGGCACAACTAGGATATTGACTATGCCGAGCCCTCTTCTCAACAGTCTCACCTCCCTTTCACAACTTGGTCAGGTCATTCACGACAAATCCGAAAAAGGGAAAGCCTTCCAAACGCTGGCCGTGGATCGCATTTACAGCAAGGCCCAACCTCGTACAGTGTTCGAAAACCTCGAAGAACTTGCCGAAAGCCTGAAAGAACTCGGACAGCAACAACCCATCGTCGTCAGTCCCGACAACAAGGGGTACTACGTCATCGAACAGGGTGAACGTCGTTGGAGAGCTGCCAAACTTGCCGGCCTCATCACGCTTGACTGCATGGTGATGAATCGCGAAAAGGATGGCGAAACCGACCGTATGTTGCGCCAGCTAACGGAAAACATCCAGAGAGATGAGATGACACTGTGGGACTTGTCTCACGCAATCGCCGCCCTTGTTTGTCAGGACATGACGGTTCGGCAGATTGCAAAGAAGTTAGGCAAGGCCGAGTCCTACATCAGCACCCTGAATGCGATTGCGGTGTTGCCGAAGGAACTGGAGGTACTCGTTAAGAAACGGCATCTTCAAGACGCTCAATCCGTTAGAAAACTCCAAAAGCTCTATCAAGAAGATCCACGGGTTGTCTCAGACCAAATCGAAGAATGGTCTAAGAACGATGACTTTACGATCAGCCGGGCTCAGGTGGCAGATTTTATACAGAGTCTTGGAAATTCCGAGGGAGAATCTCAGCCGCAGAATGACGATGATGCATCTGGGCGTAGCGAAGATTCTGATTCAGAAACGGTGGCTCCTAAGCAGAAGGAACCTCTTGATGGCACTCTTCCGGAGGGTTGTCGAACCGTATCGCCGGCCAAACTCAAAGTCGAGGTCCAATGGAACGGTAATGCGGGATGGCTGACGCGTGGCGTCGTGCCGCCAGAAGGAAAGCTCTGCATTACGCTGGCCACTTCCGAAGAAACGATCCTTGTCGAAGCTACCGATGTTGAAGTCCTCGGCGTGACGGCGAGGTGAGACATGCTCGGCGGAAAGAATGCAGAGATGTTTGGCCTGATGTTTGAAATTCTAGTGCAACTCGACGGCGGGAAAAAAAGCCGCCGTGAGTTGAGCGAAGGATTGGGCGTCGGGCCGCAAGTGATCGGTCGTCAGATCAAGCTCCTACGGGACGTGTTCAAGGTAACGATCAAATCTTCCCCAGCAAATGGTTATGAACTTGAGGACTGGGGCATCCTAAACAAAGCTGTGTTCATGGAATATTACGCTAGGGGGGCATAATGGCGACATTTCGTCAGTTCAAAAAGTCTCGCAACCCCCTGTCACACAGGGCTAGCGAATGTTTTCACCTCTTTGACGGCGCGTTTTAATCCACTCTTTTTGTCGAACAGCTACCATCCACACATAAGTCTCAAGGCATTTACATCTAGACCTTAGGGTGGAAATTGCGACTTCTCATGGACATACGTGCTGACTATTGGCATTACCCATTCAATAGTTTTACGACAACTAGGAACCAGAACTCCACCACCCAACAAAATGCTCGTTTTTTTGGGTGATGGAGTGCGAGGCGACCAAATGACTAACAATTCCCCTTTTCCGATTGTTGCTGTCAATGACACCGTTGAGGTGCTTGATGTCGAGTCGGCAGACACGCAGCGAGGGCATTTTGCCGTCGGACGCGCTCTCGGACCATCTGATTACATCAGTCCAGAAAACGCAGCCGACCAGTATCTCGCCACGCTCGGCTCTCAAGCCTCCATCTGCACCGTTCGCTCCAAGCTCAATCAAGTGGCCAAGTGGTTCAAGTACCCAGACTACCAGCATTGTGACTGGCACCTCATGCGCTATGACAATGTGGTGAAGTTCATTGCGCACCTGAAGGAATCCGGCCTCCAGACCGTTACGATCAACGCCTACCTCTGCGCCATGAAGGGGGTGGCACAGACGGCATGGAACCTCGGACAGGTGTCCGACCATGATCTCATGCGTATCAAGGCCATTAGGCAGGTGCGCGGCTCCCGGAAAATGGCGGGCAAGGCGCTTACCCGACAAGAATCGAAGGCCATGCTCTCTAAGTGCGAAGGCACCACACCTCAGTTCATTCGAGATCGAGCCATCTTGCTTCTCCTTCTCGGATGCGGCCTGCGACGAGCCGAAATCACGCGCATCGAACTCAAGAACGTCTTCCTAGACGAAGCTCGAATTCGTCTGGTAGGCAAAGGGAATAAGGAGCGTGACGTTTTCATGAACGATGTCGTGCTCGATGCTGTCGCCCGGTGGCTCGCTGTTCGCAAGCAGGTCATTACGGACTGGAATGCCAAATATCCGTACAAGACCGGCAATGCCGGCGACGGTACGACCGGCTTCCTCTTCGGAAAATGGACGCGCCACTACTCTTATCTAATTGTGGATCGACCGCTCAATCCCTGGACGATCGGTGACATTGTGAAGAAATACAAGAGCGAGGCGGAGGAAATGGCCGCTGGCCTCAAAACGGTGACAACCCATGACCTGCGACGAACGTTCGCCACCCGTCTTCTGGAAAAGGATGTTGACATTACTACTGTCAAAAACCTTATGGGGCACAGCAGTATTTCAACGACGACTCTTTACGACCGTCGTGGCGATGATGCGATGAAGCGTGCAGCCAAGGTTGTCGACCTGTGATTCGACATGCCAGAAACACAAGCGGGGCTATCCGAAGACAACCCCGTTTTCCGTTCGACCAGAGTCGATTAACGCTTGCGGAAAGCCAGCAACAGTAGCGCCAGAACGGTCAAAAGACCGATCCAATCAACCGCTCCGCCTGAAACATTGATGACGATATCGCCGTTCCAGATGAAAGCGGACTGTGTTAAACTCTCTAGCAAGGAAATGAATGCGTCCAACATCCGAATTTCCTTTCAAGTGACATAGCCCGGCGTTGGTAGCGTCCGGGCTTTGTCGTTTTTGAACCCATTGCTGGGACCTCATTCCCGATGTCGAAAGCTCGAACATCGAAAAAGCTCGTGAGCCAGATCGAGAATTGGTGAGGCAGTCTTCAAATGCAGAACCTCAAATCCTGCTATCGGTTATTTTGCCAGATGTTCTTCCTCTGAGCAAACAGACTCGTTTTGAAGTAATTCCCTAGCTCGAATATCACGGATGGAATACGTAACCAGAAGCATCCGACCGTCTCGCAAAGCGCAGAGCGTCGGCGCATCGGCCACCGTGAAAAAGTTCTTATTGACACGAATCTCTTTATATTCCCAATCTTCGTAAAATCGAGCCGCCACTATTTACCCTTCAATTTTGTGTCGAAAATCGGATGCGGGGATAAACCTTAGTAATCGCGTGCAAATAACGTTAACACGCCACTCTAAAAAGCTCACTACAACAGTTAGCTTTCTTGACGGCGTCTGACTATCTTATTGGCGCGTGGTTCCTTACAGGCTAGCCGACAATTTTCGAGGCTTCATAGAAACCTCTGGATAGATCTCTAGCCCCCCACAGTTGGAAAGCAAGATGTCAAAGATTCTTCGTCGCAAGCGGTACGTGAGCGCATTCGCGCTCCCGAAGTGACCGCGGACCGTACCAATATGAGCAAGTTTGCTCGCCTAAATTTGGAAATAAGGCTTGCCTGGTAAACCGTTATAAAATCCACAAAGTCCCTCCCGAAGAGTCGAAAACTCATATCACTTTCATCTTAATTGAACCGGATGTATAATTCGTGATATTGCTTCATCAATGGAGGGTCTCACGATGCCCCAAAAAAAATTACTAACCATGTGCTTCGCGTCGATATTCCTATCGGGGTGCACTACGGCTTTAACAGTAACTGATTTTCTTTTTACCCCCATTGGGTCAGGGATTCACGTTTACTATACGAAGGATGAAATCTTTGCCCCTTACGTAAAAGCAGAAAAGGAGTTTAGTCCAGATCCGACACGAGTGGAAGGCATAAAAAAACAAAACTTGAAATGGGTACAACCTGTCAATGTGAAAACAAGTTGCAAAATTCCGATTATTTTAGATCCTAATATCAATAGGAAAGTATATTGGGACGGCTCGTGTAAAAAAGGTTATGCTTATGGGCTCGGGCGAGAGATCCATATAAACGAAAGTTTGCATAGGGAGTTTATAGTTAACCATGATCATTCAAAGATAGAGGATTATGGTCCATACATTCTTCGAGATTACATCAAGAATTTTACTGTTAGAGGCTATTTTAAAGGAGGAATCGGAAGTTCGTACGGATACGCAAATGTCGAAAAAATTATTGACGACAAGCGCACAGGTAAAACTCAAATTGACTCCTACGATACAATCGTTGACATAGATGGGGATTCGTACAAGAAGTACCAGGAAGATCAAGGTCAGACTGTAACCATATCTGAGAAAGGAGGTTTGAGATATATTGGACTTACCATGGATCAGAAAATCCTCAACTATCCTTCAGACATTATTATGCTGTCGTTTATGCATGAGACGCCCGAGGATATCATTGTAACCCCGAAAAGAAGAATTTTGAGTCTATACACAGTCAACGGCAATACATGGCCATGTTGGATAGAAAAAAATCACGCCAGAACTAAAATTGGCGGTATTTTAGGTGATGGTCCTGACTACTTCCAGAAAGGCAAGCAAGCACTGGCTGAAACTGAAGAACAGATGAATTCTTATTACTCGCAATGCTCGGATCTCGAGAAGAAATATCTGTTTAAGTTAAGGACCACAGAAAAACCCAAAGGAATTTCTGAGCGGATCTACTACGAAATTGAAAACTACTATTCTGAAGATTTGTTGCGACGAGTATCGAATACAAAAGATAAACTCTTAGCAGAAAGGCTTCAAAGAGCTCACTCTCAAGAAATGGAGCAAGTGGAAATAGAGAAGGCTAATAGAGCAGCTCGTGCGCGTTCACAACAACAATTACAGAGGACGCTAGACAATATTCATAATGCCAGCAAGGTAAACATGAATAATATTCATCTAAACACGAATCAAAACTTCGATGTTGAACCTATGGAGATGAACACTCCTTCCGTTTATCATGTTCAACAGTTAAATGACAATATTGGCGTCATCAGGAAAGTAAGGTAAACCCACCTTTACTTTTGCCATCTGGAAGGAGGTGTAAGAGCACTCACGCCTCCTTCCACACTCACCACCACCCGGCCCCGTAGCGAGTGGTTAGGAACCACGCGCCAATAAGATAGTCAGACGCCGTCAAGAAAGCTAACTGTTGTAGTGAGCTTTTTAGAGTGGCGTGTTAACGTTATTTGCACGCGATTACTTACGGCTCGACGAGACGGAAGATTCATCACTTCACCAGTCTGCGGATTACGCCCTTTTCGCTCAGCCATTACACGAACGGGAAATATTCTAAAATCAGCAAGACGAACGGATTCATTATCCGCACAGACCTGGACAACCGATTTCAAAAAAGCATCCATATACTTTCGAGGATCGGAAAAGGAAATGCCAATTTCTTTTTGCAATTCCTCTTGCAATACCACCTTTATTCATAATTCTACCTTTTGATTAAAACTGTGCCGTGATAAAGGCTTTGAACCAACGGCTCATCCCTTCGCCTAATTTAGCAAATAGTTCCCACCAATGCAGAGGCTCGTCGGGCTCCTTTTCGAGAGCTTTATCCTTTTCGCTAACCTCAACATTGTCGGAAAAAAATTGATCGCGTAAATCGGAGAGATTTGATTCCAAAGTTTGCAGGTTACTTTGAAGCTCTTCAGTAATTCCTTCCAAACTTTCCCGATGTTCTTGCTGCAAAGCTTTATCAGCCTCACGTTTGCTTTTGCGCCAAGCCCATGGCGGGACAGATCCGGGCGACTGCCAAAGCCCGATCTGATTGGCACGAGCATCCGCCTCAGCGGTCTTGTACGCATAACGCCACTCAGCAGGGATCTGGAGCCCGTAAGTAGCATAGAACCAGGCATAGCCGCGCTCTAACATGAACAAGCCTACATCGTTGCCATTTACTGCTACAGAAGCCAAGACGCGCCCGTAACGGTCCTTCTGCTCCGCATTAAGAATGACAGCCCTGCCATTGACCAACTTGTCGAGCGCGATGCGCGCCTCGCCTCCAAATTCCTGATCTGCTTCGGGTGCATCAATGCCACGAATCCGAACGCGAATTTCATCGTCGGCGGTAATCACCTGCAAGGTGTCACCATCAATCACACGGTCAACTCGACCGTGGATGATTTCGGCATGAATGGCCGTACTGACACAGGTCGCCAGAGTCGCCGCACATAAAACATATCGAAGCTGCATTTTTGAAGACGTGAAGAGGTCAAATGTCCTCATTCTAGGAAGCCTGAAAAGACAAAAATGCGCGTCAGGTAGGAAAAGTTGCTTTCTAGTGTGCCAATTCCATATTGCGTTCGCCTTAAGCTGTGTTTATCAGAACTTCAACGAACCTACAAGAGGGCTAAATGACAATCAAAGAAGGGATAGCCTACGACATCAACACTGCTCCGGAGCACATCGACCTCAAAGCTGAGGATGTGATGGCAACCTTCAACATCGGTAAGACAGCATTGTGGCGTTGGGTCAAACAGAAGATTTTGCCTCCGCCCTATGAATACAGGGACCAAGCAGCGCATTGGACCATTGGGCAAATTCGTGACTGGAAAACTGCTCGAGCCAAGGCTTTAACGCAAAAACTCCAAGACGAGATGATCAGAGAATGCCAAGCGCAGACCTTAGCCCGCCGTCATGAGGTCAAGGAGTTCGACTTCATTTAACCAAGATCTGCACAATCGGGTAGGAGCCCGTGGATTATTTCCACGGGCGTCCTCCCACACCACGTGGC
>ERZ791641.1064-NODE-1064-length-14964-cov-2.686699_pt1 | contig 14964 bp, 12 predicted proteins | sample MGYA00510055_ERZ791641 | MGnify/ENA primary metagenome ERZ791641 (study PRJEB30046, sample SAMN00715226) | human gut metagenome | study: EMG produced TPA metagenomics assembly of the A metagenome-wide association study of gut microbiota in type 2... | reverse complement strand
GCATCGGCCAGCAAGGCATCTGCTGTACAAGGAACAACCAGCAATGCAGTTGACGGCCGTGGCGGTGGAGAAAACTATATGACTCTGGCAGCACCGACGAAAGATAATTTCTCAACGGTGATTGTTAATGACAGTGAGTATCCAATGACATATACACTGCAGACGAAGAATATGAAGTTGAAAGCAGATCGGAAGTTAGAACTTTGGGAGACGAGAGCAGCAGACGAGGGTGCATTTAATGAAAATTATATGAAATGTATTCAGGAATTATCTGCGGACAGCAATGGTGTATATTCCTTTGCGGTAAAACCAAATTCTGCAGTTACGGTTACCTCTTTAGATGTTTCAGACAGCAAAGAACACACAGAGGCAATGCCGGTAGAGGGTGAGCGTACCGTACTTGACACAGATGCAACCGGAGACGTTCAGAACACAGAGGATGGCTATCTGTATGCGGATGATTTTGAGTATACCGGCAAGACCGTTCCTGTTCTTGATGGCAAAGGCGGCTTTACCGGAGAGAAGGAAGATTACATTGCATCACGTGGTGGAGAAAAAGGTGCGATGGCACGCTATACTCATACGTTGAATGGTGCTTTTGAGGTCTATAAGAGTGGATCCGGCAATCATGTGCTTCGCCAGCAGTTGGATAAGAAGTCAACAGGTGTCGGAAGTGCTTGGAATAGCGGAGATCCTGTCACGTTAGTGGGAGACTACCGCTGGACGAACTATACGGCAGCTATTGATGTATTATTTGAGCGTGCAGCAGATAAGCAGTATGCGCAGATTGGTATCAGACAGACCGGAAGAACACACAATCTTTCGAACAATGCAGGATATTCTTTGAAAGTCAATGATGATGGAAGCTGGATACTGTATCGTGCGAAAATGGGTTCTACATCTTCTAAGGGTACAGAGCTTGCGTCCGGTTCGGTAGATGCAAGTCAGGTAACACCGGGGACTTGGTTCCAGCTCAAACTCCGTGGCGAGGGTAATGTGATCAAAGCATATATCAACGATACTTTAGTCGCAACATATGAGGACAGCAATCCGATCACTTCAGGACGTGTTGCGATCGGCTGCGGTAATTCCTATACAAGATTTGACAATCTGGCAGTAACGAAGATCAAAGGATATGCGCCATATTACAGAGAATATATTGACAATATGGAAACCTATGATCTGACACCACAGAAAAATGCAAAATTGGTATATAACAACAAGTGGTCTCGTACTTGTGCAAATCAGGGAATGTTTGTATATCAGAGAAGTGTTTCCAATAGTACGGGCACAGGCGCATCCATTACGTATACCTTTAACGGAACCGGTTTGGAAGTGTTAGGATACAATAAATCCACAGGAGGAACCGTGAATGTGATGGTAGATGGACAGTCCTACAAGAAAGGTGACGCATTGTGGAATGCAGATAATATGTGTACTGCATATCAGGTGAGTGGACTGGAAGATGGTGAACATACTGTAACGATCGAGGTTGCAAGCGGCAGTCTTGCCGTGGATGCAATTGCAGTGATCGGCTCCATTTACAATAGTGATGAGATTAATGTGACTCCAAAGAAAGGTACAGAAACTGGTCTGCCGGAAGAAGAACTTCCAAAAGATCTGACAGAGGATGTGGTACCGGATATCAGCACTCCGTCACCAAGTCCTGCAGCACCGACAACCGCCCCGACAACGACACCGCAGCCAATCAAAACACCGTCTGTCCGCAAAGGATATTCTTTCAAGGTAAAGGGAGCATCTTATGTTGTGACAGATGCATCCAAGAAGACGGTCAGCTACCGCAAGGCAGCCAATAAAAAGATCAAATCTGCAGCAATACCGGCGACGGTAAAAGTAAAAGCGAATGGCGTCGTATATTCCTTCCGCGTTACGGATATTTCTGCAAAGGCATTTGCCGGATGCACCAAATTAAAGAAAGTAATCATTGGCAAGAATGTTGTTTCCATCGGAAAGAAGGCATTTTCCAAGGCTAAGGCACTCAAAAAGATAACGATCAAGACAACCACATTGAAAAAAGTGGGCAAAAATGCGATCAAGGGCATTTACAAAAAAGCGAAGATATCCTGTGGCAAGAAAAAGCTGAAAGCATACAAGAAGCTGTTCAATGCCAAGACCGGATATAAGAAATCGATGAAACTGACCAAATAATTTATGCAGTAAATTGACCAAAGAAAACGGGAGCTGTGTCGTCCATGTTTGACGAACAGCCCTGTTTTTTGGTATAATCATTCAAATAGACAGATTTGACGAAATACACGAAAGAGGGAAAGGAGCAGATCCTATGTTAGAATCAGTATGGGAACGGCTGCGGGCGTTTGGCTGTAAGCAGACGGAGCATATTTTGTACTGGATCAGCATATGGTGTGTTCTTGGTGTGGGGCTTGTATATATTGCAGCATTTTATATTGCGCATGTAACCGGTAACGACCGGTTATTGCAATGCAAAATGAAGCTGTATTTTGGAATCCCCTGCCCGGGCTGTGGTGGAACAAGAGCAATATGGTCTCTGTTACATGGAAGAGTACTGCAGGCAGTATATTACAATGCATTTGCGGTATATGGTGCAGTATGGTATCTATTGTTTTTTATCAGTCAGACTGTGCAGCGTGTGGCGGCTCGTTTTGACAGGCAGATCAATGGAATGAAATTCCGGGATGCAGCATTATATATCGCCATCGTGGTGCTGATCGTGCAATATTTGTTAAAGCTGTTTGTTCCGGGCTATCGAATATAGCTTTGAAATGCAATGTAGAGACAGGGTGCTTAGGCTTATGGACTTCTATTAGCAGGGCGTTATGTCATACAATGTAGAGGTAGTACATATACAAAGTTGAGGAGGATTACAATGGATAACAATCAAAATGAAAATCAGGGTTTTCAAAATGGCAATGCAGGAAATGACCCACAGGGGTGGACGAACGCCAACAATGGCAGTTATCAGAATGGTGGCTATCAAAATAACGGCTACCAGAATAATGGCTACCAAAACAATGGCTACCAGAACAATGGATATAATGGTCAGCCACAGTATAATTATCAGGGAAATAATTCGCCGGGAAGAGGATATTCCATTGCGTGTCTGATATTAGGTATTTGTGGTATCGTATTTTGCTTTTGCTATGGCATTGTTGGAGTTATCTGCAGTATTGTTGCATTAGTGCTTCATGGTAAGGCAGTAGAGTTAGATGGATTTGAGAGCAGCTACGCTAAGGCTGGTAAGATCTGTGCGATCATCGGAATTGTGATCGGTGTTATTTATCTTATCCTGACCATCCTTGCTGTTGTATTCAGCATGTCGGTTGGCGGATTATCAACAATGCTTCGCGCATAAGGAATCTTTAAGTAAAGAGATTTTGAATTATGTAAGAGAGTACCAAAGACAATTGTCGGACGGTACTCTCTTTTTTTTGTTTTGATTGGAGAGTAAGATGTGAACAGTTTTTGAATTATGAAATCTGAATAAAAAAGATTGTTCGAAATTTGATGAATTTATACAATAAATGGGTGCATAATACTAGCAAAATCGGTATTTTGCGGAGATTCGTTAAATGTCAGATATTAGCAGATTTTTGTGTGTTTTGTATGTTTTTCACAAAAATTCACAAAAAATTCAAAAAAATACTTGTAAATTTGTTCATGTTGTTATATAATCATCTTACGAAAACGATTTAGTAAAACGATTTCGTAAACGCAACTTGAAAATGTTCATAAAATTATGAACAGCATATTGATATTTCTACTGCAGTTCATTGCAGTAAAAATATAGAAGCAAACAATTTCTTATTAGAGGAGGTTTTTTTATGAGAAAGAAACTTTTAAGCGTGCTGTTATGTACAGCAATGGCAGCAACCATGCTGACTGGTTGCGGCGGCAGTGACACTAAGAAGGATTCATCAAAAGAAGCTAAAAAAGTTACAGTTTCTGACGGTGGAAAAGTTCTTAACATCCGTGTATGGAACGAGGAGTTCAAGAGCCGTATGACAGATCACTATCCGGGATATGAGAAGGTTAGTGATACAGAAGGTAAGATTGGCGACGTTACAGTTAAGTGGACAATCACACCATCTGATGATAATGCATATCAGAACGCATTGGATGAAGCTCTTAAGAAGCAGGATTCCGCAGCAGCTGATGACAAGATCGATCTTTTCCTTGTTGAGGCAGATTACGCATTGAAGTATGTAGATACAGATTACACACTGGATGTTGTAAATGATCTTGGCGTATCCAAAGATGCACTTGCTAACCAGTACAAGTACACACAGGATATCGTAACAAATTCTAAAGGAGCGTTAAAGGGTGCTTCCTGGCAGGCTTGCCCGGCAGGTATGATCTACAGACGCGACATTGCTAAGAAAGTATTCAAGACAGATGATCCTGAGAAGATTCAGGAGCTGTTCAAAGATTGGGATTCTTTCAAGGCAGCATCTAAGAAGTTAAAAGACGCTGGATACCTTACAACAGCATCTGTAAACGATACATATCGTGTATTCTCTAACAACGTAACATCTAAGTGGGTAGAGAATAAGAAGATTAACGTAGATGAGAACATCAAGGCATGGGTAGATATGTCTAAGGAAATGGTAGACAACGGCGAGACTACAACACATGAGTTGTGGGGATCTGACTGGAGCGAAGGCTTCATGAAGAGCAGTAACGTATTCGCTTACTTTGGACCAGCTTGGTTCATCGACTTCTCCATGGGTTACAAAGATGGTGTAGCACTTGATGGTTCTGTAGTTAAAGATGGTGGCTGGGCACTTACAACTGGTCCTCAGAGTTTCTACTGGGGCGGTACTTGGATCTGTGGTGCTAATGGCACAGACAACAAGAGCCTTGTAAAAGACATCATCGAGAAGATGACAACAGACGAGAGCGTATTGAAAGACATTGTTAGCAAAGACAATGACTACGCTAACAACAGCAAGTTGATGGATTCCTTAAAGGATGACAAGAGCTTCGGTGATAAGGCACTCGGTGGACAGAATCCAGTTCCGATCTTCTCCGCAGGTGTTGGCAACATCGACATGAGCAATATATCTTCATATGATCAGACATGTGCTGAGGAGTTCCAGGCAGCAATGAAGGATTACTTCGATGGCAATACAAAAGATTATGATACTGCATTGCAGACATTCATCGACAAAGTTAAGACAAAACATCCTGAGATTGTGGGATAATTGTTACAAACATTGTTAAGTAAACTGGTTTAGGAATGTGCCTGCTTACGTTTGTAGGCAGGCACTTTTTTTGAAAATAAGGGGAGGGTAACACTTATGAGTAAACCCAAAAAAGGAAGAGTGGAAAAGCATAATAAGTGGGGCTACATTTTTTTGATCCCGTTTATTCTTACATATGTTATTTTCCAGTTAATCCCACTTATCAGCACGATTTATAATAGTTTTTTCGAAAATTATAGCATGGGCTTAATACAGGTGGGACCAAATTATATTGGCTTAGAAAACTATGCTTCGCTTTTTGAAAGCGGCAAGTTATTGATTTATTTGAAAAACACAATGATAATGTGGGTGTTGGGATTTGTACCACAGATCTTATTATCACTTCTGCTTGGTGCATGGTTCTCAGACACACGATTAAAATTGAAAGCATCCGGTTTTTTCAAAACCGTTATTTATTTACCAAACTTGATCATGGCGTCAGCGTTTGCAATGTTATTCTTCGCATTGTTCTCTGACAATGGCCCGGTAAATGCAATTTTATTACACGCCGGTCTGATCAAAGAGAAGTATTCTTTCCTTTCTCATGCAGGAAGTGCAAGAGGATTGGTTGGATTTATGAACTTTTTGATGTGGTTTGGTAATACCACGATTCTGTTAATGGCAGGTATGATGGGTATAGACCCGGCATTGTTTGAGGCTGCCGAAGTTGATGGTGCGACATCGACACAGGTATTTTTCCGAATCACGATGCCGTTGTTGCGTCCAATCTTAGTATACGTTTTGATCACATCTTTGATCGGTGGTTTACAGATGTTCGATGTACCACAGATCTTGACAAACGGTACCGGTGGACCGACAGATACAACGATGACATTGATCATGTATTTGAACAAACAGCTATACAGTAAGAACTACGGTATGGGTGGTGCGTTATCCGTTCTGCTCTTCATCGTAACGGGTATATTGAGTTTGATCGTGTTCAAAGCATTTGCACAGAAAAAGGAGGCATAATTCATGGATGAAAGAAAAAGTTCAGGAATAGGAATACATGCCAGAAGGGTTCTTGCATATATTGTTTTGATATTCATTTCGATATTGTGCCTGTTTTGGTTTTATGTATTGTTTGTTAACGCAACAAGATCACATGCGCAGATTCAGTTAGGATTCTCTGCTTTACCGAGTGGAGAGTTTATGAACAACTGGGTACATTTGATGCACAGTTCACAGCCGGTTTGGAATGGCTTGTTTAACAGTGTTATTGTCGCTGCTTTCAGTGCCGTTCTGACAACATACTTTTCTTGTATGACGGCATATGCAATTCATGTATACAATTTCAAGTTGAAGAATGTTATGTTTACATTCATCTTGATGATCATGATGATTCCTACACAGGTAACTGCACTTGGTTTTTACCGCTTAATGATGGATTGGAATTTGATGGATTCCTTTATTCCATTGATTGTTCCAGCCATAGCAGCACCGGTAGTATTCTTCTATATGAAACAGTACATGGATTCTTCACTTCCATTGGAGATCGTAGAAGCATCTCGAATCGATGGTGCGGGCGAGTTTAAGACATTCAATATGATGATTCTTCCGATTATGAAACCTGCGATTGCGGTTCAGGCAATCTTCGCATTTGTTCAGAGCTGGAACAATTACTTCATTCCATCATTGCTCTTGACAGAAAATAAGAAGAAGACATTGCCTATCTTGATCGCGCAGTTACGTAGTGCGGATTTCCTGAAGAAGGATATGGGTCAGGTGTATATGATGATTGCATTCTCGATTTTCCCGGTAATCGTTGTATATCTGCTCCTTTCTAAACATATCGTACAGGGTGTGGCACTTGGTAGTGTGAAAGGGTAGAAAGTTTGTAAATACAATTCTTAAAGTGAAGGTTGAACAATACATAGCCAAAATGTGGATTATAGTATTGACGAATTGAAAAAATCATGGTATATATATTATATAAATAGTGTGTTACTTGATTTGAATGAAATTGAGGCATTAACTATACATAAATCACAGGTAATTTATGTTAGTTGATGCCTTTTTCTTTTGCATATTATATAGTTAGCCGCGGATACTATCGGTGAGTGTGTACTTGCTGTTATGCGAGAGAGATATGCCAAACTGCATAAATACAGGAAGAAAGGATGGATGAAAGATGAAAGACAAAATTTTTGAAGTGCTGCAGCGAATTGGAAGAAGTTTTATGCTCCCAATCGCGATCTTACCGGTTGCTGGTCTGCTTCTTGGACTGGGTAGTTCGTTTACGAACGAGACAACGATTGCAACGTATCATTTAGGTGGTATCTTGGGGAATGGAACGATATTGCATGCGCTGCTTGTGATCATGAACAAGGTCGGAAGTGCCGTGTTTGATAACCTGCCATTGTTATTTGCTGTAGGTGTCGCAATCGGAATGGCCAAAAAGGAAAAAGAAGTGGCAGCGTTATCTGCGGTGATCGCATTTTTCGTTATGAATATCTCGATCAACGCTATGCTGAATATTAATGGCAAGATCCTGGAAGATGGCTCCATTGCGAAAAATGTGTTAGAGGGAACCGTAGCTTCTGTCTGTGGAATTAATACATTGCAGATGGGTGTATTTGGCGGTATTATTGTGGGCCTTGGTGTGGCTGCATTACACAATCGCTTCCATAAGATCATATTGCCGAATGCGTTATCATTCTTTGCCGGATCAAGATTTGTTCCGATCATTTCCACTATAACGTATATGTTTGTCGGTATTATTTTGTATTATGTATGGCCGGTTGTGCAAAATGGAATTTATGCACTTGGTGGATTGGTGACAGGAAGCGGTTATCTGGGAACACTGATCTTTGGTGTTGTCAAAAGAGCATTGATACCATTTGGATTGCATCATGTGTTTTATATGCCATTTTGGCAGACTGCTGTTGGCGGAACCGCTGATGTGGCAGGACACATGGTTCAGGGGGGACAAAATATTTTCTTCGCTCAGCTTGCAGATTCTGCACACATTTCACACTTCAGTGCAGATGCAACAAGATATTTCTCGGGTGAATTCATTTTCATGATCTTTGGTCTGCCAGGCGCAGCTCTTGCAATGTATCGCACTGCGAAGCCGGAGAAAAAGAAGCAGGTAGGAGGCTTGCTATTTTCAGCGGCCCTCACATCTATGTTGACAGGTATTACTGAGCCGATTGAATTTTCATTTTTGTTTGTTGCACCGATTTTGTTTGCAGCGCAAGTTGTATTGGCCGGTGCTGCATATATGATCGCTCATATATTAAATATCGCTGTGGGACTTACTTTCTCGGGCGGATTTTTGGATTTGTTCCTGTTTGGTATTTTACAGGGAAATGATAAGACAAGCTGGCTTCGTATCATTCCGGTAGGAATCATTTATTTTATTCTTTATTATGTGATTTTTTCTTTCTTGATCAAAAAATTGAATTTAAAAACGCCTGGTCGAGAGGATGATACACAGGAAGTGAAATTATATACGAAGGCAGATGTTAATGCTAAACGTTCCGCAAAGGGGGATGATGGAAATATATCATCGGAGGATACACTTAGTGAAATGATCACGAGAGGTCTTGGCGGTAAGAATAACATTGAAAGTGTTGACTGCTGTGCGACCCGCCTTCGCTGTACTGTTGCAAGTGCAGATTTGGTTGATGATGTTCTGCTTAAATCGACAGGAGCCAGCGGAGTGATCCATAAAGGAAATGGAGTCCAGATCATATATGGACCAAATGTTACCGTGATCAAGTCAAATTTGGAAGAGTATCTTGAAACAGCACCGGATATTATATATACTAATGATAATGAGAGTTGTTCAGAGCCAGATGATGCCACGCAGAGTCAGGAAATTAAAGGAAGTGTAGTAAAAACCGTTATTGTATCCAGTCCGATCACAGGTGTTGCAGCAGATCTGTCTACGGCACCGGATGAAGCCTTTGCGGATCGGATGATGGGTGATGGTGCGGTTGTAACCCCAACGGATGCGATCGTTAAGGCACCGGAAGATGGAGAGGTTGCGTTTGTGTTTGATACCAAGCATGCGATTGGATTTACGACAGATTCCGGTTTGAGCTTATTGATACACGTTGGTATAGACACAGTAAAATTGGATGGTAAAGGATTTGAAGTGTTTGTCGAGAATGGTCAGCAGGTAAAGAAGGGTGATCCATTGATGAAACTGGATATTGATTATCTGCAAGAGCACGCACCGTCAATCGTATCTCCGGTACTGTGTACGGAACTAGAGGATAACCAAAAGGTACGTTTATTAAGGGAGGGAGAAATAAAATCAGGAGAGGAGTTATTCGCTGTTGATTTTTATGAGGAATAATTATGTATAGAGTGACAAAGGTGTTAAATCATAACGCTGTACTTGCGGTGGAACAGGGCAACAATGCACAATGTTTACTGCTTGGCAAAGGAATTGGATTTGGCAAAAAGATTAGCGAAACGATCGATTCCGCAATGGGAGCCAGCGTGTATTATTTACAGGAATATAAAGATCGTGGTGGTGCTGATACTATCATTAAATCGATAGATCCAGAGATTTTGGAAATTGCCAATCAGGTACTTGATCAGGCTGAAAGTGTGTTTGGAACGATTGACCGAAGTATTCTTTTTCCGTTAGCAGATCATATTTATTATGCTGTAGAACGAATCAAAAAGAAGGAGCAGATCAGTAATCCGCTCACAGAGGATATTCGTTTACTGTTTCATATGGAGTATAAAGTTGCTGCTTGTATTATTCCGATATTACAAAAGAAATACCGTATTTCAATTGGTGAGGATGAAGTGGGATATATTGCATTGCATGTGCATTCAGCTATCGACAATGAAAACGTGTCAGATGCGATACAGATTGCACGTGCAGTGCGTGCCTGCGTCCAAATTGTGGAAGAAGCCATGGATAAAAAAATTGACGTTCTGTCATTGTCCTATAATCGATTGATGAATCATGTGCGGTATATGATTGTTCGTGCGATCAAGGGAGAGAAGCTCAAGATGAGTCTGAACGACTATATGAGTGTGAAATATCCGAGTGAGTTTAATATGGCAAAGACTATTTGTGATGAGATTGCTAAAATGGTCAACTGTACATTTGAAGATGCAGAAATCGGATATTTAGCGATGCATATATGTCGTGTGACTAGTGGTGAGTTGGATGTGTAGTATGAAGTAAAAATTTGATCGCAGAAAACAGGAGTATTATTTTCTTTAACAAAAATGGAAGTTGTTATTATAGGTTTATGCTTGGACACATGATACATATTTTGTTAAAAATGTGATTGTGTGTAGAAATGGAGAGGAAAGATGAAGTCATTTAGTTATGTTATTACAGATGCAGTAGGAATTCATGCAAGACCGGCAGGAATGCTTGTAAAAGAAGTTAAAAAATACGATGCGAAGATTACCATTAATAAGGCAGGGAAAAAAGTAGAAGCCGGTAAATTGATGGCAATCATGGCGCTTGGTGTAAAGTGTGGCGATGAAGTTGTTGTAGAGATTGAAGGCGGCGATGAGGAGGCAGCATTTCAGGGGATGCAGAAGTTTTTTGAAGAGACACTGTAGGTATGTTACGATAGAATGGAGGCTGTTATGAAAAAATATAATGGAAAATCGATCTTTAAGGGGATTGCGATTGGTGATATTTTATTCTATCAAAAGGAAAAGCAGCAGGTGAAACGCCAAAGAGTGGAGGATGTTGTCAAGGAAAAAGAGCGGTATCAGATGGCAAGTCAAAAAGCATCCGAACAATTGAAGCAGTTGTATGATAAAGCGTTGCAGGAAGTCGGCGAGGCAAATGCTGCTGTGTTTGAGGTGCATATGATGATGCTGGAAGATGATGATTATGTGTCCTCTATTGTTAACATGATCGAAACACAAGAGGTTAATGCGGAGTATGCGGTGGCTGTAACCGGTGATAATTTTGCAGAAATGTTTTCGCAAATGGATGATGAATATTTTAAGGCAAGAGCGGCTGACGTTAAGGATATTACCGAGCGTTTGATCAGCGTATTGAATGAGCAGGATGATAAGGGTACGCTGGGTGATGATCCGGTTATAGTTGTTGCTGATGATCTGGCACCGAGCGAAACGGTTCAAATGGACAAGGAAAAACTGTTAGCTTTTGTTACAAAATATGGATCTGCCAACTCACATACGGCGATTTTGGCTCGAACAATGAATATTCCGGCATTGATTGATGTTGATATACAACCGGAGTGGAATGGCAAGTTAGCGATTGTAGATGGCAAAGAAGGTCAGTTGATCATCGAACCTGATGAGGAAACATTGGCATTCTATCGCAGACAGCAGCAGGAAGAGCAAGAGGCCAGAGCTCTTTTGTCTGAACTCAAAGGACAAGAAGATATTACCTTAGATGGCAAAAGGATTAAGCTCTATGCTAATATTGCCGGGGTTGGAGATGTTGCAAATGTGCTTGCAAATGATGCAGCAGGTATTGGGTTGTTCCGCAGTGAATTCTTATATCTGGAGGCAGAGGATTATCCGGATGAAGAAACTCAGTTTTTGGCATATAAACGAGTTGCTGAAATGATGGCCGGTAAGAAAGTCGTTGTTCGTACGTTAGATATTGGTGCAGATAAGCAGGTTGATTATTTTAAGCTGGATAAGGAAGATAATCCGGCAATGGGATTTCGTGCTATCCGCATTTGTCTGGAACGTCCGGAAATCTTTCGAACACAGCTTCGTGCTTTGATACGGGCAAGTGCATATGGAGAGATTGCGATAATGTACCCGATGATCATTTCTGTGGAGGAAGTGTGTCGTATCCGAGAAATTGTAGATTCTGTCAAGAGTGAGTTGGATGAACAGGGTATCTCGTATGGCAATTTTGAACAGGGTATCATGATTGAAACGCCGGCAGCAGTGATGATGAGCGAAGAATTAGCTCAACATGTTGATTTTTTCAGTATCGGTACGAATGATTTGACACAGTATACTCTGGCGATTGATCGTCAGAATATGAAATTAGATTCGTTCTATGATCCCCATCATCCGGCAATACTTAAAATGATTCAGACAACAATTACGAATGGACATAAAGGTGGTTGTTGGGTTGGAATTTGTGGAGAGCTGGGAGCGGATACATCATTGACGGAAACATTTCTTAAAATGGGTGTTGACGAATTATCTGTTTCGCCTTCTTTTGTGTTACCGATCCGAAGAATAATTCGAAGCACAAACGTACTTGACGATAAATGAAAAATAGGATAATATAATTTATTGCCGTGGATAAATGTGATTTATGCATGGGTTCATACAGACAGTTCATTTGTACCATCCTGTCTATAAATAAAACTCGGACTGCATGGAACAGAGATTGTTTTTGGGCAGACCGTAGGTCTGCCTTCTTATTTTATTGGAAAGTTTGCAGGCAGGTAGCGTGATGTAAAGCAAAGAGTGGCTTTGGATGTTAAGCAAAGTCTCACTTTGGATGTTAATAGAAAATTGGAGGGAATGCATGTATCAATTGACGACAGACATAGTTTTGACTCGGCACATTTTCTTGCCGGATACGATGGGAAATGCGGTAATTTGCATGGGCATCGTTGGAGAGTACTGCTGACGGTGCAGTCAGAGACGCTAAGAGAAGACCGGCAGCAAAAAGGTATGTGTGTTGATTTTGCAGAGTTAAAAAAAGATTTGCGGACGGAATTGGATGCGTTGGATCATGTGCTGATCATTGAACAGGGATCTTTGCGTGAGAGTACGATGAAAGCAATGCAGGAAGAACAATTTCAGGTGGTTGAGATGCCGTTTCGTCCAACCGCTGAAAATTTTGCCAGATATTTTTATGAATTGTTTACATTGAAAGGTTATCCGGTGGCGAAAGTAGAAGTATATGAGACACCGAATAACAGTGCAGTTTACTTTGCCTAAAGTGATGTGAGAGGTGGCAGTGCAGCTTGCTTTGTCTGAAGCGATGCGAGAGGTGACAGTGCGGCCTGCTTTGTCTGAAGCGATGCGAGAGGTGACAGTGCGGATCGCTTTGTCTAAAGTGATGTGAGAGGTGACCTCGTGCAGAAGTTGTGCATGACAGCCTGCAGGTCGGGAAAGGAATGTAAGAGGTAGTATGGCAGATTTTGAAGTGGTAGAAATCTTTGAAAGCATTAATGGGGAAGGTCGATTCGCCGGAGAGTTATCTAATTTTGTGCGGCTAAAGGGATGTAACTTGCGCTGTACGTATTGTGATACAGCTTGGGCCTATGAAGCAGATGCGCCGTGTACGGTGATGACGGAAGAGGAAATCTGTGAGCGTCTGCTGCAATCAGGGATCAGTCGGGTGACACTTACCGGTGGTGAACCGATGATTGCAAAAAATATTGATGTATTGTTAGAAAGGCTGTCTCGAGAAGAGAGTTTAGAGGTGGAGATCGAGACAAATGGCAGTGTTTCATTAACAGCGTTTCGTCAAATGAAGCGGCCACCGTCATTTACGATAGACTACAAATTGGCGGGAAGCGGCATGGAAACAAAGATGTGTATGGATAATTTTGCAGAGGTTGTAAAGCAGGATACGGTGAAGTTTGTTGTGTCCGGACGGAGTGATCTGGAAAGGGCCTATGAGGTGACGAGAGAGTATCATCTGGAGCAGCGCTGCATGGTAATATTAAGTCCGGTATTTGGCAGGATCGAACCGGCTGAAATGGTTGATTTTCTTCGTGAAAAACGATGGAATGGAGTACGGATTCAATTGCAGTTGCACAAGTTTATCTGGGATCCGGATAAACGTGGAGTTTAAGAAAGGAAGATGGCATTATGGCAATAGATACAGAAGCGATTAAGGTGCATGTTCGAGGTATATTGGAAGCATTGGGAGATGATCCGGATCGTGAAGGATTAAAAGAAACACCGGATCGTGTGGCCCGCATGTATGAAGAAGTGTTTGAGGGAATGAACTATACAAATCATGAGATTGCGCAAATGTTTAATAAAACATTTACCGATCGTATGGAATTTGGATCGGCTTCCAGAGATATGGTGATCGTTCGGGATATTGATATTTTTAGTTATTGTGAGCATCATATGGCATTAATGTATGATATGAAAGTCTCTGTGGCATATTTGCCAAAAGACAAGGTATTAGGACTTAGTAAGATCGCAAGAATCTGTGATATGGTTGGAAAACGTTTACAGCTTCAGGAAAGGATCGGAAGTGATATCGCAGAGATCATCATGGAAGTTTCAGGAAGTGAAGATGTAGCTGTTTATATTGAAGGATGTCATAGCTGCATGAGTGCAAGAGGAATCAAAAAACACAATGCCAAGACAGTGACAACAACACTTCGAGGAGCATTTGATACAGATTCCACATTAAAATGGCATTTCATGATGCAGGCAGGAAAATAAGAAAAGGAGAGAAGCAAAATGGCAAAACCAAACAAGGCCGTTGTTGTATTCAGCGGTGGACAAGACAGCACAACATGCCTTTTCTGGGCAAAGAAGAAATATGATGAAGTGATTGCGCTTTCATTTAACTATGGACAGAGACATTCAAAGGAACTCGAGTGTGCAAAGAAAATCTGTAAAGAACACGGTGTAGAACATCATATTCTGGATATGGGATTGTTAAATCAGTTAGCACCAAACTCTCTTACCAGAGTAGATATGGAAGTAGATCATGAAGCACCAGAAGAAGGAACACCAAATTCATTTGTCGATGGAAGAAATATGTTATTCTTAACATTTGCAGCTGTTTTTGCAAAACAAAGAGATATTCATGTGT
>ERZ791641.1056-NODE-1056-length-15110-cov-3.330986_pt1 | contig 15110 bp, 10 predicted proteins | sample MGYA00510055_ERZ791641 | MGnify/ENA primary metagenome ERZ791641 (study PRJEB30046, sample SAMN00715226) | human gut metagenome | study: EMG produced TPA metagenomics assembly of the A metagenome-wide association study of gut microbiota in type 2... | reverse complement strand
AGAGAGTTCCTTTCGGAACAGACATTCTTTTTATCTGTGAGGAGGAGCCGGAGCTTGTGGCAGCAGCAGAGATCTGTGAGGATTTATGGGTGACACTGCCGCCAAGCGTTCTCCATGCACAGGCAGGAGCGAATCTGATCGTGAATCTGTCAGCCAGCAATGAGATGGTCGGAAAGGACAGCTACCGCAGAGATCTTGTTTCCGGACAGTCTGCACGTCTGGTGTGCGGATATGTATATGCAAATGCAGGAGAAGGTGAGTCCACACAGGATCTGGTCTTTGGCGGTCAGAATATGATTGCAGAGAATGGAGTGATCCTTGCGGAAGGAAAACGTTTCCACAATGGTATTGTATACAGTGAGATTGATGTGCAGAGGCTGAACGATGAGAGAAGAAGACTGACTACTTATCAGCCGGCTGACGACAGTGATCACATTAAAGTGTGCTTCCATCTGAATGTGGAAGAGACAAAACTGACCAGAAAATATTCGCAGTATCCTTTTGTACCTTCACGAAAAGAAGAAAGGGATATGCGCTGTGATGAAATCCTGAATATCCAGGCAATGGGACTTAAGAAACGTATGGATCATATCCATTGCCATAAGGCAACAGTGGGACTTTCCGGAGGTCTGGATTCCACACTGGCACTGCTTGTGATCGCAAGAGCCTTTGACCTTTCCGGTGCGGACAGAAAGGATATTCACTGTATTACCATGCCATGCTTTGGAACTACAGACAGAACTTATCAGAATGCCTGCAAATTAAGTCAGTGTCTGGGTGCGACTTTAAGTGAGATTAATATCAAAGAAGCAGTAAATGTACATTTCCGGGATATTGCTCATGATCCGTCTGTGCATGATGTGACTTATGAGAACAGCCAGGCAAGAGAGAGAACGCAGATCCTGATGGACAGTGCAAATCAGGATGGCTCGATTCTGGTGGGAACAGGAGATCTGTCTGAACTGGCTCTGGGATGGGCAACCTACAATGGTGACCATATGTCCATGTACGGAGTGAATGCTTCAGTGCCGAAAACTCTGGTGCGTCATCTTGTACGTTATTATGCGGATACCTGCAAAGATGAGAAGCTGACAGAGGTTCTTCTTGATATTCTGGATACACCGGTAAGTCCGGAGCTTCTGCCGCCTAAGGATGGCAAGATCGCACAGAAGACAGAAGATCTGGTGGGACCTTATGAACTTCACGATTTTTATCTGTACTATATGCTTCGTGCAGGATTTGAACCGGAGAAAATTTACAGGCTGGCATGTGAGACTTTTGAAGGAATGTATGATAAGGAGACAATCTTCAAATGGCTGAAAACCTTCTATTGGAGATTTTTTGCACAGCAGTTTAAACGTTCCTGTCTGCCGGATGGCCCGAAGGTGGGAAGCGTTGCGGTTTCACCGAGAGGTGATCTGAGAATGCCAAGTGATGCAAGTGCAGGAGTATGGCTGGAGCAGCTTGAGAATATGGATATTTATAGCAATCCTCGTAAATAATGCATTATTTTAGAGGATTGATATAGAATCACAAAGCGGAGAACGATCAATTGTTCTCCGCTTTTTTCAGTGCTGTTTCAATTGCATTCAAAAGAATCATGGAAGTATACTTCTGATCTTCGGAATATTGGATATTTTCCAGCGACTGGGAGGTATAGATCTGGCTGGCCAGTGATTCCAGAGCCGGTTCCATGAGAGGAAACATGGCTGCAGTGCTTTCACTTAAATTTACCAGACGGATGGAAGTTACCCTGTCAGAGTCAACGGTTACTTCCAGGTCAAAGGTATTTTCATTCAGGTCGATGGAGGAAGTATAAATTCCCGGTTTGTACCGGCTTTTGGCATCGGCTGAGGTACTTTTTTTCTGACCGGGTCCAAACATGAAAAAAAGTACAATAGCCAGGATGACAGCAAGAAGGAGGAAAATGCCGGTGTATATAACTTCCTTCATATGTAGGACTATGATTTTTGTTTTTGCACTCATGGTACACGCCTCCTGGATGGTTTTGTATATTCTATTACAGAAGTACTTAAATTATGATATACTGAAATAATGAATGTTGAGTAACTGACAGTAAGGAGAGAAGAATGTCATTGCAGTTTATAATCGGCAGCTCCGGAGCCGGAAAATCATATTTTGCATATAAAAGGATTATTCAGGAATCACTGCAGCATCCGGAGAAAAATTATTATGTGATCGTACCGGAGCAGTTTACCATGCAGACACAGAAGACGCTGGTGGAAATGCACCCGGGAAAAGGAATCCTGAATATTGACATCCTGAGCTTTGAACGTCTTGCGTACCGTGTATTTGAAGAAACCGGCGGAGATAACAGAAAGGTTCTGGAAGATACGGGAAAAAGCATGGTGCTGCAGAAAATGGTGCAGCAGCACAGAAAGGAACTTGCCTATCTGGGAAGCCAGATGAACAAGCCGGGATATCTGGATGAGGTGAAGTCTCTGGTGTCAGAATTTATGCAGTATGATATCAGAGAAGAGAATCTGGCGGAAATGAAAGAGAAGGCCAAAGATCAGCCATTACTTGAAATGAAGCTTAAGGATGTGGGAATCCTTTATCAGTCATTCAGGGAATTTCTGAAGGGGCATTATATGACAGGGGAAGAGGTGATGGATGTCCTGCTTAAACAGCTTCCTTTTTCCGAAAAGCTTAAGGGAGCGGAATTTCTCTTTGATGGATTTACCGGATTCACGCCAATTCAGGTCAATGTGCTCAGGGAACTTCTGGTCATTGCTGACCGCATAAGTGTTACTGTGACTATGGACGAACGGGAGGATGCTTTTTCTCCGGGAAAACCTTATCAGCTTTTCTTTATGAGCAAGCAGATGATACGGACACTTGCAGGGCTGACCAGAGATCTGGAGGATCCGGTGTATCTGAAACCATCCGGACAGTCCCGGTTTGCACAGGCACCTGCCTTACAGTTTCTGGAGAAAAATATCTTCCGCTACAGAAAGGGCGTGTATGCCGAAGAACAGCAGGAGATAAAAATATTTACTGCGCCATCCCCCCTGGAAGAAATGCGGGAGGCTGCCAGAAGGATGTCAGAACTTGTGCGTACCTGCGGATACCGCTATGGTGAGATTGCAGTGATCACAGGAAATCTGGAAGAATATGCAAGACTTGCAGCACAGGTATTTGAGGAGGCGGATATTCCATATTTTATTGACGAGAAGCATTCGGTACTGATGAATCCTTTTGTGGAGTATCTGCGTGCTGCCATGGAGATGGCAGTGCAGGGCTTTCCTTATGAGAGCGTTTTCCGTTATCTCAGATGCGGGATGTCAGAAGTTACCAGAGAACAGGCTGATAAGCTGGAGAATTACGTGCTGGCGCTGGGAATCCGGGGATATAAGAAATGGTCTGAAAAATGGGTTCGTGTATACAGAGGAATGGAAGCGGAGAAGATACAGGAACTGAATGAGATCAGAGAGATTTTTGCAGAAGAAGTAAAGGAACTTGCACAGGGATTTGGTTCCGGGAAGAAGACAGTGGAAGAGTACTGCCGGATTCTCTATGAGTTTATCCAAAAAAGCAATGTCTGGCAGAAACTGAAACGACAGGAGCGAAAGTTTAAAGAGTCAGGCGATAAAGCAATGGAAAAAGAATATAACCAGATTTATGGAATTGTGATGGACCTGCTGGATAAGATGGTTGAGATTCTTGGCGAAGAAACGGTAAACAGACAGGAGTTCCGACAGCTTCTGGAATCAGGACTTTCGCAGGCAAAGGTTGCATTGATCCCGCCGAGCGTAGATCAGGTGATGGTGGGTGATATGGAACGATCCCGTTTAAAGGAGATTAAGGCGTTATTCTTTGTTGGCGTGAATGAGGGTAATATTCCAAAGAGTACACAGACAGGCGGAATCTTATCAGAGCTTGACAGAGATTTCTTTCAGGAACAGGGAGTGGAACTGGCACCGGGACCTAAAGAACTGATGAATATGCAGAGGTTCTATCTGTATCTGAATATGACGAAACCGGGAGAAAAGCTGATCCTTTCCTATAGTGATACCAATGCAAAAGGAGAAGGAATCAGCCCGGCATATCTGGTTGGAAGTATACGTGGACTGTATCCGAAACTGGAGATTGAAAATCCTTATTATTATCCGGAAAATCCGGAAGCGGGGATTGATCTGTTTCTGGAGAAGCTGGCACAGGAGACAGAGAAAAATCATGAGGATATTCTGGAGCAGGCAGATGAGACGGATGCAGTGTTTGGAGAGCTTTACAGCTGGTATCTGCGGAATCCGGAATACAGAAGCAGAGTAGAGAAGCTGGTACAGTCGGCTTTTGCCGGAAAACCAAAGGACATTATCAGCCAGAGTGTGGCGAAGGCATTATACGGAGAGGTTTCACCTTACAGTGCTACCAGACTGGAACGTTTTGCAGCCTGTGCATTTGCACATTTCCTTCAGTATGGAATGAAGCTTACCGAGCGTGTGGAATATGAGTTTAAACCTATGGATATGGGAAATGTTATGCATGAAGCGCTGGAAAGCTTTGCAGAAGAAGTACGAAAAAGAGGCATGAAATGGACAGAGCTGACAGAACAGGAACGGAATGAGATTGCGGACCGGTGTCTGGATAATATTGTGGCAGATTATGGAAACACGGTGCTCAAAAGCAGTGCCAGAAATGAATATATGATCGAGAGAACAAGGAGAATCCTCAGAAGGACGGTATGGGCACTTCAGAAACAGCTGGAACAGGGAGAATTTCAGCCAGAAGGCTTTGAGGTAACCTTCGGGGGAGGACGGATTGACAGAGTAGATATTATGGAAGATCAGAATAAGGTGTATGTGAAGGTGATTGATTATAAAACCGGAAATACATCCTTTGATCTGGTTTATCTGTATCATGGCCTGCAGTTACAGTTAATGATCTATCTGGATGGTGCCTTGCGTGTAGAGCAGAAGAAATATCCGGATAAAGAGATTATTCCTGCGGGAGTTTTCTATTACAATATCAAGGATCCTATGATCCAGGAGAAGATAGATGCGGATGTGGAAGCAGTCAGTGCAGGTCTTATGAAAGAACTGAAGATGAATGGGCTGGTTCAGGCAGATCCGGAGCTTGTGTACAGGATGGACAGCAGTCTTGGTTCCATTCCTGTCGCATTTAATAAGGATGGAAACTTTCGCAAAAATTCTTCTGTGGCAGACAGAACACAGTTTGCAGTGCTTGGACGGTATGTAAGGACGAAGATTGAGAAGATAAGAAGTTCTATTCTGGAGGGAGATGCAGAGGTTTCTCCCTATGAGCTCGGAAAAAAGAATGCGTGTACTTATTGTCCGTATATGACGGTATGCGGATTTGACCGCAGGCTGTCAGGATATGAATTCCGCAGACTGAAAAACTTCTCTGATGAGGAATTATGGAAAGCATTTGACAGGGAGGCAGAATAAGATGAGCGTTAAGTGGACAAAAGAACAGGAAAAAGTCATCACGCTCCGGGACAGGAATATTCTGGTCAGTGCGGCAGCCGGGTCCGGAAAAACGGCAGTACTGGTAGAACGTATCCTGAGTAAGATCACAGATAAAGAACACCCTGTGGATATTGACAGACTGCTGATCATGACATTTACAAGAGCGGCAGCAGGTGAAATGAAAGAGAGGATCTCGGCAGCTATTGAAAAAGCACTCTGTGAAGATCCCGATAATGAGCATCTTCAGAGACAGACAACCCTGCTTCATACTGCACAGATTACAACTATTGATGGTTTCTGTGCCTATATTATCCGGAATTACTTTCATCTGATCGGACTGGATCCGGGATATCGGACGGCAGATGAGGGGGAACTGAAGCTTCTGCGGGGAGATGTTGTGAAAGCGTTGCTTGAAGAATATTATGCCAGGAAAGATGAAAAGTTTCAGAAATTCGTGGAATGCTTTGCAACGGGAAAGTCAGATGAAAATCTGGGAAACCTGATACAGAAATTATATGAAATGGCTATGAGCAATCCTTTTCCGCAGGAATGGCTGTCCGGCTGTATGGATGATTACAGGATTGATTCCCTGGAAGAATTAAGAGAGACTGAGTGGATGAAAATGCTCTGGGATGCAGTGAAGGATGAACTGCAGGAAGCGAAGCTTCTGGTGCAGGAGGCTCGAAGAATATGCTCAGAGCCGGATGGTCCGTATCTGTATGATGAGGCACTGAGCAGTGATCTGCTTCTTATAAGGAGTCTGCAGGAGCTGGCAGAGAAAAGAGATTATAATGGTACTGCAGAAATCCTTATGAAACCCTCATTTGCCCGGCTGAGCACAAAGAAGGCTGCGGATGTAGATGAACAGAAGAAGCAGAGAGTGAAAGATCTCCGGGATGAGGAAAAGGGGATTCTGAAGGAACTGGGGCAGCGATATTTCCAGAGTACAGAGAAGGAACTTCTGGAGGTAATCAGATATATCAGAGGTCCAATAGAGATGTTAGTCGAGCTGACAGCAGAATTTAAAGAGCAGTTCGGAGAGGCAAAGAGAGAAAAGAATATTCTGGATTTTACGGATATGGAACATTTTGCCCTGCAGATACTGATGACGAAAGAAGGGGAAGAAATCCATATGTCCCAGGCTGCGAGAGAACTTTCCGCAAAGTATGATGAAGTCCTGGTGGATGAATATCAGGACAGTAACTTAGTGCAGGAGCTTCTGACAACAGCAGTATCCGGGTGGATCAACCAGAAGAAAAATATCTTCATGGTAGGAGATGTAAAGCAGAGTATCTATCGTTTCCGTCTGGCAAGGCCAGAGCTTTTCATGGAAAAATATAAAAGCTATTCCACAGAAGAAGCACAGGAGCAGAGAATTGACCTGCACAAAAATTTCCGGAGCAGGGAACAGGTTCTGGAGAGCGTAAACTTTATTTTCCGACAGATCATGGGGGAAGACCTGGGAGGGATTACCTATGACAAAGATGCAGCCCTTTATCCCGGAGCTTCTTTTCCGGAAGGAGAATCTGAGGAATTTGTAAAGACAGAGGTTCTTCTGATAGAGAGAGACGGAGAAGAGTTGTCTGATGTACAGGACTATGAAGACTCAGGTGTATCAGGAAGCCGCAGGGAAATGGAAAATCAGACAGGGCAGGAACTGGAAGCACTGGCCATTGCACAGAAAATTCAGGAAATTGTGGGAAAAGAACAGATCGTAGATAAAGAGACGAAGGAATACCGGCCTGTGGAATACGGGGATATTGTAATCCTGCTGCGCACTGCCTATGGATGGGCAGAAACCTTCAGGGAAGTACTGGCATCTCAGGGGATTCCCGTATATTGTACATCAAGAACAGGATATTTCTCTGCAACCGAGATTGTGACTGTATTGAATTATCTTAAGGTGTGTGACAATCCGCTGCAGGATATTCCGCTTATGGGAGTGCTTCGTTCACCGATCGTCGGATGCACATCCCAGGAACTGGCAGAACTTAGAATACAGTATCCTGATGGTCTGCTCTATGAGAGTGTTTCTGCATATGCAGGAGAAAATGAAAAGAATTCCCTGAATATTAAATTAAAAGGATTTCTGAGCCTTCTGGAAAAGGTAAGAAATATGGCTGCATATACGCCGGTCCACGAATTGATCCTTTATGTGCTGAAAGAAACCGGATATGGAGATTATGCAAGGGCACTTCCGGGAGGGGAGCAGCGTTTTGCAAATCTTACCATGCTTGTGGAGAAAGCTATGGACTACGAGAAGACAAGCTACAGAGGTCTGTTTAACTTTGTCCGTTATATTGAACAGTTACAGGCATATCAGGTGGACTATGGAGAAGTCAATCTGACAGGAGCGGGCAATACAGCAGTAGAGATTATGACGATCCACAAGAGTAAGGGACTTGAATTTCCGGTAGTATTTGTGGCCGGTATGGGAAAACAGTTTAATTTTCAGGATATGAATGCAGGTCTTTTGCTTCACCCGGAACTGGGAATAGGGGCTGATGCTATCATACCGGAGAAACGGGTGATTGCATCTTCGCTGAATAAGCAGGTGATCAGAAGACAGCTTCTGAAGGAGAGTCTGGGAGAAGAACTGAGGGTACTTTACGTTGCCATGACAAGAGCAAAAGAGAAACTGATCCTTACAGGAACAGTTGGAAAGCTGGAAAAGCAGATGTTGTCGCTGTCGCGCTTTCTGGATGAGGAAGAAGAACTGCTCCCACTGGGAACCAGAATGAAAGCAAAGAATTACTGGGCTTTTGTACTGCCTGCGCTGGTGCGGCATCGGGCCATGAGTGAACTTCTTTGGGAATATGGAATCCTCATGAAAAAACAGCCGGGGATTTACGATGATATCTCTGAGTTTGTGATAAAAAAGATCACTGTCCGTCAGATGACAGAAAAGGCAGTTCTCATCCAGGCAGGAAACCAGATGCAGGAGGAATATCTGAAGAACTGGGATGAAAATAAAGTGTATGATGAGGCTGTGAAGGAAGAGATAGAGAAAAGATTTTCCTTTGTATATCCGTATAAATATCTGGAAGATATTCCGGTTAAAGTCAGTGTTTCGGACCTGAAAAAGAGAAGCTGGCATGATGAAAGTGAACTGGAAGAGAATATCAGTGTGTCTGCCGAAGAGCAGGAGGAAGAACAGGAAGCGCCGGTTCCCGCATTTATGGCAGAGAAGCAGGAAGAGTATAAGGGGGCTGCCAGAGGTACTGCTTATCACAGAGTAATGGAATGTCTGGATTATGCAGAAACAGATACAGAGGAACAGCTTCGGGCTCAGTTAAAGAGACTTCTGGAGAGCCGGAAAATGACAGAGCAGGAAGCAGAATGTATCCGGATCCGGGATATCAGGAGATTTGTGGAGTCCGGGCTGGGGCAGAGGATGAAGAAAGCTGCTATGAAAAAACATCTTTACAGAGAACAGCCTTTTGTGATCCAGAGAAGTGCTTCTATGCTCGATGATGGGTGGAAGAACGAAACAGTGCTGGTGCAGGGAATTATCGATGCCTATTTTATGGAAGAGGATGAGATTGTTCTTGTGGACTATAAAACGGATAGAGTGAAGAGAGGACAGGAACAGAAGCTGATCGATCTGTATCATGTGCAGCTTGAGGATTATGCCCGGGCATTGGAGCGGATGACAGGGAAAAAAGTGAAGGAGAAGATTATTTATTCGTTTACATTGCAGAAAGAGATATTGCTGTAAGCGGAATAAAAATTTATTATTATGAATTCAAATATCCGGCAGGGATAAGCGCGTGTTATACGCGCCACCCTGCCGGATATTTGTTTTTCAGGATCTGGTTGACCAGTTTGCCGAAGCCAATGGGATATCCATCTGCACAGAGGAGATGCCAGCCTTTTTTGTGAGCTGCTTCTTCGGGTTCGATATTTAAGGTTTCGCCCTTTAAATATCTGGTGATCCTTTCGTCAGAAGCGGAGAGAGAGATGACTGCTTCTGCTTCATTTTTGCGGATTGCCAGTGCAAGTGGCTGAGACGGCTCGAAGCGGTTTTTCTTCAGGTCGCCGAGATAGAGACCGTTTCTTAAGAAGGTGATGCCGCGGAAGTTGTGGGCAACCGGGGGAAGATAGTAGGCTTTATCACCGCGGATTTCCACACGTTCCCAGTCAAACGGCTGGCCACAGAGAGTTTTCAGACCGATTTCGTTCAGAAATTCCTCGATCAGTGGAAATGCGTTTTTGTCCGGTTTTGTGTGAGGACGGGAGTTTTCCCGGATTGCCTGTCCTTTTTTACGGAAGAGCGCAAGGAAGTGTCCCTCTCCGTTCATTTTGTGTGGGAAAATCCGGATGCATTTGATAAGTTCCGGATTTTTGTTTCCCCATTCAGGAACTCCATGGGAGAAGCCTTCATAATCTTCCATTTCTGCCAGTTCCATGTCAGGACGGTTTTCCAGAAGCCAGGAAACAGTTTGTTCGTCTTCTGCAGGTGCGAATGTGCAGGTAGAGTAAAGCATCAGTCCGCCGGGACGGAGCATATCAGCTGCCTGGAGGATAAGCTCTTTCTGGATTTCGGAAAGCTCCATGGATTTTTCGGGAGTCCAGTCTTTGGCAAGGGCTTCTTCCTTACGGAACATTCCTTCTCCGGAGCATGGAGCATCCAGGATGATCTTGTCGAAGAATTCGGGGAATGCTTTGGTTAACTTTGCAGGTGTTTCGTTTGCTACGAAGACATTTGGGATACCGAAGAGTTCCAGGTTGCGAAGGAGGGCTCTGGCGCGGGAAGTGCTGATATCGTTTGCTACCAGAAGTCCCTGTCCCTGAAGTGCTGCGCCTGCTGCAGTTGCCTTGCCGCCCGGTGCTGCGCAGAGGTCCAGGACTCTGTCACCCGGTTCGATGGGAATGCGGGAGGCAGGGGTCATGGCGCTGGGTTCCTGAAGGTAGTAGAGACCGGCCTGATAGTATGGGCATCTGGAAGGACGGATGTCTTCATCGTAGAAGTAGCCGTTTTTGATCCATGGGATCTGACGGATTGGAAATGGAGACAGGTTTTCGAAGTCTTCGCAGGTGATTTTGGAGGTGTTTATGCGCAGGCCGTAGGTTCGGGGGGCATCGAAGCTGGAGATGAAAGCCGGGTATTCGTCGCCGAGCATTTCCTCCATTCGGGAGAGGAATGCGGGGTGGAGTTGTGTTGTATTTTCGTTCATGATTGGGTAAGTTTCCTTTACTGTAGTTTAGTCAAATGTTTATAGATAGATATCATGGTAATTATAAATGATAATGGATTTTTGCTAAATAGTATTGACAAAATGATATTATACATCATATAATATCGTTAACAAAACAATATTGATGTTCTGTATAGTATATAGTCTCCGGCAGGATTGCAGAGATAATGATATTTATGCAGAGCATAATTGAAACAAGGGAGTGAGCATATGGTTTTTAATACGGGTGCTGCGCTTCTGGATGCGGTTGTTCTGGCGGTTGTTTCTAAGGAGAAGGAAGGGACTTACGGGTATAAGATCACGCAGGATGTGCGTGGAGTTCTGGATGTTTCGGAGTCTACTTTGTATCCGGTGCTCAGGAGGCTGCAGAAGGATGATTGTCTGGAGGTTTATGATATGGCGTATGCAGGGCGTAACCGGCGTTATTATAAGCTGACGGACAGAGGTGCTGCGCAGCTGGAGTTTTATAAAGCTGAATGGAAAATTTATGCATCCAAGATAAGCGGGATGTTTGAGGGAGGAATAGGATGATGGACAGGGCGCAGTTTATGCAGGAGCTGGAGAAGCTGCTTGCTGATATTTCCGAGACAGAGAGGCAGGATGCCCTTGATTTTTATAATAGTTATTTCGATGATGCAGGAGCTGAGAATGAAGCTTCGGTGCTCAGGGAACTTGGAAGTCCCAAGAAGGTTGCGGCGATCATCAAGGCGGATCTGAAAGGTTCGGCAGGAGGCTATGAGTATGGAGAATATACGGAGCATGGCTATGAGGATGCCCGGACTAAAGAGAGAGGACAGATGCCTGAGAAATATGGAGAAGAGTCGGGAACAGGGAAGCGTTTTTTCAGAAAGGGGAATCAGGCGGTGCTGATCCTTGCGGTGATCCTGCTGGTTTTTATTTCTCCTTTTATTAAGGGGGCTGTTGGTGGGATTCTGACATTTGCAGTTGGAATCTTACTGCTTCCGTTCTGGCTGATCGTTGGATTGGGCATAGGTGCTGTAGCTTTACTGGTTGGCGGGCTTGCAGCTGTTGTGGCTGGAGCAGGGCTTTTGACTGTAACGATCGGAACCGGGATCCTGACCATAGGAATTGGATGTCTGATGATTGCTCTGGCAATCCTTATGATATTAGGACTGATCAGCATTGCAGTACGCATTGTGCCGAAATGGTTTCGGAAGATTACTGACTTTTTTAACAGGGTGCTTTACAGAAAGAGAAAGGAGGCGGTTAAATGAAGAAGTTTACAAAAGGAATGTTGATCGCAGCGGGGATTTTTGGTGCTGTGGGAATCGGGCTGACAGCTGCTGGTGGTGTTATGGGAGCCAGTATGTCGGAACTGACAGGGGTGAAAAGCCTGAAAAGGGTGCTTCTGGTGGCAGACGGGGATTATGATTATGATGACAGCGATGACTATGACAGCGATGATTATGACGACAGCGACGACTGTGACGACAGTGAGGATTATGCCCGCGCTGTTGATGAGAATGAGGAAGATGGCACTGTATATCAGTTGAAGTATCAGCCCACAAAGCTGGATATAGAGCTGAAGTACGATGAGCTGATTCTGGAAGAGGGCGACAGTTTCTGTGTCAGAGTTTATGATGACAGTGGGAAGAATGTGACAGTGAAGGAGAGTTCAGATACTCTTAAGGTCAGAAGCACAAAAAAACTGTCTAAGACCAGAAAGGTGTGTATCTCTTATCCGGAAGATGTTAAGCTTCAGGAGCTGGAGATTGAGATGGGTGCAGGTACTGTTTATCTGAACAGAGATATTGAGACAGAGAAGCTGAGTGTGGAGATGGGAGCCGGGGAATTTGAAAGTAAGAATCCGGTGACCGCAAGGGAGGCAGATCTGGAAATCGGAACCGGAAGTATGACATTTGCAGATCTGAGCGCAAAGAAGACAGATGGAGAATGTGGTCTGGGTGAGCTGGATCTGACACTGACCGGTACACAGGAGGATTATAATTATGATCTGGAATGTGGAGTGGGAAATCTGGATGTAGGTTCTGATTCTTACAGCGGACTTGGACGGGAGAAAACCATTTCCAATAAAGGCGCAGACAGGAAACTGGATCTGGAGTGCGGTATGGGAAATATATCAGTAGATTTCTCCGGGAAAGAGCACAGAGATTTGCAGATATCCTGAAGAGCATATACTCTGACGTGCAGAAATAAAAGTGGTATTTAACCGAATCAGGAAGTTATTCGGTGTAGAGTAAGTAGCGAAGCGGATGATTTTATCTGCTTGACTAATCTGGGTTTAAGGAGGAAATGGAACATGGGTGACAAACGTTTATACAAATCATCAGAAAACAGTATGCTTTGCGGTGTATGTGGAGGAATCGCAGAATATTTTGATATTGACCCTACGCTGGTGCGTCTGGCATGGGTGATCCTTACCTGCTTTGGCGGTGCGGGAATCTGGGCATATATCATTGCGGCAATTATTATTCCGAAAAGATAACACAATCTCAGGATCCAATCTGTAATAGACAGAAGTTTAACCGAATCAGGCAGGCAGCGAAGTGGATTGCGAATATCCTCTTGAATGAAATACAGTATAAAAATTAAGAAAACAGCCCATACTCCAAAGAAAAGGAGTGTGGGCTGTTTTGGATAAAGAGAAGGAAATAAAAGCTTATCTTGATGGAGAATTATTGCCGGAGGTCAGAATGAAGTATGAAATTGCAGAGGAAATGGGACTGTTGGACAGAGTATTGAGTGATGGATGGAAAAGTCTGTCTGCGAAAGAGACCGGAAGGATTGGAGGGTTGATGACGAAACGAAAAAAAGAGAAACTGAAAAAATAAATGAATGATATGGGATAAACATATAACGGAATAAACTTGTTCTCCGGGCGATGGTGCTGTAAAATTAGAGCAAGTAGCGAAGTGGATAATTTTATCTGCTATAAATATGGGAGGACAATAAAATGAAGTTAGGTATTCTGGGGGCCGGAGGCATTGCTTCTACTATGGCGAAAACAGTGGCAGGAATGAAAGATGTGGAGGCGTATGCGGTTGCTGCCCGTGATCTGGAACGTGCCCGGGTATTTGCACAGAAATATGAAGTAAAAAAAGCATATGGATCCTATGAGGAAATGCTGGCAGATGATGAGGTTGAACTGGTTTATATCGCAACCCCTCATTCACACCATTATCTGCATGCAAAGATGTGTCTGGAAGCGGGAAAACATGTACTTTGCGAAAAGGCATTTACTGTAAATGCAGAGCAGGCACAGAAATTATTTGATCTTGCAAAAGAGAAAAAGCTTCTGATCACAGAAGCAATCTGGACAAGATATATGCCGTCTAGAAAGATGATCAACGATATTATTGAAAGCGGTGTGATCGGAGAAGTTACGGCAGTTACCGCGAATCTCAGCTATACAGTAAGTCATGTGGAACGTATCCGTAAACCGGAGCTTGCAGGAGGTGCTCTTCTGGATGTAGGCGTATATCCAATCAATTTTGCCTCCATGGTGCTTGGCGATAAGGTAAAGGATGTAAAGGCTACTGCAATCTTTCAGAATGGAGTGGATATTCTGGACAGCATTGCCATGGTGTTTGAGGGAGACCGTATGGCAACCCTTCAGTGTGGAGCAAGAGAAATCTCAGACAGAATGGGAAGTATTTTCGGAACCAGAGGATATATGCAGGTGCAGAATATCAATAATCCGGAAAAGATTACAGTGTTTGATACCGAACATAAAGAAGTGGCTTCTTATGTTGTGCCGGAACAGATCTCAGGATATGAATATGAGGTAGAATCCTGCATGAAAGCAATTCATGAGGGAAAAACGGAGTGTCCGGAAATGCCTCATGCGGAAACAATAAGGATCATGAAAATCATGGACGACATCCGTAAATCCTGGAATTATGAGATTCCCTGTATCGAATAAAAAGTGTGGAATAATCTTATAAAAAAGACCAGTAATGTTTTTGACATATACCCGAAACATTACTGGCTTTTCTGATATTCATGACCATTAGACTACATATCATTCCGTAATTACAGAAACATTTCCGTCCAGTGGTATATTAATTAGGTAAATTGATACTTTTATATTTTATTATCTGGAGGAGAAGAATGAAAAGTAATTACAAAATTTTTACAGCAGTTTTTTTATCGGCAATTATGACAGCAGCAGCTCCGTTAACAGTATGCGGGGCGGAAGTTTTTTCGGCGGGAGAATCTTTCAGTGATGGAACGGGGAGTATTCCTGCCATATTGACAGATATGGTTCTGCCGGGTGGAGAGATTGGAACAGAATATCAGGTACAGCTTGAAGCTGATACAGATGTGAGCTGGAGTCTGGAGGAGGGAAGCGAGCTTCCGGCGGGACTTACGTTGTCTTCCGGGGGAGTGATCAGCGGAACACCGCAGAAGGAAGGGAGTTTCAGCTTTACTGTACAGGCGGACAATGGTATTGGAGTTTCTTCACAGGAACTGAGCCTTT
>ERZ791641.1046-NODE-1046-length-15283-cov-3.115511_pt1 | contig 15283 bp, 13 predicted proteins | sample MGYA00510055_ERZ791641 | MGnify/ENA primary metagenome ERZ791641 (study PRJEB30046, sample SAMN00715226) | human gut metagenome | study: EMG produced TPA metagenomics assembly of the A metagenome-wide association study of gut microbiota in type 2... | reverse complement strand
ATATACGATTGATGATGGAGAACGACCAGATTTTGTTTTGTCAAAGAATGGTCATAAGATTGGAATTGAACATTTTCGAGCAGATACCATCTTGAATAAACATACAGATTCTGAAAGTATGAAGTTTGATGGTCGACGAAAAAAGATATACGAAAAGCACCATGCAAAGTTGCTGAATGATGAATTTGATGCGGATGCATCTGCAAAGGATATTGAAACTTATATCAATAAAAGTTTAGATGCTGCATCAAAATTTGATTATAAGGCGTTTATCAATAATCTGAAAGATGTTTTTGAACAGCACGCAGGTAAGGTGTCCGAATACAAAAAGAAATGTGATGAAGTTTGGTTTTTAATAGATATAGGCATTGAAAATGACCATTTCACAGCGAAATTTGATAATGGTGGATTGACAAAAATGAATATATTACCTGTTACTGGTGATATGTTTAACGTTTTTGATAAGCACAAAGAGGTAAGCCGTGTGATTGTTTGTTCTCGATGCTTGGGAAAATATAAAAATGTTTATGATTCCGGCAGTGGAAAGTATAGTTATAAGATTCGGTCATTTACCTATGCAGAAGCATTGATTCCGGTCAGTAGACAAATCAAACTTGATGTGAAAGATACTGGAAAGGAAGTGGAATCATAATGATTGAACCTAAATTGAGATTCAAAGCGTTTAGTGATGAGTTATCACATCATACATTGATGGATATTATTGTTGAAAAACCATCGAATGGAATAATGAATAGGCAATCAGACAAAGTTACGGCAGTTAAGCATATAAACGTTATTGATATGTACACGGATGATAAAATTCATGTAGATGAGTTGAGTTATAGCGAGTATGGTGATACTGCGGTTGAGAAATGTAATGTTGAAATTGGGGATATTTTCTTAACACGAAGTTCTGTAAAAGCAGATGGAATTGCAAAATCTAATATTTTATTGGATGATGGAATTTATGTGTATGATGACCATTTGATAAGACTTAAAGTGGATAAAAATAATTATATTCCTGAATTTGTAAATGATTATTTAGCGTCACCGAGATTTAGGCGACAATTTATTGTGAGAGCAAAGACTACTGCTTTTACTACTATTGGGCAGGGTGATGTAGCAAGTTGTACAGGGGATTTCCCATCACTTTCAGAACAGCAGAAAATTGCAGAGTTCTTATCAACGATTGATACAGTGATTGCGAAGCAAAAGGAAACTGTATCCGCATGGGAAGAACGTAAAAAAGGTGTGATGCAGAAGCTGTTCAGTCAGGAAGTAAGATTCAAAGCTGATGATGGAAGTGACTTTCCTGAGTGGGAAGAAAAGAAGCTGGGTGATGTGTTTGAAATTTCATCAGAAACAAATGGTAATAAATATGATAAACAACAAGTAATGTCTGTGTCAGATGAATATGGTGTTGTTAATCAGATTGAGCTTCAGGGTAGAAGTTTTGCAGGTAATGATATTTCAAAATATAAAATTGTAAAAACAGGGCAGATTGTTTATACACGAAGTCCTCTTGCAACAAAGCCTTATGGAATCATTAAGTTGGTAGGTGATGAAACAGGAATTGTTTCGCCATTATATATTGTAAATACTGTTTGCGATAATAATTCATCATTATTTTGGTATTATTATTTTGATACACCTGAAAGGACAAATAACTATTTGAAACCATTGGTTCGAATGGGGGCTAAACATACAATGAATATTTCAAATGAAGAATGGCTTTCGGGAAAAATTTTAGCACCTTGCCATGCCGAACAGCAGAAAATTGCAGATTGTCTTTCATCACTTGATGATGTAATCGAGAAGCAGAAAGCAACATTAGTAGCGTGGGAAGAAATGAAAAAAGGTCTGTTACAGCAGATGTTTGTGTAAGAACAATTAAATAAAAAGTATTGAACAGGTGACATACAAGTTTTTGTACATCACCTGTTCTTTTTTTGTCTTTTTATCAACCATAAACAAAACACGTTATAAAAACAAAATTGTAAGTTAGGGTAGGAAAAATGATTTTAATGTGTTATATTTCAAGTATAGAACAAAAAAGTTACAAAAATTTAGATAGAAAGTAGAGGTGATTTTTTATGAGTGATTTAGAAAATGTAAGAAAAAGACTGAAAGAAAACAGGAAAGAAAAAGAAGCTCTTGAGCTGGAAATGGCGATGATGGAAGCTGAGCCAAATAGAAAAATTCTTGTAAAAATGATTGAGGAAAATAAGGATTTGAACATGAAAATTGCTGGTTTGAGAGCTGACGAAGTGAGAGTTGTTGCAAGTAATTTTGTTGCATTGTTCGACAGAGCAATGGAAGACAGTGAAGCTGAGTTGAATGCAATGAGAGAGAAAGTAGAACAGAAAAGACAGCGTGCAAGAGAGAGCTGAGAGAAACAAAAGGGATAAAGAGAGAATGGAAGCAGAGCGTAAAAGAGAGATTTCTGAACAATTTCAGAAAGCTCAAATCTCACAGCCAATGAACGGACAGAATGGATATTATGGACAGTAGTTGGCTGTGGAAAATGGGGGTGCAGGGGGAAAAACAATGTTGTTCCCACGCAGAAAAGGTCGCAGGAAAAACGGGCATGAGTGTAGCGAAATGCCTGTTTGTCCCGCAAGTAAGTGAGGCACGAAGTGCCGAGCGTGAGGTCAAGAACTGCGTAAGCGGTTCGCAGACCTCTACTTGCGTTGATGGTAGGTACATTCGTTGCACCTCATCGTTTTGAGCAAGAGGTGCAAACGTGACACTTCCATGGATGGAATGGCAGAATTTTAATTTGATACATGGAATACAGGAGGTGTCAGGAATGGGTGTAGCTACCAGCAATAACGGAATTAGCAAGCAGACAAATACAGTGGATTATTAAGAAGGGGAATGATTAGAATTTATATGAGAAATAAATTTTAAATTTTTTAATTATGAAATAAAACATAAGATAATGATAGAGGTGAGAATAATGGATAGAATTGCATTGGTAATCGGTAATTCTGATTATTCAAATGTGGGAAAATTAAATAATCCAAGGAATGATGCTAATGATATTACGAGTATTTTGAATAAACTAAATTTTGATGTTACCAAAATAATGGATGCAAATTTAATAGATATTCAAAAATCTGTTAATGATTTTTTACAGGCATTAGATGAATATGCTGTAGGGTTATTTTTTTATGCAGGGCATGGTATGCAAATTGATGGTAAAAACTTTATCGTACCTATTGATTTAAAGTTAAGTGATAAAAGTAAGACTATGGTCTCTTGTTACTGTTTAAATTCTCTGTTAGAAGGTGCTTCTTCATACAAGGGAAAAACATTAATATGTATATTAGACGCATGTAGAGATAATCCTTTTGCTATGGGAAGAGGATTTTTAACAGGTTTTGCGCCATTTAGTAATCCACCTAAAGGCACTATGATTGCTTATTCTACAAGTGCTGACAGTAGTGCATTTGATGGACAAGGTAGTAATGGATTATATACACAAATTTTAAAAGATGCTATGCTTATTCCAAATTTAAAAATTGAGGAAATGTTTAAATTTGTTAGAAATAAAGTGTCAGAAATATCAATTAGCCAATACGGAGAAGAACAGCTTTCATGGGAATATTCTTCGTTAGTGGGAGACTTTTATTTTTCTGTCACACCGCAACCAGTTAATGAACAGGTTACTGATGAGGAAATATATGAATTTATATGTGTTCGCCGAAAATCTTATGAGAATACTTCGGATAATATTTATGATATTGAATGTTTGCCATATATAGATGCTTATAATAAATATCATATACCAATTATTAAAATTTTACGTTCATATTCAAGATTAGATTATTCGAAAAGAGGATTTCAGTTTTCGGATGCTACTATAGATCAGTTAAACAGTAATTATTTGTCATCATGGGGATTTATACAAAAATATGGTAGATGGTATTATAAAAATCATTACGTTGAGATGGGAGATTTATTGCCATTGCCCGAGGAATTAGAACCTAAGCTGCCTCTTAATGGAAAGGAGCTAAAAATTGAAGCTTCCTTGAGTTGGGAAATGAATGATGGAAAGATAAGATTTCAAGTATCTTCTAACATTCCAGAAGAAACCCCATTAATGTTTACATTACGTGGCAAAGAATATACAGCTCAATGTAAATCCGTAGCAGGTAATAACGTTTCAATAAGCGAATGGTTTAATGATAGAGGTAATCCTATAAAAAATGGATTTTATACTATAGATGTATCATGTCCGATATATAGTATATTGCCAGAAAAAATAAAGAAAATATTTGGAGAACGCAATAGAAATATATATGGACCTTATGTTAAATTTGAACCAGTGGGAGGAAATACAATTCATTTTTCATATGGATTGGTTCTTAAAAATAGTACTGTTCAAGTTATTGATATGCAACAAAGAATTGCAACATTGTAATTGATATGTTTTATACAAGAAACCATGACAGATTGCAACTATTTAAAGTGATATGGGATACGAATTAGGGCGTATGGAAGTTTTAAATGAGACCGTTTCAAGTTTTGTGTAAACTCAAAAAACTGACATAAGATTTTATTGATAGTTATACTAAGAGCAGAGACCAGATTTTGGTTCTCTGCTCTATCTGCATTATACAGGTATAAATGCTCATGTCAAATAGATTTCCCTAGAATTCTGCTTTTTCCAGCCGTTCTTCAAAGTAGATTTCCAGCTGGGCTCGTATCTGGGACCAGTCCCTGCGGCGTCCGGTCCATTTTTTAGTAATGTCCATGGTAGCCAGATAGAGCATTTTTAAGAGGCTGTCATCGCTTGGAAAGACAGTCTTGCTTTTGGTGACCTTACGTAGCTGCCGGTTGAATCCTTCAATCGCATTGGTTGTATAAATGAGTTTCCGCATTTCATTGGGATATTTAAAATAAGTGGAAAGTGTAGCCTAGCGTTCGCTCCAGGATTTATAGATCTTCGGATATTTGCTGTTCCATTTTTCACCAAAAGATTCTAATTCCTCTAGGGCTGCAGCTTCATCAGGTGCTGCATAAACCATTTTTAAATCTGCCATAAGTTTTTTCAGATCTTTATAAGATACATAATCCGTGGTATTCCGGATCTGGTGGATGATACACTGCTGGATCTCGGTCTTTAGATAAACAGCTTCGATTGCCTGTGGAAATCCGTTCAGTCCATCCACACAGGCGATCAGAATGTCCTGCACACCACGGTTTTTCAATCCATTAATAATAGACAGCCAGAATTTTGCACCTTCATTTTCCCCAACATACATGCCGATCACATCTTTTTTTCCATCCATATCAATCCCTAGGGCAATGTAGACCGCACGTTTCATAATACGCCCTTCATTGCGGACGTGGTAGTGGATCGCATACATGTAAACAACAGCATAGATTACACAGTTCAACTTTTCGTACGCATGCCCAGTAAATTCTACCGGATTTTAAATTTGCTTGATTTTGCGGGAGATTTTTAACAAAATCTCTCGCCTTCTGTTATAATTAAGTCAACTTATTGAAATTTTGTTGATTTTATAGCATGAAAAACAGGATACTGGAATTCGGTGTGCTAGACTAAATTCCACTAACCGCATTTTAAAAGTGTGAAATATTTATTTTCAGTCTGACAGCAGATTTCGATCAGTTAATTAGTTGCTTCTTCTGGCAGAACAGAAAAGAATTTTAAGTAAAATAAAGGATATGTTAGATATAATGTGAGCATTTGGAGGTAAAATATGCAGTATTTATTTTATTATGATGAGACCGAGCATAGCAGAAAAATAAATTATCAAACTATAACTGCTAATAATTACTATGACAATTTTATATCTGTAATAGTTGGTTGGTCGTCGAATGAAGAGAAAAGTATTTTGGATAGGTATCTTGCATTTGAGTCCAAATATAATTATCGAAAAGTAGATGGTGAACTCAAAAGTCAAACAATGAGTTTAAAGGATTTCAAATTAGGATTTGCCTCTCTTAATAAGCACAAAATAGACTTTTACGATGAATTGATTTCTTTAATTGATGAAAATATGATTATTTATTTCGCAGTGGCAAGTAAGATTGAGTATGTGATTCAGCAGATATTTGCAAACTATCATAATAGTCTGTTTATGGATGTTGATTTTATGAAATATTCGATTATTAAGGCAATTAATGTGTACAGACCTCAAAATGTGATTGAAGCCATTTACAAAGAACCACAGGTATTCGTTAAAGAATTAAGAGGTTTTCTTGAGAAGCAAATTAAGAAAAACAAATCTAATATGTTATTGAAAGAACATGAAAATCAAGCATTTGAAGAAATACTTATGCTTTTGGATGATACTCAAGTTCCTAAATCTTTGGATTGGACATATTTTATGTCATTTGATGGTTTTAAAAAGCTTCTTGATGAGATGAATGTCAGCGATTATAATTTGACTTTAGATCGTGAAGGAGATGAATCTCATACTTTTGCTTCTGCAAGATATATAGGATTGAAAAATGTCACGGAAGAGGATTCTAAAGAGTGTGTCGGTATACGCATGGCTGATATGCTGGCTGGATTGATTTCAAGAATGATGCAGTCATTGAAGATCTCCTTAGTCGGTGATTATAAGGATGGAGAAATAAAGAAGACACTTTTGGATTCGGGATGGTTTGCATTGAACCAGAGGCAGCTAAATCTATATAAAAAGCTTTATCAGGTAATTTGTATTAATAATAATTATTGGTATAAATCCTATGTTGGATTATATTTTGATGATTTAGTTGCATTTGTTTCATTGCTTCAGTTTATGAATCATTTTGAAAGTGTTGAGGAAATTCGAAATGATTTGGAAATGCAGCCAGAGTACTATAACTGCTTTGTTTGTGAGAAATTGCAAAAACGATATAATATTATACAGAATAAATTACCTATTGAACCGATAGTGGATGATGGTTCCGACCATTTTTACAATAAAAGAGGTGCGAAAGTTAATTATAATATTGAACTGCAATCGATGCTCCCTTTGCATGAAGGTCAGAACATATTTAATGTTTTATCGGTAGGATTTGAAAAAAGCGGAGTGCCGCTAGTAACCATTTTGGTGCATGAACGACCTATGTGTTATAGATTGCCGAGTGAATATAAGGAGTGGGTTATGACATTAGTTGGAATGGCTAATGTGGGAGAGAAAATATTCCCCAATGAAGTGATGTTCTCTGTAGTTGCTGGTAAATATTATGCGGATATTTTGTAATATGTATTTATTTGATGCAAAAAATCAAAATAATATTGATATCAGAAATACTTCAGTCAGCAGATTTGTATGGTATTGCATACTGAGATGATTTGCTTGTTTAGCAAGACTCCGATCGTTTCTGATTGAGAATAAAGCCTTTTTCTGATATACTAATCTGCAGAAAAAGGCTGAAATGTTCTCAGCTAAAAGTCGGAAGTTGTGGAACTGACACATTAGATAGGGTAGACATAGGACACAAATTTTATGAAATCACAGATTCTGGAATAATACTTACTGATTCGGTATTTAAGGTTTTTGAAGGCACTGAGAAAGAGAATCTAAAGCAGGAGCTCGATGCAAGGTGGTCTTTATTAGAATCTGCATTTGCTATGAAGCGTGAAAATGCACAGCTTATAAATGACATTAAGAAATTCTACCTGCTTAAAGGTTATGAGAGAACTGATATTACATATATGAAGGACATGCTAAATGGATATCAAGAAGGCCGCTGTTTTTATTGTGGAGAAATGCTTGACGAAGATTGTATTCATGTGGATCATGTTATTCCAAGAGCTTTCTTATATCATGATGAGCCTTGGAATTTAGTTCTTTCGCATGGTAATTGCAACGAGCAAAAAAGTGATTTCTTACCTAGCCGCTATTACATAAAGAAATTGGTGGATAGGAATGAGAGATTGATAAAAAGCAATCACCCACTAAGCCAGGGCATAAAGGCTGCATTAGGCGATACGCCAGCTAAGCGTCAACGTGAGACGTTTAGAATATATGATGAAATATTAAATGCTGTTACTGAGAAAAATGTGTGGGGCGGTACACAAGACTTTATTCCTGAAAAGGATCCGTTCTACAGAAGTATGATTGCGATGGTGATGAAACAATGAGTGAAACATTAGATTACTATAATGAAAATGCAGAAGCTTTTTTTGAGAATACGGTAAATGCAGATATGAGCTCACAGTATAATATGTTTGAAAAATATATGTTTGACGGTGCACGTGTACTCGACTTCGGTTGTGGTTCTGGAAGAGATACAAAGTATTTCATAGAGCAGGGATATCATGTAGAAGCGATTGATGGCTCGGAAGAGTTATGCAAACGTGCAAGTGAACTGGCTGGAATTGAGGTAAAAAACATCTATTTTCAAGATATTGAATATAGTAACGAATTTGATGGTGTGTGGGCTTGCGCATCATTACTGCATGTTCCAGCAGGTGAGTTAAAATCAGTATTCATTAAAATTGCAAAAGCACTACGCGATAATGGAATTCTGTATGCATCCTTTAAGTATGGCGATTTTGAAGGTGAAAGAAACGGTAGAATGTATACTGATATGAATGAGGATTCAATCGAGGCATTAACTAATGATATTCCTGAACTGGAAATAAAAGAGACATATATTTCTGGGGATGTTAGAGAAGGACGCGGTGACGATCAATGGCTAAATATGATCCTTATTAAACACAGTATGTTGTGATAAACTATAGTTGTAACACACCGACCTAATAAGATATAATCTTAGGAGGAAACGAGGTATGTTACAGATGAATCAACATTATGAACCAGAATTCAAGAAGATTGTTCGCCTTCATCTTGAGGAGGGACGCTCCCTGAAAGGACTTGCAGCTGAATATGGAGTATCAAAAGCAAGTATATCCAACTGGACAAAACAATTTCGTGAAGAATGCCAGAAAAAAGAAGAAGCCCAAGCCGATTATGATTTCATGAAGGAGAACCTTAAATTGAAAAGACAGCTTGCAGAACTCCAAAAGGAAAACGATTTCTTAAAAAAAGCGGCGGCATTCTTTGCGAAGAAAATCGATTAGAGGCTTATCGATTCATTCAGAAATTCAACAATAAATTTGGACTTAGATGGCTCCTCAGAAAGTTTAATATATGTCCAAATGCTTATTACAATTATCTTAAAAATCGAAAGGCTGATTATCATCGTCAAAAAGATGAGATCAAAAACTCTATTCGAGAAATCTATCACTCTCATGGCGGAGTGGATGGGTACAGAACCGTACATGCATATCTTATCCGTAAAGGATACGATATCAGTAGTTTAACGGTTCACAAATATATGAATACTGAAATGCAGCTGTTCTCAATATCCAGAAAAAAGAAACCAGCATATGAACATGGTATTGCTCACAGGGTTTACGAAAACAAGCTGAATCAGGATTTTCATGCAAATGCAATAAATCTAAAATGGTGTACTGATTTTACATATCTATTTTTGACAGATGGTAGCAAACGTTATAATTGTACTATTACTGACCTACACGACCGAAGCGTTATTTCAAGCATAACGGATAAAAATATAACCGCTGATTTGGCGAAAAGAACGCTTGAAAAAGCAATTCATTCGCAGCCGGGAATAGATTTAAGTAAACTTCTGTTACATTCAGATCAGGGAAGTCAGTACACATCCAAAGAGTTCACAGAATTCTGTGAAAAGCTCGGCATCACTCAAAGCATGAGCAAGGCTGGATATCCATATGATAATGCTCCTATGGAAAGATATTTCAACACATTGAAAAATGATCTTATATATCAGCATTATTATCACACAGAATACGAACTCTACACAGCGGTCGAAGAATTTGCGTATTTACAATATAACCATGTCCGTCCGCATTCTTATAATAATTACAAAACGCCTTATGAGGCACGCTACGGGGTTACGTAAACCCTGTGGCAGAAATTAGGTCGTAGTGTTACAAAAAAGCTTGACCACAACAGTATGTCACCTGCTTTTTATACATGATTTTAGTGAAACATGTTATAAAAATAAAGCTTTGTGAATGAACGATGTGTTCTTTTAACTGGTAGAATACAGAAGTTTATGGTAATATTATATGAAAATACACTTTATGCAGGAGGTCAGATTTTGAATAATTTTAGATTTAACTTAAAAGGTCAATTAAATGAAGTGAAGTTGCCTGAATACAAGGCTTTATGGCCTCTTTTTGAAACCATTGTAAACTCTATTCAATCGATTGAAGAGTCAACAAATTCTCAAAATGGCCAGATAACAATTTTAGCTAATCGCTTAGAAGATAGGCAAGTGAATATGGATGGCAATGAAGAGTTAAATCCATTTTATGAATTTCAGGTAATTGATAACGGAGAAGGTTTTAATTCTATTAATTATAACTCTTTTTTGGAGGCTTATTCCAATTTGAAAGTTTCAAAGGGGTGTAAGGGAATAGGTCGCTTTTTATGGCTGAAAGCATTTACGAAGGTTAATATTGAAAGCGTATATTGCGAAAAAAATAGATGGCTAAAAAGAAAATTTGAGTTTTCAGCAGATAATGGGGTTGAGCCGGAAGAAAATGTAGAAGGGAGTAGTATCTCAGAATATAAGACTGTTGTTACGCTTTCTAATTTCATATTGAAATATAGGAAAAAGGCACCATTGTCGTTGGAGGCTTTAGCAAAAAAAGTTATAGAGCATTGTTTACCATACTTTTTGGGGGATAATTGTCCACATATCGTATTGAGGGATAGTTTGGGAGAGACTTATGATTTGAACAAATATTTTGACAATACAATAAAGGATTCGTTACACCGGGATGAATTTGAAAAAGATGGGAACAAATTTTCGTTGTATCATATCAGAATGGCAGAAGGTGTTGTGAAGCACGAACTACATTTTTGTGCTAGTAAACGAGAAGTTAAATCCTATGACTTAAGTCAATATATTACAGATTTGCAAAAAAGAATCGTAACGGATGAGGGGGAAGCGTTTTATTACTTAGGATATCTAACTGGAGACTATTTGGATAGAAACGTTAACCTTAACAGAACGGCTTTTGATTTTGAAGAAGAGGATACACTTTTTGCGAGTGTATCAGAAAGAGAACTCATTGAAATTGCAAAAGAGTATATTTTGGCTTATTTAATTGATGATTTAAAAAAGATAAAGGATGCAAAAAGAGATTTTATTGATTCATACGTTCAGAAAGAAAAGCCTCAATATCGTTATTTGTTAAATAGAAAACCAGAATTGTATGATCAGATTCCGGCTAATTTAAGTAAAGAAAAATTGGAATTAGAATTACATTCTGCCACACAAAAATGGGAGACTGAAATTCATTCTCAAGGCAGAGAGATAGAAAAGAAGGTAAAAGACAGTAAATTTGATAGAGAAAATTTCAGTAAAATATTCAATGAATATTGCAGTTCAATTACTGAAATTAGTAAATCAAGTTTATCAGAATATGTTATTAGACGAAAAGCAATATTGGATTTATTGGAAAAGGCAATAGAAATTCAAGAGGATAACCGATATTGCTCAGAAGAAACTTTGCATTCTATTATTTGCCCAATGCGGTATACGTCTGATGAAATTGAGTTTGAGGAGATGAATCTCTGGATTATAGATGATAGGTTAGCATATCATACCTTTTTGGCATCTGATAAGTTGATGAAGTCATTGCCAGTATTGGATACGTCGGTAGAAAAGCGTATGGACATTGCTATTTTTGATCAAGCATTTTCATTTTCTGATAATCAGGATTTTTTTAATTCAATATCTATTGTTGAATTTAAAAAGCCGAATAGAAATGATTTAAAAGATGATGATAAAAATCCAATTAAGCAAGTGCTTGGGTATGTTAAAAACATAAAAGAGGGAAAAGCAAAACGTCCAAATGGTAGACCATTTGTAAATGTCAGTAATACGGCATTTTACTGTTATGTGATTGCGGATTTAACAGATTCAATGAGAGAGGATGCAATAAATGCTAGTCTTATGTTGACGCCGGATGGAGATGGCTATTTTGGATATAATCAGACAAGAGGCGCTTATATTGAAGTAATATCTTATGATAAATTAGTAAGAGATGCTAAACAGAGGAATCAAATTCTTTTTGACAAATTGTTTAATCCGAAAGTAAATGAGGTTTTGAATTCAAAGCTGTTAAACGAATAGGGTTAATATATAGTCATGGTGCCAATTAGACATTTCTAATTGATACTACTTATTTATTTAAAGAATAAGCTATAGGATAATAGTAAATAATTAGATGTACGGTTAGATAAATTTGTATAAGTTTGTTTATACAAGTTTGAAGGAGGGTATAGAATGTTATTTGCTATTCGTACACAGAAAGGAAGGTGCAAGAGAATGATGCAATTTAAGGTTCAAAAATTATTTGGAAGATTTAATTATGATTTACAGTTAAATAAAGAAGGGTTAACCATTTTGACTGGTCCAAATGGTTTTGGAAAATCAACCATTTTAAAATGTATAGAGGCTTTAAGTAAAGGAGTATTAGGAGTTAGCTATTATTTTACTTTAGATTTTGAAAAAATTGAAGTTATATTAGAAAACTATAAGATTACAATACAGAAAAAAAAGGATAATATATTTATTAACGAAATTAAATTTAGTAAAAAACAGTTTGAAAATATGGTTACACACTTGGATAGAAGACCATATATGCGGAGAGTTGATAAGGATACATGGATTGATATAAGAAATGGTAATTATATAACTACTAATGATTATTTTAAGGAAATATATTCTGATGATGAAGAGAGTCTATATGTGTTAAATGAAAATGGGTTTAGTGGATTAGTTGAAGAAATGAAAAAAATAAGTATGTATATAGGAACAATATATTTTATTCGTGAGCAAAGATTGATAGCCGAAAAACATAATCATAGAACGGAGAAAAAAATGGTTAATGTTATTAATCAGTTACCAGATAAGTTTCGTGAATTGGTTTTAAAACTTTCTAATGACTATTCAATAGTAGCTAATAAATTGGATAGTACATATCCAAACAGGTTGTTTAGTAATGAAGAAAAAATCAATGAAGAAGAATATAGAAAAAAAATGTTTATTATGGATGAAAAATTTGAGAAACTTAATAAATATGATTTGTCTAATACGCAAAAATCAGAAGGTGTTGTTTTTAAAGAAGAACATGCAAAAGCACTTAAAATATATTTTGATGATTTTGACGAAAAATATAAAGTGTATGAAGATTTAATAAATAAATTAGATATGTATACGGAAATAATTAATAGTCGTTTGAAGTTTAAAAATATCAAAATTTCTAGAAATGATGGAATTACAATTGTAGATTCAGAAAATGAGGAAAAAACAATCCCATTAAATAAGCTTTCTTCTGGTGAAAAACAAGAAATTGTTTTGTTTTATGAACTTATTTTTGAGTCAGGAGATAATGGATTGTTACTTATAGACGAACCTGAAATTTCTTTGCATATTGCTTGGCAGAAGATGTTTATGGATGATTTGTTGAGAATAGTTAAATACAAAGGAATAAATGTTATTGTAGCAACACATTCGCCTCAGATAATCAATAATCATTGGGAAAGACAGATAGATTTAGGAGAAATATATGGAGGAGAAATACATGGGGAACAATTCGATAAAAAGTAATTTGACAAAGGATTATATAATATCTGATTTGCGGCTGTCTTTATCAGATGATATATATAGAAAAAAAGTATTTATTGTTGTTGAAGGCGAAGATGATATAAAATTTTTAAAATCATGTTTTAATGCTGATACTACTGTTTTATATGAATCTTATGACGGGAAAACTGGTGTATCTGAAATAGTTAAAAATTTTTTTCCTGATGACAAACGGGTTATAGGAATAAGAGATAAAGACTATTTAAGCTATGAGGAATCACCAAAAATATTTTTTTATGATAACTGTTGTCTTGAAATGATGATTATAGAAAATGAGGAGGCTTTTAATAGTATTTACAATGAGTTTTATAAAGGAGAGATGCGATCAATGGAATTGCTAAATAAGATGCTCACGGAATTGAGATTTTTAAGTATTATTAGAATGTTCAATGAAAATTTTCAATGGGAAATTAAATTAAGAGCATTATCTATTAATAAGATTTTTATACCAGATACATATAGTATAGATCATTATAAAGTCGTGAATGAGCTAAATAAAATAAGTAATAATATTATTGATGACAATAAGTTGGGGATGATTAGCGAATATGGAAATCAAGTACAAACGGTGCAGGATTTACTAAATATTACACAGGGACATGATTTTTCGTCATTGTTTGCTGCTATATGTAACATTCATACAAATAAAGGGATTGCTTCTAAGGAAGTAGAAATGGTATTAAGATGTGCATATAGAAATGAAGATTTTCAAGAAACAAGATTATATAGCTCACTATTGACATATCAAGAGAATCTTGGAATATTCTTTTTAAGTACATGAACAGCTAAACTGGGAAAGATGGCAATTCAATAATATATACGTTGCGTTAACACCGCAAATCCGGCAGGCGAGGGGAGTGTCCAAAGTTTGTGTAAACCTTCAAACTGATGTAAGATAACATTACTCAGTTTGGAGGTTTTTTATTATGGCAAGAAGAAAAAGTGATTCACCACAAAAAGCAGCAATGCGCGAAATGATGCAGGGATATCTCAAGGAGAATGATATCAGTATCAAAAGCGGAAACGATGTTAATTCCATTATGCGGGACATGATGTCTGTTTTATTGGAAGGGGCTCTTGACGAAGAGCTTAATGAGGAACTGGGGTATTCCAAATACGATTACCGCAATAAAGAGACCGATAACAGCCGGAATGGACATTCCAGGAAAACAATGCGTACCAGTTATGGGGATATGGACATTGCAATACCAAGGGACCGCAAAGGGGAGTATGAACCGCAGCTGATACCAAAATATCAGAATACGGTCACTCAGGACATGGAAGAAAAGATCATATCTATGTATGCAAAAGGAATGACCACGGGAGACATTGAAGCACACTTAAAAGAGCTTTATGATCTGGATATTTCAGACAGCACGATCAGCCGTATTACCGATAAAATAATGCCACTTGTAAAGGAATGGCAGGAGCGTCCACTACAGGAGATATATGCTGTTGTTTACATGGATGCGATCCACTATCACGTCCGCAGTGAAGGGCGTATTGTGAAACGTGCGGTATACATTGCCCTTGGGATCGATATGGATGGGAAAAAGGATGTGATCGGCATGTATGTTGGGGAAAATGAAGGTGCAAAATTCTG
>ERZ791641.1045-NODE-1045-length-15292-cov-2.877666_pt1 | contig 15292 bp, 13 predicted proteins | sample MGYA00510055_ERZ791641 | MGnify/ENA primary metagenome ERZ791641 (study PRJEB30046, sample SAMN00715226) | human gut metagenome | study: EMG produced TPA metagenomics assembly of the A metagenome-wide association study of gut microbiota in type 2... | reverse complement strand
TCCGGTTTTATGTCTTTGACCGGAATTGTTGTTTCATATACGGTTATATTTTCTCCATCTAACATTTGGATATGCAGATCAGTTCCTACTTTATCATATTCAAAAGAACCAAAACTTAACGTAAAACCGGATAACACGACTTTACGATCAAATTGAAACTTCTGACGGATAATCTCTGTATCATCTAAAATACCGATCACACTGCTCTGTGAGTTGCCCGCTTCCGTTGTTACCTGCTGTTTTGCAAGCATAGAACCGGTAAGTACAAACTGTAATACAAAGATTGCGATGCTGATAAAGACAAAACATGCAACTCTTTTTTTGGAAAAACGCAAGTACTTTTGCAACATACTCATGAAATTCTCACCATGCCTTTCTATAATCTGTCTGCTTACGTACAGATTACATATTTTTCATTTGCCAGAAAAATGTGTTAGCAATTCTTACATAGCAAAATGTTAGTCTTGCTATGTAATCTAAACATTTATTCTTCCTGTTTATTTTCTCTATTTGTATCTTTTTTATAACTTTGTTTTGCATAAGCCCATTCTGTAGTATTTTTCTTTTGGACTGCACTGTCCGGAAGAGATTGGTATAGCTGATATGCTAATTTACAAACACCGGCAGTCAGGATCACAATGCATAATTCTACAACTAACAATGGCACAATGCCAGCGCGGTAAAACGCTGCAATAAAATCCACTAATGTATGAATTCCCATAGCGATCCACAGGTATTTGATCTTATCCGCTTTACGAACGGCATAAAAAACTAATACAGACAATGCAATCTGCAAAAACAACGCTGCGACACGCTCTAATCCTCCCAACATCAATGTATAGACGTTCATTTTGGATAAAGAGTCTACAATCGATTGATAGGAAGCAATCGCGGTATCATTTCCTGCCATTTTATCAATTAATTTATCCATTTGACCATTATTGATCAACTGACAATAGGTATAATTTTGTAAGTGACCTAATCCTAACACGATAATGCATTCAATACCACCGTGTCCCAAGCCATAGGATACTGCCGTCTCGCGTTCAGTATGATTTTTAAGGAATATTCGGAAAGCAATGTATCGTCCCGTTTCTTCAAAAAGGGCCCGCCATAATGCCGCCATATAAAGCATACGCCCATGGATTTCCTGTGAGGAACGTCGATACCGGACTATTGATCCGCAGGAAAAAGGTATGTGGTATTGCCTCGAGTACATAGGCAAACACAAAAAATATACCAGCACCTATAAAGACCGGGATCAGACTTTTGCGGGTACGCAGTTTCCATACAATGATCAGCACTAATGGAACAATAAAGCTAAACGTTGCTAACTCCATCATCAAATTCATAATCGAACTATCTATCATTCTATACGTTCCTTCCTTTCTAAATCTGCAAAAAAATGTTCTGCCTATTTATGAAACATAATATATTCGCTGTCAAACATTTTAGCAAGACAAGCTGCACCAATAGCGGTGACTACTAAGTTAGAGGCGATAGTGGTAAGTATTAATGATCCATGCACATGGAACGAGAAAATACCGACCATAGACTGGACACTGTTATAGATCGGGATCAGATAATAATAGATCTGCGATCTGGCACCCGAACCAAACATGGATGTAATACCGATCAACATCACAACGATCATTAATGGTGTTACATAGGTTTGTGCCTCTTTGATCGTTTTGGCAAATGCTGAGATCAGAGCGATCAGTGTGACAAGCACCAATGCAGTGGATAATATAATGATCCCCAGCATGATATAGTCATTGACACCATAACTTGCACCAGATATTTTATTGGTCGATGCGGACATCAATTTTGGTACGGAAGCAATGGTTCCGATCGCACTGGATGCACCGCTTAGGAGTGCAATGATCGATAATGCAGCAATTTTACCAAGTGCAATGTGGCTTCGTTTGACCGGAGTGATCAGCAACGATGCGATCGTACCGCGTTCTTTCTCTCCTGCTATGGATTCCGGTGCAACGGAAATACATCCGCTGTACAAAAAGATCAACAATAAAAATGGCAGCATCGAAGAAAAAAGCTGTGCGGTAGAATCTTTGTCATCTGCCATATCAAAGGTATCTGCTTTGGAATCCGCACGATTAACATCAAATTTATTGGCCATGGCAGATTCCTTCTGATCGAGGTAAGTACACAACGTATCATAAGCGTTCGCGGAATCCGTCGATGCAGAATTATAATAAATTGCAATATTAGGGGCCGGTTTACCGCTGCTTACCTCATACTCTTCTACTTGCTTTGCAAAATCTTCCGGAAAAACAATGCATAGCTCTGCCTTTTGGTCTTTGACCTTTTGGCGGGCAGAATCCATGGTATCCGCATTTTCTTTATGGATCCGAAAACCGGTTTTTTTCAACTCCGCAGACCAATCGTCCGGTATATTGACTGCGGTACATTTCGGCGCAAATTTGTCCGTTGTGAACTGACTTAACATGGCGTCACCCATAAACTGATACAGTACAAAGATCAAAATTCCCGGTAAAAGAATGGTCGTCATTACCATACGGTAGTCACCAAAGAAACGTGCCAATTCTTTGCGCATAACAGTTAAGATCGTAGAATTCATTATGCACGCTCCTTTCCTGAAATATTTGTCTCTTCCCGGCCGACATGATCCTGATACAGATCAAAAAAGCGATCCTCCAAACTCTTTCCGGCACATATTTCTGCTAACGTACCACATTCGATCATCGTTCCATTGATAATAATACCGACACGATCGCAGATACGCTCGATCAGACTGAATATATGCGTGGATACGATCACCGTCTTCCCTTCTTCCTTTAGCTGCAGCAGAAAATCCGTTACAACTCTCGCAGTCAAAACATCCAAACCGTTGGTTGGTTCATCAAAGATGACAATATCCGGATCATGCACCAAAGAGATGGCAAGTGATGCTTTCTGTTTCATTCCGGTAGATAGATTGGCGATCTTTACTTCCGCAAATTCATCAATGCCAAAGATCTCGAATAAGTGCTTCTTTCGCTCTTTACGAAGATTAGCCGGCACCTGATGGAGATCCGAGAAAAAATCAAACAAATAATTTGGAGTAAAAAATTCTTCCAATCGAAGCTCACTGGTCAAAAATCCAATCTTACGCCGAACCTGCTCTGCTTCTTTTTGCACGGAATAACCACCAATGACAGCATCCCCCTCATCCGGTTTGATCAACGTTGCTAACATGCGAAGCGTCGTCGTCTTACCGGCTCCGTTTGGACCGAGAAGTCCGAAGATCTCGCCCTCCATTGCATCGAAGGATAAATGATTGACGGCAACTCTTTTCTTGGCACCGGTATGTTCTATTTTTTGTTGTTTCTTGGAGAGAGCAAATGTCTTACATAATCCCTCTGCGTGCAATAACACGTTATCCATATATACCTCCCGTCACTGCAGTCGAGCGCTATTTCGCTATGCAGGTACTCAGTGTTTGCAGATGTTATCTGGCTTATTAACGCACATTATCACATTGTAACAGAAATACGCTCAAAAATCCAGTAAATCATCAAAAAAGTAACGCCGACACTGTACTTTTGTCACTCCGCACATCAGTAGTTTCCTAATGAACAAAAAAAGGACAAAGCTTAATGCTTTGCCCCCGCCCGTCCCAAATGGACGGTTGTTGTTATTTAGTTACTCAAACTTCCGGTATGGAAAGTTTGAATCAATTGTTATTTGGTGGTACAATGCTGGCTCCGCATTGACTGCAATAAGCAGTTCCTTCCGGAAGTGTCATGCCACACTGTGGACATACGCAAGCGCCTTGTATCTTTAAGATCTCTGCCTGTAATGCAGCAATCTCATTTGTCAGAGTGCTGACATTGGCAATGCCGGCATTATCCACTTCTCCTTCTTTATTCATTTCATAATAATGCTTTCCAAGCTCAATGTACTGTTTATCAAGTGCATCTTGTTTAGATTTTATATCCATTTTCAGCTTTGCTATGTTTGAAACTTCTTTTGCTTTTTGTGATACGTCTCTTCCTGCGGAAGTTAATGTTTCTTTCATGTTGTCAAAAAATGCCATACGTTCCTCCATTCCACACCGAACGTCTCGGTGTATACTCTCCTGCTATATTTTTATGGAGAAAAGCGGTTTCCGGCTCTTCTCCACATTTCAAAACACATCATAGCATATTTTGGAGGCTATTTCAATGAGTGTGCGCAGCTGTCCGAAGCATCAGATATTGTCGTTTTTGAGAGCTTCGATCGGATTGTCTTTTTTGATCTTATGCATAGAGTACATCATGCTGGCAAATACAACGGCAAAGACACCGAGGACAACGATGGCAACACTGCCCCATGGGATCTGAAATCCGAGATCCATTGCATCTAACACGGAATGATAGATCGCGAAGTTTAACAAAAAGGCAAGCGGTAGCCCAAAGAGAAGTCCTTTGACGCCATATAACAGGCATTCGTAATTCATCATTCGGTCAAATCCACCTAACGTCATTCCAACAGACTTTAACATGGCAAATTCTTTGCGCCGAAGCATCACATTGGTCGAGATCGTATTGAAAATATTGGCGATCACGATCAATGAGATCAAAATGATAAATCCATACGTAAAGATCTTAAGGATCAGCAGCAATACTTTTACAGAATCGCTATTCATACGCGGACTGTACAGATTATTAGCTACGGATTTTGCAAAGCCGGAATCATTTCTCAAATAATCACTGATCGAGGTGTAGGCTGTGTTATAATCCTTGGCTGTAAAATTAAACTCGTACTGATCCAAAAAACTTACAGAACGAAACATGGTTTCTTTGGCACTTAACGGCAGCGTCATCGTGATCTGATCAGCATATTCGAACGCATGTATTCCTAAAGGTGCTTTATAATCTTGGGTATCCACTACTTTGCCGTCTGATAACGATATGCTTTCCAAAGCCTGTTTTTCCGGCATCATTTTTATTGCATCATAGTCATATTCTTCGGAGCCTTTTGCGAATGGAAATTCCATGCGTTTCAGATCAATAGCCGTAAAATTTTCGGTATAGTAATAACCCGAAATGTTGCGGATACAATATATTTTATCCGGTGTAAAACCATTTTGCAGGATGTTAAACTTCTTTGCTTTCTGAGTTTGTTTTGAGCAAAGAATACTCTCATCCCAGATCAGCGGACACAGTTTTTTAGTGTCCATATATTTGGACACGTTCAGATGGTGTTCTTCCAAATATTTTTGGTAAGAACTGTCATCAATAAAGGATAACTTTACCGGTAAGATCACTTTATCACCAGCATTTTTGGCATGGAATCCGGTGTTTTCATTTTGATTGTTACCGGATTTGTTAAAGCGGTAATAGCTTGTATCGATCTGCTCTTTATCTAAGATCACATACGTATTCATTGCGGATTCCGAATAGGAAGCATCGTCTACAGCACGTAGTGATCTCATTTTTTGGTAAGACTTCTCTGCACTTTGGTGATTCATATCATCGTTAGAAACAGACAAGGTAATGTCAGCGGTCGTTTCCTGCAGAGACATATCTACTGATCTTGTCATATAACCATTGAACGATGCACTGCCAATAAAAAGGATAACACTGATCGCTAAAGAAAAGACGGTCAAGCGGTATTTCCTGCGATTTCGCTTAAAGTTCTTATTGGCAAGCATTCCTTCAAAGCCAAATACCTGATAGATCCATTTTGGGCTGCGGATCTTGTGGCTTCGAATACGAATGTCGTGATTTTCGCGGAGTGCGTCTATGGCAGTAAGTTTCACTGCTTTTCTAGCCGGGATCGACGCCGAGATAAGAACCGTGATCACTGCAATGACTGCAGAAAGAAGCAGCGCAGCGGGGCTTATCGCAAGTGTCAGATTTACACCTTTGGTATTGTTCAAATATGGTTCAATGATCTTGCCTACAAAATGCAGCGTGACTCCAATTCCAACAAGACCGGACAAAATGCCGATTGGAATGCCGATCACACACAAACACAATGCCTCAAAACAGACGGAATGACGGATCTGTTTTTTGGTCGCTCCGATCGATTTTAGCAGTCCGAACTGCTTTGTACGTTCACTGACAGAAATCGAAAAGGCATTATAGATCAATGTGACACTGGCTAAAACAATGATAAATATCAATGCACCGGCCATCGTGTTCAGTATAGTACGGTAATTGCCGCCTTCTGCGGTTCCCATATAGCGAAGCAGATTCCTATGGATCGCATAGTCGTTATCGATCAACAATTCCCTGCTATTTTTGTCGGTGTATTTTTTTAGCAGATTTTTAATCTGTTGATTGATCTTACGAGAGTCTTTCATCGAAAAAAAGACATCATGCTGTATTGCAGACGTATCTCCTGTGGTAAATACCGAATATCCGGGAGCACCAAAGTTTTCCAGCGAAGGTCGTTCACAGATTCCTACGATCTTATATTGTTTTTTGACCGTGTTTTCAATCTTTTCAGCCCCTTTGGTATATTCAACACACTGCGAGGCGGTCGTGCCGTTGACGGTTCTCGTTCCGACGTTTAATGTTATGATGTCACCGACGTTGTACGTAACGTTGCCATCGGTCTGAATATGCGAAGAAATGACCAGTTCTCCATTATTGGCCGGCATACGCCCTTCCGTCAGCTTTATTGAGATCAGTTTTTGCGTGTTTGCCGGAATGGATTCTACGCATACATAAGGTTTCGATTCGTTGGCACCGCCATTTAATATGCTGTATCCAATATTGTCTAAAGAAATTCCCGATTGAATGCTTTTATCCTTAAGAATTGCTTTTGCTTCGTCCGTGGATACAGTATTAATGCGGCCTTCCCAACGTCCGTTATCGTTAATCTCTAAATTAATGAGATATTGCTGCAAACTGGTGACGATAGATGTGACACCGGTAAACATTGCTGTTGATAAAATGATACCGATGATCGTCACTAACGTGCGCAGCTTGTTTTTATATAATGTCTGAAGTGTGAATCGATTCATTATATTCATGCCCGGTTCACCTCATCTCTTACGATTTTGCCGTCCTCGATCGCAATGATGCGATCTGCCTGTAGTGCAATATTTTCATCATGTGTGATCATGATCAAAGTCTGGTGAAATTTTTCATTGGATTCCCGCAGCAGGTTCATGATCTCCTGACTGTTTTTGCTGTCCAGATTACCGGTCGGCTCATCTGCCAGAAGCAGTTCCGGGTTGAAAGTCATTGCCATGGCAATACCGACACGCTGGCGCATACCGCCGGAAAGCTGATGAGGATAGCTGTTCATGATATTCTCTGCTTCCGGAAGACGCATCTTCTCCAGCATGCTTACGCCCTTTTTCCAGGCATCTGCTTTTGACACTTTTGAATGAGTACAGATATATTCTACGAACTGGCTTCCAATCTTACGAATCGGATTCAGAGTTCCGCCGCAGTCCTGGAAAATCATAGATATACGTGTACCTCTTAACTGTCTCCATTCATCCTTGGTATTAGTCAGCAGGGATTTTCCGTTGAAGAGGATATCTCCCTGTGTTACCTTACCGCCCCCGGCTAATGCGCCGAGGACAGCTCTGATAACGGTAGTCTTTCCACTTCCACTCTCACCTACAACACTGATGATCTCGCCCTTCTTCATATTCAGGTTGAAATGTTCGATCGTAGGTGCCTGCTTTCCATACCGGACGGAGAGGTCCTTTATTTCAAGCATATATTAACGCTCCTTCTTACTTGCTGTTATGCTTATCAGCTATTTCTGTTCTGCGATTTGTAATCTGCTCATATGCAGAAATCGCCGAAGCACTTTCATTAACAACGAGACAATTATTGCGGCAAATTACTCAGCAAGTGTGATGTCTTTTGTCAGCCAGTAGTAGTCCATTGGGTACATCTTCACACCTGTTACTCTCTTGTTAGAGAACAGATAAGTTGTCTCATATCCGAAGAATACAGTTGCTGCATCGTCCATGATATCCTGCTGGATCTTGATGATCAGATCTTTTCTTCCTTCTTCGTCAAAAGTTCCTGCCAGTTCATCAAGAAGTTCATCTACTTCAGGATTGTTGTAACCTGCTGTATTGTTTGCAGATGCGCTGTACCAGTTCTCTCTTAAGTAGTTCTCCGGGTCACCTGTATTTGCAACAAGTACGTTCCAGATCAGAAGGTCATACTGACCGGAATCTCTCATGTCAAGAAGTGTCTCATAACTTACTGTGTTCAGGTTTACATTGATACCGATTTCTTTCAGGCTTGCCTGTGCTGCCTGTGCATAAACACCAAGCTCTGCACGGCTTGTATAGATAACGAAATCAAGTGTCAGCGGATCTCCGTCCGGTGTCTCTACAAATCCGTCACCATCTGTATCTTTGTATCCGGCTTCGTCAAGAATTGCTTTAGCGCCTTCCGGATCATAGCTGTTCTCATCGTTGAGATCATCAAATCCGAAATCAAGTGTCGGAGGTACCGGTGCTTTACCAGCTGTAGCTCCACCCTCAAGAAGAACATCACAGTATGTCTGTTTGTCAAGTCCGCGAAGAAGTGCCTGACGAAGTGCTTTGTCGCTAAGTGCACGGCCTTCGCTCTGGTTCATAAATGCATATGTAGAACGCAGGGACTGAAGTTCCTGAATCTCGTAGTTGTCGTTTCCTTCAAATTCTACAAGGTTTTCTGTCTTTAAGTTGTATGCGATGTCGATCTCGCCTGTCTGAAGAGCCATGGAACGTGTTGTCTGATCGTCTACACATTTCAGAGTTACTCTGTCAAGCGGAACTTCGCCATCCCAATAGTTTTCATTCTTTACTACTACACAGGAATCTGTCGGGCTGAAAGATTCTACTGCGTAAGGTCCTGTACAGATCGGTCCTTCCATTGCAAATGTAGAATCGTCTACGTTTGTATCAACGATCAGGAATAACGGATCAGCAAGGCTTCCTGCCATGTTTGCGTTTGCTCTGTTTAAGTGGAAGATCAGATTCTGTCCGTCTACTTCCATGCTGTCCAGATCAAAGAACTCCGGTACACGGTCACTCTTGTCAGCTGTACGCTGGATAGATGCCATTACCATCTCAGGTGTCATGTCATCACCATTTGAGAATTTTACGCCCTCACGGATCTTAAATGTCCAGGTTTTTCCATCTTCGCTGTTTTCCCAGCTCTCAGCCAGACAAGGAACGATCTCACCGTTCTCATCGAATTTAGTAAGGCATTCACCGATTGCATAACGGGAAACAACCCAGCTGAAATACTGCTCTGTCGGCTCCAGAGTATCAGCGAAGCTTGTTACACCGATAGTGATCTCTTTTGCATCTGCTGCGTGTGTTACTGTTGCCATAGAAAATGTCATTGTACATGCAAGTGCTACTGCTAAAACTTTTTTGAATAATGTGTTTTTCATATATTCCTCCTGAAAAAATTAGGTAAGTGGGATTCATTTCCACTTTATAGTTAATCATTTATCATCATTACTTGTGCAGAAGTCCGATTGCTGTCTGCACTGGTTGATTGTTACTCTATCTTACCTTATCTTCTGCGGTTCAGTACGGAAGCCGCAGAACTTTTTATACCCGGCATTTTTTTACCATGCGGATATATTTGAGCTTTCCTTATTATATAAGAAACAACAGCCTGCTTTCTTACTCCTGTCTCGGATCGAGAACGTCACGGATGCTGTCACCAAGCATGTTGAAGATAACTACGCAGATCACGATCGCAATACCTGGGTAGATCATCAGCCATGGTGCTTTTGCCATGTAAGTTCTTCCCTCGTTCAGCATCAGCCCCCATTCCGGTGTCGGCGCTGTAGCACCAAAGCCAAGGAATGATAAAGATGCCAGCTCCAGCATCATGGTTCCGATATCTGCTGCTGCAGTTACTACCATCTGAGTAACCATGTTCGGAAGAACATGTACCAGCAGAATCTTCCATGTCCTGGTTCCGTTTACAACTGCTGCTTCAATATAAAGATTCTTTTTAACCCTCAGCACCATACTTCGTGCAAGTCTGGCATATTTTGTCCAGCTTACCGCTGCAATGGAGATAACCGCATTTACAAGGTTCGGTCCCAGCATACCGGCGATTGCGATTGCAAGTACCAGACCTGGGAAAGAAATCATCATATCTGCGATACGCATGATCACTCCATCTACGATTCCGCCGAAATATCCGGCGATAACACCCAGAAATGTACCGATCACAAAGATAACCGCTACCAGACATAATGTCATGACCAGAGAAGTTCTGGTTCCGAAAATAACTCGTGACAGTAAGTCACGTCCCAGCTTATCTGTTCCAAACGGATGCGCAGAGCTTGGTGCCTGAAGTGACTCCAGCATAACTGCATCCAACGGATCATACGGTGCGATCTGTGGGGCAAACACAGCCACGCCGACTACGATCAGTGCCAGAATTGAAAAGAGGGTAAACTGCTTATTTTCTTTAAATACTTTCACTACCTTCAATTATCTATCCTCCTTAAGTCTTGGATCCAGATAAGTATAGGACAGATCCACAAGAAGATTGATGCACATATACAGAATGGCGATCCACAATACATATCCCTGAACCAGAGGATAGTCACGGCAGGAGATTGCTTTAACTGCCATATTTCCCATTCCAGGCCAGTTATAAATGATCTCAACAACTGCAGTACCGCCGAGAAGACTTCCCAGAGAAAGTCCAAGCAGAGTTACCAGTGGAAGCATTACGTTCGGAAGAACATGTTTCCACAGGATCACGCTCTCTTTAATACCTCTCATTCGTGCACCTGTTACATAATCCTGATGAAGCTCCTCCAGAACCGCACTTCTTACCTGTCTGGTATATTTTGCAGACATGGCAAGCGCCAGCGTAAGAGATGGCAGGATCATAGCTTTGAAGTCTGTACTTCCTCCTGCTACATTTACCCAGCGAAGCTGTACACCAAAGATACTCAGTAAGATCAGACCCAGCCAGAAGCTCGGCACAGACACCCCGATAAAGGTAATTCCTCTTACAAAGTAATCCGGGAATTTGTTCTGATACACTGCTGCCAGGATTCCCAGTGGAATGGAAATCACGATCATCATAAGCAGTGCAAGCAGAGACATTTTCAGCGTTGGCCAGAAACAGGATACGAGTTTTTGGACTACCGGCATTTTAAAGGAATAGGACTGTCCCATATCTCCGGTAAGCACACCTTTCAGCCAGCTTCCATACTGTACAAGAAACGGCTGATCCAGACCCAGCTCATGTCTCGTCTGTTCCAGAAGTTCTGGTGTGGGAAGATTACCGCACTCTGTCAGCATGATCTCGGCCGGATCACCAGGAGACAGATAAGTCAGCCCGAAGGTCAGAAAACTGATACCAAACAGGACAATCAGAATCTGCAGAAATCTTTTCCCGATTTGTTTTTTCGTCAAAATAATCTCCTTCCTACATCTTTCGTGAATTAAACCAGCCCCAGATAACCGATTTTAGGGCAAAAAAAGAGCCCGTACAACTATATACGGACACAAAATGACATGAAAAAATTATGCTTCCTATCTATCGTAAGAATCATTTCTATCCCAATTGTAAGCAGTTCTCCTGACTTAAGATTATCGCTTCGAAATCGCCTTCCCAGACCAGCTTTCATATTACTGTTCACATGGTCCAGTGACATTTTTTATTCCGAAACTCCCTATTACAGTGACGGGATCGTACCGGACTTACACCGGTTTCTCTATTAATCCTTGCGGAACTTACAACGACTGGTTCAAAACCAATAAATGTTATTTAATTTTTGCGATATCAGTATACGCTGATTTTTTATTGTTTGTCCAGTATTTTCCATTTCTAAAGCATATTGTATCCAAAAACATACAATACTCCCGCTTTATCTCGCTTATTTGCTTTTTTATGCTACTATAGCACAGCGTTTTTTCACTATTTTTCAGATTTCTGCCTTTTATCTTACTGCTCACTTCGTTTTTATAGCAATTTCAGATTGCCTCCTTTTTTCAACAACCAATAAACAATGATTGTAGAAGCTACCTTGCTATGCTAAAATATTTTTATAACAATTTCAGGAAAGAGGCGAAACAAATTGAACATTGAAGATTCCTGTATTTCCTGCATTGACACAGACTGGTCCTATCAGCTTGCCAAACGCATGGAAAAAGAAAAAACAAATCCTGTTCTCGGCTATCGTACCGCAGGTTCTGCCGCTGAAACCGCCACAGGTGATATGTTATATAAAGAAATGAAAGAAATCGGACTTATTGATGTAACCAGGGATACATTTACATTGGACGGCTGGGAATTTGAGAAAGCTGTCTTAAAGTTTACGGATGATGACGGTCTGGAACATGTTTTTCAGATGGGCGGATATCAGACAAATTTTGAAACTGACGGCTTCCAGGATTATGAATTAGTTTATCTTGGAAAAGGAACCGCCGCTGATTATGAGGGCGTAAATGTAAAAGGTAAACTGGTTATGGTTGAGATTAACCAGCGTGATGAATGGTGGATCAGTTTTCCTGTTTATCAGGCCTATCTGCGAGGCGCCGCTGCTCTTATTGCAGTTCAGGCCAATGGTTACGGCGAAATTGCAGAAACTGCCCTCAACGCTCAGGATATCGCAGGCCCGGACTTCGCGCCTGCATTCTCCCTGTCACAGGCAGATGCCAAAATTTTAAAATGTGCAATCCAAACCAATGCTTTTACACACCAGAATAATCAGATGACTTCTGAATCCTCACATGGTAATCTGGATCATTCTGAAACTTCTCCGGAGGCAGATTCTTCTATATTAAGAAAACAAACTTTAAAAGTATCACTTGATGCCCGTTCCAGAGTCATTCCGGATACCAAGGCCAGCAACATTGTCGGTAAGATTCAGGGAACTGAAACTGACGCCATGATTGTACTATCTGCTCACTATGATTCCTATTTCGACGGATTTCAGGATGACAATGCAGCGATTGCCATGATGCTCGGCATCGCCCGCGCACTTGTAAAAGGCGGTTACAAACCAGCTCATACCCTTGTCTTCTGCGCGATGGCCGCCGAGGAATGGGGAATTATTGATTCCAAATATGACTGGTCCACCGGAGCTTATAATCAGGTATTCCGCGTACATCCTGACTGGCAGGGAAAAGTTATCGCAAACCTGAACTTCGAGCTTCCCGCACATGCCCACAGCACGCAGGATGCTATTCGGTGTACTTATGAATATACTGACTTTATCCGTCAGTTTACTGACAGCCTGACAGTTCCGAAGCAAGCTTATCCGGATGGAATCACTGTCCTTTCTCCTATCGAGACATGGTCAGATGATTTCTCCATGGCTATTGCCGGCATTCCTTCTACCGTCAATGATTTCAGTGCCGGACCTTTTATGCAGAACTACTATCACTCTCAATATGACAATCAGGATGTCTATCAGGAAGCTGTTTACCAGTTCCACCATGAATGCTATCTGAAACTGGTAATGGCCATCGATGCGCTGGTTCTGCCGCCATTGAATTTCAGCAATACCATGAAGGCAGTCACAGACAGTATTCACGAAAATGCCCTTTCATTTGCAGATTCTGAACAGGAAACTCTGCTTCAGAACTTACGGACAGCCACCGAATCGGCCAGAAATATTTACAAAAAAATATGCCAGATCAATGAAGAATATGCTACACTTTCAGATTCCGCATTCCGCAGAAATTTCCGTTCCAAATGGGAACCTGTCGGGCTGAAACTGCTGAAGATTTTCCGCAAAGCTCAGGACTATCTGGTGCGTCTCAACTGGCAGGATGAAGTAATTTTCCCACAGGAAGCCGCTTCCAGAAATATCCGGCAGCTGGAAAAAGCCTGCCAGGTTTTATCTGAAGGAAATATCACAGATGCGCTGAAAGTACTCTATCGTGTAGACAACAACATGTACGCATTCCTTTTTGATGAAGAAGTATATTACCATTTCACCGAATACATTCTTCACCAACCCAAAGATCGCCTGATGTGGGGTGCCGGACGTATCATGCATCACGAAAATCTCTACGGGATCGTGCAGAAACTGAAGCAGCGCATGGAAGAAGAAACACCGGAACTCGACAGTGAGATCCGTCGTCTGGAAGCTGCCCTGCGCAGACAGAAGGCTTATTATAAGGACGATATCCGCTACTTAAACACCTCCGTTAATAAGCTGTCTGCGATGTTGGATAACATCTATAATAATCTACTGTCTTTTTAAGAAACATTACCACTCCCGGGAACAGCAATGTTCCCGGCAATAAATAAGGAGATTACTACATACCATGGAAAGTGATAATTTGTACAGAGTACAGGAAGAAGATTTACCACGATTACAGAAACTGTTAACGGTCTGTTTCGCACAGGATCCGCTGTATCATACCCTGATTCCTGATGATGACACCAGAGAAAGACTGCTGCCGGAGCTTTTTTCCTGCGATCTGACGGAATTCTTTCAGACATGCGAGATTTATTCTGACAGCAGCGAACTGAACAGTATCCTGGTTGTTTCTGACGAAAGCGAACCTTACAATTTTCTGCACTACTGTCTCACAGAGGCCAGAGCTGCACTTACCACTGACGGATGGCTGATCAAAGAAGATCCAAGCCTGAAAACCTTCTGGAATTTCATTCAGGGCAAAGACTACCTGAACTCAAGCTGGACTGATCAGCTTCACCAGACAGAACGTCTCCATGTGATCTACCTTGCGGTAGACCCGGGACACCAGCATCATGGGCTGGCAGAACTTCTGATGGATGAGGTGATAAATTATGCCCAGAAACACAAGATGCTGATTTCTCTGGAAACCCATAATCCCAATAACGTTCCTATTTATGAACACTTCGGATTTAAAACATACGGGATAGTGGAAAAACCTCACTTTGATCTGAAACAATATTGCATGATCCGAGAGGCTACTGTATAATCTGTCCCTGCACTGCTCTCGCAATTATTAACATAAAGGCTCCGTAATTGATAAATTAACCTATTTTTCACTTACATTTTTGTCTATTTCTACGTCTAGTAATATTTATACTTTTATATTAAAATAGCATACAGATGTTGGATAAAACTTTTCCACATCTGTTTGTTTATAGTACCATGTGTACTTTTCCGCTACTATTCTTAATTACTGTTAACTGTTCGGAGACTTTCCATTCAACGGACTGCTGAACATCCACGATTACCAGAAACAAAAGTATTTACCTGGCAATAAAAATTTTAATAACCCCCAGAGTACACATCACTACACTGATAAGGAGGACTTATAATAATGGTACGAAATGCAATGAGCGCAACAGAATTTTATATTTTACAATATTTATGGACCAGAGAA
>ERZ791641.1043-NODE-1043-length-15339-cov-2.503337_pt1 | contig 15339 bp, 9 predicted proteins | sample MGYA00510055_ERZ791641 | MGnify/ENA primary metagenome ERZ791641 (study PRJEB30046, sample SAMN00715226) | human gut metagenome | study: EMG produced TPA metagenomics assembly of the A metagenome-wide association study of gut microbiota in type 2... | reverse complement strand
ATCTGACAGTCCGCGGATCATCTCAGTTGCCCTGTAGCCATCCATGTTCGGCATCTGCATATCCATAAGAATCAGGTCATAGGTGCCTGCCGGAGACTGCTCGATTCTGTGGACACACTGAATGCCATCTTCCACTCTGTCAATTACCAGTCCCTCTGTCATCAGAATTTCCATTGCAATCTCTGCATTCAGATCATTATCCTCTGCAAGCAGCACATGTTTTCCTTTAAGGATTTCTCTTGAAGCATCTGTTGTTTTCTCTGATTTTTTCTCATAACACCCTGCATCTGCAATCCTGTGCTGAAGTATAACAGTAAACCGACTTCCTTTTCCGGATTCACTTTCTACTTTGATGGTTCCGCCCATCATATCAACCAGATTTTTCACGATAGACATTCCCAGTCCGGTTCCACCTATTTTTCCGGCTGTTGTATTCCGTTCCCGGCTGAAGGACTCGAAGATAATTGGGAGATATTCTTTGCTCATGCCAATGCCTGTATCCGTAACTTCTGTTTTAATACTTACATATCCTTCTTCGCTGCACGGAAGTTCTGTGGTTGTCAGAGATACTGTACCACCATCCGGTGTATATTTAATCGCATTGCTGACAAGATTAATCATAATTTCTCTTATCTTGGTGCCATCACAGATAATATACTGGTGTACCACATTATCCTCATGCAAAAAAGTAATCCCCTTCTGCTGTGCTTCCTCTCCGAAAACATCATAAAATTCTCTCAGCATACTGCTTATTTTTACATAATCCTCGCTCAGCTCTACCTTTCCGCTCTCGATCCGCGCCATATCAAGCACATTGTTAATGATCGACAAAAGCAGATTTCCTGACTGCTCTATCTTTTCCTGATAATCCAGAAGTTTGGGATCTGTCAGTCTCTTTCCAAGCATCTGGTTATATCCCAGGATCACATTCATAGGTGTACGGATATCATGAGACATATTATTCAGGAAATTGGTCTTTGCCAGGTTCGCACTCTCTGCCTTTTCCACAGCAATCTGCAGCTTTTTGTTCAGTTGTTGTGTTTCATCTGCCGCCTGTTTTGCAACAGTCTCAGCCTGACGCGCCTTTTGCAGCAAGCCCAGGATTGATATCAGAATCAGCATAATAACCACTGCACTGCACAGTAAAACTACAGCCAGATTATCCTTTACAAATTTTGCCAGAGTAACCTTCCCCGGTGTACTCTCATACATGGCGATGGCACTTGTAAGCATGTTGGAGGGCATGGCTTTAATCGTCTTATTCAGTATGGACAGCAGGTAATGGTTGCCGCTTTTTACTGCAAAAGCAGACTTCTCAGGGTTTGAAAGAGGCAGACTGTATAAATTGTATTTTTCACTGTAATCCGATGCAGAAGCAACTCCTGTGACAAATCCGTCTGCATGCTTCTTTATCACAAGATTTGCCGCATCATCCACAGAATCGCACTCTACGATTTCCCACTGAGGATAGTAATATTCAATATGCTTTTCCAACGGCAGATCATCCTTTGGAACTGCAATACGGTTTGATTCATTCTCATTAAAAGATGTCTTATTGGTGACAGCCATCAGGTTATAGGTCCAGGCTGTATTGGTAAAAGCGAAATGGTATTCCTCTGCTGTGTCCAGATTCTGACTGAAATGAAAGATCATATCAATTTCATCCGATTGCAGGGCTTTCGTCTCCTCCTCGTAGCTGTTATATTCTGTCAGTTCAAAGTCCAGCTTCTGGTTTCCCAGACAGCCTGTTGCATATTGAATATAATCAGTCATTGCACCGCTGAATCTGCCCTCCGGCATCTCTATGGTACTGATTCCTGCATCGTCTTTCAGAAATCCGATGCGGATCGCCCCATGCTCTTTCAGCCATTTTTTCTCCTCACCGGAAAGAATCGGTGTATAATCCAGGAAAAAATACTGCTTATATAAATCTGCCAGATAAAATGGATTATCATCCTCCAGTCTGCGCATGGCATTATCCAGTTCTTCTTTGATCTCCGGATGATCCTTGTTGATCGCATAATAGATACCAGATTTTCCCACATTTACAACTGTGGAAATCCCCTGCGCAGCCCACAAAGACTCCTCCAGGGAAACAAAGGCATCGATTTCATGATCTGCCAGCTTTCTGTTCACATCATCATTATTGGCTATATTCACATGCGTTGTTTTCAGATCATATTTCTGCTCCCATTCTGTGAGCATAACCTCCGGCTGGGTTCCTCTCAGCACACCAATCCGTTTTCCATTCAGCGTCTGGAAATTGTAAACTGAAATATCCGTATCCGAAAGATCTGCATACAGATAATATTTCTCCTCGCCCATAGGTTCATCGGAAAACAGCATCTGCTTTGCACGTTCCTCTGTGTAGGAAATATCACCCATAATATCAAATTCACCGTTTATAAGCTTTTCAAAACAGTTGGACCAATCACAGGTGACATACTCAAACTTCCATCCTGTATAGCCGGACAGAGTTTCCAGAAGCTCATATCCATAGCCCTTCCTTGCACCTTTCTCATTGACATAATTAAAAGTGTCCTCGAAGGAACCTACGCGGACAACTCTTTCCGGGGTTTCTTCCTCCGCAGCTTTTGCTGTGACGGGTGTCACACACAGGATGCAGGTCAGAATCAGGCTTAGTATCATGCATATGCATACAATCTTTTTTCCTGTTCTGGTCATTGATTCTTTTTCTTTCATTTAATTTCTATATTCCCTTCCCAGTCTGTCGATGTATCAGAATATGTTTCAAAAATGCTTTCCTCAAGAAATGATTTTTCAGACACGCTCTGAGATAATGAACATTATTGCTTAAAAGTATTCTGCAGAATCTTTCTCACCTTTTCAATATCCACAGGTTTCGCAATATGTCCGTTCATTCCTTTTGCCAGTGCTTTCTTTCTGTCTTCCTCAAAGGCATTGGCTGTCATGGCAATGATTGGAATATTTGCTTTGCTCTTATCTGACAGACCTCGGATTACCTCTGTTGCTTTATACCCATCCATGTTCGGCATCTGGATGTCCATAAGGATCAGATCATAGGTTCCTGCCGGTTTCTGTTCTATCCTTGACACGCATTGAACTCCATCCTCAACACGGTCAACCATAAGTCCCATATCCTCCAGGATAAACTCTGCGATTTCCGCATTCAGATCATTATCCTCTGCAAGCAAAATATGTTTTCCGCTTATTCTATCTGTTTCATCCATATCTATAGATTTTTCCGTATCCTGTTCATAATAACTCTTATCAGCAATCCTGTATTCCAGAGTAACTGTAAATTTACTTCCTTCCCCCAGCTTACTTTCTGCTTCAATAGTTCCGTACATCATATCAATATACTTCTTTATAATCGGCATTCCCAGACCTGTTCCCGCAATCTTTCCGTCTGTTGTATTTCGTTCCCTGGCAAAAGCCTCAAAGAGAGATGGAAGGAATTCTTCGCTCATTCCGATACCTGTATCAATTACCTGAGTCCGTATCCGCACATAGTCTTTCCTGTCACAGTCAAGCTCTGTGATCCTTATGGTAACTCTTCCCCCTGAAGCTGTATATTTTACCGCATTACTGATCAGATTGAGGAAAATTTCCCTGTTCTTCGTCTCATCGCAGATTACGTGCTCATGCTTGACATCGTATTCCATCTTAAGGTGAATACCTTTTTTCTCCGCTTCTGCCTGGAAAATTTTGTAAATTCCCTGATAAATATCTCTGATCTTCACATAATCCTCATCCAGTTCCACCTTACCGCTTTCAATCCGTGCCATGTCCAGCACATTGTTGATAATAGACAGCAGCAGATTTCCGGACTGTTCCATCTTCTCCTGATAGTCCAGAAGCTTGGGATCTGTCAGTTCCCTTTTTATCAGCTCACTGTATCCCAGCAGGGCATTCATGGGCGTCCGGATATCATGAGACATATTGAAAAGGAAATCTGATTTGGCGGCATTAGCCTTTTCTGCCTGAATCTGGGCTTTTCTTGCTTTCATCATCAGGTAAACTATAATCATTATAATAACCAGAACCGTACTTACAAAACCAATAGAAACTGCTCGCAGGTTATCCTTTATGTATTCTGCCAGAGTGACCTTTCCCGGTTCGTTTTCATATACGCAAAACTGACTGGAAAGTCTGGAAGCAGGCAGAGTCTGAATGGTTTTGTTCAGGATATTCATTAATGTTGTATTGTCCCTGGTGACTGCAAAGCAGGAATCCCCGGATTTCGTAAGAAAAATACTGCGCATTTTGCTGTCTGCCATTGTCTTTAATGACTGTCCTGCCTTCACAACAAAACAGTCTGCCTCACCGCTGTGAACTGCCTTCTCAACCTCATCGGATGAGTCATATTCCTTTATTTTCCAGAAAGGATAGTTAAAAGAAATATACCACTTTCCCAGCAGGTTATTCCTTCTCACTGCTACTGTATTCTCTTTATTTTCATCAAACTTCTCAACACCGGTGAGTACTGCAACATTAATTTCAAAAACAGTATTTGACAATATAACATCGTTTTGCTCAGCTTCATATGGATTCTGATTCATATGAAAAATCATATCAATCCTGCTATCCTTTAATGCCTGTAGCTCTTCCTCCTGGGAATCAAAGCCTGTCAACTGAAATTCTATGTTTTTTTCTCCCAGACAGCCAGAAGCCAGACTAATATAATCGTTAATAATTCCTACCGGTTTCTCTGACTCCGTATCCACAAGGCTGATACCCACATCATTTTTCAGATATCCAATCCTGACCGCCCCATGCTGTTCCAGCCAGTTCTGCTCCTCATCCGTAAGAGTTTCAAGGGAATTTGCGGAGAGATACCTCTTATAAAGATCGTCTGTATAAAAAGGATTCTCCCTCTCAATCTTCTGCATTGCCTGATCCAGCTCCTCTTTCAGATCCGGGCGTTTTTTGCTGACTGCAAAATAGTTATAGGAGCCGCCGATCAGAAGAGCTGGTGAAATGTTATCTCTTTCCCACTGTGGAGATTCATTCAAAACAAACCCATCAATTTCATGATTTTTCAATTTCTGACGGACATCGTCTACATCGATAATATCAACCTGCTGCATGTTTACTCCATGGCTTTTTTCCCACTCATGAAACATTTCGGCAGAAAGTGTATCCGGCATCATCCCGATCCTCTTCTCATTTAATGTAGTCAGATTTGAAACAGAGATGTCTGTATTGGATGGATTCACATACAGATAATATCTATCCTCTCCCATAGGCAACGCTGAAAAAAGCATGGAAGTGGAGCGTTCCTCTGCATAGGAGATACCTCCCAGCAGATCGATCTGTCCATTTTTCAGCATGCTCATCAGTTCTGCCCAGCTTCCCTCCACATATTCATATTTCCATCCGGTATGCGCAGCTACTGCCTGCTGGTATTCGTAGCTGTAGCCTCTCCTCTGACCGTCTGATCCTGTGGTATTATAGATTCCTTCATACCAGCCTACTCTGACAACCTTAGATCTGTCCTCCTGTGCTGATACAGAAACAGGAAGTAATATCACACATAAAATAAGACATAATAAAATGCAACCATGCCCTTGTACATTTATTTTGAACTTTTTCATTTACCTGTTATCCTTCTCACGCTGCTTTAAAACCAGTGCATACACATCCGGCCATTTTTTCTCTAACTGCTCATCCAAAAGTCGCCTGCGCTCCTCGAACATCGCCACCAACTCCGGATGCTCTTTCAGCATCTGTTCCCGGAGTTTCTTTCGATGCTTCTCAAAACGTACAGTCAGTTCCTGTTCATCCTGTCCGGAAATCTTTACAATTTCTTTCATATGCTCTTCCAGATGCTCAATCCATGCATCTGCATCAAGTTCGTCCATATGATTCCACTGGCCATGGAGCAGCTCCTGCATATCTCCATTCTCTTTTAAATGTTCAATCTGCAGATGAATCTGCTTCTCTATCTCTGCCTCAGAATCAGAACCAAAAGCCCAGACAAATTCCTGTACACTGTTGTCCACCCGCTTCCTGAACGGAGAACGTTCTGCATTATCTACATTGCCCTTCAAAGGATAAGGATAATGGATTCCCATATCCTTTAATGCAACATGTATGGTCCGGCGCACACGTCCCTCTTCGATCATAAATCCAAGCCCCAGTCCACGCATCTGTTCATTCAGCTCAGCGATATGCTCTGTTATGTAGAAACGAATTCCTCTTGCCTTCAGAGAACGGTACAGAATTGCAAGCCTGTCCGCAGCCGTAACATCAATACTGCCAATCCCGCTGGCATCCAGAATTACTGCTTTGGTATCCGGTCCAATGACATTCTCAATATCCTGCTGTAAAATATCTATATTTGCAAAAAACAGGCTGCTGCTGAATCGGTAGATCACCACGCCCTCAATCTCGCAGTTATGCAGGCTTTCCGTAAGATCCTCGAAATGCCTGTGTCCCGGCTGCACTCCCAGAAAACAGCGTGCCGGTTTCGCAGTACGGATGATCATCTCTGCAAAGGAGAGAATAATACCGATCAATACTCCATTGATGGTGCCAAGCATCAGCACTCCCCAGAATGCGCCCCAGTAGATCAGGCATTCCTTTTTGCTGATTTTCCTCAAACGTACAGCCAGATCAAATTCCGTTGCCCCCAGAAGTGAGGATATCACAATTGCAGTCAGCATGGGAACCGGCAGATAAGCGATCAGCCCGGTTGCTCCCAGAAGCACAAAAATCATGGAAATTCCTGCAACAATTCCTGTCAGCTGTGTTTTTCCCTGGTACTGTTCACTGATGGCGGTACGCGACACCGAACCGTTGATCGGACAGCATCCGGTCAAAGCTGCCGCCAGATTCCCCATGGAAAATGCCACCAGCTCCTGATTGGCATTTACCCTGTAACCATTTTTCTGTGCGAAGCTATTCTCGCCAAGCAAAGTTTCCGCCATGATCACTACAGCAATGGACAGACTGTAGATAACAGCTTCCTTCAGACCGATGGCAGAGAAGTCAGGAATACTCCATACAGGCAGCCCAGGTTCTACTGCATCCAGTGTGCGGATTCCCCAGTTGGAAATCGGGACGAAATAGGATAATAATACACCTGCAGCCATCAGAACTACTACCATAGGAAACTTAGGCATGATTTTTTTCATTACCAGAAGGATGACCAGAGAAACCAGACCTAAGATCAGTGAAGGCAGATTGATCTGTCCCAATGTAGCCCAGATATGCTCTGCCAGCTCCGGCAACTCTCCGGTTCCTGCAATTCCGCCCATTAATTTGGGCACCTGCATGAGAATAATTGTGGTACAGATACCTGTGATAAAGCCTCCCATTACAGGTGCGGAAATATAGTTTACCAGTTTTCCAGCTTTAAAAAATGCAAATATAAACAGCCAGACTGCCACAAAAAATGTGAGTACCGGCACAACCGCCACGGCCTGTTTCGAACCACTCTGGATTCCCATTTCCACCAGTGCCGCCCCGACTAACGCCGCTGGTGCTGCATCCACCCCGAAGATGAACTGGGGTGATGTGGAAAACAGCCCAAACAAAATGATCGGGAATACAGAGCCGTACAGTCCATAAACCGCCGGAAGCCCCGCAATCTGGGCATAGCCCATGGAAATCGGGATTGAAACAGCCATAATGATTAGCCCGGTAAGGATGTCCTTTGATAAATTTTTTCCATCGTAATTTCGCAATGTTTTGGCTAACTCCATCTGCATTTGTTTTGTGTTCCTCCGTTTATAACTGTTCTCTGACTAACATTAAAGCATATCCCAGAAGATTGTTGCCTTTCCATTTGCTTCGCTCAAACCTGTTTGGATCTCTCATGGATAAACCTATTCCCCAGATCTGATCTCTTACTGCACATTCAGCTAACACAGCATCACCTGTATCAACAAGTTGTCGTTTTAAATCTGCATTTTGACTGAATTTCGCTTTTAATCCCTCATAAACAATAATCTGCCTTACACCATTCCAGACATTTTCATCATAGGCATGTACTTTACGACCTAATTTCTTAATTTCAGCAACATTATCTGTATGAAGTATGTTATTAGCTATTTCTTCATCATGAAAGCGACATGCCTTCTGATACATCATAAACTGCTCCATTGACGAAAAATCTATTCCGTTGACTGTGAAATGACTAAGATACCAGTTACTTAAATAGCCATTTTCTTCATCCGGGTTATGGAAACATATAACGTTCATTGCGTTTCGCCTGCTTTCTTTTTACAAAATTTATTTAATTTAGATAAACTACTGTTCTAATTTTCTCTAGGAATTTGCACTGCTCTCAAACCTCAAATGTTTGAAATAAATGATCTGCGAATCACTTGTGCAATTTCGCAAGTTATATTTACTCCTCTATACTAACACAAAATGCAGAAATCTGCATCCACAATATGTCTGCACTCCCATTCAAGAATTGGATGTTCGCTGCTTTCCAGTATCAATATCTGTATATCTCTTTCTACTATATTCTGCAGAAATAAATTCATCTCTGCATCTAAAAGATAACTCTGCAAATTTACCAGAATAAATAATTTTTCCCATCATATTCCTGAACTAATTCAAAATAATCCAACAGTTGTTCTCCCAGGTTGTCATAATCATCGTCTACACAAATTCCTACAGCTTTAATCAACGTCTCTTCCGAATCTATGATATCACTGGTATATTCCCCCACTATATAATCCATTTTTACAAATTGTTTCTCCGTAATAGTTATTGTCTGAATCAATCCCTTAGGTGGCTTATTATTATGTACCATATTTTTCATAGATTTTTCCATAGATGGACTGGTCATAATTTACAGTAAACAGATTCATGTATTGCAATCAAGCCATGGCGCGGTTCCCAATACCTTGCCCTGCAGCGTCTTACCAGACACCGTATGCATATCACCGAATGTATCGCAAGAGAAAAGACTTACATGCTTAACAACATTTATCTCAAGTTCAGTGAATATGCATTGCTTCGCGATGGACAACATCCATTCGCTAACAAATATGGTGCCACAGCCGAAGCCATTTTTACTGAGTACACAACGAATGAAGATATCGTAAACTCATCAGTAGAAGACCTCGTCGCTTTTATTAACTCTAAGAGCAAAGGTCGTATTGCTGATCCAGAAGAAACAGCAAAAATCTTACAGGCTGCAGCCCGCAACTCATATCGGCTTGATAAATGCCTCTATGAGCCGCTTACCATCTCAATCGCTTCTTCAGGTAAGGTTTATTCAGCCGGTATCTTAGCCGAAGACAAACACATGAGCAAAGCTGGCAACAGATATCTGCGCTACTGCATCATAGAAGCTACCGGAAGTGTTATAAGACACTGCCCTGAATACAAAGACTTCATATTATGGAGTCTTTTTCTTTTTTTCAAACTGAAATGGCTTTTCACATATCCCCTTTTACCCTCCTGATAGAGCAATTGATTATGCAACATTCCGATTATCTATACATGATCAGATAGCGCCATTTACGAAAAAAACAATATCATATGCGTCCCGGAAGCCTTTTGCAATCATGTATACGGTAATATTTATAGCGGAATGCTATCTCCTTCTTCTGATAATCTTTACAATTCCAAAGATTAGCAGCAGAATCACTCCAACAGCCACAATACAGATTCCCACAATCGCTATGGCAAATTTATTCGGATGTTTTACCAGATTTATGATGTTTTTGCTGTTGTCTACAACTTTTCTTTCGTGTGTTGTATCATAATATTCCGGCACATTTGCAATTCCGTCTTTGTCTGTGTCTTCAAAGGATTGCATGTATTCTGCGATTGCAGCCCAGGCTTTCAGTTCTTTTTTTCCATCCATGACTGCATAATCTTCCAGATTCTCTATGGGATTGCCGTTTTTATCTTTGGGGACGATGGATATCAGACCATAGGATTTGTCCAGAACAGAACCCAGCATACGGCCAGTGTACAGGTCAGTGACAACATGATACAATTTATCGTCCTGTATTTCTTCCCTTTCCCCATCCTTGCCTGTCAGATAACAGTCTGTTACTTTATTTAAGATCATTCGGTGGGGATTATAGGTGAAATTCATTCCACTGCAATATAATCTGGCTATTGTCATAAAATCTGATATGGAGGCATCTACCTCTGCCACTGTTTTCAGTTCTTTTCCCGTTAAATATGCACTGATCAGAGGATAACCTGCAAGCCCGTCTTTTCCTGTTCCCAGCGAGAAGGAATTATATACCTGCTCCACTGTTATATTGCCTTTTGTATAAGTATCTCTTACAGTTCCGGCAGGTACGATCGCAACATCTACTTTTTCTCCATCAGAGTCTCCTGCATTCTCTACTGCATATACATAAGCATCTGATATGATATCTCCCAGATTCAACTCCTCATGCTTTGTTTCCATCTCACTGAGGCTGTTAAATTCAATGTCATTTTCTGCCAGAATTTCCTCTCTGGTATAACCAAAATTGGAGAGATAATTGGTATCAACAGTATCTGACAATTCATCTATTTTCTTCTGTGTGGCTTCATCTGCTTTGATTTCATCCGTAACCGGAACAAGCTCATAGGTATCCGTTTCCCACCGTCCATTCTCTTTCTGAGTCATGGAAAGTGTTCCCAGGTTTTTCCCATATTCTCCACAGGATACGATGCAGGTATCTCCCTGCAGGATCGGTTCTGCCAACTGTGTGTGGGTATGTCCGCTGACGATCAGATCAATGTCCGGAACATTCTTTGCAAGGATTTCGTCCTCTGATACTTTTTCGTCCTCCCATGTTCCGCTGTGTGATACACAGGCGATCATGTCTACATCTTCGTTCTTCTTTATTTCCTCTACTGTTTTTTTTGCGGCTTCTGACGGGTCTTTGAAAAGAAGCTCGCAGGTAGGAGCGCAATCCAGAGAATCCTTTCCGAAAACACCCAGTACTGCAATCTTTATATCGCCTTTTTGAATTACCGTATAGTCTTTTACTCCATATGTCTGAAATGCTTCATAAATCTGTTTCTGTCCTTCACTGAGGCCGGCTTTTTTCATTGCATCCCAGTCCACATTACACACAACCATCCCGGGAAGATTTTCCCCTGAACTGACTGCGGCATTCAGCATATCTGCCAGACCATCGGAGCCGTAATCAAATTCATGATTTCCCAGAGTTGTCACATCACAGCCCAGATATCCAAGCATCCTCAGTTCGGCGGCCTCTGTGTCATATACAGTCTGTATCAGAGTTCCCATGGAGAAGTCTCCGCCATCCAGTATAAGTGTATCTGTATTCTCTTTCTCGTACTCATTGATCAATGTTTTCAGCCGGGCAAATCCGCCGGTCTCCTGCTGTGTCCCGTCTACAATCGTTTGAAAGCTGTTCAAATGGGAATGCAGATCATGGGTGAACAGGATATTCAGATGTTTGGGCTCCTCTGAGGCGTTTACCTGATATCCTGTCAGACCTGAAACGCTCAGCATAAATATAAATATGAATGCGAATGCTTTTTTTAATAATTTCATAAAATTCTCCTGTAATATCAAAAATGGTTCCGCAGTATCATTTATTTTCCCGCAGGATAATGATACCATGAAACCATTTTACAAAAAAACTAATTTATCTTTCATCTCCCACAAAGAACAAAGCCATTGTTCCCGGACCTGAGTGAGCGCCGATGGTGGCTCCTACCTGATTCATGATAATCGTGTTGATCTGGTATTTTTCTTTTACTTTCTCTGCCACATAATTTGCATCGTCTTCACAGTCTCCATGACTGATAAAGATAGTATGGCAGGTGTCATGATAGCTGCCGATTTTCTCATCCATAAGCTTTACCAGCTCCTGAAGGGATTTTTTACGGCCGCGGACTTTGCCGATGGCAGTGAGTTTTCCGTCGTTGTCTACATGAAGGACCGGTTTAATATTCAGCATGCTTCCTACTACTGCAGTGGTTCTGGAAATGCGGCCTCCACGGTATAGGTGGTTTAAATCATTGACTGTAAAAAGGTGTACCATATGAAGCCTGTTCTCTTCTGCCCATTTCGCAACTGTCTCCATATCTTCTCCCTGCTCTTTCTTCTCCTGTGCAAGGTAAACCAGAAGCCCCTGACCAAGGGAAGCGCCAAGAGAATCTACCACGATGATCTTACGGTCCGGATAGTCCTCCATCAGTTCCTCTGCTGCGATACGGCTGCTATTGTATGTACCGCTTAAGGCAGAGGAAAATGCAATATGAAGAATATCTTTTCCTTCTTTCAGGTAAGGCTCCAGCAGTGCTTTTGCATTTTCAGGATTTACCTGTGCTGTAGTTGGCATGGAACCGTTTCTCATTGCCTCATAAAATTCATGCTCCGGAAGGAAATTTCCATGCGTGTAATTTTTGCCATCCATGGAATAACTGAGATACATGCAGCCTACTCCATGGTCTTTGAGATATTTCTCCGGAAGATCTGAATTGTTGTCGGTGGTGATTACATATTCGCTCATGTTGTCGCCCTCTCGTTTTCTGATATTTTTCAATTTCTGCCCATTAACTGTTCAGTGTCTTCACAGTTACGAAGCAAAATCCGCTGCCTGCTCAGTAATGGGCTCTTCATCTTATCTATCAAGTCAGGGGCAAAATACCTTTCAACCCTGACATCATATATACAGTATAGCATCAAACTATCAGCCAAACAACTACTTTTCCTTCTCAACTGCCTTAATCGCTTCCTGCAGCTGATTATCCTCCTCATGGGTAATCTCGTCTTTATTTTTATTCAGCAGACTGGTATCCAGAGAAACCTCTATATCAGGTTTGATTCCTGTTTTGTTGATGTTGTTTCCTTTTGGAGTATAGTAGTTGGCAATAGTCAGTTTAATGGCACTTCCGTCTGAGAGCTGGCGGATGGACTGTACCACGCCTTTTCCGTAAGTGGTTGTTCCGACGATCGTTCCAATACCATAATCCTGCACTGCACCGGCAAAAATCTCTGATGCACTGGCGCTGCTTTCATTTACCAGGACTGCAAGCGGAATCCGGAGTTCGTTTTTGCCATCACATTTTTCCTCTTCTCTGTTTCCGTCTTTGTCTTCGGTGTAAACGATCAGTCCTTCTGGAAGGATTTTTCGCAGAATATCACAGACAGAATTAAGAAGTCCACCCGGATTATCGCGGAGATCCACGATCATTTTCTCCATTCCCTGTTTTTGCAGGTCATCAAAAGCTTCCTGATACTGTTCGCCGGTAACGCCTGTAAACTGTGTAATGCGGATGTAGCCGATTTTGGAATCCAGCATTTCATGGAAAACAGACGGTAATTCCACATCTGTGACAGGGACTGTGATTTCCATGGCATCTTCTTCACCTTCTCTGTGAACAGTAAGCACCACACTGTCTTTATCCGAATTGCGGACAATGTCTGCAACATCAGATACTTCATCCTCTGTGATATCTTCCCCGTCAATGGCACTGATGATGTCCCCTTCTTCCAGTCCTGCTTTTTCTCCGGGACCACCCTCATAGCATTCGACAATCTTTACTCCGCCTTCTTTGTTCTTCTTCATAAGAATGCCGATTCCCACATAGCTTCCCTCATTGGAAGAATTCTCAGAATCGTATTCCTCTGCTGTATAATATCTGGAATAAGGATCATCCAGTCCATAGAGAAGACCTGCATAAAGCCCTTCCTGAAGCTTTTCTTCATCCTTATCTCCCAGATAGTATCTGTCGATCAGCTCTTCAAGATATGCCAGCTTTGATGTACACTTGCGATCACCAAGAGCTGTTCCTTTTGCTGCAAGACCTGTTCCTGCAAAAACACCTGTACCGATGCACGTCACAACCAGTGCTCCTGCTACTGCACCTTTCCAAAATTCTTTATTTTTCATGTCTGCACTCCTGTAAAAAAGCCGCCGGTTCATGATATGATATCATTGTTCCGGCAGCTTCATGCTTGTCTGCTTTTTATTATACTCTTAAATGCTTTCTTGTTGTAAAGAAACTTCCGATCAGTCCGATTCCGATTCCAAGTCCCAGTCCTATAGGAAGCAATATCTGATAAATCTGCCATACCGGGATAAAATCAACCACGCCGGTCAGCACATTAAATTTGTTCAGAATATAAGATACCGCCCCATTATAACAGAAATAAAGCACGATCAGTGGAACTGCTGCTCCGACCACCCCCAGAACCATACCTTCCAGCAGGAATGGTGCTCTGACAAATGCGTCTGTCGCTCCTATGTATTTCATAATTCCGATTTCTTCTTTACGGACTGCAATACCCACAGATACCGTATTGCTGATCAGGAATATGGAGATAATAAGCAGTAATACAATGATGGCAATAGAAATATAGGAAACCAGCTTATTGATATTTCCCAGCGTTTTTGCTGCTTCCTCAGACTGGTTGACTTTTCTTACATGTTTCAATTCCTGTATATAGGAAACAAGCTCTGACTGCTTCGTGATATCATTCATATACACACGATAGTTGGCTGAGTTTGCAAGAGGATTGTCGTCCTTAAATCCGTCTGCTGCCTCTGAGCCCTGAAAATATTGCTCTTTATATTCCTCCCAGGCTTCATCAGCTGACTGATACTCTATTTTCTCTACTTCCGGACGTGCCTTGATCTTCTTTCCGATTGCTTTGATCTGTTTGTTTGTAGTCCCCTCTTCAAAGAATACTGTGATCGCAACGCCTTCCTCCGCTGTTTTTATAATATGCTGAAAATTTACAATAATCGAAAAGAATAATCCAAACAAGAAGATACAAGCTGACATTGTCGCAATGGACGCGAGCGAAAACATCTTGTTTCTCCAGATATTCTTAACGCCTTGTTTTCCGACGTATCCAAATGTACTAATCCTCATCTATATACCCACCTTTTTGTTCATCACTGACGATCACACCTTGTTTCATAGTGATCACGCGCTCGTTCATCTCGTTTACAATCTCCTGGTTATGCGTAACGACAAGCACTGTCGTTCCTCTTTCATTCGCCTCTTTCAAAAGGCTCATGATCTCCCATGAGTTCGTTGGATCTAAGTTTCCCGTAGGCTCGTCTGCCAACAAAATAGCGGGTTCGTTTACGATTGCCCTTGCGATTGCAACTCGCTGCTGCTCTCCGCCTGATAATTCCTTCGGAAACGATTTATATTTTTGCGCAAGACCGACCAGCGAAAGCGCCGCAGGCACTTTTTTCTTGATCACTTTTGTCGGCGTTTCCGTCACGCGCAGGGCAAACGCAATATTTTCATAAATGTTTCTGTCTCTCAAAAGACGGAAGTCCTGAAACACAACGCCCAATCCTCTTCTGTATTTCGCGATATTGCGGTGTTTCATACGATTCAGGTTCTGCCCGTTTACTATGATCGTTCCCTCAGTCGGATTCAACTCCT
>ERZ791641.1037-NODE-1037-length-15424-cov-3.070271_pt1 | contig 15424 bp, 9 predicted proteins | sample MGYA00510055_ERZ791641 | MGnify/ENA primary metagenome ERZ791641 (study PRJEB30046, sample SAMN00715226) | human gut metagenome | study: EMG produced TPA metagenomics assembly of the A metagenome-wide association study of gut microbiota in type 2... | reverse complement strand
AACAAAATAAGAAATCACGCAAAAACTCTGCGTTCTGCGGCAATTATCTTAGTTCTCGGATGGCAGAACAATTTAGTTTGTTGGCTGCAAAATAGTTTATTTATTGCTGACATAATAAGTAATATGTGGTTGTGGAGGATTTGAAGTAGGGGAAGTTTGAGTAAGTTATAGATCTCAAACTTCGCACAGACTGTGTTAGAGTAGTATTTATTAATGTGATCGAGGTGAAAATAAGATATGAAAATATATATTGATGCGGACGCATGTCCGGTTGTCTCTATTGCGGAAAAAGTTGCAGCTAAGTTTCAAATCCCGGTGACTCTTTTGTGCGACACGAATCATATTTTGCAGTCAGACTATAGTGATGTGATCGTGGTTGATGCGGGAGCAGATGCTGTCGATTATAAATTGATCAGTCTGTGTACGAAAGATGATGTGGTAATTACGCAGGATTATGGGGTCGCAGCGATGGCACTGGGGAAAGGAGCGGCGGCGATTCATCAGTCTGGAAAATGGTATACGAACGATAATATCGATCAGATGTTAATGACCAGACATCTCAACAAGAAGGCGCGACGTGCCTCTCATAAAAATCATGTGAAAGGACCAAAAAAACGTACAGCGGAAGAGGATAAGATGTTTGAAGAGTCTTTTGAAAAATTATTGACTCAAATTTCCCATACCGGAAGTATTGACTGAACCACCGATTGCTTATTATGTCTCGTATTTCAGAGACATTAAGTAACGTGACGAGCGCATCGTAGTGACTGAGATATCAATTTTATATCTGAAAATAATAGCACAAATATTCAACATTAGCCATTTGTTATCTACAAGCATATTATAATTATCATTTAAAGCATTATTTTCAAGACTGATACGTTAATGTCGCAAAAAGTTATCCTGATTTGCAAATTCTTGTAAGTATGAGTAATCAATTTGATATTTCTCTTGATACATTATTAAAGAAGAATTCGAAGATGGTACAATCTATGGATAAAGAAAGAGCAATGGGTATAAAAAATCAAAGAGTGACAAAAAAAGTATTTCAGTATATTGAACAACTGAAAAATATTGATACGAACTAAGTAGATTTGCAGTATATGATAAAAGTAGAGGCTTCATTTAATAATGGGTGAGGCTTCTTTTCGTTTTGCTTATGAGTTTGAAGTGTTGGAAATTCATGTAAATTTATAGACATTTTCTTATCTTAAAGCTATAATATTAAAATTATGTGGAACAGATAGACATTGATTTTAGGAGGTGATACAAATGAAAAAGCTAAAAAAGAGATTCATTGTTCCGGTAGTGGTATTTATATTGGGCATGTGTGCGTTAATCGGTACGATATATGTAGTCGGTGAGGGTCAGGAACAGCAGAACAGGACAAATGCAAAGCTCAATGCGATGACATATACGGAGCGTATATATGGCGAGCTTATGGAGGGAATAGGAGTTACCGATACCTTAAAGCAGGTTGTCATAAGTGGTGATGGAAATATAAATAAGTTTTATGATATTGCAGAAAATATGATGGACGATTCGATTCAGAGTATACAGATAGCACCGAATGGAGTTGTGAATGAAATATATCCAGAGGATCTGAATGAACCCGGCAAGATAGATCTGATAAATGATAGTGACAGGGGAGAGATTTCGCGCTATGCGAGGGATAATGACACTGTAATTATGCAGGGACCATTTGAGCTGAAGCAGGGCGGATATGGTATAGCAGTGCGCAATCCGGTTTATTTGGAGGATGAAAATGGTAAAAAGAGCTTTTGGGGCTTCACAATTGTTATACTGAAGGTTCCGGAAATTTTTTCTGATTCTGTAGAGGCTCTTTCCAATTTTGGATATAAGTACAGTCTGCAGAAGTGTGCTTCGCCGTGGGATGATACGTATGAGTGGGTTTACGGTTCAAAGGAAGCGTTGAACGATCCGGTGATATATGACTTTGACGTGTATGGAGGCAAGTGGAGGCTTGAGATTTTACCCAAGAGTGGGTTTTATAATAATAACTACCTGATATACATGTTTATTGGAGGTGTAATTATAGTCCTGCTTTTGACTGGGCTTACAGCAGCGTTGATTTCAATCAATGAGAACAGGAAGAATTTCAAGAGACTTGCTGTGACTGACACACTGACCGGTATCTACAACAGGCTCGGCTTTAATAGGCAGGTTGAGCAATATATGAGGCAGAACCCGCAAAAGCACTGTGTTGTGGCGATGCTTGATATTGATGATTTCAAGCTTGTTAATGATGTGTATGGACATGCGGCGGGTGATGGTGTACTGCAGAAGCTTGCAGAGAGCATGAAGCAATATTTTTCAAAGGATGTTATACTCGGCAGAAACGGAGGCGATGAGTTTAGCATTTTCATGCCGGATTGCACGGCAGTGGAGGTTAAGCCTTTTCTTAAGAAGTTTACAGAAGAAACCAGGAATTTTTATTGTAAAGGTGAAGTGCATACATTTACCATTTCACTGGGCTTTGCGGAGTATCCTGTTTTGGCTGATGACTGTTCAAAGCTTATGCGTTGTGCGGACATGGCACTTTATGAGGTGAAAATGCGTGGGAAGAACGGCTGCATGGCATATCGTGAGGGTGAGCAAGTAAAGAGTCGCGCAAAGCTTGGTTTTGCAATGAAGGATATTATTAATAATTTGCCTGGAGCTTTCATTGTTTACAGAGCAGATAAAGAAAATGATGAGATTCTGCTTGCAAACAGTGAGCTGCTTCGGCTTACAGGCTGTAAAAATATGGACGAGCTGCTTGCATATACAGGTAAGAGATTCTGCAATCTGATACGGCCGGATGAACAGGAAAGCTGTCAAAAAAGCATATGGTCGCAGATTAACGGAGGACACTCAAATGATTATATTTTCTTTCATATGCGAAAAGCAGACGGTAAATATATTTCTGTGCTCGACCATGGCAGGATAGTGGATTCAGTGCACAATGGCAGAGTATTTTATGTGATGATTATGGACTTAAAGTCACTGCAGAGGCACTATGGAGACTGCCTGGAGCTGGTGGAGAAGTAGAAAATATGACTGTATACATATGGCATATTGCTATTGCCGTAAATACGCAAAAAACAGTTCGTAAAATTATACTTTTACGAACTGTTTGTATTTCTATTACATCTGGATCGTATTTCAGTCCCATTGATTCTTGGTATTCTTTTATTTCCTGCTTATTTGTAATATGTATAGCTCCTTCCTGGGAAAATTGATTTGTTTTTGTAGTTATTTCAGCATTGCTAACTTTGTCATAAGTCTAATTATCTCCAAGTGTAGCTGCGGATGAATTAATAGAAATACATAATGTAGTAATCATACAAATTGTAATTAAGCTTTATAATTTCTTCATAGTGTTTTACCTCCTGTTATTTGTTATCAATCTTTAATTTCCCGAGAGAATAAAAGTATTGCACACGCGATATAAATAATTGATATAACGAGCTCTAAAAAATTCAGTGAAACAAAAGGTTTTGTATTTATTTCATATAATGATTTTATGCAAAATATCATAATCATTGCATATCCAATCAAGGTTAATAAGATATTTTTCTTGGATTTATTTTTCTTTTTAACAATAAAAAAAGAAAAAAATGTAAATGATAACATAAACAAAAGCAATGCTATATTAACAATTCCATACAAATCATAATAATCGATGAATCCTATAAAACCTGTATACCAGGTTCCAGATTCTGCCTGTCTGGCAATGGGAGTTGGAAAAAATGTTGATATTAATTTTATTAGTATAAGGAAAATGATCGAAATAGCCATTCCAGATCCAGATAATAGGAATTTGAGATGCCTTTTGATTGCAGTGGCTTTTGTGCCTACATTTTCATTATTTGCAATCTTATTTTGTTCGTTGCTAAATTCCTCCTCAAATTGGTCTTCTTTATCATCATTCATAAGATAATCTAAAGAGCAATCAAAAAAATTGCTTATCTTTATTAAATTATTAATATCCGGTAGGGTTCCCAGTTCCCATTTTGAGATGGCTTGTCTGGATACACATAACTCAGAAGCTAGTTGCTCTTGCGATAAGTTATTATCTTTTCTTAATTTTTGCAATTTACTAGAAAACGTCATTATTTATATCTCCTCTCCTTCTTGTTTTTTGTATAGTACAATAACTCAAGCTACCAAATTGCTTAAAAAATTAAAAAATGAGCCCCCCTATCTCGCAATCTATAAATTTTGATATGAGTAAATATACAGTTACAAATTTTAGTGAAAAAATGAAAATCCTCAACCATTTAAGGTTGGAATTTCCGCAACTCACAGTAGCATCTTGCCTATTTTAGGCGTTTCTCTTGTATTTTTCGTATGTAAATTCTATACATTTGCAATTTATAATATCATAAATATTAGGAGAGATTCAAATTATTTTGAAGTATTTACCTTCGAGAGTATCTCTTAATTTTTTATCTGAAGTGTAAAAAATTAAAAAAATTTTGCAAGAATTTCTGTACGTTGTAAAACAAGAGAAGATAGAGAAAGTAAGATTGTATATTGATTCAGGCATGCATTCATCAGAGATGTAACAAAAGCGGAAGAGAGAACGGTAAAGAGTTTATATACAAATTAGATACATTGTTGTTTTATGATGTCACTGCAAAGAAAGTAGGGCGTTTCAGACTCTTTTGAAATCAAAATATGTGGATGCAGGGAGTATGGTGAAACCGGAACAGGAATACAAGGAGGACATTATGAAGAAACAAGTATTTATCATTACTATTATGGTAGTGACAGCACTTGCAACGGCATGTGGTCAAAGAGCAAGCGGACGAAAAAATACAATGAGTACATCGAAGCAGAAAGCTGTTGCAAGCCCAACGAAGAAAGAGCAGGAAGCGACTGCGAGCCCAACGAAGAAAGAGCATGAGAGGGCTTCTGCAGTCGCTAAGGAATCTCTTGATGAAGAAGATATTCACGCAGCACTCAAGGTGGCTAAAGAATATTATAAACACACCACACAAAAGGTGAAGAGCTTGGAATACAATGGTGGATCAGGTGACCAAATACAGTTCCAAGGCAAGGATACGAAGAGCGGAAAGTATCGTATCATTTATTTGAAGAAAAAGAATGGCAAATGGGTTGTTAAAAATGAGGGATATTGAAGCGGCCTGTTTATTTTTTGACCCATTTTTTGTACAGCCTTTTCTTGCTGGATGGCAGCTTAAATTTCGCTTTCTTTGCAATGCCATGAAATGCTTTTTTACCGATAGACTTTCTCGTTAGAGACGTCGTCTTAATGGTTATGGTGCGCAAATTGCTGCATTTGGCAAAAGCAGAGGCTCCGATTTTCTTTGTCTTTTTCAAAATGGTTACTTTCTTAAGTGCTTTGCAACCGGAGAATGCTTTACTTCCGATGGATAGCACATTACTTCCGGTCGAAACACGCTTGAGTGCTTTGCAACCATAAAATGCTTTATTGCCAATGGCAGTAACCATACAGCTATATTTGCCGTAAGCTATTTTAGCTGGAATGGATAATGTAACAGATCCCTTTTTCTTGTTTTTTAGATATTTCTTGTTATATCCGAGACAGGTTACAGTGCAAGTCCTTGTGCGCACATTGCGGTTTGCAATGCGGTAACGCAGTCCTTTGACGGTAAATACAGTGCCGACTTTTGGAGCGGCGGTATTGTTTTTGTTGACAGATTGTCCATTCCCGGGATTATTGTTATTTTGGTTAGGAAGGTCAAAGTCCGGATCGTCGGAGTCGTTATTGCCCGCATTATTGTCTGTCAGTTTTGGTATTTCCGTAATACGTGAACGTTCATTACAGCGTTTACAATGCAGTGACATTTCTCCGGTAGATGTTTTGGTTGCCGGGATGTCAATGGTGAAGTCAGATGCCCAATCGTGTCCGAGTGCATTTACAACCTGCTGCGTCGTGAATACCAAGCCGCATTCAGAGCAGTGAGATCCTTCGGTAAGTCCCGGAGTGGTACAGGTTGCCGGAACTGCTTCATCGATTACAGTCACATGTGTATGTGGTTTGGCGGCAGAGGATTGAATTGTATACGGAATCGCTGTCTGTCCACAAAACAGACCGGCTCCTGTTACCGTGACAGTTGCTGTACCGACGGCGATGTTGTTTTCATAACGAATCGTGTAGTCCTTATTTTCGGTCAGGGTAGTACCATGCATGGTCACAGTGACTTTTGGTTTCTGTGGATTGCCGGTATAGATGTACGACTTTTCGGACAGAGTGATTTCGGCCTGTGCAATGTCAACACTGCCGTTTTCGCCGATACGAAGAGTATAGGTTTTCTTTAGGGCAGGGTTATAGGTTGGATACACAGTGATTTGTGTAATGCCTGCAGCTAATACATTAAGCGGATTTAAGTAGGTCTTATCGGATATGATACCAGGCGTGGAAACGACAGACGGATCCGTGGATTCAATACGGAGCTCCTGATAATCGCTATCGCCGTTGATATTTTGTGCCCATGCATAAATGGTGGAGCCGATTGGGTTGCTGGTCGGCATGGAAGAATAATAGTAACTTGTGGTGGAGGTACTATTGCGCCAATAAATATCGAATGAGGTTGGCGGAGCGATGTAGATCGTATTCTGACAGTCGGAGCAGATACCCGTGCTCTTGCCATTGGCATCGATTTCTCCATATACATAGTTATGTGGTTTTTTGGGGATGATTTCCTCAAAATCTTTATTACAGGTGTCACAGTGATATGTACGTGACCCATTTTTTGTACAGGTTGCCGGTGTATAACCGGTCTCTTTACGCGTATGCGCACAAGAGATATGTATTGTTTTGGTCGCAAATATTGTGTTATCTGCTTTTGCTGTAATGGTGACATCTCCATTGGTAAGACCTGTAACGTTTCCGTTGTTATCTACCGTAGCGATCGTACGGTCGGAAGAGGAATAGGTTAGAGGCTGAACGGACCAGATCTCGCGGGTGGACACTTTGCCATTGCTGCGAGTGCGTTCCAAACGTACTTTTGCGGTTAAGCTGGAAGTCTGCTCCGTGTTTATCGTATCTGCGCCGTCTAAGAAATTCTCTTTGATATATTTGTTGGAGATCTCAACTTTTTGTATAACATCGGTCTGCACATCCTGCATGGTTTCGTTCAGACCGGTTCTCGTAGAAAATTCACCGGCAACGGTATTCGGATAAGGTGCTGCTTCGGAATAGAAATCGCCCAATCCGACATAGTTGTATTTTGGATTGATCATACTTGTATAATGACCGGTTTCATTGGACAGATTTTGATCGACCCAGTCTTTTTGTTCAGATTTCCACAGAATGACACCTTCGGTCATGCTTTTTCCCCAACAGTAAGCGAGATCTTCACAATTGGAAGATACACCATGAAAGGATAGGGAAAAAGTATCTTTATCGCTGGGACGATCATGTCCGGATGCCATGAAATTAAACGAAATGCCAGCCTCTGCCGCACGAATGCGAGCGATGCTTTCTAGGTCTCTCGACCATCTTAACGGTTTATAATCATCGGATGTCAGCATACGGCTGGGATCGCGCGGATCCGGTATGTTGCCGGCTTCACAGGCTTCTTTACGAATTTCATTTAACTTGTCTAGAGCTTCCTGTGCCTGACTATAATACGAACCATAGATACCAAGCATTGTACATCCGTTGGATGCGCTCGCCACATCTGTTTCTAATATTGGCGGTGTTGCCTTGGAATCAGGCGTAGCGGTTGGTTCAGTTGCGGTTGCTCTGTGCGTAGTGACATCCTTAGGCGTTACAGCAAAAGCAGCTGCCGCTGATCCACTGGTGGTAGGAAGCACCATAGAGATGCTTAGAAGTGCCGCTATTGCAGTCGTTTTCCAGTTTTTTTTTCTCATAATCATTTACATTCCTTTCTTTTTTTTCAATTGAGCGCACAACAAGCAGACAAGTCGGTACGATGTAGAGCGTAGCAGTGATCCAAGCACTTTGATCGGCAAAGCAGATTGCATTGAAGTGAAAAATAGGAACCAATGCCAGACTGACGAAACAGCGTGCCGCCATTTCGACGGCACCCGAGAGGATAGCTCTGCCGGAATAGCCAAGACCCTGTGTGGTCATGCGGCAGGTGTTTAAGATGCCGAGTGACCAATAGAAGAATCCGAGGCAGCGCAGATATTTGGCAGAAGCATCAAGCACTGCAGTAGCGGATGGCTTCACGAACAGCAGTGTCAATGTACGGCCAAAGAAGATAAGTACAATGCCTGCTATAAGGCCATATGCCATGCCGACGAAGACGCCCTGCAAGATTCCTTTCTTAATACGATCCGTCTTCCCGGCACCAAGATTTTGTCCGCAAAAGGTGGATACACCGGTTGCGATTGCATCAAATGGACACATGGCAAACTGCTTAATACGCATAGCTGCGGTGAATCCGGTAATATAGACGTCACCCAGTCCGTTGTTGGCGGACTGCATGACCATACTGCCTATCGCTGTAATGGAATATTGCAGTCCCATAGGGATCGCCATGATAAGCAGATGCGATACCATCTGTGGGCGAAAAGCGCGGTCCTCTGCAGTTGGATGCAGTATCGGTACCTTCTTTAGTATAAACACGAGACAAAGCAGCCCGCTGATCCCCTGAGCGGTGATCGTTGCAATTGCAGCACCGGCACAGCCCCAGTGAAAGACAACGATGCAGACCAGATCCAAGATAATATTTAATATGGTGGAAAACACCAAAAACAAAAAAGGTGTTTTGCTGTCGCCAACGGCACGAAGTATGCTCGAAAGCAGATTGTACAGTAAAGTACAAGGGATGCCCAGGAAAATAATTAACAAGTAAATATAGGCATCTTTATAGATGTTGGCAGGTGTGGTTAAAATATGTAAAATAGCAGGGCAAAGCAGTACGCAGATCGTTGTCAGCAGGACGGCGGCAGCAATCGTGATAAAAATGCTGTGCCAGATATAGGCGCGCATGGATCTGTAATCCTTGCCGCCAAAGCGTTGAGCGATAGGAACTCCAAATCCACAACAGATGCCGATGCAAAATCCAAGTACCAAAAATTGGACACTAGAGGAGGCACCGACTGCAGCTAGCGCTTTCGGTCCAAGGAATCGTCCAACGATCGCCGCATCAGCAACATTATACATTTGCTGAAAAAAGTTGCCGATCAACAAAGGAAATGCAAACTGCAGGATCAAAAGCAGTGGCTTACCTGTTGTCATATCTTTCGTGACATCTTTACTCATCTAATTTCGACCTCCGTATGTAACGCTGAACTCCGATTTGTTTGCCTCATATAATGTACAGGGAGTAATTAACAATTTCAATATCGTAATTATCTATTTTAACACCATAATTGGGAAATGCAACTGCTATTTTTGAAACATATATCGGAAATAAACTTCCTTGAAGGCAGCATAGTTATTTCGCGAAATTGGGATGACCATGCCGTTTTGAAGAGTTACTTCGGTTTTAGTAAATTGTTCTACTAACATTAGATTTACGATATAGCTGCGATGACACTTGATAAATCCCAAATCCATATGGAATATCTCTTCGCACTTATAAAATGGTTCACGGATTGTGATCTGCGTCCCGTTTGAAAAGGTTACAAGTACCAGTTTGTTTTGCGCTTCCAGACAGGCAACCTCTTCGATCGTCATTTTGTAAAAACCGGTCACAGTCTGTGCCGTAAAGGTTTCTTTGGTCTTGCAAAATTGTTTCCGGTATTCGTCCATGACAGCAAATAATCGTATTTCGTCAATGGGTTTCAGCAGATAATGAAAGGCTTTGACCTCGTAGGATTCAACTGCAAATTCACGGGAGGAGGTTAGAAAAATAATGGGAACATCCTGTCCGTTTGCGCGTAATTCAGCAGCAGTGTCTATGCCGTTCAAAAGAGGCATAATGACGTCTAACAGGATCAAATCCATACATTCATCTGTATGTGCAGCGATCAGATCGTCGCCATTATCATACGTGAAGATCTGCATTTCAATACCATGTTCACCAGCCCATTTCTGTAATAAACTGGAAGTTGTTTCTATATAAATTGGTTCATCATCACAAATTGCTATTTTCATAATGTCCTCTTTCTCTCATTCGTTAAATGATAATTTGAAGGGTAAAGTAGTTGCCGGATACAGAAAAGTGGCACTGTCCGCCGAGCTTTTCAACATAATATATAATACTTCGCACGCCTATACCGTGACCGGGTGTCTCAGAGATTGGAATACCATCTATGAATTTCGGCGGTTTTTCAATCGTATTTTTGACTTGGATCAAGAGATGTGCGTTTTTTTCAGAGATTGTTAAGGTGATCATACGATTCGGAATAGTCATGTTCTGCAGAGCATGCAATGCATTTTCCAGTGCATTGGACAGAATGGTGCTAACATCCGTTTCGGATTCCGGCAATGGTGGCATCCTGCCAATATTGCATTGAAAGATAACGCCGATATTTTCAAATCGTGTATGGTAGATAGAGATTACGGAATTGATCATCTCATCTTTGCAGTAATTTGTAATGACGGTATCATCATAGCTGTCGTATAGTTGTTTGATGTAATCCATCGCATGATCCGGACTGTTGTTTTGAAGCTGTGTCAAGATGATCGTTAGATGATGCCGCATATCATGCCGCAAAATAGCAATTTTTTGTTCGCTAAGTTTGACCTGTTCAATTTCCTTTTGAATAGAAAGAAGCTGCATTTTAGTCAGATCGCTGTATTGGCGGATCTGCTGTTTGCGTTCGTATTCCTTGAAATATATAAGTAGAAATGTAAGATAGGCCAGACAGGAAGCGAAGCCCATAAACTCGACCACAGCTTTATTGCCGGAGTATAACAGATTGGAAAATTTTGTACACATATAGTCAAAAATATAATAGACAAAAGGGAGAAAGCCAATAACCCAAAGCTCTCGTCTATCCTTCGCAAAAATCATTTCTGTCGTGTGACACACATAGCGGCATAGGAAAAAATACGTACCGAGGGTTGCGATGATGCGAAAGCAGTAATAACACCATTGTTCACCGGAGAGAGAAAGTGCAAACATTCCGATCCACGTACTGACCTGACAGCAAAGGTAGGCAGAGACGATGGAAACACAGGACGAAAGAAATGTGTAATGGTAGTAGAATGTCAAAAACAGAGCGAGCGGAAGATGTATGAACAGAGGGTAGATCTGCATGGTAGCAGTTTCACCGATAAGAGTGAGTGACAGCAGATAGACGGTACCCTCTGCCAGAGAATACAATAGCAGTTTGATCGTATTAGACTTATTTTGGCGCACGCCTAAAAAAAAGGCAGATAAAAAAATGCCAAACAGCAGAGTGGTAGTATTGTGAATTGCTGCCAGTACATGCAGTAACATAGAGCGCTCCCTCCTAATATATTTTGTGTATCAGCTTGAGCGAAAGAAACGGGATCCATTACTTTCGCAGATGCGTAGATCATTACCAAAAGAATAGCAATAAATGTCAGGAAAGTCAAAAAAAACGGTAAAAGGAGTTGACATTGAAAATATATTGATATACCGTAATTTAATGAGAAAAATTTTCAACAAGAATTATACTTGGAGGATAGTATGACCTTAAAAGAACTGGAGATAGGAAAGAGTGCTGTTGTGACGCAAGTAGGTGGCGAAGGCGCGCTTAGACAGCATTTTTTGGATATGGGAATGATTCCCGGAGCAGAGGTGACGGTTGTCAAGTTTGCACCAATGGGAGATCCGATGGAGTTACAAATACACGGGTACGAATTGACGCTTCGCCTAGCAGAAGCAGAACAGATTGAGATAAAACCGATTGACAAGCGCAGTAATAGTCATGCCGGTAGTGAAAGAATACAGCCATCTGTACATCCGGGGCTTGGTGAAGAGGGAAAGTTTCATTCCAAAGAGGACGAACATCCTCTGCCGGAAGGAACCACTTTAACATACGCCCTGGTCGGCAATCAAAATTGTGGTAAAACGACATTGTTTAATCAGTTGACGGGTGCGAATCAACATGTTGGCAATTTCCCCGGGGTTACAGTGGATCGCAAAGATGGTGCTATTAAGGGATATTCAGATACAAATGTGACGGATCTGCCGGGAATTTATTCGATGTCGCCATATAGCAGCGAAGAAATCGTTTCGCGTAACTTTGTGCTGCAAGATCATCCAACAGCAATTATCAATATTGTTGATGCAACCAATATTGAACGTAATTTATATCTGACAATGCAGCTTTTGGAGATGGATATTCCGATGGTAGTCGCATTGAATATGATGGATGAAGTAACCAGTAACCATGGAGCGATCAATGTCAATTTGATGGAGGAATTGCTAGGGGTACCTGTCATTCCGATTTCTGCAGCCAAAAACGAGGGCGTAGAGGAACTCGTGAAACATGCACTTCATATTGCGAAGTATCAGGAACGGCCGATGCGACAGGATTTCTGTGACAAAAAAGATCACGATGGTTCCGTACATCGGTGTATTCATGCGGTGATCCATCTGATTGAAGATCACGCTGAAAAGGCAGATATCCCGGTGCGATTTGCTGCAACGAAAGCAATTGAAGGAGATCTGCTGATCCTAAAGCAGTTAAAACTTGATGAAAACGAAAAGGAAATGTTGGAGCATATTGTGTGCCAGATGGAGACAGAGCGAGGTGTAGACCGCAGTGCTGCAATTGCAGATATGCGCTTTGATTTCATTGAACGTTTATGTGAACAAGCAGTGGTAAAACCAAAAGAGAGTAAAGAGCGAATTCGCAGTGAGAAGATAGACCGGATCTTTACCGGAAAATATACAGCGATTCCGTGTTTTATTGCGATCATGGCTGCAGTATTTTATCTGACGTTTAACGTGATCGGTGCATGGCTGCAAAATATATTGCAATTAGGTATTGATGCAATCGCAGATATGGTGGGAAAAGGATTAAAAGCAGCTCAGCTGAATGATGCGTTATACAGTTTGATCATGGATGGAATATTTACCGGTGTGGGGAGTGTGCTAAGCTTTTTGCCGATCATTGTCACCTTGTTTTTCTTTTTGTCATTAATGGAGGACAGTGGGTATATTGCCCGTGTGGCTTTTGTAATGGATAAGCTGCTTCGCAAGATCGGTCTTTCCGGCAAAAGCATTGTTCCATTGTTGATCGGGTTTGGTTGTACAGTGCCGGCTGTCATGGCAACACGTACGCTGACTAGTGAAAGAGATCGTAAAATGACGATCTTGTTGACGCCGTTTATGAGTTGTACGGCCAAATTACCGATATATGCGTTTTTTGTCAGCGTGTTCTTCCCGGGGCGCGGCGGCCTGATCATGACGGGGCTTTATCTGTTTGGCATTGTTATGGGAATCTTGGTAGCCTTCCTATACCGAGCAACATTATTTGAGGGAGAACCGGTTCCTTTCGTGATGGAATTGCCTAATTATCGTTTGCCTGGTGTACGAAATGTGGGACAGCTGCTGTGGGAAAAGGCAAAAGATTTTCTGCAGAAAGCATTTTCAGTTATACTGGTCGCAACGGTAGTAGTTTGGTTTTTGCAGAGTTTCAATCTGCGTTTGAATATGGTGTCCGATTCTTCGGACAGTATGCTTGCAATGATCGCGCAGATATTTGTGCCTGTATTAACACCGCTGGGACTTGGTGATTGGAGAATTGCTACCGCATTGATCAGTGGAGTTATGGCAAAAGAAAGTGTTGTTTCCACGTTAGAAGTTTTATTCAGCGGATCAATCAGTACAGTGCTTTCACCATTGACGGCCGGTTCACTGCTCGTATTTAGTCTGCTGTATACTCCGTGTATCGCAGCGATCGCATCTGTAAAACGTGAGTTGGGCGGTAAATGGGCTGTCAGCATGGTGATCTGGCAATGTATCGTTGCATGGGTTGCGGCCTTTGCGGTATATTTGATCGGTGGACTATTTTGAGGTTGAAATTAGTTGCCAACTTATAGTGTATTGGGAGAAAATAGTAAAAAGGGGGAAATTTATTTATGAAAAAGTCAGTGTTAAGTATAACACCAAGTGTTCACAAGAGCACGATCGCACCGGAGATTTATGGACAGTTTTCGGAGCATTTAGGACGCTGCATTTATGACGGCGTTTATGTTGGAGAGGACTCGGATATTCCGAATACCAACGGCATGCGCAATGATGTTGTGGAGGCTCTGCGTGAGATTAAGCTTCCTGTACTGCGCTGGCCGGGTGGATGCTATGCGGATGAATATCATTGGAAAGATGGCATTGGTCCGAAGGAGTCCAGACGGAAGATGGTCAATACAAACTGGGGCGGTACAGTAGAGGACAATAGCTTTGGTACGCACGAATTTATGGAACTTTGCGAACAGATCGGCTGTGAACCATACATTGCTGTTAATATGGGAAGTGGTACGGTGCAGGAGGCAGCAGAATGGGTAGAATATATGACGGCAGAGTCAGGATCAACTTTTGCAGAGTTACGTGCAGCGAACGGTCATGCAGAGCCTTGGAAAGTAAAATACTTGGGTATCGGCAATGAAAGTTGGGGCTGCGGTGGCAGCATGGACGCGGACTTTTATGCCAATGAATATAAGCGGTATCAGCAGTTTTGCAAAGAATATTCCGGCAATAAATTATATAAAGTAGCTTGTGGACCAAGTGGGGATGATTATGCATGGACGAGAGAGCTGATGAGTCGTATTAACCATCAGCACGCCAAAGGGATTAGTCTGCATTATTATACCGTGCCGGGCGACTGGGAACACAAAGGAAGTGCTACGGATTTTACTGAGCAGGAATATTACACAACGATCGCGAAAACGTTAGGGATCGAGGAGGTCATTGATGGTCATTTGAAGATTATGGATGAGCTTGATCCAGAGCATAATATTGATCTTATTATAGATGAGTGGGGAACTTGGTATGATGTGGAGCCGGGAACGAATCCGGGATTTTTGTACCAGCAAAATACGATGCGTGATGCGATCGTAGCCGCTTTGAATTTAAATATCTTTAACAAACATAGCGATATGATCTCAATGGCAAATATCGCACAGGTTGTCAACGTATTGCAGGCGATGGTGTTGACAGAGGGGAATCAGATCGTTAAGACGCCAACTTATGATGTGTTTGCTATGTATAAAGAACATCAGGGTGCCAGTCTTGTGCAAAGTGCGGTTGATACGTTGCCGGTAGATCATGATGGAAAAGTGATACCATCACTTTCGGAGTCGGTGTCTGTGAGTGATGATGGAAATATGACGATTACGCTTGCGAATACTTCGCTGAAGGAAGAAATACAGGTGATCTGCCGTTTGGAAGATAAGAGCCAATTTAACGGACAAGCAGAGATTGCTGTGCTTCAGGATGAGGTGCATGCGCACAATACTTTTGAACAGCCGGATCAGGTGAAGGTGCAGTATCGTACAGAACATTGGAACGGCAGCGAGCAGACAGTTACTTTGTTA
>ERZ791641.1032-NODE-1032-length-15481-cov-2.876507_pt1 | contig 15481 bp, 9 predicted proteins | sample MGYA00510055_ERZ791641 | MGnify/ENA primary metagenome ERZ791641 (study PRJEB30046, sample SAMN00715226) | human gut metagenome | study: EMG produced TPA metagenomics assembly of the A metagenome-wide association study of gut microbiota in type 2... | reverse complement strand
ATACAACGTATCTGCCGTAATCTTAATTCTTCCGCCTAATTCAAGGTTATTTTCCCCTGTTGTAGTGGTTTCAGGCTCTGTTGTTGTCTCAGCTTCGACTGATGTTGTACTCTCAACTGCCTCTTCTGTTGTAACTACCTTCTTCTTTGATTTCTTGGTTGTTTCCTCAGCCTTAGCTGCAACCTTGTCTGTATTGCTATTGTTAACTCTGATTGACTCTGTTGATGCCATCTGAGCTGTATCTACATATTCAATCTTATTATTTCTGCTAACTGCTGCAGCTATTGTAATAATTGCTGCCATAACAAAAATGCCGGCGTACATAAGATTATTAACATTTCTGTATAATCTTCTCTTTCTGTTTCTCTCTATTCTCTTTTTTCTCTCTAATCTATTGCTATCCATTAATGGTTCCTTCTCTGATTTTTCGAATTTTCCTGTCAAATTTCGTCATCGTCTTTAAAAATTGTAACAAATATTACAGTCTATGTCAATTTTTTGTCATATATTTTATGCCTAAAATGCTTAATTTTTTTCAGCTAATTTTTTTCTTTTATTGTTAGATTTTAACATTTAACTTTTTTAATTAAATTTTTATTAACCAATTCCTTATTAAAAGCATATATTAGTTAATATATCTTGTAATGTTTTCATAAACTTTTTCCCAAAGATTGCATATTTTTCACAAAAGTTGTATTATTGTGAGGTATGCATTTATTATTTTGGTTGATAAATTTCTTAACTTGACATTACGGACTTAGTATCGACCTACCATTATAATTAACAAATATATAAGTTAATTGTAAATTCGGGATCTGTATTAAATATGGAAGATACGGAAATTAGTTTTCCCGAAAGTTTGTTAAGGAGGAATTTTGTTATGGCAAACACAAAGAAAAAAACAACACCTGTTGCTACTAAGAAAGACAATACAGTAGAGATTCCTGTAGTAGCAGCAATGACTAAAGCTGAACCTAAGAAAGAAGCTAAGGTTGAAGCTAAGAAAGAAGCTGAAGTAAAAAAAGCTGAACCTAAAAAAGTTGAAAAGGCTGTAGAAGTTAAGACTGTAGCTAAGAAAGAAGATAAGGCACCTGCTAAGGCTGCTGAAAAGAAACCGGCTGCCAAGAAAGCTGCGGCTGCGAAGCCGGCTGCTTCCAAGGCTGCGGCCGGTGCGAAGAAAGTCGCTGCTCCGAAGGTTGCCAAGAAGACCAACGTGGGCAAGAAGATGTAATTCCGAATAACGTTGGAAGAAAAAGGACGGTGTTTCGACATCGTCCTTTTTCTATGGTGCCGTCGGACCTGAATTCATTTTTTCGTTTCGGATCATTCGGAAAAATCGAAGCGGCATAGATCTCTTTTCAGGCCGATTTCGACGCGCCTTTCCATATCTTTTTTTCGTTGTGATGGCTCCTTGTTCCCGGTTTCGTTTCACGCCCGGTTCGTATCTGTTTTTCGGATGCATGGCGCTTTTGGCCGCTGAAACTGATTCCGTTGCTTGGTATTCCCAGGACTGTCGTTATTTTGGTTCGTAACGGTTTCACAACTTTAACCCGATCGAAATCGCTATAGTTTTTTCATTTATTCGGTTGTCATTCTGGTTTGCACGGAATTTTGTGCAAGGGAATTTAATAATCTATACCGTGTCGGTGCCAATGCGATTCTTGTACGGACCGTTCGGCGGGCGGAGGGTAAATCTGGGGTAAAGGTGATACCGGTTCTGTCGGCGTTCACTGCATCGGTAATGGTAGGACTCGACTCCAGGTTACTCCTTCATTACGTGGTGTTGCGAGGGTTTCGTTTTAGGAGTTACTGTCGATGAGACGTATCGTATTGCTTGTTACAGCCGGTTGGACAGACGATTTTCTATAAAAGAGGGATAGCGGACCGCATCGGGAGGAGGTGAAGACTTGCGGGCGCGGAAGCTCTTTGTTCAGTTTTTTGTGGATGAATGGACAGATCGAGGATGAAAAAGCTGCGGATGAAATATTTCATCCGCAGCTTTCGTTAAAATTTAGTAACAAAAAGTTACGCTGTTAGATAATTTTGTCCAGCTCGTTGAGCGTACTGCGGATTTCGTTGTCCGAAATTTCATAATCCCGAAGTTTTCCGGCGAAATACTGCTCGTATGCGTATAGGTCGATCTGTCCGTGCCCCGAGAGGTTGAAGAGGATCGTTTTGGAAACGCCTTCCTCCTTCGCCCGTTTCGCTTCGCGGATCGCCTGTGCGATGGCGTGAGCCGATTCCGGAGCCGGGATGATACCTTCCGTACGGGCGAAGAGAACGCCTGCGGCCAGAGTTTCCGTCTGCGGCACGGACTGGGCTTCGATGACCTTGTCTTTCAGCAGTTGGCTCACGATCGAACCGGCTCCGTGATAGCGCAGACCTCCGGCGTGAATGTCCGACGGGTGGAAGTTGTGTCCCAGCGTATACATCGGGAGCAGCGGAGTGAAGCCTGCCACGTCGCCGAAGTCGTACTGGAACTCACCGCGCGTCAGCTTGGGACACGATTGGGGTTCGACGGCGATTACGCGGGTATTTTTACCTTTGGTCAGGTTATCGCGCAGGAACGAGAAGCTGATGCCGGCGAAGTTGCTGCCTCCTCCGAAGCAACCGATCACCACGTCCGGGTACTCCCCGAACAGCTCCATCTGTTTCACGGCCTCCTCGCCGATGATCGTCTGGTGCAACAGTACGTGGTTCAAAACAGAACCCAAACAGTAACGGGTATCCTGAGGATTTTGCAGCGCCATTTCTACGGCTTCGGAGATCGCCATGCCCAGACTGCCCGAATCGTTGGGGTTCTTTGCAAGGGCGGCCCGTCCGGCGGCTGTAATTTCGCTCGGCGAGGCATACACGTCTGCGCCCCAGGTGTTCATCATCAGCTTGCGGTAGGGTTTCTGGTTGAAGCTCACCTTGACCATGAAGACTTTCAGGTCGATGCCGAAGTGCTGCGTAGCCATTGACATCGCGGCTCCCCACTGTCCTGCTCCGGTTTCGGTGGTCAGATGGCGGATTCCCTGCTTGTAGTTGTAGTAAGCCTGCGGAATCGCGGTGTTGGTCTTGTGCGAGCCGACGGGCGATACGCTCTCGTTCTTAAAGTAGATCTTGGCCGGGGTGTCGAGAGCCTTTTCCAGGCCGTAGGCACGTACCAGCGGGGTAGAGCGGTAGATCTTGTATAGATCCTGCACCTCTTCCGGAATGTCGATGTAGCGTTCGGTGGACATCTCCTGTTTCATCAGCTCCTCGGCGAAGAGGGCGCTCATCTGTTCGAGCGTCACCGGCTCTTTGGTCGCCGGGTTCAGCGGCGGCAGCGGTCGGTTCTTCATGTCGCTGACGATGTTATACCATTGGGTCGGCATCTGGGATTCGGGTAGGATAATTTTTTTCGTTTTCATAATCGTTTGTTTTTATTATGATTGTAATTTTCAGTGTTGCGTGGAAGTTACGAAAAAAGCGTTGTCTGCTCGGCAAACAACGCTTTTGATATTTTTGACTGTATGGATCGGATTTTCTCGGCTTATTTCATACAAATACCAATGGACTCATTGTTTACCTTAAACAAAGAGTGCCACCACCAGTTCTGCGTCGAAAATCTTGTCATTTCTACTGTTCTTTGGATGCAAATGTACGCGTTTTTTTCACAATGCAACTTTTTTTTGATTTTTTTTCAGCGAGAGATTTCGGATAAAATAAAAACAGACCGGATATTATCCGGTCTGTCAATACTTTAAGACACAAAATTATTTTTGCGGAAAACCTTTGCCGATAGCCAGGAAATCGGCGGCCTTCAGCGCCGCTCCTCCGATCAGGCCGCCGTCCACGTCCTCTTTGGCGAAGAGTTCCGGGGCGTTCGACGGTTTGCAGGAACCTCCGTAGAGGATAGGAGTTTCATCGGCCGCCGCACCGAATTTCTCGCGCAGGATCGTGCGGATGTAGGCGTGGATTTCCTGTGCCTGCTCTGCCGTCGCGGTCTTGCCCGTGCCGATGGCCCAGACGGGCTCGTAGGCGATTACGGTTCGGGCGAACTGGGCCGGCGTGAGGTTGTAGATAACCTCTTCGATCTGTGTCTTTACTACGTCGAAGTGGCGGTCCGCTTCGCGTTCCTCGAGGTTCTCGCCCACGCAGTAGATCGGTTGCAGACCGTTGGCGAATGCCTGCGCCATCTTTTTGTTGAGCGTCGCCGAGGTTTCGCCGTAGTACTGGCGGCGCTCCGAGTGGCCGAGGATCACGTATTTGCAACCCAGCGCCGCGATCATCGAAGCGGCGATCTCGCCCGTATAGGCGCCTTTGTCTTCGGCCGCGCAGTTCTGGGCGCCGACTTCGATGTCCGAACCCCGAAGTGCCTCGATGACTCCGCCGAGGTGGGTGAAGGGCGGACATACGATGAAATTCACGCAGGAACAAACCTGGTTTCTGTCGGCCCGGATGTTTTCGGCCAATTCGACGCCTTCGGCGGGAAGTGTATTCATCTTCCAGTTGCCGGCAACGATTTTCTTTCTCATATTTTTGTTTTTAAGATAGATTAGACGATAGATGCAGGCGAGAACCGCTCCGGTCGCAGCAGCGGCCAGAAATCGCTGGTCCACGGGAACGACGTCGTCGGAGAGGCTGGCCAGCGTCGGGATGGCGACCAGCACGGGAAGTGCATAGTTCCAAAAGAGGAACCAGGGGCGCTGCCGTTGCCGCAACCGATGCCACACCTGCTGCCCGAGGCGGAGCCAGATCGTACCCAGCGCCAACGTGCAAAGTGTGCGGAATACCCAGCCAGGTACGATGTCGCCGAGCCGGAGTCCCGCAGCGAGTACGCTTGCGGCGCAGATGCCTGCGAGCCAGATGTTTCTTCCCGATGTCATTACCTTCCGGAGTTTACTCCTGTTCGCACCATTTTTTAACCTCTTCCATCGAAGGAGCCTTCAGCCCCAGTTTGTTCTTTTTGTTAAAACCGCACAGGTCGTTGAAGAACTTGCCCGGAGAGAGCTTTTTGAGCGAATCGGCTGTCAGGTAGCCCATTTTCTGTATGACGGGAACCCACTCTTCGGGAATACCGAGGGCGGTGTATTTCTCGGCAGGATCGTTTACGGCCTTCTTTTCGGGGCGCATTTGCGGGAAGAAGAGCACGTCCTGGATCGAACTGTTGCCCGTCATGAACATCGTCAGGCGGTCGATACCGATACCCATACCCGAACAGGTCGGCATACCGTATTCGAGGGCGCGGACGAAGTCCATATCGATGAACATAGCCTCGTCGTCGCCCTTCTCCGAGAGGCGCAACTGCTCCTGGAAGCGCTCCAACTGGTCGATCGGGTCGTTCAGCTCGGAGTAGGCGTTGCAGAGCTCCTTGCCGTTGACGAAGAGCTCGAAACGCTCCGTGAGGTCGGGATTCGACCGATGGCGCTTGCACAGGGGGGACATCTCGCATGGGTAGTCCATGATGAAGGTGGGCTGTATCAACTCCTCCTCGCAGTATTGGCCGAAGATGGCATCGATCAGCTTGCCCTTGCCCATGGTGTCGTCGATCTCGACTTCGAGGCGTTTGCAGGCTTCGCGGAGCTGCTCCTCGCTCTGCCCCGTGATGTCGTAGCCGGTCTTTTCGCGGATGGCGTCTGTCATCGTCAGGCGGCGGAACGGGGCTTTGAACGAAATCTCCCGGCCGTCGATCTGCACGGTCGTGGTCCCGTGCAGGGCCAGGGCGACCTTTTCGAGCATCCGTTCGGTGAACTCCATCATCCAGAGGTAGTCCTTGTAGGCTACGTAAATCTCCATAACGGTAAATTCGGGGTTGTGCGTGCGGTCCATGCCTTCGTTGCGGAAGTTCTTGCCGAATTCATACACGCCGTCGAAGCCTCCTACGATCAGCTTCTTGAGGTACAGCTCGCTGGCGATGCGCAGGTATTGGTCGATGTCGAGCGCGTTGTGGTGGGTAATGAACGGACGTGCCGCCGCACCGCCCGGAATAGGCTGCAGAATCGGGGTTTCGACTTCGACGTACCCGAACTGGTTGAAATATTCGCGCATCGTGGAGATGATCTTCGAACGCTTGATGAAAACCTCGCGTACGTGGGGATTCACGATCAGATCGACGTAGCGCTGGCGGTAACGGATTTCGGGGTCGGTGAAGGCGTCGAAGGTCTGTCCGTCCTTCTCTTTCACGACGGGCAGGGGCCGCAGCGATTTGGAGAGCAGGGTCAGCTTCTGGCAGTGTACCGACAGTTCGCCGGTGTTGGTGCGGAATGCGAAACCCTCGACTCCGACGATGTCGCCGATGTCGAGCAGCTTCTTGAACACCGTGTTGTAAAGCGTCGGATCTCCTTCGGGACAGATGTCGTCGCGCCGGATATAGACCTGGATGCGGCCCGTGTGGTCCTGCAGTTCGAAGAAGGAGGCGCTGCCCATGATGCGGCGCGACATGATGCGTCCGGCGATGCGGATGCCCTGGAAATTATTCTTCGCCGGATCGAAATTCTCGGCGATTTCGCGTGCCGTGGCCGTCACCTCGTAGCGGGCGGCGGGATAGGGGTCGATGCCGAGTTCCCGCAGTGCGGCGAGCGATTGGCGTCGTAACTGTTCCTGTTCACTGAGTTCGATGCTCATATTGAATGTTTTTGGGTGTTGATTTCGAGTTTGCAAAGATAAGAAAAGGAGGGCGATAAGCCAAACTTGACTTCGAACTTCTGTCTTCGTCCGCTACGTTCGGCAAAGACCGTTTGCAGGCTGTGCTTCCGGTCGTCGAAAATTTTCGACTTCCTGTCTGCGTGCGGGGCGAAGTCCGCGAGTGTACCGCGCGTCCGCTGCGGTCGTCGGTCGGCTGAAATTGTCCGGGCCGCCTCCTATCTTCTACAAAGATAGTGAAAGCCCCGGGCAGTGCCAAATTTATTTGCGGTGGATCGAAGATTATTTTGTCCGGGGCGGATTTCCCGGCGAAACTGCGGAAAGGATGGGGCGTTTCGGCAAGTTATCTGCAGGGGCTTGCAGGACGGGCTGATACCGGGAAAAAACGATGCGGGATACTCTTTTTTCGGGCAATAATGTACTTTTTGCGAGGAATTATGTATGGAATGCGAGAAACGATAAGCTAAAAAGGCGTTATTTTTATCCTATCAATTCATTCAACCAAATTATTTTGCCTATGACCTCCAATTTTACTGCTTTTTTGCGGCCTTTTCGGGCTGCCTGTCTGTTTGTTCTGCTGACTGTGTGCTGCGGCGGGTGCAGCGACAGCGGTTCGGTGGACGAAACACCTCCGGCGGATCAGTTGGCTTTGTCGCCGTCGAGTCTTGTTTTCGACGAGCAGGATCCTGCAAAAAACGAGTTCACGGTCACTGTGACCGACGGACTGACCTGGGTGCTCCAGGTGAAGCCGTCGGCTGCCGGATGTAAGTTCAGTGCATCGTCCGGCCGGGGCAGCGGCTCTTTTCGGGTCGAACAGATGCCCGATGATAGCAGCATCGAAATCGAAGCGGTCCATACTTATAATAACGGTACGCAACTGAAGAGTAATTCGGTGCGGATAACCCGTGGAAAAGCCGTGCTCGAGCCGACCCTCGAACTTGCTCCCGAGAAACTGACGTTCGATCCCGACGACGCTTCGGCCAATACCGTTCAGGTGCGGTCGAATACCGTGTGGAGCGCCGTTGCGAGCGACGAAGGGCTGGTGTTTTCTCCGGCATCGGGCGAGAACGACGGGGCGATTACCGTTACGGCGGCTCCTGCGGGTAAAACATCCGTAATTACAGTGACCGCCGGCGAAGGCGAGCAGACCGTGACGCGGCAGGTCGAGATTACATGCGAGAACCAGATTCCCGTTCCGGAGGAGACGATTTATTACGACGACTTCGATCAGACGCCTTTTTCGGGATGGGCCGATGCGAGCGCCGCATGGCAGAATCCGACCGGTCCGGGGGCGGCAGGGGTGACCTATACCTCCGCCCGGACTCGTATCAATAACGATAATTTCGGATCGTCGGGCCGCTATCCGGGAGCTTCGGGTGCGAACTACGTCCGTATCTGGTTCGACAACGGTCCGTATTTCATCGTGAATGACATCGCGCTTACGCCCGACCAGGTCGATCTGACCCTCTCTTTGGGCGCTTCGTTCACGGCGGCCGACTGTCTGATCGAGTTGAGCGGCGACGGCTCCTATTGGCAGCGGATCGATTATACCGGATCGAGGGCTTATAATATCTGGGAACAGATCTCCGTCGATTTTACCCTGGCTGTTCCCGTACAGCGGCTCTTCATCCGCTTTACGCCGCAAGGTTCGCAGAGCTACGGCGTCAATTTCGACGACTTGAAGCTCACGACCGGGCCGGGCGGACAGACGGTCGATTTGGACGGCGGCGACTACCGGTTCCCCGAGCTGCCGTCCAATTGGACCGCTCCGACTTCGTCCCAGGCTGTCGTTTCGGGCGATTATGCCTTCTTTACGCATTGGACGCAGACCGTCAATACGCGGAAAAACCTGCGGAATTACTCCTATTGTTACGATACGCGGCGCCATAACCCGATTTGGGTCGCCTATCCGATGCATGCCTGCTACCGCGAGGGCGGCTTCGGACGTACGGATCCCGATCCGTGGACGGCGGATCCGTCGCTCGATGTGGCGTATCAGTCGAAGATTTACCGCAAGGACGGTCCCTCCGGTTCGGATCCCTATCAGTATTGGACGAGCAATACGATGGCTTATCTCCAGCGGTCGGGATATTGGGGGAAGGGACATCTCTGCATGTCGAGCGAACGCGGCGGTGCGAACCAGCAGATCAACATGCAGACGTTCTATCCGACCAACATCGCTCCGCAGCCGAGTGCCAAAGCCGGTACGTTCGGAACAGTCTGGGGGTATGTCGAGGCGCTCTTTGCCGGGACGCGGAACAGCGAAAACGATATTGTAGCCGACGACGGCGTGCAAAATATGAACATCGTTTCCGATACGCTTTTCGTGGTGGCGGGCTGTTACTACGAGCATGATTACTGGCAGGAGTACGACTCTTCGGACTCCAATCAGGCCGAGCCGGACCCGGCGCAGAAACTCTGTACGATGCCGACCCATCAGTTCAAGATGGCGTTGCGTACGAAGTCGGGCAGCACGGGTAAACGGATTCAGCAGTGTACGGCCGATGAGTTGCAGGCCGTCGGTTTCTGGATCGAGACCTTCACCGACAGTCCGGAAACCAGCGCCCGCGCGGAATTGCGCCGTATCGCGGTGCCGGTCAGCTTCATCGAGGAGAAGATGGGCATGACCTTCTTCCCCGAGGTTCCCGAAGAGGTGAAGACACGGATCCCCGTGCCCGAAGAGTGGGGATTCTGAGTTTGGAGTGATAACTGTTTCGGGGAGGGACGCATTCTGCAAGGATGCGTCCCTCGTTTTTCGGATTTGAAACGGGTGAACCCCGGAAGTTTCGGAACCTGCCGGACGAGAAAATCGGGATGGGACGGACAAAACGGCAAAATATCGGTTATTTTTGCCCCGCTGAAAAAGTATGCGCCGGATGTACTGTCCGCATCGGACGGTTCCTGAATCTCCTTTGCGGGGGGCGGATCGGATTCTGTCCGAACAGGGTGGCGCAGTTTTGCTCCGGAGCGATCCGATATGCGTTTGTGGCCGTCTGTTGCTGCGGCCGGGACGAACCCGCAGACAGGATCCGTGAGCGGCGGGGCTTTGCCCGGGCGACACCCGGTATTTTTCAGTATTGACTGCTTTGAGTAATTGACTATGCTGAAGAGAAACGGATGGACCCGCAGCCGTATCGCCCTGCGGGAGTGGATGCCGGTTATCGTGTTGATGTGTTGTACTTTCGTGTTCAATACGTCGGAGTTTATTCCCATCGGCCTGTTGAGCGACATCGCGGCCGATTTCGGGATTACCGAGGCCCGGGCCGGATTGTTGATTACGGTCTATGCCTGGGTCGTGGCGCTGGTTTCGCTGCCGTTGATGCTCGCGGTAGCGAGGATGGAGTGCCGGCGGCTGATGCTCGGGGTGCTGGGGCTTTTCATTGCGAGCCACGTGTTCAGGACTTTCGTCTTCCTATGCGATGCTGATGGCTTCGCGGATCGGTGTGGCTTGTGCGCATGCGGTGTTCTGGTCGATCGTTTCGCCGCTGGCGGTCCGCGTCGCACCGAAGGGAGCGCAATCGGCTGCATTGGGATTGATTATCACGGGAACGTCGATTGCCATGATCGTCGGTCTGCCGCTGGGTCGCGTGATCGGACTTTACGTGGGATGGCGGACGACCTTCTTCTTCATTGCTGCGGTCGCGGCGGCCGTTTGGCTGTTTCTGGCGGCGATCTTTCCCCGGGTCCCGAGCCGCGACACCATTTCGCTGCGCAAGGTGCCCTCTCTGCTGGGAAACCCCGCTCTCGTGGGCCTCTATGTGCTTACCGTTCTCATGGTAACGGGCCACTATACGGGGTACAGTTACATCGAACCGTTCCTGGCACAGGTGGCCGGGCTGGACAACGACTGGATAACTTGGGTGCTGACGGCGTTCGGATTGGTGGGGATCGTCGGAAGCTTATGGTTTTCGCGCGATTATGAAAAACGTCCCTACGCCTTCATGCGGTTTGCCGTCGTGGGTATTGCGTTTTTCCTGCTGTTGCTGCGCCTTTCGGCTTTCGGGCACTTTCCGGTTGTCGCCCTGTGTATCTGCTGGGGGTTGGCCATTACGATTTTCAACCTGGTTTTTCAGTCGGAGATCATTCGTCTGGCTCCCGAGGCGACGGCGATCGCCATGTCCGTCTATTCGGGGATTTACAACGTCGGAATCGGTGCCGGGGCACTCGTAGGAGGATTCGTCTGTACGCACGCTTCGATTGCCCGGATCGGTTATGCCGGGGGTACGATCGCATTGTTGGCGGCGCTCTTTTGCTTGGTGCGGTTGGTGCCGTTATTGAAAAGGAGCCGGGGCTGATTTCGAACGAAGAACCGGAAACGCCCTGCCATCGGAGAGGTGGCAGGGCGCTGTGTCTTTCGGGGTGCCGACCGGAGCGGTCGGATCAGCGGTGCAAGCTGGTCGGGAGCTATTCAGCCTGTTGCTTCCCGCTCGGATCGAGGGGCTTGAAAAAGCCTCTTCCCGATTTTTTATAGAGCCAGAGCATGAAAAGACCCGTCAGGATGCCTACGCCGGTGCCGAGCAACAGATCGACGGGGAAGTGTTTGGCCAGGTAGATGCGCGAGTAGCAGATCAGCAGCGCTGCGGCGATCCCGAGCCATGTGAACCAGCGGCGGCGGATGACGGCGGCCGACATTACGACGACTGCCGCGATCGTCGCGGCGTGGGAGGATACGGTGCCGTATTTCCCGGCGACGGCTCCGGCGGGAACGTGTACGAGGCTGTTCGGTGTGGGGAGCCCGGCATGCCGCCAGGCGAAGAGCGAGTCGGCCGGAATGTCGAGTCCTTCGAGGGCCGGAGAGAACATCGGGCGCCAGCGGGGAGGAAAATCGGCCCAAAGGTGTTTCAGGGGACCCGAGTGCTTGAAGATGCCGCAGAGCATGTCCGAGAGCACCAGGGCGAGAGCCAGCGCCGCGAGGAAAAGCAGCGTGTTGCGCCATCCGTAGCGCCGGCAGACCAGCCAGAGTATCAGCAGGTAAAAGGGAATCCAGATCGCCATGCCCGAGATGAGGGTCATGATCCGGTCCAGGCAGGGACCGCCGTCGAAATTGAGAGCCAGAAACAGGGATTCGTCGCAGGAGTGCATAGGTCGTTTAGAATTGGAAGTAGATGAAAGGCTGGATATCGCTCGACTTGACCTGCATCACCAGCCAGATGACGCACGCGGCCAGGAGAACCTGTACGACCGTCGGCAGGGAGGTGACGAATCGTTGCGCCCAGCGGTCGCAGCGGTCGGGAAGCATGTGCAGCAGGTAGCCGATGCCGACGAGCAGGAAGATGCCGGCATAACCTTCGAGCACCTGGGGGATGACCGAAGGATTGAAGTTCGTGAAAATTTGGTGGAGCATCAGCTGCACGGTTTTCATCGATTCGGCACGGAACATCAGCCATCCGAAGCAGACCAGATTGAAGGTGAAGAAAATGCCCGGAATACGCCAGAACCACCGCATTTCGGCTCCTGTGGCTTTGGAGCCGGGAACGACGCTCAGCCAGAGCTTGTGCAGGGCCAGCGCTATGCCGTGCAGCGCTCCCCAAAGGATGAAGCGCACGGCCGCCCCGTGCCACAGACCGCCGAGCAGCATGGTGACGAGCAGGTTGAAATAGGTGCGGATACGCCCCTTGCGGTTGCCGCCCAGCGAGATATAGAGATAATCGCGCAGCCACGTGGAGAGCGAGATGTGCCACCGGCGCCAGAATTCGGTGATCGTGGCCGATTTGTAGGGGGCGTCGAAGTTCTTCGGAAAGCGGAAGCCCAGCAGCAGGGCGATGCCGATGGCCATATCCGAGTAACCCGAGAAGTCGCAATAGATTTGCAGGGCGTAGCCGTAAATTCCCATCAGGCATTCGAACCCGGAGTAGAGCAGCGGCTCGTCGAAGATACGATCGACGAAGTTGAGTGAGATATAGTCCGAAATGACGGCTTTTTTGAATAAGCCGATGAGGATCAGGAATACGCCCATGCCGAACATTTCGCGCGTGACCCGCAGCGGATTTTGTCGGATCTGGGGAATGAAGTCTTTGGCCCGGACGATCGGGCCGGCTACCAGTTGTGGGAAGAACGAGAGATAGAACAGGTAATCGGCCCAGTTGTTTAGGGGTTTGAGTTGTCCCCGGCAGATGTCGATCGTATAGCTCATCGACTGGAATACGAAGAACGAAATACCGACCGGCAGGAAGATGTTCTGGAAGTTGAGGAACCCTTGTCCGAAGAGGTTGTTGGCGATTTCGATCAGGAAATTCGTGTACTTGAAATAGCCCAACATGCCCAGATTGACCAACACGCTCAATCCCACGAGCCAGTATTTCGCCCGTTGCGTCCGTACTTTGTAGATGGCATGGGCGATCCAGTAGTCGCTCACCGAAGCGAAGACGAGCAGCAGGAAGTAGATGCCGCTCGACTTGTAATAGAAGTAGAGCGAAAAGAGGATGACATAGACGATGCGGGCCATCGGAGCCCGGCGGGTGAATCCGTAGAAGAAGAGGAATCCGGCGAAGAGGAAAAGGAACAGCCCGCTGCTGAAGATCAACGGCTGCGATGCGTCGTACGTGAGCATCGAAACCAGCTTTTCCCCGATATTTTCCACCGTCTGGATCATGTCCGGGCGTTAGGGTTTTTGCATACGGGGCCTGGCTGCCTGGCGCAGCATCATTTCCAGGTGCGAGATTTTCCGGGTGTCGATGACGTTGTCATGCGCAACGGGCGTGAAGGGAGGATGTTGTTCGGCACCTCGGTTGATGGCGTCGTACAGAGCCCAGGCTACGCGACGACCGCCCGCGAAATTGATGTGGGTGTAGTCCTTTCCGGCCCAGCCGTTGGCCACGAATTGCGCCATGCCGCCGAGCGATTGCATGGCGTCGTAGGCGCTCCAGAAGGCTGCCCCGCTGTTTTGCGCGGCCTGTCGTTGGGCCGCAGCCATGTAGGGTGCCGAATCCATTGGGACGAATCCCGAGTCCGACTTCACGCTGCGGTCGCTGACGCTCATCACTAATACGGCGGCCGTAGGGAAGCACTGCCGGATGTAGGCGATCATCTTCTCGATCTGTTCGCCGTATTTGGCGAAGGAGCGGATGCCCGGTTCCAGGATGTTGAGGCCGTATTGCAGGATCACCAGGTCGTAGCCGAGCATTTCATTGATCTGGGCATTGACCGTGGGCGAGGTCCAGAACATCGCCTGTCCGTTGTTGCTGCGGATCGAATAGTTGTCCACCACCACGCCGGGCGCCGATTCGAAGATCGCACCGTAGCCGATCGCTCCTGCGGCACCCGACAGTACCTTGAAACTCAACGAACGGATGTCGTCATGGACGACGATCTGTCGCACGGCGGGCGAACCTTCGATGTCGAACGTACGGTTGTCCCGATCATTGACGGTCACCTCGATACGGCTGTCGTCACGGCTGACGAACAGGATCCGGGCCGTGCGGCAACTGTCCAGGCAAGCCCGGTCCGATGAACCTTCCCAGCGAACGGAGGCTCCGTCCGAAGGTTGGCAGAGCCAGCCCGAGATGTAATAATAGTCGCTGATAGCGGCGGGGGTGTTTCGCCGTTGCATGATGTTGTAGGAGTCCCAACCTTTGGACTGGGTTTTGATCGTGCGCCGGAAGCCGGTCAGCGGCGAAGCCATCGGAGCGAAACCGGCCCCGGAACCGCCGAACCGGAGCTGCAGCTTTTCACGCAGGTCCGAGGAGAGGATGTCGCCTTCGACGAACGAGTCGCCCATGACCGCGATACGGACAGGAGCGTCGCCTTTCTGCAGTTTTTCATAGAAGGCCGTGAGGCGGCTGTGTCCCGTCGTGTCGAAATCTTCGATCGGGATCAGCGTCGGCGACAGCCGGACCGAATCCGGAAGCCGGGGTTGGGCAGTCGTATCGTCCGCCTCTTCCCGGAGGTTCCATTCGTAGGTGGTCGGGGCGTGTTGAGGCACCGTGTCGGCGATCTGGCGGGCGACCTGCGTCAGGTCGATGTGGAAATCCGCATCGTCCAGATCGATCGCTTTTTCGGCTTTTTCGAGGTCTTCTTCGAAAGAGATGAGGTCGGACAGGATGTTAGCCCTGCGCAGACTGACCCCGCCGAGCGTTTGCGGCGGTATCAGGCTCAATCCGATGAGAACGGCGATGAGCAGGGTGACGGCGATCCAGCTCCGGTGTGTGTAGTCCTTTTCCGGGGCCATCAATCACGGCGTCCTAAAATCATCAAAACGTAATAGAGCAGCGACGCTACGGCACTCAAGGCCGCTACCAGGTAGGTGCGGGCAGCCCACGAGAGGGCTTCCTTGGCTTGTCCGAGCTGTGCGCCTTCGAGCGTGTGGCTGCTCTGGAGCCAGGCGAGGGCCCGCTGCGAAGCGTTGTATTCCACCGGCAGGGTGATGATCGAGAAGAGAGCCGATACGCCGATCATGCCCACGCCGATCCAGCAGAGCAGTTCATTCTGCGTGGAGGCCAGGATCACCAGGCCGATGATGATGACGAACATTGCCATACGCGAGGAGAACTGCACGATGGGTACCAACTGCGAGCGCAGCGTCAGGGGGGCGTAGCCCCGGGCATGTTGCACGGCGTGCCCGCACTCGTGCGCCGCCACGGCTGCCGCTGCGACGCTCGTCGACGAATAGACGCTGTCGCTCAGGTTGACGGTCATCGTCTGCGGGTTGAAGTGGTCGGTCAGGTTTCCGCCCACGTGCGTCACCTTGACGTTATGGATGTTGTTGTCGCGGAGCATCTTCTCGGCCACCTCGGCGCCCGTGAGGCCGCCGGGGAACTGTACCTTCGAATATTTGCGGAAGACCGATTGCAGGCGTGCCTGCACGGCATAGCCGGCGATACCGATGACGATGATCAGGACGAACATTCCCATCGTCGCCGCCGAATAGTGTGCC
>ERZ791641.1028-NODE-1028-length-15539-cov-3.713834_pt1 | contig 15539 bp, 12 predicted proteins | sample MGYA00510055_ERZ791641 | MGnify/ENA primary metagenome ERZ791641 (study PRJEB30046, sample SAMN00715226) | human gut metagenome | study: EMG produced TPA metagenomics assembly of the A metagenome-wide association study of gut microbiota in type 2... | reverse complement strand
TAATAGCCTGCATAGAACTTTTTATGTCACAGGAATATTATAAAATAATTTCCTGCAATGACAAAAAACAGGCTTCGATATCTGTATCATCGATGCCTGTTTTTCTGTGTTACAATTTGGAGCGGCATGGCTTTACCAATTACAAACTATTTCGCAGGATGTTCCTTGAGCACTTCGGAAACACTCCCACTCAAATAAGAAAACAGCGGGAAATATTGTAATTCACACATTATTGTGGTAAAGTAGTGTCGTGCTATTTTTCCTGAACCCGGTATCTTATCACAGTTATAGGCCGCAGAAATTTTATCAGATTTGCGCATCACTCAATCCGTCTGCCAATATAGTCCTTCGGGTATCAGGAAATGAAAATAAAGAGGAGGGAACAAATGAAAAAATTCTATTCGTGGTATAAAAAACATATTACCGCAGCAATCTTTACCGGTCTGATCCTTGGTATCATTACCGGACTGTTTCTGGCAAACCGTTTCGAACCGGTACTTGCCATCACAAGCCTTATCGGAAGCATTTACATGAATGCCCTGAACATGATGATCTTTCCACTGGTCTTCTGTTCCATTATCATGGGTATCTCCAGCATCGGTAATGCCCGCACAACCGGCAAGATCACAGCCGGCGCCATGATCTTTTTCCTGTGCACCACAGCACTTGCCAGCCTGGCAGGACTGATCATCCCGCGACTGATCCATCTCGGTGAGGGTGTTAAATTCGAGATGGCAACTTCCGACATCCAGGCAACTGAGATGACCAGCATTCTGGACACCATCAAAAACCTGATCCCATCCAATCCGGTTGCAGCTTTCGCAAACGGAAATATGCTTCAGGTACTTGTATTCGCAGTCATCGTAGGCTTCACACTTATCGCCATCGGCGAAAAGGGTACTGCACTTCTGAAAGTCATCGATTCCTGTAACGAAGTCTGTCTGAAAGTCATCAGCACAGTTATGTACTTCACACCTATCGGTGTATTCTGTACTATCGTTCCTGTTGTAGAAGCCAACGGTACAGAAACCATCATTTCACTGGCAACTCAGCTGATCATCCTGTATGTGGCATTCTTCGGATTTGCCCTGGTCATTTACGGCGGCTCCGTGAAATTCATCGGCAAAGAAAGCCCTGTGAAATTCTTCAAAGCAATGCTTCCTGCAGCTCTGAACGCATTCGGAACCTGTTCCAGTTCAGCGACCATTCCGATCAGTAAACAGCGTATGGAAGACGAAATGGGCGTATCCAACAAGATCACAAGTATTGCCATTCCTCTTGGCGCTACTGTAAACATGGATGCCGTATCCATCCTGATGTCATTCATGATCATGTTCTTCGCCAATGCATGCGGAATTAACGTAAGCATTTCCATGATGATCATAATCCTTCTGGCAAACGTACTCCTGTCAGTAGGAACCCCGGGAATCCCAGGCGGCGCTATCGCATCCTTCGCAGCCCTGGCAACCATGGCAGGACTTCCCGCAGGAGTTATGGGCGTTTACATCAGTATCAACACTCTCTGCGATATGGGAGCTACTTGCGTCAATGTTATCGGTGACATGGCGGGATGTGTGGTTCTTAAGGAGAAGATTAAATTAGAAAATTAAGCAACCCCTAAATCTGTTGTTTCCAATCGACTTAACGCAAAAAAGCTGCTGTGCATTTCTATAACTGAAACGCACAGCAACTTTTTTATTTACAGCAATTTCTTCGTCACGTTACTCTACACCGAATCACTGCTCCGCGGTTTATCGATTAAATTGCTGTCTGTCTCTATTTCTTTAATCCGGTTGTAACCTTGCAGTTAATTACTTTCAGGCTTCCTTCAGAAGCAAAGAGTGACAGACTTTCTCCCGGACGTTTATATGCTCTTGCATTTAATGCAACACCGTCTACATAGATTGTAGCAATTGTATCATCTACGATCATTTTAATATTGTACTTTTTACCAGGTACCAGCTCCAGCGGTCTCTCCAGTCCGATATTCTGGTTTGCAGGCCATGGCCAGTTTGGTTTTTTCTCAAATACATATCTGTCTTCTGTTACATTAAATACGAACTGATAAGACTCAGCCTTATCCTCATCTTCATAGAATCTCACACCGAAAGTTCTGGTTCCTTCTGTAAATTCCACATCTGCTTCGAATTTGAAGATATCTCCTGTGTCTTTTGCAACTACTTTTTCTGTACTCTTAGTTGGAGTATCAATTACAAAATCTTCTGTCTTTTCTTCTTTATCAAATGCATTCCATACAGTTTCCGGAATTCTTACACCAAGAGTTCCATCTTCTCTCTGGTAAACCTCATGTGCCATAAATGTTCCTGCCCAGATGAAGTTATTGTCATCATCATCCTGATCCTTGGTAGCAACCCAGCCAAAGAGGATTCTCTGTCCGTTCAGTTCAAAAGTACGTCCTGCATAATAAGATCTGCCGTCAAATGCATCATCTTTCGGTGCGATCCATGGACCTTCCAGACTCTTGCTCATACGGTATACCATTTTACTTCTGTCACTGTATTCTGTCACAATATGATACCACCAGTCACCAATCTTAAATAAGTCTGGCATCTCATGCATAGTATAGAGATCCGGTGCCCAGAAATCTCCTTCAAATTTCCAGTTTTTCAGGTCTTTGGATGTGAATTTAACAGTTCTTCCTGTCTGTCTTGTCTTTGGTCCCTGTAATCTTGCACCAAGGATCAGCAGATACTGATCATTTTCCTCATCGCGGATCACCCATGGATCTCTCCAGTCATCCGGGTCATAGCCTTCCTGTGGAGTGAAGGTAAGTGCATCCTGAGTTTTGTGCCATGTTACAAGATCATCGCTGTATGCATGCATCAGAACCTGAGATGGTTTTCCAAGTGCCGGATAATCGCGGTTATAGCCTGTATAGAAAATATGATACTGTCCTTCTGCCTCGAAAACACTTCCTGCAAAGATAAACTGATCCTGTTCTTCATCTGTTCCTCTCGGAATTGCCACGCCTTTATCTTCGTAATGTACAAAATCGGATGTTGTTGCCAGATCCCAGCCAAATGGTTCTCCAAATGGTCCCGGTTTTCTGGTATCTCTCTGATGATATAAATAGAATTTATCTCCATGTCCAAATGGCATGCAATCGCCAAACCATGTTCCCGGGAACTGATAGTATAATTTCTGCATAGTCTTAATCTCCTTTTTTATACTTTATTTCACTTTACAGGCCTGCTTGTACTTTTCCGGCAAGCCTGTTATTTACTCATAAATCAAACTACTGTCATCAGGTAATTCTTGCATATTATCAACCTTTTACTGCACCTGCTGTCATACCTGCCAGCATCTTCTTGCTGCTGAAGAAGTAGAAAATAAATACCGGAAGTACTGTTACAGTGATGGCTGCAAATGTACCACCCCAGTCTGTCAGTCCCATGCTTCCTACGAAGTCATTTAAACCAAGTGTAATGGTTTTCATATCTGTAGATCTGGTAAATGTATAAGCATTAATATACTCATTCCAGCAGAATACTGCCTGCATGGTTGCTACTGTGATAATAGAGTTCAGTGACATCGGAACCACCATCTTAAAGAAACATCCTATCGGTGAACATCCATCAATGATCGCTGCTTCCAGCATTTCTTCAGGGAAGAATTTGCTGAATGAATAAAACAGCTGAATGGAATAAGACAGTGAAAAAGCAATCTGTGGCAAAATAATTGCCGGGTATGTATTGATCAGTCCCATCTTATTAAAAATAGTAAACAATGGAATCAGTGCAACCTGCATAGGAAGCATCAATCCAAGAAGGAAATAATTAAGGACAAATTTTCTGCCTTTGAATTTGATTTTGCTTAATGCAAATCCAGCCATCAGTGCAAATAAAAGCAGAGGAATCAGTACACCGATCAAAACAATAATACTGTTTTTAAAATAAGTCAGCATATGGCTTTTTGTAAAAACATTGATAAAGTTTGTCAGCACCCATTTTGACGGGAGTGCATATGCCGGTAACTGTCTGAAATCATCCAGTGACTTAAAGCTTGAAGTAAATACATAGAAGAAAGGATAAACCTGCATCACAACAAGGATTAATGCGATAACCCATTTAATGATGCTCGGAATGGTTGTTTTTTTCTTTTTCATTCGTCATCCCCTCCTCCTGTAAATTTACGGAATAACATTCCAACTACCATACAGATGATTACGATCATGATCGCTACAGAACTTCCGTAACCATATTTCATACTGCTGAACGCCTGTTTATACATATAAGTTGTCATAAGTTCAGAAGCATTTCCCGGTCCTCCATGTGTTAACAGATAAGAGAACTCGAAAGATCTCAGGGAACCATTCAGTACCAGCAGACAGTTTGCAATGATAACCGGTTTAATATAAGGAATTCTTACATAAAGATATTCCTGCCATGTTGATGCTCCATCGATCAGTGCTGCTTCTCCCAGTTCATCCGGAACACCGATCAGTGCTGCATAAAAGATAACCATATACAGTCCCAGGTATTTATATGCTTCTACAAAAGCTGTTACATACAGTGAAATCTGAGGATTGGAAATCCACTCCATCAGTTTCAGAGATGGATCGATGAATGATAATACCTGATTCACAATACCGGTTGGAGTTACTGATAATAACTTTGTAAAAATCTGGCAAATCGCTACAGAAGAGATAACTACCGGAATATAATACAGAGTCTGTAAAGCAACTCTTCCTTTTTTAATACGACTGAGGAGAATCGCAAATAATAAACCTCCAAATACCTGAATTGCAACATTGATCACTGTATAAATCAGTGTATGCCATACAGTAGATCTGAAAACATCATCCTGTGTAAGAAGTTCAATGTAATTTTTGAAGCCTACAAATACCTTTTCACCAACACCGCTCCAGTCAAAGAAGCTGTAATATCCGGCCCATACAATGGACACGATTACAAATGCCGTATAGATAAGAAATGCCGGAAAAATAAATAAGAAAATTACTGATTTTTTTCCAAATGCTTTCTGCACGAGGCTCCCTCCTTTCCGAAAATCAAATTGTTTTATGTCTTTTCTTTCAAAGAGACTGACAAAAATTTTGCCAGTCTCCAGACTACTGCTTAAATTTTTTTATTTCTTTACCAGAGAATCACAGGTCTTAATAAATTCATCCGGTTTTATGATTCCCTGAGCAAGCTGCTGCTGTTCATCAACAATTTTAGTCATTACGTCTGAATCCAGTTTATCATCCCATGAAGTCCATGCTGTTTCCGCATTTTCAAACATTGGCTGAATATCATAGAATAACTGAGGAAGTCCCTCTGGAATTTCGTCGCTACTAAATGGTGAAAATACCTGTACCTGATTGTAGCAGACATCAGAATAATTCTCACACATATAATCAAAGAATTCCTGCATGGTATCATCATATGTTGCCTTATTAAATGCTTCTGCAAATCCTGCATGTATCGGTATGTTTGTAGGCATATTGTCCATTCCTTCTGTATCTGGTACAGGGAAGAATCCAATTTCTCCCTTGTCATACATATCTTCAGCAAGATTAAACTGACCAGAACCTGTATAAAAAATCGCTCCTGAACCACCGAAGAACAGGTTACTTGCAGAAGTAAAATCTACACTTGCAAATCCAGGTTCAAAATATCCTTTTGTTCCAAGATCATAAACAAGATTTACACCATATTTTGCAGATTCGTTTTTATCAAAAGATTCGGTTCCTGCCTGATATCCCTGAATAAATTCAGGTCCTGTCACTCTCCATGGAGAGAAAGAAAGATATCGCATAATCTGCCATGCTTCAGAGCCGCCTATGATTACCGGAATTTCTCCTATATCTGCGATTTTTTGACAATCTTCTTCAAATTCTTTCCATGTTGTTGGAGTATCTTTGATTCCCGCTTTTTCAAAGAGATCCTTTCTATACATAAAATATTCACAGTACAATGCCTGAGGGAAAAGATACAGGTTTCCATCATCTGCATCTGTAAGAAAATCACGAATTGCACCATTCAATTTATCTGCATATCCATTTCTTTCAAGTTCATCTCCTACATTAACCAAAGCATCAATATCTTTGCAGGCTGTAGAAAGTGTTCCATTCGGGCATCCGAAAATATCCGGAAGTGTATCGCTGTTGATATACATCTGAAGCTTTGTGAAATAATCCTGCTGATCGTTTACAAGTTCAATTTCATAATCCAGACCTTTTTCATCACAGAAATTTTTAAGAAGATAATCAAATGTCTTATACTGTTCTGTAGACTCTGTACCTTTTAATAAAGCAGTAATCTTCGTTCTTTTTCCATCGTCCGATTTCTTCGCAGAAGCTGTAACTGCTCCCATGCCTGTCAGAAGACTGGCTGTCATAGCTGCCGTCATGGCAAGTGATAACACTTTTTTCATTTTTCTCATTTACTTGTTTCCTCCTTTTAATTTGTGTTTCCTCGTTCTTGATGATTTTATTTTAGTCTTTCTGTCTTTTATAAACAATTGGAAATAAAAGTAAAAATAGGAGATTTGTGCACAAATTTTCGGTTGTACACAAATCTCCTATTCCATCGTCTGACAGATAAAATCATCCGCCTCGCCACTTGCCTGATTCGATTAAAGAACTTATCTGATACAGTTGACCTCGTTGTTTATATGTGTTTCCTGAATTCGTTGGGTGTAATGCCGTAACGCTTTTTGAATACTTTTATGTAGTATCCAAAGTCTTTGTATCCTACCATTTCTGCGATTTCATATTGTTTATATTTATTATCTGCAATCAATTTCTCCACCTGTTGGAACCGAATATCTGTCAGATATTCCAGAAAACTCTTTCCGGCATATTTCTTAAGAAGACGGCTGATATAGGTTCTGCTTACATGGAATTTCTCAGTCAGATCATCCATAGATAAATCTCCTGAATAATTCTTCTCAATGTAAGAAAGAACACTCTGAACCAGTTTCCGGTTCCGTTCATCAGTTCCTTCTGTATTCTGTTTAATCAGCGTTCCAAACAGATTCAGCAGACAATTCAACACCTCTTCTGTGTTCTCGCACTGACAGATTCTTTTTATTCCATCCTGAAGCACAGAAAGATTCCAGTTTTTATTATGAATTTCACTGTCAACTGCACAGATATATGGAAATTTCATACATCCCAAAAGTAAATCCATTGCTGCAAATTTCACCGGAGATACATCTTCCGGTGCGTTTCGAAACATCTGATGAAGTTCATCCTCCGCTTTCTCAAAACTGTCCTGAAACAAAGTCATCATAAAATGTGTTTTTTCACCGGAAGTAATCACAAAGTCTGTCTGTTTTTCATATTGCAGATCTTCGTATCTGAGTATGATATTCGTACCCAGATAAACACATTGCCTGCATGCTGTCTGTGCCTTACGGTACTGTGCATTTGCCTGATATTCATCCACTTCTACATCGCTCAATCCAAAATTCATATGTGCTTTCAGATACCGTTCTACTTCTACCTGTATCTTACTGCATGCCTGCAATGCTTTTTCCATACATACTGCATTTTCTTCTTCCTTTTCAAACAAAAGAATAAAATTATATTCTGCAGTTGCTGTATTATAATCGCTCAAAACCTGAATTCCAAAATCATTAAAAATTTCCTCAAAAATATTGATGCATGCAAATTCCTCTATCCATTTATCTCCTGTATGGATTTTATTTTCTCCAACAACTTTTCGCCCTACACACACAATATATTTCTCTATTGTCAGATTCAGAGATTCTGCCTGCTCTTTTACAACTCCTTTTCCCTGGATTCTTCCATACAGAAGATTTCCCGCAAATTTGGATCTCAGCTGCGGAACTGACCTGTTGAAATATTTCTTCAAATCCCGGATTTCCTGCTGTTTTTCCTTCTTTGCATGAATTTCTCCGGCAATCCGGGCAGCCATTGCCTTTAACTCATCATAGTCCACCGGTTTGAGAAGATATTCTTCCACACCAATACTGATTGCTTTCTGAGCGTAGGCAAAACTGTCATATCCTGTCAGTATCACTATAACCGCATTGGGATAAATCTCATGTGCTCTTTCTGCAAAATCCAGTCCATCCATTCCCGGCATCTTCACATCTGTAAGGATCAGATCCGGTTTCGCCTGCTCCAGTTTCTCCAGACCTTCCAATCCGTTCCTTGCAGTTGCAGATATACGGTATCCATAATCGCTCCATGGAAATGAACATAAACCATCCAGAATAATATATTCATCATCTAATATCATTACCTGCAATTCCATTATCTCTCGTCTCCCCTTTTTTTGTTATTTTCATTAACAGGTTCATCGTATTTCCTGTAAGTAACTCCGACATTACCGTTCATCGGAATTTCCAGTATTACCTGGGTTCCCTTCCCTGGTTCTGATGTAATGCTCATCCTTGCTTTGTTCTGATATACATAATCCAGTCTCTTTCTCACTGCATATACTCCCAGATGGGTATGTGTCCGCTCAGCTTCATGATCTGGCTCTTCCTCTGTCCCCATCAGTTTTTCCAATTGCTCCTGTGACATTCCAACTCCATCATCCTTTACTGTAAATACTGCCATTCCATCTGTAATTTCTCCTGAAACATAAAGGAAACAGTCCCATGTCGCATTTTCCACACCATGAACCACCGCATTTTCCACCAGTGTCTGAATAGTCATCTTCGGAATCTCTAATTCATTTAATCTCTCATCCACTTCAATATAAGATGTAAATTTATCTCCATATCTGGTTTCCTGTATGTAAAGATAATCCTGTACATATTTTATTTCCTCACGAATATAAACCATACTTCTTTTATTGCTGATACTTGCACGCATCAGACTGCTGATAGAAGTAACCATACGACAAATATTATCCTCGCCCTTCTTTCGCGCCATCCAGTTGATCGTATCCAGTACATTATAAAGAAAATGCGGATTGATCTGTGCCTGCAAAGCCTGGAATTCAATATCTTTGTTAACTGTTTCCATCTCCACAACCTGTTTTATCAGCTGCTCTATTTTCTCTATCGTCTGGTTGAAAACAGAATTCATGGCTCCAATCTCATCCCTTCTTCCTTCCGGAAGACGGACAGAAAAGTCACCCTCCGCAAACTGCTGCATTGCTTTACTTGTACGCTCGATCGGACCGGCGATTCCCTTTGCCAGAATATTAGCAAGAAAAATACACAACATCAAACTTGCCAGAATAAGCATGATTGTCGTTTTCTGTAATCCTCTGGCTGTTTTCTGCAAGAAACTCATAGGAATCATTCCTACAACTGTAAGTCCTGTGTCAGAACTTCTCTGATATACACAGTCATAACCCTGTCCATCTGCAGTAAACAAAAAATCTCCTGTGTTGCCTGATATTTTTTCTATCCAGCTTCTGTCACTGATTGTCGCATCATTCTCTGCACTCTCTATCAGAACATTTTTGTCATTGTCCAGAAGAAAAATATGTGCAGCCAAAGATTCTCTGGCAGTGATCGTCATTTTTTTCAGATAGCTCAGCTTAATAGATGCTCTCAATATTCCCACCGGCTTCATAGTCAGAGAATCTTTGATCTGCTTTGCCATATACATCAGACCTTCCTCAGAAGCATTATAATAAATACATCGTCCTTTTGCCTGCTCTGCCAGTTCACAGGATGTCTGCGCGGTCTCCCTTTCATTAATCTCATGATTATTCGCCAGCAGATGATTTGCTCCGTTATAACCATACAGCTGGATATCATTCATATAAATACTTGTATATCCCTGCAAAAGCAGCCTTCTGATCTGCCCCGATCTTGAATAATAGGAATACAGCTCTGTGCCATCCGATTTATATGGTTCATCAGACTCCAATTCCTCCTGAACCGTATTGTTATTTGCAATATACTCAAATGAATTCCTCACCATATCAAAATAATGATCCAAATTCACCGACAACTCGTTCACCACTCCCGCAGACTGCTTCCTTGTCTGTTCTGTCACAATTGAAGATGCAGACATATACTGCGAAACACTGGCAGCCAACAGAACAACCAATGCTACCCCTAACGTACAATACAGAATTTTTCTCTGTATCGACAGATTAATATACCACTTCTTTAAATTTTTCATCTCTCTTTTCCCTTTAATGCCCCTTTATTTTTCCCGTTTTTCACTGCTGCGGTCTATTCCGGACAGCCAAAAAGCCGACACACTGCTTCCAGTCAATGTATCGGCTTTACTGCTTCATTTTATTATGTTCGGAATTTTATTATGTAGGTATATTCCGTAACTTTTTCTGTTTTACAGATACTGACTGAATTCCACTTTTTCCTTATTCGGACCCTCAATGGTAAAGAATTTTACACCATTTTCCCAGAATGGCAGGAAATGAATGGTATCCTGTGTGGAGTTTAAACCAGCTTCATTAATATACTGGAAAATCTCCTCAATATCTCTCACATCAAGCGCAACATGATCAATCGCCCCATGCTCCATCTTCGCCGCATGATTCTCATAAGTCTCCACTACCAGAGTTCCCAGCTTCAGAAAAACAACCTTCTCATTCGCTTCCTCATTCACAGTCTCAAACGCCGTCTCAAATCCCAGCTTATGATAAAACTCCACCGTTTTGTCAATATCATTCGTCGGAATCCCGATATGCTGTACACCTGTTGAATAGTTCTTTAAGTCCATAATCATTTGCTCCCTTCTAGTCAATCGGATATTCGCAATCCGCTTCTGCTACATGGCTCATTTTTCTACAATATACTCAGAAAACAATTTAATTGTCAATAGCCGTTATAAATTCTTTTTATTTGCTTTTCTATTTTGTGCAAAATTCCCATGACATAGAACTCTAATACCTGATAAAATAAACACGACATAAAATGTCGCTTACCCAATGTCAGACGGGTAGGCGGCATTTTTGCGTTTATATGGAGTTTTTGTTACTGTCTACTCCGTGCACAGTAATAAATTTTTACTCTGAATACTATATCAATACTACGAGGAGGGCTTATCATGCCAAAAACAAAATTTCAGGAATTTATTTTCACTCTCATCACATCCGGCTGTATGATCTTCATTATGGGTGTCTACAACGTTGCCATCCATACCGGCGGACTTCAGGCAGCTACATTCGGACACGCACTACATTCCTTTCCACTGGAATGGCTCATCGGATTCCTCTGCGCATTCTTCATCGCCAGCAAAACCTCAAAATACTTCGCATTCCGCGTAGCCAGACCAGATGACCGCCCTATCTTTATCATCCTTTGCATCCAGACCTTCACCGTCTGCACAATGGTGCCACTCATGAGCCTGCTCGGAACCATCGAATCCTCCGGCTTCACCTCAAGTCTGATCTTGACATGGATTGAGACCATCTGCCTGAACTTCATCATGGCCTATCCACTCCAGATTCTGATTGTCGGACCACTCTGCCGCTTCATCTTCCGCCACCTATTCGTCACCACAGCCCAGGCTTAGGAAAACTTACCTGTTTAAATAATATAAAAACCATCCTGTTTCCAATCATATCATCAATGATATGTACGGGATGGTTTTTTATATTTTTATTCATAAAATCAGGCAGATACTCGCAATCCAATTTCGCCACTTACTTGATTCAGTTAAATGCAAAAATTTACATCAATTGCTGTATAACACAGCATCCTGCGCATTACTGAGCTTACGCTTGTAAAACTCCGAAGAATACCTGGTCATTACTGTATTTGTATACTTATTGTATGTATATGTTACAGTATAGGAATACCCCTTTATTCTCTCCCAACCGGCACTCCCTGCCCAGTTTACATAATTCTTGTTATAATATGCCTTAATTTTATTTCCACTGAGCACCTTATAATATCCTGTATCTTTATTTCTCCATCCGGTCTGGCATACCGTTCCATTTGATTTAAAAACAGTCGTATATTGGGAACTGAACTCCATCGTCCAGTCACTTACCTCATTTTTCCATATCTTCTGACTCCATTTTGGAGGTTTGGACACTGTAACCTTACACTTCGCTGTTTTTCCATTAACTTTGGCAGTTATCGTAGCAGTTCCTGTTTGTTTTCCGCTACCTTTGTATCATATTTCCGTAAATATTGTATATATGTATCTTTGACATGATAAAACTTCATCATTCTCCTTTTAAAAAGAGAGGGCGATTCCTCGCCCTCTGACTTTTTAGGTTCTCTCTTTATGGTGGAGACTCACCAGCTTTTTTAGGTTCTCTCTTTATGGTGGAGACTCACCAGCTTTTAATTCTTTGTTCTTTCATCTATATTATACTCATAAAAATCATTTACATCAACATTTTTTCATCGCAATTTTCGACAAACTCTTTTTAACCGTTACTGTTCACTCCGTTCACAGTAACGTAGCCAAAATTCATTCCAGATTGCGAATATCCACTTGACTACTCCGCTCCCACCAACTCATCCATTTCCCCGTACACAGCCAACAACCAGCGCGAAGCAGCATCTCTCTGCAGGTGAATTTGGAGGGGGCTTAGTAACTCTTAGGTGGGGGAAATCCGCGTTATGAAGAAAAATAGCAATCTGTCTGAGCGGAGTTCTGCAACGGAGCGAGTTTTGCATTTTTCTTCATGCTTTTAGCGGATTTTCCCTCACCTTAGAGTTACTTAGCCCCCGGAACTGAACCTGCAGATAGATGCTACTTCGCGCGTCCCTTATTGTCTGTGTACGCCCCACGCCAACAAACTTCCCCCAAATACTTACAAAAACCTCTTGACTTTCAAAACAAACCGCGTTAAAATTGCTTTAGTTTTTTAAACAGCTAAACCTATAACGCATAAATTCAATGAAGGGAACCAGTAAAAACAGTCCACCTGTCCCCAGAGAGCTGCAGTCCGGTGAAATGCAGCGACAGATCTGTTTCGAATATCATCCCCGAGAAGGAAAGCCGAACCTTGAAAACAGCCACCACAGATGCCGCATTCACAGTAAGCTTCCCCGGCCGCCCCCCGTTACAGGAGCCGCGTATATCGGTACGTTGCAGAATCGTACTTGTTTCAAAGGTGAAACAGGGTGGTTACGGAATATCATATGTCCGTCCCTGCGTGGGGCGGACTTTTTTTATGTCAAAAATGCCCTAACACACGAGACATACTTTCTTTACCAGGCTGTCGATCTGAAACCGAAACACTACTTCTGTTTTTCGCAGACAACAGAATTCACCACAGATGAAAAATGTAACTAATTACATATTATAACCATTACATTCCATCTGCCTTGAATCTGCTCCAAATTTCGAAAAACAGCAGCAAATTTTTTGAGAGGAGTAGAGAGCATGAAAATCTACAAAAAAATCATGAACGCACTGGCTGCAGTAGAAAAGATCGTCCTTGTAATCTCCACACTGCTGATTCTGGTGCTGACTGTGGGAAACGTATTTTCCCGTAAAGTCATCCACCGTTCCTGGTCCTTCACAGAAGAACTTGTAGTAGCGGTATTCGTACTCATCACCCTGCTGGCAGCCGCACTTGCCTGCCGCGAAGGAGAACTGGTCAGCCTGACACTGGTTACAGACCGCCTTCCGAAGAAACTGAAGAAACCATCCGTAATCCTGATCACAGTCCTGAGCATCATCTTCAGCGTCATCCTTTTCAAATACGGAATGGACAAGGTAATCACTCAGCTTCAGAATGGAAAAAGAACCTTCGTATTAAACTGGCCTGAATGGATCTTCTGGTCCTTCGTCCCTATCGGTGCAGGATGCATGATCCTTCACTTCATCGAATTCTGTCTGGACTTCTGCTGCAAAACCGACAGCGCAGAAAATGCCGACAACAGCACAAAAAGTAACATGAACACAATCACAACAGACAAAAAGGAGGGCAAATAAATGATCAGTGCAATCTTATTTATCTCCTTCTTCATTTTCCTGATCCTCGGTGTGCCCATCGGAATCTGCCTCGGACTTTCCTCCGTATGCGCAATCCTCTACTCCGGTACATCCCTGACGATCGTAGCAACAAATATGTACTCAGGAATCAGTAAATTCCTGCTCCTGGCAATCCCATTCTTCGTACTGTCAGGTAACATCATGGCAAAAGCCGGTATCTCCAAACGACTGATCAAATTCGTTGATACCTGCGTAGGACACAAAAAAGGCGGTATCGCTATCGTATGTGTCATCGTAGCCTGCTTCTTCGGCGCAATCTCCGGTTCCGGCCCTGCAACTGTTGCAGCCCTTGGTGCCGTACTGATCCCTGCAATGGTAGAACAAGGCGGTTTCTCCGCACCATTCTCCACAGCACTGATGGCTACCTCAAGTTCCATTGCCATCGTCATCCCGCCAAGTATCGCCTTCGTTGTATATGCTTCCATCACAGGCACATCCATCGCAGATATGTTCATGGCAGGTATCGTACCAGGTCTTCTTATGGGCGTGGCACTGGTAATCGTAGTAATGCTGGAAGCAAAGAAGCATAACATCAAACCATCCAGAGAAAAAGCCTCAGGCAAAGAACGCTGGGACGCTTTCAAAGATGCTTTCTGGGGATTCCTGATGCCAATCATCATCCTGGGCGGTATCTATGGCGGTATCTTCACACCAACAGAAGCAGCAGCCGTATCCGTTGTATACGGACTCTTCGTAGGTATGGTCATCTACCGCGAGGTTTCCATCCGCGATATGTTTGACATCCTGGTAGACTCAGCAAAAACAACCGGCGGTATCATGCTCATCGTAGCAAGTGCCTCCCTGTTCTCCTTTGTATGTACCAAATTCGGTATTGCAGAGGCAGCCTCCAATTTACTTGGAAGCATCGCACATAACCAGTTTACCTTCCTGCTGATCGTAAACATCATCTTCCTGATCGCAGGATGCTTCATTGATGCAAACTCCGCTATGTACATCTTCATTCCGATCATGCTTCCTGTATGTAAGGCACTGGGATACGATGTGGTAGCATTCGGTGTTATGGCAACTGTAAACCTTGCAATCGGACAGGTAACTCCTCCTGTAGGTGTAAACCTTTTCGTAGCAATCAGTATCAAGATTAAAAAAGGTCTGGAAGTTACTCTGCAGGAGATCTCAAGGGCAGTTGTGCCAATGATCGCAGCCTGCGTTGCAGTTCTTCTGATCGTTACATACATCCCGATTACCTCTACCTTCCTTCCGAAAGCTCTTGCAAAAGAAGGCTCCTACACAGGTGATCAGTCCTCCGCTTCCTCTGACACAGCTTCCAAGGATGCTGGAGACGGCAATAACTCATTCGACACAATCGCAGATTACAGCGACCTTGACTGGCCGGAAATGACCTGGAACTTCGCTTGCTCCACTACTGAAACAAGTACCTGGGCTGACGGCGGACGTAAGTTCGGTGAACTGATGGAAAAAGCCACAGGCGGCAAAGTTAAAGTCAATATTTACGCTGCTGACCAGCTGACAAACGGCAACCAGTCTGAAGGTATTCAGGCTCTGATGAATGGTGATCCGGTTCAGATCTCCATGCACTCCAACCTGATCTACTCCGCTTTTGACCCACGTTTCAACGTTGTTTCTCTTCCGTTTGTCTATGATTCTTATGATGACGCAGATGCGAAATTCGACG
>ERZ791641.1022-NODE-1022-length-15600-cov-3.915922_pt1 | contig 15600 bp, 8 predicted proteins | sample MGYA00510055_ERZ791641 | MGnify/ENA primary metagenome ERZ791641 (study PRJEB30046, sample SAMN00715226) | human gut metagenome | study: EMG produced TPA metagenomics assembly of the A metagenome-wide association study of gut microbiota in type 2... | reverse complement strand
CGATAATAACGTCGATGATGCGAATGTTAAGGCGTGGGGGTATACGCAGACCGAGAAATCGTTGGTACAGCAGGCGCAGAACCTGATGATCCAGTACTGGAATGCCCAGGAAAACTTAAAGAGTGTGCAGAACCAGGTGTCCAAGGCAGAAAAAGACTATGAGACGGCAAATTTAAAGCTTTCATCCGGAAGCGCGACCCAGACGGATGTGCTGGATGCCAAGGAGACTCTTTTAAAGGCGCAGGCGTCCATCACGACGGCGGAGAGCAATATTGCATCGACGAAGGAATCCCTGTGCCAGATGCTTGGATGGAAATATGGCGCATCAGTAGAAATCGGTGCATTACCGGACCCGCAGGAACAGATGAGTGCATCGGTCAACCTCGAAGAGGACATTGCGAAAGCACAGGAAAATAATTATCAGTTAAAGATTCTGGCACGTCAGGTCAACAATGCGATGACAAGCACCCTTAAAGAGCAGTACCAGACAACTCTGACCAGCGGAAAGGAGGCAGCCGATGAAGCTCTCTTTAGTGGAACGGGAAACCATTCTCCTCTATAACCAGGCAGAACCAATGGCTGAGGTCTACACCCACGATCCCCGTCTGATGGAGAAGCTGGAACTGCTGGCAAAAAAGCACCCCGACCAGATCACCCGAAAGGACGCCCATAACTTTACCGTCCCCAAGCGGTGTGTATCACTCAGGGAACCATACAGCGCAGAACGCCGCAAAGCTGCCAGTGAGCGTGCGAAAGCTGCCGGATACCAGCCCCCTGTGAGAAAGTCCGGCAGTTAAAGGCACATGGCAGAGAATGTATTTGAAGCAGTCAAGCAGTCGGTCAGCACCAGAGATGCGGCAGCGTTTTATGGGATCGAGGTCAAACGAAATGGTATGGCCTGCTGTCCCTTTCACGATGATAAGAACCCCAGCATGAAGGTAGACCAGCGGTTCCACTGCTTTGGCTGCGGTGAAGATGGGGATGTGATCGACTTTACCGCAAAGCTCTTTGACCTCTCCCCAAAAGAAGCGGCGGAGAAACTGGCACAGGACTTTGGCCTGATCTATGACAGTCAGGCCCCTCCCCGCAGGAGGTATGTCCGGCAGAAAACCGAGGCACAAAAGTTTCGGGAGGACCGGCAGCGGTGTTATCGCGTACTGTCCGATTACTACTATCTGCTGAAAAAATGGGAGATCGACAATTCTCCCCGGACACCGGAGGAAGAACCGCACCCCCGTTTTGTGGAAGCAATCCAGAAGAAAACCTATGTAGAGTACCTGCTGGACCTTTTTCTTTATGAAAGTGAAGAAGAACAAAAGGCATGGATTGCAGAACACACAGCAGAAATCACACACTTGGAAAGGAGATTGAAAATCATGGCTGAGAACAAACCCACCAACCGAGAGCGGCTAAGGGAAATCACAGATGGCATCGAGCAGGGCATCAAAGAACTGTTTGAGAGTGAAAAGTATATGCGCTATCTGTCCGTTATGTCCCGCTTCCACCGCTATTCGGTAAACAACACCATGCTCATCTATATGCAGAAGCCGGACGCCACATTGGTAGCCGGATACAATAAGTGGAAAGACCAGTTTGAGCGTCATGTAAAAAAGGGCGAGCATGGCATTACCATCATTGCTCCCACACCATATAAGAAGAAAATCGAGGAGCAGAAACTGGACCCGGATACCAAGGCTCCGATTTTGGATAAAGACGGAAAGATCGTCACAGAGGAAAAAGAAATCGAGATTCCCATGTTCCGCCCGGTCAAGGTCTTTGATGTGAGCCAGACCGACGGGAAACCTTTGCCGGAGCTTGCTTCCTCCCTTTCCGGCAATGTGCCAAATTATGAGGCATTCATGGAGGCCCTGCGCCGCAGCGCACCGGTGCCGATTACTTTTGAAGCAATGGCCGCCGATACGGACGGCTATTTTTCTGCCGATCATCAGAAAATTGCCATTCGTCAGGGCATGAGCGAGGTGCAGACGGTTTCGGCCACGGTTCACGAGATTGCCCACAGCAAGCTCCACAATCAGAAAAAGATTCAGATTGCCAATGACGAGCAATATCAGGAGATCGAGCTGTTTGATAAACCCGGTCTGTTCTCCAATGGGCGGATTGTCCGTGATAATCTGCCGGAGGGCGTTTATTGCTATGACCTGCGCGGTTCTGACTACGACCCCGGAGAGCCGGTCTGTGTAGAAGAACGAGTGGTTGTAAACCATGCAGGTTCCGTTCTGCTGACAGAGCCGCTGGAGCTGGCGGAAGATGGACGCCTGATCCTGACCGAGGAAGAAGGGCTGAATTTTGTTGGCGGCTTTTCTACTCTCGCCCAGTTTTTGCAGGAACAGAGGAAAGATCGCCACACGGAGGAAGTGGAGGCTGAAAGCATCTCCTATGCAGTCTGCAAATATTTTGGCATCGAGACCGGAGAAAACAGCTTCGGCTATATTGCAAGCTGGAGTCAGGGCAAGGAACTGAAAGAGCTGAGAGCCAGTTTGGAGACCATCAATAAGACCTCCGGCACTTTGATCTCTGACATTGAGCGCCACTATAAGGAAATCTGCAAAGAGCGCGGAATCGACCCTCATGCCAAGGTAGAGCCGGAACCCGCCCCGATAGAGCAGCCAGAAGATGCCGCTAAGGTATCTGATAGACAGCAGACCGGCGATCTGACCTACTATGTAGCAGAGTGCATGGAATTTCCAAACCTCGGAGAATACCACGATAACCTGTCTTTGGAGGAAGCAATCCGCATTTATCAGGAGATTCCGGCAGAACGAATGAACGGGATCAAGGGCATTGGTTTTGAGCTGAAAGACGGAAGCGACTATGAAGGACCTTTTCCGATTTTGACCGGCCAGACCATTGACCTGGACACCATCCAGGCAATCGACTATTACCGTGATAATCCTCTGGTGCAAAAAGCGGTAAAGGAACTGGCTGCGGCAATGCCGGAAATGGAAGTGCTGGGGGCGGACGCCAACCAGCAGGAGGCTTTGTTTCTGATTGACGATGCCACCTATCTTCATATCCAGCCCTGTGACAGCGGCTGGGACTACACCCTTTACGATGCCGCGTCCATGAAAGAGCTGGATGGCGGTCAGCTGGATATGCCGGAGCTTTCCCGCATGAAGGCAGTTCTCCAGATTTGTGATGACAACGATTTGGGCAGAGACTCGGTAAAATACGCACCGTTGTCCATGATTGAGACCTTGCAGGAAGCTGCCTATCAGCAGATGCAGGCAGAGGCCAGTCAGATGGCTGCTTCTTCCCAGCTGCCGGAGGCACAGGAGCAGGCGCTGGATGAATACCCAACGCCGGATGAGCAGGTCTCCACACCGGATATGCAGGAATACGGCTACTCCTATGATGGGATGCTCCCTGTTACCAGAGAACGGGCGCTGGAACTGGATGCCGCCGGTTTGACCGTCTATGTGCTGCATGAGGACAATACGGAGAGCATGGTGTTTGACCCGCAGGAAATCATGGATCATGGCGGTCTTTTTGGCGTGGACCGTGAGGAATGGGAGAAAAGCCCTCAGTTCCACGAAAAGGTCATGGAGCGTCAGGAACATCAGCAGGAACGAGAACAGGCATTTCTCTCCCAGAACAGAGATTGCTTTGCCATCTATCAGGTGAGCCGTGACGATCCGCAGAATGTGCGCTTTATGAATCTGGATTGGTTAAAGTCCCATGACATTTCCATAGACCGCAGCAATTATGACCTCATTTACACAGCTCCGCTGAGGGAGTCTGGCACGGTACCGGAGCAGCTGGAAAAACTATATGAGCAGTTTAATCTGCAAAAGCCGGCGGATTTTCACAGTCCTTCTATGAGTGTCAGTGACATCGTTGCGATCAAGCAGGACGGTAAGGTATCCTGTCATTACTGTGACAGTGTTGGTTTTACCCAGATCCCCGGATTCCTGCCGGAAAATCCGCTGAAAAATGCGGAGATGGCCGTGGAGGACGATTACGGCATGATCGACGGTATCATCAACAATGGCGCAAAAGAGCCTACGGTGGCAGAGCTGGAACAGCAGGCCCGAAGCGGTCAGCCCATTTCCCTGATGGATCTGGCAGCCGCCACCCATCGGGAGGAACGGGAAAAGAAAAAGTCCGTCATGGAGCAGCTGAAAAGCCAGCCCAAGGCAGAACACAAAAAGATAGCGCCAAAAAAGAGTGCGGAAAGGGAGATTTGATATGGGAAACTTTACTTTTGAGGAAATGAACCTGATGTGCATTTACAATACCGGCAGCCGCACCGGACTGATCGACAGCCTGCGTGAGATGCGCGGCGAGCTTTCGCCGGAGGAAACGGAACTGAGGGAGCTAACCGACAGCGCCCTTACGAAGCTCTGTGCGATGACCGATGAGGACTTTGCCCAGCTGGAGCTGTACCCGGATTTTGACCAGTAAACACCATAACCGCAGGGATGGGGTGGCAATATGCCACCCCACCTTTTTACCCCAAAACTGAAAGGAGGACAGAACACTATGCCAACCAAAGCTGAACTATATGCACAGATGGCGGACAAGGTGGCAACACAGCTCACGGGGAGCTGGCAGGAATGGGCAGGGTTTCTCACTACTGCTTCCCGCCTTTACAAGTACCCGTTCCATGAGCAACTGATGATCTATGCCCAGCGCCCGGACGCTACCGCCTGTGCAGAGTACGATTTGTGGAATGAAAAGATGGGCCGGTATGTAAGGCGCGGCTCCAAGGGAATCGCTCTGGTGGACGATTCCGGGGACAGACCCCGCCTGCGCTATGTTTTTGACATTTCCGACACCGGAACCCGTGAACATTCCCGCACTCCCTGGCTGTGGCAGCTGGAGGAGCGCCATCTGGATTCGGTGCAGGCCATGCTGGAGCGCATCTATGATGTTTCCGGTGATGACCTTGCCGGACAGCTCACTGAGGTAGCCGGAAAACTGGCTGAGGAATACTGGACGGAGCATCAGCAGGACTTCTTCTATATCGTTGACGGTTCCTTTTTGGAGGAATATGATGAGTATAACATCGGAGTGCAGTTCAAGGCAGCCGCCACCGTCAGCATCACTTACGCTTTGATGTCCCGCTGTGGACTGGAGCCGGAACGCTACTTCGACCACGAAGATTTCATGGCGATCTTTGATTTCAACACCCCGTCCACCATCGGGGCGCTGGGAACAGCGGTCAGCCAGATCAACCAGCAGGTGCTGCGGCAGATCGGCGTCACCGTCCGAAATGCAGAGCGCGAAGCCAACCAAGAAAGGAGCAAACAAGATGAACAATCCCATGACCTATATCCAGAACGGAGACTATCTGATTCCCGACCTGAAGCTGAGCCAGCAGCCGGAGAAACCCCTGGGCAAGTACGGCAGGATGAGGAAAACCTACCTGAAGGAACACCGTCCCATCCTCTACAACCAGATGCTGCTGAGCGAGAAGCTGTACCCGCACCTTCTGGAGATCGACGAGACCGCCCAGAGCAGACTGGAGCAGATGATGCCCCAGCTGGCGAAGGAAGCGGGAGCCACCGAGGAACTGAAAGCCAGCGATCCCATGAAGTGGGTGGGGCTGATGAACACCTGCAAAGCTCAGGCCGAGGAAATCCTGATGGCGGAGCTTATCAACAGCTGACCCTAAACCTGTTCCTCTCCGAAGCGGAACAGATCCAATCCATAGATGAAGCAGAGAATGTAGCGCATACATCCTCTGCTTTTTCTTTTGCCCAAAATGACATCGACCATGTGCTGCGTTTGGGCGGCAATACAGACCGTCAAAGGGAGCGTGTGGTTGCAGCCTTTGAAAAGCAGAAAACCACCGCTGAGATTGCCGAGATACTGAAAACGCTGTACCACGGCGGCAATGGCCTTGGCAGTGTGAGCGCATGGTATGCCGAGGATGGTATCCATCTTTCCCATGGGAAGTCTGTCCGTTATGACAGGTCTGCCCAGGTCATTTCCTGGGAGAGCGCCGCAGAGCGTATCGGGGAGCTTTTGGAGAGCGGCCAGTTTGCCTCCAATGTGGAGCTTGCAGAAGCGGCAGGCTATGAACGCTCCCTCCTTGCAGAAAAACTCTGGTATCTGTATCACGATCTTAGTGAGGGTGCCAGAGAAGCCGGATATTTGTCCTGCCTGTCAGAGATCAAAGGCAATGGTTTCCCGGAGGAGACTCGCCGCCTGACGGAGCAGCTGAGTGACCCGGCTTTCCGCCAGACCCTCAAGGAAGAATACGCCGCCTTCTGGACTGCCTATCAGCAGGACCGTGACCTGTTGCGCTTTCACTACCACAGACCAAAGGAAATCTGGGAGAACCTGAAGGACCTTGACCTGCCCCGCAGGACTTTTTCTTCGGATCTTTCTCAAGTGCCAACCGTTCAGCACTTCATTACCGAGGATGAGATCGACGCCGCTATGACCGGCGGCAGCAGTTTCGCCGGAGGAAAAGGCCGTATCTATGCGTTCTTCATGGCAAACCATACGGATAAGGAGAAAGTGAGATTCCTCAAAGACGAGTATGGCATTGGCGGACGCTCTCATGCCCTGTCCGGCGCAACACACAGCGGCGAAGATCACGATGGGAAAGGACTGCACTATAAAAAGCAGGACTGCCCGGATGTTCACTTGAACTGGGAAAAGGTTGCCAAGCGCATTACCTCACTTGTCCAGAAAGACCGCTATCTTACCGAACAGGAACAGGCACAGTATGACAAGATCCAGTCTGAACAGGAACTGGCCGAAGAAGATGCCATTCAAGCCCAGCAGCCGGAGATGGAGAAAGGAACACCAAAGCCTACCCTTGGGGAGCAGTTTGAGCAGTATAAGCCTGTGGTGACTGCCGCCATTTACGAGGATACCGCATATCGCAATGCCTGCGGTCATTCCGACCGTGAAAATGCTGTCATCGAGGGCAATGCCGCTGTGCGCCGTGCGGTTCTTGGCTCTAAGGATATGGAGCTGATCCGCCTTTATTCGGATGTGCCGGAGTTCCGTCAGCGTCTGCACCGGGAAGTGATCGACGAGACCTATCCAAAGCTCCATGAGCTTCTGCGCCCTCTTTCTCAGGAAGATATTGATACTGCCCTTTGTGCATGGAACGGCAATATCGAGAGTAAACACGCTGTTGTCCGCTATATGAAAGACCATGCAAGAGAAAAAGATACCGCCGCATGGCTGGCTCAGGAATACGGCGGCAGTAACAGCAACAGCCTGTTCGTTGTCCGTGCCGGCAGCCCGGAGGAAACGCAGCTGCCCTGGCCGAAGGTACAGCGCAGGCTTGCCCAGCTCATTCAGGAGGACCGGTTCTATACCGAAGAAGAACAGGATCGTTTTGACAACATCGACCCAATCGCCATCCGGGAAGCTCTGGAAGAAAGAGGGATCGTCAACGGACAGGTGGCAGACCCGGAAAAACTGGACAATGCCCCGTTTATCCAACAGGTGATGTCAGATGCAGAGCAGATCGCAGATGCCGAGACAGAGCAGACTTCCGAAGTTTCCATTTCCGATGAGGAATATGACGCAGTTCGCCGCCCAATTCCGCAAAGAACCTCCTATGACCCAGCCGCCCCGGTCTATGCCGTGGGCGATACCGTGTATATCGAGGATGACGCCTATCAGATCACCGAGCTGCGGGAGGACACCGTACAGCTTCTGCCCACCGGGATGGTATATCCCATCTACCGGGCAGAGCGCAAAGAACAGTTCGAGCAGCTGCTTCGGGCAGACCGCCGCAATGCTTACTATACCGAGTTTCTTCCTATTGACCCGGACAAGGCAGATCAGGACTTGCGGGATGTATTGGCTCATGGACTGATGGATGAAGCGGATAAAAAGCAGATTTCCACGCTGCTGCAATCCGGCAGGAGCAACAGCGAGATCGCCTACTGGCTGAGCAGAGCCTATTCCGGTGAGATCGAGACACTGAATCTGGAGACCGGCGATATTGCCGATTACCGTACCACGGCACAGGGCATAGAACTGGAAGTCATGGATGCAGAGGAAAAGCGTCTGGCTATGCTGTATTTCCGCTGGGATGAGGTTGCGCCTTTGCTGCGCGGGATGTATGCCCGTCAGCAGGACGGTTTTGGACAGGAACAGCCCCAACCGGCTACCGAATCCCCGACCTTCCATTCCGAGACCATGGCCGTCTATCCGGGCGATAAGAACAATCTGCCTTATGATGTGGTGGTGGAACGACTGCATATCGAGGAGCCGGAGCCACCAGCCCCTGTGACTGAGCCGGAGAAAACCTTTGAGGAAGTGTTGGATGAACACCCGGTTTCCATTCAGGTCAATGGCCAGTGGCAGACCTTTCCCAATGCCAAAGCTGCCGAGGAAGCATCTTATGAGGAATACAAGGCTAACCTGCGCCGCAATGCAAAAAACTTCCGCATTACCGATGAGCATTTGGGCGAAGGCGGTCCGAAAGCCAAGTTCCAGGCAAATGTCAATGCGATTCGTTTGCTGAAAGAGCTGGAAGCTGCCGGACAGCAGGCAAGCCCCGAACAACAGGAGATTCTTTCCCGTTATGTGGGCTGGGGCGGTCTTTCAGATGCCTTTGACCCGGAGAAACCGGCATGGGCTTCCGAGTATACCCAGCTGAAAGAGCTGCTGACCCCGGAGGAATATGCCGCCGCCAGAAGCTCTACCCTCAACGCCCATTACACCAGCCCTACGGTCATTCAGGCCATCTATGAAGCGGTGGGCCGTATGGGGTTTGAGACTGGAAATATTCTGGAGCCGTCTATGGGTGTGGGCAATTTCTTCGGTATGCTGCCGGAGGAAATGCGAAACAGTCGTCTGTACGGTGTGGAGCTGGACCCGGTTTCCGGGCGCATCGCAAAGCAGCTCTATCCCAAGGCGGACATCACAGTAGGCGGCTTTGAGACCACCGACAGGCGTGACTTCTTTGACCTTGCCATCGGCAATGTGCCTTTCGGTCAGTATCAGGTCAATGACAAAGCCTACAACAAGCTGAATTTTAGTATTCACAACTACTTTTTCGCCAAAGCACTGGACCAGGTGCGTCCCGGTGGTGTGGTGGCTTTTGTAACCTCCCGCTATACCATGGACGCCAAGGATTCCACCGTGCGCCGCTATCTTGCCCAGCGTGCCGAGCTGCTGGGAGCTATCCGTCTGCCCAATGACGCGTTCAAAAAGAATGCCGGTGCCGAGGTGGTATCGGACATCATCTTCCTCCAAAAGCGGGACCGCCCGCTGGACATCGTGCCGGAATGGACCCAGACCGGACAGACGGAGGACGGGTTTGCCATCAACCGGTATTTTATCGACCACCCGGAAATGGTGCTGGGCAGACAGGAGCCGGTAAGCACTGCTCATGGTATGGACTACACCGTGAACCCTATCGAGGGACTGGAGCTTTCCGACCAGCTGCATGATGCTGTGAAGTACATTCATGGCACTTATCAGGAGGCAGAGCTGCCGGAGCTGGGCGAAGGCGAAGCCATTGACACCTCCATTCCTGCCGACCCCAATGTGAAGAACTATTCCTATGCCATTGTAGACGGGCAGGTGTACTACCGGGAAAACAGCCGCATGGTGCGCCCTGACCTCAACGCCACCGCCGAAGCCCGTGTGAAAGGTCTTGTGGGACTGCGTGATTGTGTGCAGGAACTGATCGACCTTCAGATGGATGCAGCGGTTCCGGACAGCACCATTACCCAAAAGCAGGCGGAACTGAACAGCCTCTATGACAGCTTTTCTGCAAAATATGGCCTTATCAATGACCGTGCAAATCGGCTGGCCTATGCAGATGATTCTTCCTATTACCTGCTCTGTGCGCTGGAAGTTATCGACGAGGACGGAAAGCTGGAGCGCAAGGCGGATATGTTCACCAAACGGACCATCAAGCCCCATCAGGCGGTGGCTGTGGTGGATACGGCAAGTGAAGCACTGGCGGTGTCCATCTCGGAAAAGGCCTGCGTAGATATGAGCTATATGAGTCGGCTTACCGGAAAAACAAAAGAAGAACTGGCCGGAGAACTGCAAGGCGTGATCTTTCGTGTACCGGGACAGCTGGAGCAGGACGGAACGCCCCATTATGTGACTGCTGATGAATACCTCTCCGGCAATGTACGCCGCAAACTGCGTCAGGCGCAGCGGGCGGCACAGCAGGACCCGGTTTATGCAGTCAATGTGGAAGCTCTTACCGCCGCCCAGCCCAAAGACCTGGATGCGTCGGAGATCGAGGTGCGTCTGGGCGCTACCTGGATTGACAAGGAATATATCCAGCAGTTTATGTATGAGACCTTTAATACCCCGTTTTATCTCCAACGCAGTATCGAGGTCAACTATTCGTCCTTTACCGCTGAATGGCAGATCAAGGGGAAATCTTCTGTATCCTACAACGATGTGGCAGCTTATACCACCTACGGAACCAGCCGCGCCAACGCCTACAAGATTTTAGAGGACAGCCTGAACCTGCGGGATGTCCGTATCTATGACACCATAGAGGACGCAGACGGAAAAGAGCGCCGCGTGCTGAACGCCAAGGAGACCACCCTGGCTGCCCAAAAACAGCAGGCGATCCGGGAAGCCTTTAGGGACTGGATCTGGAGAGACCCGGAGCGCCGCCAGACTTTGGTGCGCCAGTACAACGAAGAAATGAACTCTACCCGTCCCCGCGAGTATGATGGCAGCCATATCACTTTTGGCGGCATGAACCCGGCCATTACCCTGCGGGAACACCAGAAAAGTGCCATCGCCCATGTGCTGTATGGCGGTAATACTCTGCTGGCACACGAAGTGGGCGCAGGCAAAACATTTGAGATGGTGGCTGCTTCGATGGAAGCCAAACGCCTGGGCTTGTGCCAGAAATCTCTCTTTGTGGTTCCCAACCACCTGACCGAGCAGTGGGCGTCGGAGTTTCTGCGTCTCTATCCTTCCGCCAATATCTTAGTCACCACCAAAAAGGACTTTGAGACCCATAACCGAAAGAAGTTCTGCGCTCGTATTGCGACGGGTGATTATGATGCCATCATCATGGGACACAGCCAGTTTGAGCGTATCCCCATCAGCCGGGAGCGTCAGGAACGGCTTCTCTATGAGCAGATCGACGAGATCACCGAGGGTATCGCAGAGGTGCAGGCCAGCGGCGGCGAGCGTTTTACCGTCAAGCAGCTGGAGCGTACCAGAAAGTCTCTGGAAGCCAGACTGGAAAAGCTGCAAGCCGAGGGGCGAAAAGACGATGTGGTAACCTTCGAGCAGCTGGGTGTGGACCGTTTGTTTGTGGACGAGGCCCACAACTATAAAAACCTGTTTCTATACACAAAAATGCGGAATGTGGCTGGTCTTTCCACATCGGACGCGCAGAAATCCTCCGATATGTTTGCCAAGTGCCGCTATATGGATGAGATCACCGGAAACCGTGGCGTGATCTTTGCCACCGGCACACCGGTCAGCAACTCCATGACCGAGCTTTACACCATGCAGCGTTATCTTCAGTATGAACGCCTGCAAGAACTGAACATGACCCACTTCGACTGCTGGGCTTCCCGATTTGGGGAGACCGTCACAGCATTGGAGCTGGCACCGGAAGGCACCGGCTACCGGGCAAGAACGAGATTCAGCAAGTTCTTTAATCTGCCGGAGCTGATGAACCTGTTCAAAGAAGTGGCCGACATTAAGACTGCCGACCAGCTGAATCTACCTACCCCGGAAGTGGAATACCACAACATCGTGGCGCAGCCTACCGAACATCAGCAGGAAATGGTCAAGGCCCTTTCGGAGCGCGCATCGCTGGTACACAGCGGAACCGTTGACCCGTCCCAGGACAATATGCTCAAGATTACCTCGGATGGCCGCAAGCTGGGGCTTGACCAGAGGATCGTCAACCAGATGCTGCCGGACGAACCTGGCACAAAGGTCAATCAGTGTGTGGACAACATCATGCAGATCTGGCGGGACGGCGAAGCGGACAAGCTGACCCAGCTGGTGTTCTGCGACATTTCTACACCACAGGCAAAAGCTCCTGCAAGCAAGGCGGCGAAAACGCTGGATAATCCACTGCTTCACGCATTGGAAGGCGCTGTGCCTCTGCCGGAGCAGGAACCGGTCTTTACGGTATATGACGATATTCGTCAGAAACTCATTGCCCAGGGGATGCCTGCCGACCAGATCGCTTTTATCCATGAAGCCAATACCGAAGTGCGGAAAAAGGAGCTGTTCTCTAAAGTCCGTACCGGTCAGGTTCGTGTCCTTTTGGGCAGCACCGCCAAGATGGGCGCAGGCACCAATGTGCAGGACCGTCTGGTGGCACTTCATGACCTGGACTGTCCGTGGAGACCGGGAGACCTTGCCCAGCGCAAGGGCCGTATCGAGCGCCAGGGCAACCAGAATCCCCTTGTCCATGTGTACCGCTATGTGACCGAGGGAACCTTTGACGCATACCTCTGGCAGACGGTGGAGAATAAGCAGAAATTCATCAGCCAGATCATGACTTCTAAATCGCCGGTGCGTTCCTGCGATGATGTGGACGAAACGGCGCTTTCCTTTGCCGAGATCAAAGCCCTGTGCGCCGGAGATCCCCGCATCAAGGAGCGTATGGATTTGGATGTGGAGGTATCCCGCCTGAAGCTGATGAAAGCCGACCACCAGAGTAAGCAGTACCGCTTGGAGGATCAGTTGCTCAAATATTTCCCGGAGGAGATTGAAAAGCACAAGGGCTTTATCAAAGGCTTTGAATCTGACCTGGAGGTTTTGGCAGCTCACCCGCACCCGGAGGACGGTTTTGCTGGTATGGAAATCCGCGGCGATCTGCTGACCGATAAGGAGAACGCCGGTGCAGCCCTTTTGGATGCCTGCAAGGAGGTCAAAACCTCCGATCCGGTGCAGATCGGCAGCTACCGGGGCTATGCCATGTCTGTGGAATTTTCCGCTTGGAAACAGGAATATACGCTCCTGCTGAAAGGACAGATGACCCACCGGGCAACCCTTGGTACAGACCCTCGCGGAAATCTTACCCGTATCGACAATGCCCTCGCCCAGATGCCCCAGCGTCTGGAGGCGGCAAAGGCCCAGCTGGATAACCTCTATCAGCAGCAGGCTGCCGCAAAGGAGGAAGTCGGAAAGCCATTCCTTTATGAAGAAGAACTGAGAAGCAAAAACGCCCGTCTGGTGGAGCTGGATACCCTGCTCAACATCGACGGAAAGGGGCAGGCACACACCGAGTCTGTTGTTGCCAAAAGCACACGGCCTTCGGTGCTGGATAACCTAAAACGCCCGGTGCAACCCCGCAGTACAGACAAGAAACCAAAACAGCATGAGGAGGTGCGATAACATGAATACTAACGATCTGAATACAGCCCTTTATGAAAAGATGGCTGCCGAACAGGACAAGTTCCGGGACTGGCTGAAAAGCCAGCCCCCGGAAGAAATCCTGCACCACACCTATGAGTACACCATCCGTGAGGACATCGTGATGGCGATGGAGGAACTGGAGCTGACTGATGCCCAGGCTCAGGCACTTTTGGAATCTCCCTCTCCGCTGGCGGATGTGTACCGCTATTTTGAAAAGCTGGAGACCGGCTATATGGATGTGATCCGGGACAGTATTGAGAACCGTGCCGACGATGTGTGCAGAGCTAAAGAGGAACTGCGAACAACACCAATCTATCCCCATTCAGCTGCCTATGCGAGAGAACATGGGGAGCTGGAGCAGTACCGAGCTTCCAACAATGTAAATCTCCAATGCAAGGAGTCCATTGAAGCGGCGGTGCGGGAACACTTCGACGGAATGTATCTCAGTCACGATGCGGCAAAGGGTGTGATCGAGACCTATGGCATGGAGCGTGTGGCTTTGGTTCTGGCCAACACCGTCCAGCTTCAGGACTGGGATGGGCGCTACTCCCGACGCAACAAAGAATGGGCCAAGACCATTCCTAATGATAATCCCGAAACCGTCCGTTGTGGTTATGTCCTGAACAGCCACCCTGCTGTGCTGGATGGCTTTATTGATCTGGTGCGAGAAGAACAGCAGCGTAGCCGTACTCAGGGAGAAAAACTGCAACCGTCCCGTCCCTCAGTACGGGATAAGCTCAAACAGGAGCTGCCCGCCCATAAGTCTGCCGCCCCGAAAAAACGGGAGCCGGAGCGATAACCATGGCAAAGCGCAAGCGGGATGTTCCGGTTTTGTTTTGGGTGTCCGCAGAAGAACTGGAACTGATCCATCAAAAGATGCAGCAATACGGGACAGAGAATTTGAGCGCTTATCTGCGGAAAATGGCGCTGGATGGTTATGTGGTCAAGCTGGAACTGCCAGAGCTGAAGGAGTTGGTCTCCCTGATGCGCCGAAGCAGCAACAACTTGAACCAGCTGACCCGCAAAGTGCATGAGACCGGGCGGGTTTATAATGCTGACTTGGAGGATATATCCCAGCGGCAGGAACAACTGTGGGAGGGTGTGAAGGAAATCCTTACCCAACTCTCCAAACTTTCATAACAGGGATAGATACTCCATTTGCGGAGGGAGGAACGGCGTTTCTTCGCCGCACCTTCCTCCGCTTTTTCTTTTTGTCTGTATCCTTGTCTTTTGCCTGTCCGTACCGGATAATATGAGTAGAATAAGAAGCGTAGCAAAGGAGTGAAAACAGATGCTGACCTTTGAAAAGGTGCTGGAGATTTTTGCGGATTACCTGACCGCAGACGAGACCATAGAAGTTTATATCAGCCGCCATGGATGTGTAAGAGTTGAATTTGACCAAGATTTTCACTATTGCTCTGGCGAGGTGTGCCATACTCCCAAGGAACTGTTCGACCTCTTAGCCGATGATTACCGGACTTATCTGGAGATTGAACTGACCAAAGGAAAACGGGAAGTGACGGAAGATGATGAGAGAGAAGCGGATGCCCTGTGCAAACGGCATCTGGAGCGTTGGAAGGAGGAACAGGAATGAAGATTTTGAAATGTCTGCTGATGATCGTAACTGCACCGGTCGTTTTGGTGTTGATGCTTTTTGTCTGGCTCTGCACGGGGCTGATCTACATATCCGGTCTGGTGCTTGGTCTACTAAGCACGGTAATTGCTCTGCTTGGCGTGGCTGTGCTGATTACCTATTCCCCGCAGAATGGTGTGATTTTGCTGGTTATGGCATTTTTGATTAGCCCGATGGGGCTGCCGCTGGCTGCGATCTGGCTGCTGGGCAAGGTGCAGAGTTTGAAATTTGCGATCCAGGATTGGGTGTATGGGTAAATGATGTGAATATAATTTGGAATGAAAAGAAGCAGGACAATGGGAGATGAGACCCAATGCCCTGCTTCTCTGTTTATTCGGAACGAACTGTAATATATTTTTGATTGCGACTTTTAGGTTTATCGGGAATAGTCATTTCTAATTGCCCGGATTCTAAAAGCGGATTGATATGCTTCAAAGTGAAGTTTCTTAAATCTTTGAAGCCGCAAAATACTGCAAGCTCTTTCTTGGATTTTGGTGTTGTGCAAAAAGCCAAAATCTGTTTGGATACCGTTGATAGTTCAATAACTTGGTGGGTAACTTGGTGGATAACTTGGTGGGCGTCACCCTCTAAGTTGTAGTTTACATTTTTCAAGATGACTCTGAAATCTGTCGCTGTTGAGGAAAATTCGGGCTTAT
>ERZ791641.1005-NODE-1005-length-15981-cov-2.640902_pt1 | contig 15981 bp, 9 predicted proteins | sample MGYA00510055_ERZ791641 | MGnify/ENA primary metagenome ERZ791641 (study PRJEB30046, sample SAMN00715226) | human gut metagenome | study: EMG produced TPA metagenomics assembly of the A metagenome-wide association study of gut microbiota in type 2... | reverse complement strand
TGACTGTGAAGCCGACAACTGCCGGTGCATCATTTGATGAGGATAAGAAGTTGATCGTTATTAGTGGTAAAGATGCTATGGAAGCGATCAACCGTGGTGAATATGTGTTACAGTTTAACTACACACCGAAATTTACCAGTGAAGCCAAGAATGTATCAATATCGTTGCAGGCAACAGCATACAATGGCAGTGCTGCAGCAGAGGAACTGAATCTGATCGATAATACGGCAGCCTTTAGTATTGTAAAACCTTCGAAGCAGTATGACAGACCATTGACGTTTACTTCAGTCATTGAAGATGGAAAGCTTAAAGCATTGGATGTATATAATCGTTACGAGAAGAAGGTTGCAAGAACCATTATCGTATCCAATGGTATCGAGACGAAGAAGATCGATGTCAAGTTGGGAGCAGAGGAGGGCAAGACGTATGATGTTGGAATGGATGCAACGCCTGATGTTTCCTATGAGATGGAAGGCGATGATCCGGTTGTCATTCCGACACCGGAGCCGGAAGATGATCCAAATGTGACCCCATCTCCTAGTGGCGAGCCGACACAGAATCCGGTTGCAACTGTTAAGCCGACGAAGAGACCGGTGCCAACACAGACTGTCAAACCAACACATACGCCGCTGGTGAGACCGACTATAAAACCAAGTGATAAGCCGAAAAAGGCGGCACCAAAGATTGTCGTTGGCAAAGCGAGATTCTTGTCGGTTAAGAACAAGGCTTCCAAGAAGTTAGTCATTTCCATGAAAGTAGTTGCCAGAGCGAATGGATACTGCGTGCAGTATAGCACGAACAAAAAGTTCAAAAAGGCTAAAACGAAACTGACGAAGAAGAGAAAACTGACGATCAAGAAGCTGAAGAAAAAGAAGACCTATTATATTCGTGTACGCGCTTACCGATTAGATGGAAAGGGAAAGAAGATATTTGGTCCATACAGTAAAACGAAGAAGATAAAGATCAAGAAATAAGAGAGTTATCTTGTTTGTCCTGTGTTCCGCACAGGAACAATGATCCTGTGCGGACAATACTTATAAACCCTCTTTCTAAAAAGCATAGTCAATTCGAGAGATTGAAAAGACTATGCTTTTTTGTTTTAATAGGAAATTGCTGTTGTGTAGTGTGATAAAAGCAAAGCGTTTTCTTTGCTTTTTTGCTTCTTGTATCGGCTGGCGATTATCGGTATAATAAAAGGAGTTTAATCTGAACGGATGGAAATATCCTGTAGATTTTTATGGTAAATGAGTAGAATTATGGTAAGGGGAGCATTATGAAAATAAGACAAAGGCGAATTGCGTGTATTGTGGTACTGGCATTATTGTGTTCGATGCCAGGTTTTTCAAATAGCATGATCCAAAAAGCGGTTGCTGAGGAAAAAGAGACAGTGTGTGGTACGCCAAATTATGAAGCGCCACAGCAGTTCCAGGGGAAAGATGATGACTTTCGTGTAGGGATCAGTTATGTGTCAGAGAATTGGGATGAGGTGATCTTTGCAGATTTTACAACTACAGATGTGATGCAGATCACCAAAGAGGGAGATTATACCATTTCTTACACGACAGCATTGGATGATGGAATGAAGATGATCTGGCTGGATACCAATCTGTATATGGGAAGCAAGATGAAAGTAGACGTTACCGGTATGACGATCACATCTGCGGACGGTACACAGAAGAACGAGTATTCTCTTTCTAATGGAAAACTGTTGTACCCGGGAAGTTTATGGGGATATCGTGATGCGAATGAAGGAAAAAATTACGCGGCAACGATTCTAAATCCGTATTTGGAATATCATTATTATGTTGCTCATTATTGCAACAAATATCATTATTATGTTGCTGATTATTGCAACAATTATGGTTTTAATGAATGGGATATGATCGATCTGTTCAGTGAAAAGATACTGACGTTAGGCGCCGGCTCTGTCATCGAGGTGGCGTTTACGGTATCTGATGCTTCAAAGAATACCAATACGAATGGGAATGGGAATGCGAATGGAAACGGTAATGCGAATGGGAACGTGAATGTGAAGCCAACGGCAATGCCGGCACCGTATATCGATCACGAGCTTTGGGCGCAGAAAGGCATACACGCCTATGTATCCTACCAGATGGATTCGACTTGGGATTATCGCGATAGTTTTAACCAAAACACCGACCTATCCAGTTATTCATATATTCGAGCAAATGGTAAGGAAGTGGATGCGGCAACGACAACCGTGAAAGATGTGTTTATTAACCGGGATGGTGAGTATACGGTTGGCATTAGTGGAATTAATTTAAGAGCGTCTAAAAAGTATAATATACTGCAGATCGCAACGGATCTGTCTGTGAAGACAGAGAAAAATGGGACAGGAATCTATTCCGGAGTTAACATTTCTAATGTCTCTCTGAAAGTAGATGGTGTGACAGTAGAACAAGGACTTACTCCTGTTTTATTGGAAAACGAGGACGTTGCCTGTTATGCATTGACATGTCGCTGGGAATCTTGCGGACCGTTATATGCGGCTGCCGGATATGGCAAGATTGCGGTACCGATGGACAGCATAGAGATCACGTTTACGATCACCGGTCTCAAGGCGGCGCTCAATGATCTAAAAAACGGAACATATCGGGATCCGATGACGGGTAAAAAGGTAGCAAATGATACGATCACGCAAGAGGACATTGATGCTTCAACGGGGATAATTCCGATTGCAACGGTCAAACCAACGATCAAACCAACGATCAAACCAACCGTGAAACCACGTGCGACAGCGAAATCAAAACCAAAGAAAAATGCAGTATCCAAAAAGATGACGGCATCCAGACAAAAGGCTGCCAATAATATGATACGTCCAAAGATCAAAGCAGGTGCAGGACGGGTCGGCGTGATCCGTTATATTTCGCTGCGATTGTGTAAATACAAGGGCACAAATGTTATAATTTATTACCGCATGAAAAAAAGAGGTTGGAAGAGACTGCCGTTAACATCCAGTTCGATCCGAAAAAATCGCCGTCGTTTTCGTATACGCTGCAGCAGCCGCAGACAAACATATTATTTTCGGGTGAAGACCTATCGAAAAGTGCGAGGAAAAAAAGTAAAAAGTGTGTATTCTAATGTTGCGAAAGTGTCGATACGATGAAGAATGAAAAAAACGGAAAAAAATTAATGTATATTAAGTTTGTGATATACTATTCTTAAATGTGTAAGCATAAGTAATGAACAACAAGGATGGACTGCGTATGACGACAGAACGAATGACATACTGCATGGGGTGCATGGAAGCCTTTCCCAAGGGAAAAGACAAAAGATCAACTTGTCCACTGTGTGGGTTTTCTCTGGAAAGTTATGATAGAGCACCACGTTGCCTTCGTCTGGGGAGTATATTAAAAGAACGATATTTGATAGGCAGAGTTCTCGGTGAGGGGAGCTTTGGCATTACATATATTGGCAGGGATATGCTTCTCGACCAGATTGTAGCGATTAAAGAATATTTTCCGATCAATCATGTAAGCAGAGATATGTTGGAAGAGGAAAGTGATGCGGGGAACACGGTATATGTGTATGCCGGGGACGAGGAAGAAAGTTACAAGAATGGTCTGGAAAAATTTTATAATGAGGCAAAAATTTTAGCAAAGTTTCACGGCATCGCCGGCGTGGTTTCTGTTATTAATTTCTTTTATGCGAATGGAACAGCTTATTTGGTTATGGAATATGTAGACGGGATCACGCTAAAAGAATATATCAAAGAGCATGGTCCGATTGCCGGAGAGCGTGTACTCCAAATGATACATCCGGTGATCAAAGCATTATCTGCGATCCATAAGACAGGGATCATTCATAGAGATATCAGCCCGGATAATATATTAGTCAATCAAAAGGAAGAGTTAGTTTTAATTGATTTTGGGTCAGCCAGAGCAGAACGTCAGACTATGACACAGAGCATGACGGTGTTATTTAAGCGCGGATATACGCCGGAGGAGCAGTATCGCGGCAGAGGTAATTGGGGAGCTTGGTCTGACGTGTATTCTTTGTGTGCAACAATGTATTTTATGTTGACAGGGATCGTGCCAAACGAGTCGATTGAGCGAATGATCCATGATGACATCAAGCTGTTGCGGGATATGCCACATATTCGGTTGTCTGCGACAGAAGAGGATGCGATCATGCGAGGCATGGCGGTCAAAGCAAATCGCAGATTTCAAAGCATGGAATCATTAGAAGCGGCACTGTATGAATCGAGAGGCTGGGTGCAGCGAGTGGTATTGTATTTTCAGCACAAGAGCAAACGCGTACTGTTGGCAGGGGGCGCAGTGGTGTTGGCAGGAGTGTTAGCTGTCTGTGCGCTTTTGACAACGGGCGGCAAATTGTCAGCCATTGGATCACCTGTGGCGTCAGGCAGACCAGGCATGACAGAATCAAAGACTGCTTCCGGACAGGCGATTAGTACCGATCATGCGGATGAGACGAATGCGAAAGCTTCCGCAGGGGCACAGAAGAACAATCCCGCAACATCGACAGTGGGGGATCCGCAGCAGACAGCGGATGCAAAGCAGACAGTGACACCAAAGAAAACGGCAAAGCCAAAGCGCACCACGAAACCAAAAAAGTCAGCGAAACCGAAGCGGACTGTTAAGCCAAAAAGCACTGCTAGATCCAAGGAAACAGTATCTCCACAGAGAACTGTAACAGCGACGAAGAAACCTTCCAAATCTAAGAAAAAGTTTGTTGGTGTCATTCCTTAATGAATAAAGACAGTAAGAAGAAATGGAGAACGTACGGCATGAATACAACAAGACGCGATGAATCAAAAAAGAAATTTTATGCGGAAGTAAAAGATATCCTGAAGAAAAAGCACCGGGAGAGTAGCTGGTATATGATGGAACTCATGGGTGTGGAGGGGAAGGAAGAAGCAGACCGTAAAAAGGCATTCCGCATTATGATGAATAAGCTGACCGAACCATATCCGGCTTCCAGACCAACAATGCGCCGGTGGTTTGGGATCAATGGCATGGCTACGCCAAATCGAGCTCAGGCATACATGATCAGCTTTTGTTTGGGATTTAGTGTGCAGCGGTTGAATCATTTTCTGCAGGAAGGAATTGGTCAGCCGGCGGCACAGTATAATGATTACAGAGAAGTTATCTTTTTATATTGTTTGGATCATCATTATTCTTATGAACAGGCACTTAAGATGATCGATGGCTATGAGAAATCGTTCCAAACGCAGACGCAATTAATACATACGCATAGTACGAATCAGCTCATGCAGGAGTTTGCCTATCATAAAAACAGCAGCAAAGAGGCATTCATGAAGTGGATGCGGGAAAACAGCCAATTTTTCAAGGGATATAGTCTGACAACTCTAGACTATCTGAATACTTACAAATATATGATAATAGACGTGATCAGAGAGGATGCAAAACGCAGCCTGGATAATCTGATCCGCGAGACAGATTTTGCAACATGGATCAGGATGAAATGTTCTGCGGAATCTGAAAAGGAGTATCAGTTGATCGAGAAATATATCGCCGGAGCCAGACGCAAGAAAAAAGATGTAAATAATGATGTATTGGAAATGCTTCACGAATTGAATCATATGGTCAATTCTAAGAAGGCGTATAATTCTACGATCATTGAACTGTTTTCAAATGAGGTAAAGCAATCACCCCTGCCGGAATTAACGTCCAAACATTTGTCGGATATGCTAAATACTCCTTTACAGAAAGAGCGGGAAATACGCACCAATATTGCGCTGAATGTACTTTCCGATATGGAGTCAAAGGAGGCTTGCCCGGAATGGATCGGTCGATTTATTGCAGATTACACGAAGGATAGTTATTATGCGGAGACGGTCTTGGAGGCTAAGGTCTGGGTCGAGAAATTCAGCAAAGAACATCATCGAAGATGCCAGCTCATTCAGCGCGAGGATTTTCTGCCGATGATACTGTATGTTGCACAAAAGCAATATCAAAGTTCGATCGAGCAAAAAGAGAGCAGATATGAGCAGGGAGAAGCTCTAGATGTTTTTCGTGACATGGTCAACAGTACATTTGCAGCATGTGGTATGCGTAAATGGAACCCAATGTATGAGTTGGACGCATTGCTGGCAGCCTGCTATCAGGAAGATGAGATGTTTTATTTTGGCGAATTATGTGATGCGGTAAATAAGGCGCAGGAACAGGTTTTGACGGCAGGTCATGCGATGTAGTAAATCTGTAGGAACAGGTTTTGACGGCAGGTCATGCGATGTAGTAAATCTGTAGAAATAGGTTTTGACGGCAGGTCATGCGATGTAGTAAATCCGTAGAAATAGATTTTGCCTGCAGATCGTCAAAAAATGTGGTAAAATGATAGACAAGTGAGCGTGTCAGACAACGGATACCTTTTGCTGCGGCCTTGATGCGGTTGCTGGCAAAGACGTCTGAGATGGGAGGATTGTTTATGCGTTTATTTACTACATTACATAATTATAAAAAGAATTATTTGGCAAAGGATTTGATCGCGGGCGTTGTAATGGCGGCAGTGTCTATTCCGATCGCCATGGGATATGCGGAAGTATCGGGCCTTCCAGCCGTTTATGGGCTGTATGGTTCGGTACTTCCGATTCTTTTATTTGCCTGCTTTTCGACATCGCCACAGTTTATCTTTGGCGTGGATGCCGCACCGGCAGCAATTGTTGGCGCCAGTGTGAGCTCCCTTGGAATTGCATTTGGATCTGCGGAAGCGATTGATTATATTTCCATGATCGCCTTATGCACCGGATTGTGGTTGTTACTGTTTTATGTATTGAAAGCCGGAAAGATGGTAGATTTTATATCGACACCGGTTATGGGGGGTTTTGTCAGCGGCATTGCTGTGACGATCATTTTGATGCAAATACCAAAGGTACTTGGTGCTTCCTCCGGAACAGGGGAGCTTCCGGAACTATTGCACCATTTATGGAAAACTATGCATCACGTGAATGGGATGTCAGTAGTATTGGGGTGTGTTTCTTTGCTGATCATTGTAATAAGCCGTAAAATAGCGCCGAAGTTTCCGATGGTCGTTGTTGTCATGGTGGCGGGTGTGCTTTTGACGAAATATGCTTCCTTAGGGCAATATGGCGTGCGTATGCTTGCAGATGTAAAAAACGGTCTCCCGTCATTTCGTCTGCCGGATCCGGGCGGAATAAACATGACGCAGGCCGTCGGAAGAGGACTTATCGTGGCAGTGGTGGTGATGGCAGAAACACTGCTTTCTGAAAATAACTTTGCTTTTCAAAATGGATATAAGATCAAAGACAATCGTGAAATCTTGGCTTGTGCTGCCGGAAACCTTGGCGCAGCCGTTGTTGGATGCTGCCCGGTCAACGGGAGTATTTCACGTACTTCTATGAATGATCAGTATGGCGGCAAAACGCAGTTGGTTTCGATCACAGCGAGTTTGACAATGGTGTGTGTGTTGTTGTTTGGTACCGGATTTATAGGTTATTTGCCGGTACCGGTGCTTACCGCTATCGTGATATCAGCCTTGATGAAAGTGGTGGAATTTGATCTGGCGGTGAGATTATTCCGCGTGAGTCGGATTGAATTTTATATTTATATGGCAGCTTTCTTTGGTGTACTGATGCTTGGAACAATTTACGGCGTTATCATTGGTATTATCTTATCTTTTGTAGAAGTCATTCTGCGTGAAACTGATCCTCCACGTTGCTTTTTGGGGATTATTCCGGGTCGGGATGGATTTTATGACCGCGCCAAAAATCGTTTTGCGTATCCGATCGATCATGTTGTTATGTATCAGTTCAGTGAGAGTTTATTTTTTGCAAATGTCAAAATTTTTGTGGATGATATTGAGCAAAGTATTACGGATGACACAAAGGTGATCATTGTCGATGCCGGAGCTGTCACAAATATTGATATTACAGCGGCGGATCGGTTGGAACAGCTTGCAGACAGTCTGCAGGATAGAGGCATTGCATTTTATATGACAGAGCATCACGAGGGGATCAACGCTAAGTTGCGAAAGCTTGGTAAAGGGCAGATGATCCAAAAAGGATATGTGCGCAGAACAATTACGGCTGCTTTACATGATGCAGGTATTAGGGAGCCTTATCCGGTAACTTCAATGCCGGAGCAGAAACGACAGTTTATTATGAATATTCCGGCAGAAGCAGAAAATACTTTGGAAGAATTTGCGTGGGCATTTGGAGAAGATACGGTTAATGAGATTGAGCGGCGTGTGCATATTGTGTTGGAACATATCCATCAGATGCCGGATCTCGAGCAGTTGGCTGAGCAGGGAATCGAGGAGTTGATGGAAACATGGCATACGCTTGGTGCGATCGATGAGGATGAATTCCTGCGTCGTATGGAACTTCATATGGACGAATTACCGGAGCATATGACAGAAGAACATAATCGCAGAGTTGTGCTGGAATTGATCGAAAAACGTCGTCGTCATATTGCCAGACAGCTGCAACAGGACAATCCTGAGATTTTAGAGAAATTGAAGGCTAGCCGTGTGAAGTTGGAAAAGCGTCTGGAAAAACAACAGCCGGAGGCCGCAAAACGGCTGCGCCGGCTGGAAGAAAAACTGCATCATAAATAAAACAATGGTTTAGAGACGGAACTGCGATCCAATCCCCGAAATGCAATTAGAGATGCAAATAATATCTAATATACGAAAGGGATCAGAGGCGGAAACGATATCCGACGCCCCAGATCGTTTCAATATATTTTGGCTTTGAGGTGTTTTCTTCGATCTTTTCGCGTATTTTTTTGATGTGTACGGTAACAGTTGCAATGTCACCGACAGATTCCATTTCCCAAATCTTCTTAAAGAGTTCTTCTTTGGAGTAAACATGGTTTGGATGTTCTGCCAAAAAGGTGAGGAGATCAAACTCTTTGGTGGTAAATGTTTTCTCTTCACCGGCAAGAATGACGCGGCGGGCTGTTTTATCAATAACCAGATCGCGGATCTCAATGACTTCATTTGTCTCCTGCCCGGCAGAGGTGAGCCGTTTGTAGCGGGACAGGTGCGCTTTGACGCGAGCTACCAGTTCGCTTGGACTGAACGGTTTGGTCATGTAATCATCAGCCCCCAGACCTAAACCGCGAATCTTATCAATGTCTTCCTTTTTGGCGGAAACCATAATGATCGGTGTGTTTTTCTTTTCACGGATCAGCTTACAGATCTCGAAACCATCCATGCCGGGTAACATCAGATCCAGTAAGATCAGGTCGAAATCTTCATCGATAGCTCTGGCAGCACCCTCACTGCCCTCATGTTCGATCTCTACATGAAATTCGCTTAATTCTAAATAATCTTTTTCTAATTCTGCAATGGCAGTGTCATCTTCAATGATCAAAATATTGCTCATGAATGTACCTCCTTAGGATAAATCAGTGTTTTTTGCTTTTTTCAGGGTAAATATAATGCTCGTTCCAACGCCTTCTACACTTTCAGCCCACACTTTACCGCCGTGTGCAGAAATGATCTGCTCGACGATGGAGAGTCCCAGACCGCTTCCACCTGTTGATGAAGTTCTAGAGGCATCGGCGCGGTAAAATTGTTGGAATATATATGGTAAACTGGCTGCGGCAATGCCGGGACCTTCATCCTCAATGTGGATCCGTATAAATTCGTCTGGTGGCAATGCAGGCTCAATCTCGGAACCGTCCTTGTTGAGCTGTCGATACAATGGCGGCTGCTCCGGTTTAGAGGGTTCTTCGGTGATAATAACGTGCAGGGTAGACGGTGAATGATCCATATATTTTTCAGCATTATTCACGATGTTAAAGATCACTCGTTTTAATTTCTCGGGATCTGCCATCACCTTGGTGTCTGGCGGCGTAGAGTTAAACATGGACAATGTCATGCCGTAACTCTGCAGATCAAGGGAAAGATCTTCCATACAATCCGTAAAGTAATCGGACAGATTGATTGGGATGAGATCATAGTGAAGTCTGCTCTGTTCCATTTTGGCAAATAGAGAAAGTTCTTCGACCAAATAGGTCATATCGTTTGCTTTGGCATAAATGGTATGCAGATATTTGTGCTGCATTTCCTCGGTGCCCGCTATGCCGTCCAACAGTCCTTCGGAATACCCTTTGATCGCTGTTAATGGCGTCTTTAAATCATGAGATACGTTGTTTAGCATTTCTCGGGTGGCGTCTTCGTAATGAATACGTTCATCCATCATAGATTTTAAGCGGATACGCATTTCCTCAAATTCCTGACATAATTCACCAATTTCATCCGACGATATCGGATGGATCGGGTAATCCAGATTACCGGCACCAATTTGAATCGTGGCAATGCGCAGTATGCTGATCGGATATGCGATACTTCGATAGAGCCAGATCACGAGGAGCAGCGCGGTGATCAAAATGATCGCTAAGAAAGAGTAGATCAGATCAAATATCGCTTTTTTCCAATGAGGTGCCAGAGATGCTAAATTGGTCACCAAAAAGAGCTGTCCCTGTGTTCCGTTGGAGAAGTAAAAGTCTTTTTTCTTAGTTACCATTGAAGCACCTTGATCCATATATACAATGTTGTCGGTACCTTTTTCATATTTAATAAAGCCTGGGAGCGTTTCCATTCTTTTGTGCTGCTTAGAATTGCCGGTGAATGTTACTTTACCGTTTATTTTCAAAATAAGGAACGAGTCGCGGCTTGCCAAATGGTCATTTGCTTTCTGGAGATAATCAGTATCGTAAAAGCGATCCGGATTCTGGTCTGCCGTCTGCACTAGGGCAACATAGTCGTTCATCGTTACATTAAAGATGATCGTGATCGGATTGAGAGATAATTCGTAGTCCGAAGATTCAATATCGTAGTTGCTTTTGAGAAATGTTGTCTGTCGTTCCATCACGAAGTGTACGCAAAGTACGCTCATGCCAAATGGAAATAAGATCATGATCAAAAAGGCAATAATAAGTTTGGTACGAATCTTCATAGTCAATCCCCCAAAGTAGTTATGGAACCATCATCGTCAAGCTGATTACAAGTTCCTTTGGTGTTGTACACCGACTACTGTTAAGCTAATTGCTGGTTTCTTTGCTGATCGTGTGCACAAGTTTACTTGGCTCATAATTGTCGGTTCCAAATAGTTCTTTGTGCAGTTTCTTTACATTGGATACGAGTGTCGTTGGGAAGTCATAATATATACCGTCCCGTCCGCGGTGACAGCTTAATTTGTACGGAAATCCCTGTTGATCGCCAATCTCATAAAAAGGCAGGTACTTCATGAGTGACAGGATGTCCGATGTCGATAGGCTGGTGTATATCTGCGGAAAGATTTTATTCATAGCAGAGATCAGCGCAGTAGGACTCGATTTTTTTGCCTTGGCAAAAATAGCCTGAAGGACGGTTCGCTGTCGTTCTGCACGGGTGAAATCGCCACCCTTTGTATAGCGTACGCGGCAGTAGCCGGTAGCCTGTACGCCGGTCACTGTCTGTTTGCCGGGATGCTTGATCTTGGTATATTTTTGACCATTGATCTTCGCAACGTCGTGACCATAGGCGTTTACCCATTTTAACTCTTCTTTTTTGATCGTGAGTTCAACACCGCCCAATTCGTCAATAACATTCGTTAAAGCACTAAAGTTTACCGTGACAAAATCTTTAATATTCAGATCAAAGTTTTTGTTGAGTGTATTGACGGCAAGATCAGGACCGCCATACGCATAAGCGTGGTTGATCTTAGTGCAGCCATGATCATGGATCTTTACATAAGTGTCCCTATAAATGGACACTAACTTGACGTCGTGTGTTTTATTATTAATGCTTGCTACGATAATGGAATCACTTCGTGTGTTCTTTTTTAGGTCGTTGGCACGGGAATCCACGCCGAACAGGGCAATATTGGTGTAATTCTTGATATTTGCATCCTGTTCCCCGCAAAGTGTCACATCTGATAGCGGATGATTTTCAATCGTATTCAGTGATTTTACCAAATAAACAAATATGCCGCCGACACATAAAGCAACGATCAGTAAAAGGCATAGTAAAAAACGGCGGATCGGATGGCGGCGTTTCTTATTACGTCTACCTGCTGCACCAACAGAGCGCATATTACGTCTGCGGCTGTCTGTTGAGTTGCCCAATCTCGTAGTTTGTCTGCGCTTTGCATTGGTACCTGATCTTTTTGTCGAACCAGTCTGACGAGCTCGTCTGACCGGCTCGCTGTAATCTTCATCCTCATAATATCCCGCGCTGCGGCGTGTTGCATAGTCAGCGTTGCGTCTGCGGCGCACTGCCTCCTGCGTACGCTCATTGCGGCGACGGTAATCTTCATAATCCTTTGCCATACCTCTATCAAACCCTTCCTCTTGTTATTAATAGGCATTTTTGTTGGTGTTGCGTCCAAAGAATGTTAAAAACAGTATTTTAAAATCCAACAAAAGTGTCCAGTTTTCTACATAATATAAATCGCATTCAATACGTTTGGTAATGGATGTGTCCCCGCGGTATCCGTTTACCTGCGCCCAGCCGGTCATACCCGGGCGAACCTGATGCTTGATCATATAACGCGGGATCTCTTCCTTAAATTTATTGACAAAATATGGTCTTTCCGGTCGAGGACCAACGAGACTCATATCACCCTTCAGCACGTTAAAGATCTGTGGAAGCTCATCCAAATTGGTCTTACGCATAAATTTACCAATGCTGGTAACACGAGGATCATTGGCCGTTGTCCAAGCCTTTTTCTCAGCAGACTCTTCCTGCACACGCATAGAACGGAACTTGTACATGGCAAATTCACGGTTGTGCAGTCCGACACGTACCTGCTTAAAAATAAGCGGTCCCGGTGAGGTGATCTTGATGATAAGAGACAACAGTAACATTGGAATGGCAAATATGATCAGAGCCACAATGCCGCCAAACAGATCAACGATACGCTTGATCGCATTGTTAAAGGAGGAACTAAGCGGCACATGGCGCACATGAATGACAGGGATGCCATCCAGATCCTCTGTATATGGTTTTGTCGGGATGATATGATTATAATCCGGGATAAATTTTGTATGGATTCCCGATTTTTCACAGGTTGCCACAATCTTTTCCAATTTGAAAAACTCCTGGATGCGAAGTGTGATAGCAATCTCATCGTACTTGTTGGTAGCAAGCAGATCGGCAAGTTGTCTGGTGTTGCCAATCACGTCCACATTTCGGTAAGATTCCCCGATCGGTTTGTTATCGTCCAAAATACCGTGTACATAATAGCCCCATTCCGGGTGAGCACGAAGACGGTCGATATAGCCCTCTGCCATACGGCTGTATCCAACTAATAGGATGTGTTTCAGGTTTTTGCCGCGTTTGCGCAACAGCTTCAATATGCTCATTACGATCAGACGGAAAATGTAATCTGCAGTCAGGTTGATCATAATAAACATGGTCAAAAACAGACGGGCGTAATCAGTCTGTTTGATAAAGTACAAAATCGCTGTACCATATACGATACCAAACAGGTTTGCCTTGATCAGGCAGTAAAGCTCATGACGTTTGCTGTTGGTTCGCTTTGGATCATATAAGCCGCAGAAACGGTATATAATGATAAAACATGGGATCAAAAATACCAATGTGTTGAGATATTGATCCAGCCGCAAATAATATCCGATGGGCGGACTGATAATGTGGTGACGGATCAACGGACTCCAAAGCTCGTTAAAACGCAGTTCGTAAGACAGCAGGAATGCTGCTGCAATAATAAGGGCATCTATTATAATATGAAATAAATTCAATAATCGTTGATTTTCTCGTATCAATGTAATATAAACCTCCCGCTTTTATTAATCTATCAGCTACCACAGTATTATAGTATTTTCTTCCATTATTCGCAATATCCAACTGGGATTTAACTTTTTCTTAAAGAAGTTTTCACAATAAGAACACAAATCACTGGTAGACTTACAGTCAGAAACTAAGAACAGCACATGAGATTCTTAGTTGTAAATGGTTAGAGCGTATGAGATACATTCGACAATCTGACCGACGAAAAATGTACGCTCGGAGTGACTCGTTTTGAGAAGATACCGAGAGGACGTAAAATAGAAATGGAGGGTTAGATATGGAAGAGAACAAAAGAACAGATTCAGGATACACAGGTGAGTACGGTAATCCGGTGGAGCACAACGATGCACCACAGGTAGAAACAGAAAATGCGGCGGCTTACAGTGAGACAGCGCAGTCTGCTTCTGAGCAGGGCGCAAGCGCACAGGCAGAGCAGAGCAGTACTTACAGCTACTCTTACAAGAATGGAGAGGGCACAAGCACACACTCCGGAGATTATTATGGCGGTGGAGCTGCACAGCCAAATAATGAATCTGCGCAGCAAAGCGGAGCCGGTCCACAGCAAATGAATGGTTACGGTTCACAGATGAACGGTGGCCCACAGCAGATGAACGGCGGTCCACAGATGAATTTCAGACAGCCGAACCAAAAACCACCGAAAGCAAAGAAATCAAAACAGCCGGGCAGCGTAAGTACCGGAAAGAAAATTGCATTTTGCATTGCATGTGCCGTTATCTTTGGTGTTGTTTCCGGAATATGTTTCCAAGGCGTTCGCTATATAACGAATCGCTTCCTGCCTACGACAACATCATCTACCACGAAACTGCAGTCAACAACAGACGGTAAGAGTGCGAGCACAGCACAGAGCACTTCTTCTCCTTCGACTACGCAGACAGGAACCACAGACGTTTCCGGTATCGCAGAGCAGACTATGCCGGCAATCGTTGCTATCACAAGCACTTCACAGGGTGCGAACTATTATGACTTGTTTGGACAGCAGTATCAGGGACAGGATACGACCAGTGCCGGTTCCGGATTTATTGTAGGACAGAATGATAAAGAATTGCTGATCGCAACCAACAATCATGTTATAGACGGTGCAAAGACAATTTCTGTACAGTTTATTGATGAGCAGATTTACGAGGCAACGGTAAAAGGAACAGACAGCAGCAATGATCTGGCTGTTATCGCAGTACAGACATCTAAGATCAAAGAGAGCACGATGAACAAGATCCGCGTAGCTGATCTTGGCGATTCGAGCAAGATTAAAGTTGGTGAGATGGCAGTTGCTATCGGTAACGCACTTGGTTATGGTCAGTCGGTAACGGTTGGTTATATTAGTGCAAAAGATCGTGAAATTTCAGAATCTGAGAGTGGCAGCTCCAGTTCTTCCTCCTCTAATACGATCAAGGCAATTCAGACCGATGCAGCTATCAATCCTGGTAACAGTGGTGGTGCTTTGATCAATATGCAGGGGCAGGTTATCGGTATTAACTCTGCTAAGATCGCAGCTTCTGAAGTAGAAGGTGTTGGATATGCGATCCCGATTTCCGTCGCAAAACCGATCATTGAGGATCTGATGAATAAAGAAAACCTCAAAGATAGTGAAAAAGGCTATTTAGGAATCAGCGGAAGAACGGTTTCTGACGAGATGGCAGCCTACAATATGCCAAATGGTGTTTATGTTGCAGAAGTATCTAAGAATGGTGCGGCAGACAAAGCAGGCATCCAGAAAGGCGACATCATTACATCCATTAATAATATGGAAGTCCGTTCTATCGAAAGTCTGCAGGAAAAAGCCAATAGCTACAAAAAGGGAACTCAGGTAGAGATTATCTTGCAGAGAAGTGATTCTGGAACGTATAAAGAAAAGAAAGTGAAAGTTACACTGCAAGGTTCCAGTTCATTAAACGGTTTAAGTTCCGGCAAATCGTCCAACAATGACAGTCAGAGCGGCAATTCCGGCAACAACAGCCAGAATGGCAACAATGGTAACAACGGAAATTCCGGCAGCGACAGCGGATCCGGCAACGATTTGTTCGGATTTGGAGATTTGTTTGGTAACTAATAGATACATGATAGAAAGACTCTAATAAGAAACTCAAACTTTGCATATCCAAAGCTGCTGTCCGATCACATATTGCTTGTTATGTCAGCAATAAATATGATATTTTGCAGCCGACAAGCTAACTTGTTCTGCCGTCAGCGAACTAAGAT
>ERZ791641.1000-NODE-1000-length-16064-cov-3.343494_pt1 | contig 16064 bp, 8 predicted proteins | sample MGYA00510055_ERZ791641 | MGnify/ENA primary metagenome ERZ791641 (study PRJEB30046, sample SAMN00715226) | human gut metagenome | study: EMG produced TPA metagenomics assembly of the A metagenome-wide association study of gut microbiota in type 2... | reverse complement strand
TCGTGTAGTCGGTGCCGGAGACGCCGACGACGTCGGTCGTGCCGCAGGCGACGAGTTCGGAGAGCACGAGCTCGGGCGTGCGCGTGGCGGGACCGCCTTCACCGCCGCCGCCCGTGACGTGGATGTGCTGGTCGAAGAAGCCCGGGGTCATGATCATGCCGCCGGCTTCGACCGTCTGCAGGTCGGGGAGGTTGGGGGCGAGGTCCTTGCCGACGGCGAGGATGCGTTCATTGGCCATGAGCACGTCGACCACGCCGAGGTCCTTGGGCGCGAAGACGCGTGCGTTCTTGATGAGAATAGCCATTTCAGTTTCTCCTTGGGTGAAGGCCGTATTCCGTGGTTAGAGGAAGACGGCGGAGGCGGCGACGTTGACGATCAGCGCGAGAAGCATGACCGGAATCGTGCGCCTGATGATTTCGAAGGGCGTGAGGCCCGCAATGCCGGCGACGGCGATGATCACGCCTGCGATCGGGCACATCGTGCGGGCGATGCCGGCGGAGAGCTGGACGGGCACGACGAGCACGGCGGTGTTGATGCCCACGCTGGCGGCGGCTTCGGGAAGCAACGGCGAGAAGGCGAAGAAGGCGGCGTTGCCAGAGCCCGTCACGATCGTGGCGACGACCATGATGCCGAGCATGATGAAGAGCATCACCCAGACGCCGGCGCTTTCCATGGCAGCTGCGGCCTGAATCATCGTGGTGATGCCGCCCATCTTGTTCATGCCGAGCGCGAAGAGTTCGGCGCAGCAGATGAGGGCCACGGTGGAGGTGAAGACCTTGCCCATGCCTTCAAAGACGGCGCTCGTGCGCTTGCAGCATTCCTTGAAGTCGAAGTGCGTGATCAGGTCGACGAAGAAGGCGATCAGGATGGAGACCAGAATGCCGGTCTGCAGGGAAAGCTTGATGCCGTCGTAGACCATCGGCGAGAAGACGATGAGGAGAACGAGCGGGAGCATCGGCAGAAGCGCGTAGTGCACGGGGCCCGCGCCTTCGAAGGCCTTCTCGAGGTCCTTCTGGTCGGCCTTGACGGGAGCGCCGTCGGCGACGCCGCGGGCAGCGTCGCGCTGGTCGAACCAGCGCTGGACAAAGAAGTGGCCGATGGCGACCGTGGCGATCACGCAGACGGCAACGGGAATCTGGCTCTGGACGAAGTAGGTGACGACGTCGGTCGACATCAGGTCGGCGGCACGCATGGCGTTCGAGGACGAGGGACCGAGGTCAAGGCAGCAGGTCGAGCCGATCACGGCGGCGGCCGAGGCGCGGGAGACGCCGAGCGCGACGAGGAGCGGATAGACGCTGGCCATCAGAAGAAGACCGAGGCCCACGGCGGAGTTGATGAAGAGCGCCATGAACTGGCCCACCACGTAGGTGATGGCGAGCAGCACGTACGGGGAGCGGACGGCGGAAAGCGGCTTGACGCAGAGCTTCACGAGCGCCTTGGAGGCGCCGATGCGGTCCATGTAGAAGGAGAAGCCCGCGATGAGCATGATGTTGAGGCCGAGGCCGGGAAGGCGGCCCTTCATCTGGTTCGTGAAGGCCTGAACGAAGTCGAAGCCCACGAAGTTCGTGCTCTTCTTCGCGTCGACGGGATCGACGCCCATGAGCCAGGCGCACACGAGCATGAGCAGGCCTGCAAGAAGAAGGACGATGGGCGGGTAGTAGTTCTTGAGCACGCAGTACGCCACGACGGCGATGACTGCGACGGTAATGAGGATGCCGAGCATTTTTTTCGGTCTCCCTTGTCGGTTGGATGTGTTGTTGGAATGATCGTGCCGACGGGAGTCCGGAGGGCGAAAGCCCCGGGAGGACGCAGGCCGGCCGCGTCAGGCCTGCCGTCCTTGGAGAAGTGAGGTGAAATTCATGGCGCCATCCTGACGGCGTCCCGTCCATCCGCTACTGCGAGTGGCGGGCGCGCGCCGTTATGGTAGCAGTTCACATGCCCGTTCAACAGAGGAGGTCATGGAAAACGCCTAGGGCCCGACGGAAGGCAGTCCGTGCGGGCCCTGAGGGAGGTCATGCGCAGAAGGCGGTGATTACCAGCTCGGCTTGATCGTGCCGTTGAAGGTCTTTTCGACGAAGGCCTTGACTTCGGGCGAGCGGTAGTACTTGACGAAGTCCTGAACGCTCTTGTCGTTCCTGCGGTCCTGATGCGCGGCGATGATGATGAGCGCGAACGGCGCCTCGAGGGACTCGAAGTAGAAGCCCTGCTTCTGCGGGGAGAGGCCCGCGCTGATGACGTAGTTCATCGGAATGACGGCGACGAGCGCATCATCGAGGCTACGGGGCAGCTGGGCGGCCTCGAGCTCCCTGATCTTCAGGTTGCGCTTGTTCTCGACGATGTCGGCGAGAGAGGCCTCGCTGCCCATGCCTTCGGGAAGCTTGATGAGGCCCGCGGCCTGCAGGAGGAGAAGACCGCGTCCGCAGTTCGTCGGATCGTTCGGCACGGAGATGACCGCCCCTTCGGGAATGTCGGCAACGGACTTCACCTTGTTGGAGTAGAAGCCCATCGGCTGCACCACGGCGTTGCCCACGTTGGCGAGCTTCGTGCCCTTCTGCTTGTTGAAGTTGAGAAGGAAGGGCTCGTGCTGGTAGACCGCGGCGTCAAGCGCGCCGTCGTTGAGGGCCGTGTCGGGCGTCACGTAGTCGGTGAACTCGACCACCTCGACCTTGAGGCCGTTCTTCGCCGCGACCTTTGCGGCTTCGGTGACGATGGCGGCGTGCGGACCAGCGGTCACGCCCACGCGGAAGGGCTTTTCAGCCACCGCCTTTTCCTCGTCGCAGCCCGTGAGAAGAACTATGGCGCTGAGCGCCGTGACGGCGGCGAGAGACTTGATGAAGGTGCGCTTTTGCATGATGAACTCCTTGGGGGCGGCCTGTTGGTATGGGAAATCGAATGCGTATGCGGCCGTCCGATGGATTCATTTTGCGGGATGCCGTGCATCCGTGAAAGGTAATACCTCAAGTTTTCTTCACTGAAAACGCCTGATAGGTAATCGTCTCTAGGAGAATGTGCTTAGCCTGCGGGACCGGAGACAAAAACGGCCCGGAGGCCTTGCGGCTTCCGGGCCGTTTCCCGACGGAATCGAGGTCAGAGGGCTTTGCCGAGGAGTTCGGTCTCGCGCTCGTGCGTGAGCACGTTGGCCCAGGCGACCTGACGGCCGTCCTCGTCCTCCTCGATGTAGACGCCCTGCAGCTCGGGTGCAAAGCCCGGGAAGAGGTTGATGCCCTCCTCAAGGGCGAGGAAGTACTGCAGCACGGCGCCGCCCCAGACTTCGCCCGGCACCAGGCAGAGGACGCCCGGCGGGTAGGGAAGCGCGCCTTCGACGCCCACTCGCCCCTCGGCCTCGCTCAGGCGCACGAGCTCGACGTTGTCGCGGATGAACTCGTAGTTGGCCTCCTGAGCGTTGAGCACACGCCTGGGAAAGTACTCCTTGCGGAACATCGCCTTCTGGAGGTCCTTGACGTTGACGGACTTGTAGAAGTCATGCATCTCCTGGCAGAGCTCGCGGATCGTGTAGCCCTTGTAGCGCTCCTTGTGGGCGTTGTAGAGCTCGGGGAGCACTTCGGAGAGCGGCGCGTCATCGTCGACGAAGCTCTCGAAGCGGGCGATCTGCGTGATGAGGTGCGCCATCTTGGCATGGTCCTCGGCGGGCGTCATCAGGAAGAGGATCGAGTTGAGGTCGCTCTTTTCGGGGACGACACCGTTCTCGCGAAGGAAGCTCGCGAGAATGGAGGCGGGAATGCCGAAGTCGGAGTACTCGCCCGTCGTGGCGTTGATGCCCGGCGTGGTGAGCAGGAATTTGCACGGGTCGACGAAGTACTGCTGCGGTGCATAGCCTTCGAAGTGGTGCCACTTGTCCTTGGGATTGAAGGCGAAGAACCGGATGTCGGTCGCGATCTGCTCCGTCGGATAGCTGTCCCAGGCCTTGCCGTCGACCGTGGGCGGAATGAAGGGCTTGATGTAGTGGCAGCAGGCGAGCATTTCCTTGCGCGCATCGATCGCGACGCGCACGCAGTCGGCCCAGAGGCGGCGGCCGGATTCACCCTCGTGCATCTTCGCGTTGACGTCGAGCGCGGCGAAGAGCGGATAGAAGGGCGAGGTGGACGCGTGCATCATGAAGGCGTTGTTGAGGCGCTTGTGGGTGCAGTAGCGCTTCTGGCCCTTGATGTGAAGGTCCTTCTTGTGGATCTGGGAGGTCTGCGAGAAGCCGGCCTGCTGCTTGTGGACGGACTGCGTCACGAAGATGCCGGGATCCTCGGGACCGAGGTCGAGCAGGAGCGGCGAGCAGTCCTTCATCATCGGGATGAACTGTTCGTAGCCGACCCAGGCGGAGTCGAAGAGGATGTAGTCGCACAGGCGGCCGATGCGGTCGACCACCTGACGGGCGTTGTAGATCGTGCCGTCGTAGGTGCCGAGCTGGATGACGGCGAGGCGGAACGGGCGCTTTTCATCGGCGCGCTCGGGCGCAACCTCGCGGATGAGCTCGCGCAGGTACTTCTCGTCGAAGCAGTGGTCGTCGATGCCGCCGATGAAGCCGTAGCTGTTGCGGGCGGTCTCGAGGTAGACGGGCGTCGCGCCCGCCTGAATGAGCGCGCCGTGATGGTTCGACTTGTGGTTGTTGCGGTCGAAGAGCACCAGATCGCCCGGCGTGAGAAGCGCGTTGAGCACGACCTTGTTGGAGGCGGAGGTGCCGTTGAGGACGAAGTACGTCTTGTCGGCGTTGTAGATCTTGGCGGCCGCCATCTGGGCGGCGCGGGGCACGCCTTCGTGAATGAGTAGGTCGCCCATCGCGACGTCGGCGTTGCAGAGGTCGGAGCGGAAGACGTTTTCGCCGAAGAAGTCGGCGAACTGACGTCCTGCCGGATGACGGCGGAAGAAGGCGCCGCCCTGATGGCCCGGACAGTCGAAGTGTACGTTGCCGTTGCGGACGTAGGACTCCATCTTGCCGAAGAAGGGGGGCAGGATCTGGTCCTCGTACTTCTGGGCGGCGGCGTCGATCAGGCGGCCGTAGAGGCCGACGTTGTCGGGCTGGGAGTTGATGACGGAGACGACCTTGCCGAAGAGCTCGGTCGGGAGCTTGGCGCCGTTGTTGAGCAGAATGACGGGAATGCCGAACGCCGTCGCCTCGACGCGTTCGAGCTGGCCCGAGAGCGCCTCGTCGGCCGTCATCACGACGGCCGAGACGCTCGTGAGGTCGGCCTTGTTGAGGTCGACGACGACGCGTTTGGACTTGAAGGCGTGCAGCGTGCCGGGCGTCGCTGCAATGTTGTATCTGCGCATGTGGGACTCCGTACGGGCGGAAAGGGCGTTGTCGGGAGGAAGGCCCCCTGGTCGTGACGGCCCCTGAGGGCCGCCGGGGCTTTCCGATTTGCGTGAATCATATCAGCAAAAGAGGGCGCGGGACGCGTGAGGGAGCCGATGCGCATGCCTTTCGCATCGGTCGGTCGGGGCCGAATGAAGAAAGGCCGCCCATTTGCGGGACGGCCTTGCAGAAAAGGTGCGGCTCGGAGGACGTCAGCAGACGGCCTCGATTTCCTCGGAGAGCTCGAGCCAGCGCATTTCGAGCTCCTCGACGACGGGCTTGAGCTCGCCGTGTTCGCGAAGCACGCGGGCCACTTCGTCGGGATCAGTCGAGGTGTAGAAGTCGCCGTCGGCAAGGCGATCGGAGAGCTTCCTGAGCTCCTCGTTCTTCTGCGCGAGTTCCTTTTCGACCTTGGAAAGCTCCTTCTGCAGGGGCTTGCGCAGGGCGGCGATGCGCTGGCGCTCCTGAGCCTCGGCACGGCGGGCCTCCTTGCGGTTCTGGGAGGGCTCGCGCTCGCCGGACTCAAGCCTTTCGGCCTGATTCGCCGCCTTTTCGGCTGCGACCGTGGTGCGGCGGTGTTCAAGCACGAGCTGGGCGTAGTCGTCAAGGTCGCCGTCATAGGGCTGGACGGCCCCGTCGTGCACGAGGATGAGGCGCTCGGTCGTGGCACGCAGAAGATGGCGGTCATGCGAGACGATCAGCACTGCGCCCTCATAGGTGGAGAGCGCCATGGTCAGGGCCTCGCGCGTCTCCATGTCGAGGTGGTTCGTCGGTTCGTCGAGCACCAGAAGGTTGGGCTTGCGCCAGGCGAGGAGTGCGAGCGCAAGGCGGGCCTTCTCGCCGCCCGACATCGGGCCGACGGGGGCAGACGCAAAGTCGCCCGAGAAGCGGTAGATGCCGAGGTAGTCGCGAAGGTCCTGCTCGCGCACGTCGGGCGCCATGCGGCGCATGTGCTCGAGCGGGCTTTCGTCGGGACGCAACTGATCGAGCTGATGCTGAGCGAAATAGCCGATCTCGAGACCCTGGCCGCGACGAAGTTCGCCCGCCATCGGCGCAAGGTCTCCGACGATGCCCTTGACGAGCGTGGACTTGCCTGCGCCGTTGACACCGAGGATGCCGATGCGCTCGCCCGAGCGAATCGAGAGCGTGACGCGGTCGATCACGACGCGCTCGTCATAGCCGAGGCGCAGGTTCTCCGTGTCGACGAGATGCTCGGGCAGGCGCACGGGCTTCGGAAATTCGAAGCGCCACTCGCGCTTGGCGCGCACAGGCTCGACGGCTTTGAGCTTTTCGAGCATCTTGATGCGGGACTGGGCCTGACGGGCCTTCGTCGCCTTGGCGCGGAAGCGCTCGATGAAGCTCGAGAGATGGGACGCCTCGCGCTCGTAGGCCTTGGCGGCCGCATCCTGCAGCCTGAGCTTTTCGATGCGCTGGGACTCGAAGGCGGAGTAGTTGCCTGCGTAGCGGCAGACGGTGTCGTCCTCGACGGACCAGATCGTCGTGACGGCGCGGTCCAGAAACTCGCGGTCATGCGAGATGATGACGACGGTCGCCTCGACGCGGCGCAGCCAGTTCTCGAGCCAGATGAGCGAGTCGATGTCGAGATGGTTCGTCGGCTCGTCAAGGAGAAGCAGGTCGGCGGGGCACATCAGGGCGCGTGCGAGCGCGATGCGGTTTCGCCAGCCGCCCGAGAAGTCGTAGACGGGGCGGTCGACGTCGGTCTGGCTGAAGCCGAGACCCGCAAGGATGGTACGGGCCTGTGCGACGATCGCGCCTTCGTTGAGCTCGGCAAGATTGGCGTGGGCCTGAGCAAGACGCATGTCGTCGCCTGCCTTTTCGGCTTCGGCGAGTGCCGCGCGGGCGGCGATCAGGGGAGCGTGCCCCCCGAGAACGAAGTCGACGGCGGGGACGTTGTCGGCGACGAAGGACTGCGCCACGTGGGCGATCCTGTCGCGGGGCGGCGTCTCGATGTCGCCGTCTTCGGGAGAGAGGTCGCCGAGCATGGCCGCAAAGAGCGTGGACTTGCCGCAGCCGTTGGGGCCGACGAGGCCGATGCGCTCGCCCGGCGCCGCAGTGAGCGTCGCATGACGGTAGAGGACGCGGGTGCCGCGGGAGAGCGCAAGGTTGAGAAGTCGGAGCATGACGCTGGATTACTGTTCGAAGTAGTTGAGGAGCGCTTCCTTCGTGACGAGGAAGACCTGGTCGTCGCCGCCCGAGGTGGCGAGCCAGATGATCTCGAGGCCGGGGAAGGTCGCCTCGACCGCTTCGGCGCCGTCGCCCACTTCGACGATGATCATGCCGCCGTCATTGAGATGTGCGGCAGCTTCGGGAAGCATGCGGCGCACGACGTCCATGCCGTCGTCGCCTGCGCCGAGCGCCATGGCGGGCTCGTGACGGTATTCGGAGGGCAGCGTGTCCATGCTCGCCTGCGTGACGTAGGGCGGGTTGGAGATGATGATGTCGAACGTGCGGCCCTGCAGGTTTTCAAAGAGGTCGCCCTGAACGAGCTCGAGCGTCTCCTCCATGCCGTAGTCGCGGCGGTTGATTTTGGCGACCTCGAGCGCGTCGGGCGAGAGGTCGGAGCCCGTCACTTCGGCGTTCGGGAAGGTGCCCTGGGCGAGAATCGCGAGGCAGCCCGAACCCGTGCAGAGGTCGAGCACGCTGTCCACTTCATACGGATCCTCGACCCAGGGGGCGAGGTCCTCCTCAAGAAGCTCGGCAATGTAGGAGCGCGGAATCAGCGCACGCTCGTCGATGTAGAAGCGGTGCTCGGTGAGCCAGGCCTCGCGCAGCAGGTAGGCGGTCGGAACCTTTTCGTGGACGCGGCGGTCGATGAGGTGCACGAGTCGGGAGAGCTCGTTGTGCGTGAGCGCGGCGTCAAGGAACATGTCGAAGTGGTCGAACGGAAGCTTGAGGCCGCGGCAGATGAGGAAGGAGGCTTCCTCCCAGCTGTCGGGAGAGCCGTGGCCGTAGGAGATTTCGGCGTTTTCCATTTCCGTGATCGCCCAACGGAAGACGTCGCGGATGGTCTTCAGATTGTGAATGGGGTCATCAAGCAGCGGAGCAATTTCGTACATGGCGGTATCCAGTAAAGGGGCGGACGCGGCGAATGCGACGCCCGCGGGAACGCGGAAAACGGAGGGCGCGCAGGCGATGCGCAGGTCCGAAGGATCGGACACGGCGCGTCTGCGGCGATGCCCGACATTATAAGGTCGGCGGGGGCGACCGTCCGTGCAGGGGGATGTCCCGCGGGCGGCCCTCATTTAGAATAGGCAGACACGCCTGTTTGCGCCGCCGGTCTGCGGCGCAACGGGCCTTCCATCAACCGGCCGCACCTTTTCAGGAGACCTTCTTGCGCTTACGTCAGATCAAGCTCGCAGGCTTCAAGAGCTTTGCCGATCCGGCGCTCATCGAGCTCGAGCATCCCGTTGTCGGGATCGTCGGACCCAACGGCTGCGGCAAGTCGAACATCATCGACGCCGTTCGCTGGGTGCTCGGCGAGGCGCGCGTCTCTGAACTGCGCGGCTCGTCCTCGATGCGTGAGCTGATCTTCGCGGGCTCGACCACGCGCCACGCTCTCGGGCGCGCGAGCGTGGAGCTCATCCTCACGAACGACGACGGACGCCTCAAGGGGGCGTGGTCGGAATTCGGCGAAATCAGCGTCAAGCGAGTCGTGACGGCCGAAGGTCAGTCCGCCTACTACATCAATCATCAGCAGGTGCGTCGCCGAGACGTGCAGGAGATCTTCCTCGGCACGGGGCTCGGGCCTCGCAGCTACGCCATCATCTCCCAGGGGATGATCTCGAACTTCATCCGCGCCAAGCCCGAGGAGATGCGCGTCTATCTAGAGGAGGCCGCGGGCGTCTCGCTCTACCGCGAGCGACGCAGGGAGACGGAGTCGCTTCTCAGTCAGACGAGGGGCAACCTCGAGCGCGTGCGCGACATGCAGGCCGTCAAGGAAGAGGAGGCCGCAAGGCTTGAGGGCGAGGCGCAGCTCGCAGGGAAGTGGCGTGCGCTCACGGACGAGCGCAACGCCGCCGAATCCCTCTGGTACTGGATCCAGTATGAGGACGTGAAAAGAACGCTCGACGGGATTGCCGCCGACATTGCGCGCGGCGAGGCCGAGATCGAGGCCAGAAAGGCCGACGCCGCCCGTGAAGCGGCGTCGCTTCCCGCGCTCGAGTCCGCGGCACGCGAGGCTGAGGCGAAGGAGCTTGAGGCCGCTGCAGGACTGAGGCAGGCCGAACGTGCGCTCACCAAAGCCGAAGCCGAGGAAAGACGGCAGCGCGAACGCAGGGCCGGAGCGGAAAGAGCCGCAGCCGAAGCCCGAGAGGCAAAGGCGGCCAAGGAAAGGCGCCTTGCCGAGACTGTTTCCGCCAGAGAGGCCCAGGCATCCGAGACTGACGAGCTTGAGGAGACGATTGCGCTCTCGGGCGAAGAGGAGGCTGCGGCACAGGAGGAGGTTCTCTCCGCCGAGGACGCCCTGAACGACGTCAATGCCCGCGCGGCCGAAGCTCGAAGAGCCGAGTCCGACGCGAAGGCTCAGGCACGTGTTGCACATGCGCGGCTTGAGGCGGCCGAGCGCCGTGCCGAGGATCTCAGACAGCGTCTTCTGAGGCTTGCAGCTTCCGAGGGAACGCTCGAAGCGCCTGACAAGGAGGGGCTCGAGGCGATGAAGCTCGACTTCGAGGAGGCTCAGGCCGCCGCAGAGGAGGCGCGCGCACTTGAAGAGGAGGCGGCTGAGGCGGCAGCAGAGGCGAGACGCAGAAGAGACGCCGCCAACGAGGCTTATTTTGCGGCTCTTGCTCAGGAAAAGGAAACGGCCGCGAAGCTCGACGCCCTTGAGGCCGTCGAGGCGGGGGCTCAGGCAAAGGGGCGGCTTGCCGAATTCGAGGCCGCCGAAGGGCTTGACGGTCTTCCGCGCCTGTCCGAGGCGCTTTCGGCCGACCCCGAATGGGTGACGGCCGTCGAGGCCGTTGTCGGATCGAGGCTGGGAGCACGCTTCTTGAGCCGGCTCGGCATGGCTCAGGGCTACGAGAGCCCCCCGCCGCCATCTCGTTCGTTGAACGAGGTGAGACGCAGGAGGGCCGCCCTGCACTCGAGCTCGACGGCGTCAGGCTGGAACCCATCACCTCGCACGTCAGGTGCTGTTCGTCCGACGCGACGGCGGCTCTCGCGGACGTTGCGGCGAACGTCTACTGCGTGAAGAGCCTTTCGGAGGGGCTGGCTTTGAGAGCCAGGCTTCCCGAAGGCGTCACGCTGGTGACTCCGAAGGGCGACCGGCTCACGAGCCGAAGCCTTGTCGTCTGGACGGCGAGCGATCCGGGACAGTCCGTGCTCTCTCGCCAGCAGGAGATCTCCGCACTCAGGGACTGCCTTCATGAGCTTGAGGACAGGCTGGGCAAGCTTGATGACGACAGGAATGCGGCCGGAGCGGCGGCCGAGGCCGCTGAACGGACCGCACGCACTTCGGCTCAGGGCGCCCGTGCTGCTGAGGCGGGGGTGGCCGACCTGAGGCTCAGGATCAAGGCGGCGGAGGCGGCGGTGGCGGCCCACGAGACCCGTCTTGCCGATCTGCGTCGCAGCAGGGAGGAGCTTGAGGCCGAAGGCGAGGAGGCCAGAGCGCTTGCCGAAGAGGCGGGCGTAGCGGCAGACGAGGCGGAGGCGGCGTCAGAACGCGCCGTGCGCGCTGCCGCAGGATTCACGTCCGAACTTGCGCGAGCCGACATGCGCTTCAAGACGAAGACGGCTGCGCTTGCGGCCGTGAGGCACAAGGCGGAGCTGGCACGCGCGAAGCTGCGGCAGCTTTCGGAGTCGGCCCGTCTGTATGCACAGAGCGAGGCGGCTCTTCGAAGCGACATCGCCCGAGAGGAGGCGCGTCTTGTCGAGGCCTCCAGGCTCCTTGAGGAGAGCGCGAAGGTGCTCGGCGACGCGGCGTCGGCCGCTGCCCTCAAGGTGCTTGAAGAGGCGGAGCGTGCGCATGCCGCACGTCGCGACGCGACGGCCGCGGCCAGACTTGCGCTCACCGAGGCTCAGGGCCGCTGGCAGGCCGCGCAGGCGGACGTCATGCCCATGACGGAGGCGCTCGGCGTCAAGAGAGTCGAGCAGCAGATGAAGGAAAGCCTTCGGACTCAGTTTGAGGAGAGGCTCGATGAGCTCAAGGCCGACAGGACGGATCTTGCGCGTCGCGCGGCGGAGCGTCCGCAGAAGGCTCAGAGCCTTCGCGCCAAGGTGCTGAGGCTCATCAGCGAGATTGCAGGATTGGGTCCCGTCAATCATGCCGCGCTCGAGCACCTCGAGGCGGTGAGAAGGACGCTCGAGGCGACGGCCAGACAGGTGGAGGACCTTGAAAAGGGCATTGAAACTCTGGAGGCCGCCATCAGAAAGATCGATGCGGAGACCAGAGGACGTCTCAGGGAGACGTTCGAGGAGGTGAACGGTCACTTTGCCGAGACGTTCTCCGAGCTCTTCGGAGGCGGCGTCGCCTCGCTCGTCATGTCGGGAGACGATGTGCTCAACGCGGGCGTCGAGGTGAAGGCTCAGCCGCCGGGCAAGAAGAACGCGGGCGTGAAGCTGCTTTCGGGCGGCGAGCAGGCCCTCGCGGCCACGGCGCTCGTCTTTGCGATCTTCAGGCTCAATCCCGCTCCCTTCTGCCTGCTTGACGAAGTGGATGCACCCCTTGACGAGGCCAATCAGGCGAGGCTTGCAGGTCTGTGCCGCCGCATGTCGAGTGAGACGCAGTTCCTCATGATCACGCATCATCGCGTGACGATGGAGTTCGCGGGAGCGCTTGTGGGCGTAACGATGAAGGAGCCCGGCGTGAGCCGCGTCGTGAGCGTCGACATCGAGAACGCGGTCCGCATGGCGAACTGACGCCTGCGGTTCCGCGTCCCGCACGCGCGTCGTGGCGAATCCGTCAAAAGTGCGTACAATCAACAGAAGCTGCGCCCGCGTCGGGCGCCCACAAAGCCGGACATAATTCAAATGAGTCAGACTCAGATCATTCTTATCGTGGCCGCCCTGGTGGTCATTGCCTTCTTCTTCTGGCGCTCGATGCGCGAGGAGCGCCGCATGCGCGCAAGCCGAAAGGCCCGCCTGCAGGCGGGAGGCGACGTTCGCAAGGCCGTGCTCGCCGAAGAGAAGCCCGAGCCTCGCGTCGAGCCTCAGCTCGAGGACATGGTGGACGACGACGAGCCGCACGAGGCGGTTCAGTCTGCCTCCAGGGACGACCTTCCGTCTGAAAAGCCGCCCGTCTACGAGCGTTTCGCCGAGGAGCAGAAGGCGCGCCTTGAGCGCGAGGCCGCCCGCGGCGGGCGAAAGGCAGGCCGCATCGCCGGCATCGAAAAGCCGCCCGTCGACCACGGCATCCAGTGGGTGCTCGACGTGACGCCCTATGAAGGCAAGACCTTCCCGCTCGGTTCCATGGACTCCCTTGTCACGCAGATCCGACAGCTTTCGCTGCCGCTGCCCGTGTCGCTTTGGGCGAAGTCCGCTGAGGACGGCCTCTACTATCCGTCCGAATGCCTGCCTGCGGAGGCCGTTCACATCGTCGCGACGATCCTGATCGCCAATCGTGCCGCCGTGCTTGACGACGTTTCCGCCTCGAGCTTCCTGCAGGTGCTCGAGCAGACTGCCGCCCAGAACGACGTTGACGTGCGCACATCCTGCGACATCAAGACGGCGGTCTCGACGGCTGTTCAGATCTCCCGCTTCATCCACTACTACGACAAGCTGATTGAGGTTTCGATCGTCCCCGCTCCGCGTGAGGAGGGCCTGACGCTCGAGGAGGTGACGAAGGTTGCCGAGGGCGCGGGCTTCGTCAGCGCGAGCGGCCGTTGGGAGCTTCGAATCGACGAAGGTTCCAGAGAGCCTCTGATGACGCTCTCGCTGGCGGGTGCCGACTCCTCCCAGCTGCGCCTTTCCTTTGACGTCCCCCTTGCCAACGTGCCGCGCGGCGACCTCAAGCGCTTCTTCCAGCTTGCAAACCACATCGCCTGCCATCTCGGCGGCGTCTGGGTCGACGGCGCGGGCAACCGCATCGAGGCTGCAGGCGGCCTGATCCTTCAGGACGAGATCGAGCATCAGGACGCGCAGATGGCCGCCAGCGGCGTGCGTCCCGGCTCCGAGCGCGCAAGGCTCCTCTTCTCGAGAAGCGCCTGACGCAGGATCCGCGTCAAGCATCATTCACTGCCCGCCGCATTCGGACGCAAGCCGCCCGGCGGCGGGCTTTTCTTCTTCGCTTCTTCGGAATGCAAGATATGACCGAACCGACAAAGACTGAAACCCTCGCGAACGACGACTTCGACGGTGCCGCAAAGGCTGCGGCGATCGAGCCCTCCAGGGCCCCCGCCCGCATGCGTGAGCTCGAGAAGCTCGTAGAGACCTGGGACTACGAGTACTTCGTGCTTGACAATCCGAGCGTTCCCGACGCCGAATACGACCGCACGTTCAATGAGCTCAAGGCTCTTGAGGCCAGATTTCCTGAATGGAAGAGTCCTGCCTCGCCCACGGCCCGCGTGGGCGGTGCTGTTCGAAGCGACCTTGCAAAGGTCGTGCACGCCGTGCCGATGCTTTCCATTCACACCGAGACCGACTTTTCGAGCGAGGGTGCGGCGGCATTCGACCGCCGCGTGCGCAGCGAACTCGGGCTCGCGGATGAGGATCCTGCCGTGGCGTACGACTGCGAGCTCAAGTTTGACGGTCTGGCAACGAATCTTCGTTATGAAAAGGGCGTTCTCGTACAGGCCGCCACTCGTGGCGACGGCAGTGCAGGGGAGGACGTGACCGCGAATGCGCGCACGATCCGCACGATCCCGCTTCGTCTGGAGGGCGACTTCCCCGACGTGCTGGAGGTGCGCGGCGAGGTGATCATGCATCGCGACGACTTCGAGGCGCTCAACCGCCGTCAGGCAGAGGAGGGGCAAAAGACCTTCGTCAATCCGAGAAATGCGGCGGCGGGGTCCCTGCGCCAGCTCGATCCTGCAGTGACCGCACGCAGGACGCTTCATTTTTACGCCTATGCGCTGGGTGAAGTCTCGGGCGGCGAATTCGCGCCCACGCAGACGGAAGTTCTCGACAGACTTGCGTCGCTCGGGTTCCCTGTTGCGGACGTCCGCCGAAGGGTCGAGGGGCCGACAGCGCTCGCGACCTTTCATGATGAGGTGGCAGAGATCAGACACACGCTGCCCTTCGACATCGACGGCGTCGTCTACAAGGTGGACAGTCTTGAGCTTCAGAGGGAGCTCGGCTTCATTGCTCGCGAGCCCCGCTGGGCCTGCGCCCACAAGTACCCGCCCGAAGAGGCTCTGACGGTCTGCGAAGCCATCGACATTCAAGTCGGGCGCACGGGCAAGCTCACGCCTGTCGCGCGCTTGAAGCCCGTTTTCGTCGGCGGCGTGACCGTCTCGAACGCCACTCTTCACAACGAGGACCATATTGCGGGCCTTGATCTGCGCCCCGGCGACACGGTCGTGGTCCGCAGGGCGGGGGACGTGATTCCCGAGGTGGTGCGCGTCGTGCACGAGCGCCGTCCAGAGGGTACCGTGCCGTTTGCAATGCCGTCCGTCTGCCCTGTCTGTGGGTCGGCCACGATCCGCGACGAGGAGGAGAAGGACACGCGATGCACGGGCGGTCTGTACTGTCCGTCGCAGATGAAGCTCTCCCTCGTTCACTTTGCCTCCCGCAGGGCCATGGGCATCGACGGGCTCGGTGAGAAGATCGTCAACATGCTTGTGGACGAAGGGCTGGTGAAGAGTCCGGCCGACATCTTCACGCTCAAGCCTGAGGATCTCATCGCGCCGACAACGGCGACGAAGGATCTTGAGAAGCCCGTCAAGCGCATGGGGCCGAAGGCCGCTTCGAACCTGCTTGAAAGCATCGGGAAGGCGAAGCACACGACGTTCGCCCGCTTCATTTTCGCGCTCGGATGCAGGCATGTGGGTGAGGCGACCGCGTTGTCGCTTGCGCAGCACTTCTGCACGCTTGCCAATCTTGAGGCCGCCGACGTGGAGGCGCTCACAAAGGTTGATGACGTGGGTGAGATCATCGCCGAGAGCATTCATGCCTTCCTGAAGGAGCCGCACAACCGAACCGTGATCGAGGCGCTCGTTGCCTCCGGCGTCGTCTGGCCCGTGGTGGAGCCCAGGCCTGCAGCGGAGGCCTCCGAGGTTGCGGGCAAAACCTTCGTGCTGACGGGGACCTTGCCCACGCTCACGCGCGACGAAGCAAAAGACCGTCTCATCGCGGCGGGCGCCAAGGTGTCGGGTTCCGTCAGCAAAAAGACCGACTTCGTGGTTGCGGGTGCGGAGGCGGGTTCCAAGCTCGAGAAGGCGCAGACACTGGGTGTGAAGGTGATCGACGAGGAAACTCTCCTTGCCATGCTCGAGGGCGGCGTTTCAAGCGAAAAGCTTGTTGTGACGCCTGAGGCTGAGGAAGAGGAGAAGGCGGCGGCCGAGGGTGCGGTCAGTACTCAGGATGCTTCCGACACACCTGCCAATCCTGAAGAGAAACGGGCTGCAGGGACGGAGGTGGGGAAAACGGACGACGAAGGCCCGCAGCAGGGCGCCCTTTTCTGAGCCTGATCCGCAGAGGCATTGACGGAGCGTGGTTGTTCAATTTTTCAACTGCGCTTCGTCATGATGCGGTGGAAGGCCCTGTTACGGAGCGGGAATGTGCGAGGGCTATACACGTATCAGGTTCCCGGCTCTTTTAGTATGAAAGCGGAAGCGCCGGAAACCAAAAAGAAAAAACACCCCCGGTAGGA
>ERZ791641.996-NODE-996-length-16214-cov-4.312148_pt1 | contig 16214 bp, 11 predicted proteins | sample MGYA00510055_ERZ791641 | MGnify/ENA primary metagenome ERZ791641 (study PRJEB30046, sample SAMN00715226) | human gut metagenome | study: EMG produced TPA metagenomics assembly of the A metagenome-wide association study of gut microbiota in type 2... | reverse complement strand
GCTCGAGCGCGGCCCGAAGCACAAGGGAGACCTCCCGAGGTGTTCCCGCTCCCCTCAGCCATCCGCCGACGCCCGCAAGGGCCGCGATCAGATGCTCCGCCTCCTCTTCGTCCCGCAGTCCCTCGAGCCGCACGCGGATGTTCCTCCCCAGCGCCCCCGCCCATGCCTCCGACACGCGTCCGACGGCGAGTTCAAGAGCTCTGGCAAGCATTTCCGCAGCAGGATCATCGATTGACGCCACAGGCCTTCGACCCGCCGCCGACACGACCATGACGACATCAGCGGCAGACAGCACGCCAACAGCCCTGAGCCACGCAAAGAGAGGACCGGCCGCTCTGTCGGCGATCCGCTGCAGGATCACCTCCCGCACAGGGACATCGGTCACAAGCAGCAGGACGCGGTTTTCCGTCGGGACCGCACCGCCTGCCGAAAGTGCTCCGACCCTCATCACGCCGTCCTGCGTCATGAAGGGCATTTCGAATCCCGTCCACCCTTCCGGGAGCAGTGCCTCGCCCCCTGCTCTTTTCCAGGCTTCGGTGCATCGCTCGACAAGCCCTCCGACCGGCGTCAGCTCCCTGCGGGTTCCCTGAAGCAGGAGGGCGAGCGCATCCTCGGGAAGCTCCAGACGTCTGAGCGCCTCATGCCTGAACGCGCTCAACCCCGCATCAGAGAGACCGCCCGCGCCGAACATCGGATATCCCCTGCTCATCAGAATGCAGCCCGTCCGCGACCCCGACATCCTGCGCATCCTCAGAGCCTGCGCCGTGCCGTCCCCAAGCGCAGCCTGCGGAAGCGACAGAATCGTGCGCGCAGCCGCAGGAACAGCGGCCGCCGCAACGCCCCCATCAACGGAAAAGCCCAGTAGAAGGCCGGGGAGCGAAATTGATCGTTCATTCCTCATGTCCGAATCTCCAGCATTGACATTGGCGACCGCCAAGGAAAAGCCCGCCTTCACGAAACGCGAAGACGGGCTCTGAAAGTCATTCAGGACTATTCGTCAGCCTCTCAGGAGAGACGGCCGTGACAGTCCTTGAATCGGCGGCCGGAGCCGCACGGGCACGGATCATTGCGGCCGACATGCGCGAAGAGCGCGGGATCGAGCTCCTCCTTGGGCATGTTCTCGAGCGCGCTGCCTGTCGCCTCGGCGGGAGCAGGTTCCTCGACAGGCTGCTGCTGGGCGGGCTCTTCGGCGGGCTTCACGTTGATCTGAACCTGCATGAGCACGCGCACGAGGGTCTCGCGGATCTGGTCGAGCAGCTGCTCGAACATGTTGAAGGCCTCGCGCTTGTATTCCTGCTTGGGCTGCTTCTGAGCATAGCCGCGCAAGTAGATGCCCTGACGAAGGGCCTCAAGCGCGGAAATGTGCTGGCGCCACAGCTGGTCGAGAATCTGAAGGAGAAGGGAGCGGGCAAAACCCGTGAAGGCCTCGTGACCGACCATCTGCTCCTTCTCGACGTACTGGGCCTCGGCCTGCTTGAGAAGCGCCTCGAGCAGGTCGTCGTCCGTGAACTGGTCGTTCGAGTCAAGAAGCTGCTTGAAGTCGATCACAATGCCGAACTCGCCGGCAAGCTTCGTCTGAAGACCGTCGAGATCCCACTGCTCCTCAACGGTCTCGGCCGGCACATAGGCGCGGAAGAGGTCCGTAAAGAGGCCTTCGCGCAGGTTCTTGACGAGCTCGGAGATGTCCTCGCTCTCAAGGATCTGATTGCGCAGGCCGTAGATTTCGTGACGCTGGTCGTTCTGGACGTCGTCGAACTCAAGCAGCTGCTTGCGGATGTCGTAGTTGCGGCCTTCGACCTTGCGCTGGGCGGACTCGATCATGCGGGTGAGCATCTTGGACTCGATAGCCTCGCCTTCTTCAAGGCGGAGCTTATCGGCGATGGCACGCATGCGGTCGCCGCCGAAGATGCGCAGGAGCTGGTCTTCCATCGAGAGATAGAAGCAGGAGCTACCCGGGTCGCCCTGACGGCCTGCACGGCCGCGGAGCTGGTTGTCGATGCGGCGGGACTCGTGACGTTCGGAACCGATGATGCGCAGGCCGCCAGCCTCCACGACGATGTCGTGAAGCTTCTGCCATTCGGCCTTCACTTCGGCGATCTTCGCCTCGCGCTGCTCTTCAGTAAGCGTCTCGTCGGCACGAATGGCGTCGACAGCCTTGTTGATGCCGCCGCCGAGCACGATGTCGGTGCCTCGGCCGGCCATGTTCGTGGCGATCGTCACGACGCCGGGACGGCCTGCTTCGAGAACGATCTGGGCTTCCCTGTCATGCTGCTTGGCATTGAGCACGTTGTGCGGAATGCCTTCCTTCGTGAGCATGGAGGAGAGAAGCTCGGAGTTTTCGATCGAGGTCGTGCCGAGAAGTACCGGCTGACGGCGTTCGTAGCAGGCCTTCACGTCGTCGATGATCGCGCGGTACTTTTCGTTGACCGTGCGGTAGACCTTGTCCTGCTCGTCGATGCGGACCATCTTGCGATGCGTCGGCACGACGACCGTTTCAAGGCCGTAGATGTCTTGGAATTCGTAGGCTTCGGTGTCGGCCGTGCCGGTCATGCCGGAGAGCTTCCCGTACATGCGGAAGAAGTTCTGGAACGTGATCGACGCCATCGTCTGGTTTTCCTGCTGGATCTTCACGCCTTCCTTGGCCTCGACGGCCTGGTGAAGACCTTCGCTCCAGCGGCGGCCTGGCATCAGGCGGCCCGTGAACTCGTCGACGATGACGATCTCGCCGTTCTGCACGACGTAGTGCTGGTCGCGGTGGAAGAGCGTGTGCGCACGCAGGGCGGCGTTGAGGTGGTGCATCAGGATGATGTTCTTCGGCGCATAGAGCGACTCGCCCTGCTGCACGAGACCGTGCTCGGAGAGAATCTGCTCGAGATGCTCGTGACCGGCCTCGGAGAGGTAGACCTGATGGGCCTTCTCATCGACCCAATAGTCGCCCTCGCCCTTTTCCTCAGCCTGGCGGGTAAGGAGCGGCGGAATGTCGTTGACGGCACGATAGAGTTCCGTGTTGTCGTCGGCGGGGCCGGAGATGATGAGCGGCGTGCGGGCCTCGTCAATGAGAATCGAGTCCACTTCGTCGACGATCGCATAGTAGAGCGGACGCTGGCGGCGAGCGGCGACGTCGTACTCCATGTTGTCACGCAGGTAGTCGAAGCCGAATTCGTTGTTCGTGCCGTACGTGATGTCGGAGGCATAGGCGGCGCGCTTTTCCTCGTTGTTCTGATTCGAGAGGATCTTGCCGACCGAAAGACCGAGCCAGTTGTAGAGGCGGCCCATCCAGTCCGCGTCGCGGGAGGCAAGGTAATCGTTGACGGTCACGACGTGGCAGCCCTTGCCGGGAAGGGCGTTGAGGTACACGGCGAGCGTGGCGGTGAGTGTCTTGCCTTCGCCCGTGCGCATTTCAGCGATCTTGCCGTCGTTGAGAACCATTGCGCCGATGAGCTGCACGTCGAAGTGGCGCATGCCGAGCACGCGCACGGAGGCTTCACGAACCACGGCAAAAGCTTCGGGGAGGAGCTCGTCGGTCGTCGCGCCCTTGGCGATGCGGTCGCGGAATTCCTGCGTCTTGGCCTTCAACTCTTCGTCCGAGAGCGCCTGCATGGCGGGCTCGAGCTTGTTGATGGCATCGCACTTGCGGCGATATTGCTTGATCAGGCGGTCGTTGCGACTACCGAAGATTTTTGTCAGAAGTTCGTCAAACATTGTGTGTAACCAGAATGGATCTGAGGGCACGGACGGAACCATATGCGGCATGGCCGCGCCGCTCACGCCGGCGCTGTTCCGTGCTACCCTGTTTTCGGTTGCGCCGGAGCCTCCTCCCTGTTGGAAAGGCGTGCGTAGCGCCCCTCCGCAGGCCCCGACCTGCATAGCTGTTGGATTATCGCACAGAATTCCGCCACCTGATTTGTACCTACGGGCTATTCTGTAGGCGTTTTCCTTCTCTTACAACAAGGTCGCAATGTGACACAAGACTTCATCCGCCGAAGAATCGGACGACAGACGATCGACAGCTGCCTCGCCCGCGACGAGCTGCAGCCGCTGATGGCCTCCTACGCGCTTTCAAAGCGCGCAGGCGCAGTCGCAGCCCACGTGCTTCGCCCCTTCAGGATGAGCATCGACTTCACAGATCCCGCCTACTGCCGCGTCGAGGGGCACACGCTCGTGCTTCTGGCTGAAAGCGCCGTCCAACAAAACAGAATCAGACAGCTCACCCCCAGACTGGCCGCCGCAGCAGCAGCGGCGGGTCTTCCCGTCACCGCCGTCGCCCGCATCATTCCGAAGCGCCCCGCACCCCAGGCGGGCGTTCCTATTCCGCGGATCGAGCGCGCGCCGTCCGCAGTGGGTGCCGCCGCCATCTCGGGCATTCTTGACGACATCGAGGATCCCGCCCTCAAGGCCACGATGGAAAGACTTCGCAACGTGATCAAGCCCGGCGAGGAAAACCGCCGGCGTCTTCTCGAGGAGCGTCTCGGCAGGGAATCGATCGACCTGAGCACCGAGCGCATGCGCCTCACGACGCTCGTAGCGGACCTGACGCACGGCATCAACGCCGCGATCATCCCCACCGAGGAGGAGGCCAGAGACTATCCGAGACTTGAGGCCGAGCGCGAGCGAAAGCTTGAGCTTCTGGCCGAACAGAAGGACCGCAGGCTTGTCGCCGTGCACAGGCTCGAGCGAATCGACGCCAGACTCGACGCCATCAACCGCGCGCTTGAGCTTCTGCCCTCGGACGCGCAGGCCGCCGAGGCCGCTCTCGTCGCACCCGAAGACGAGGAAGCCCCTCAGGCGCCGCCCGCCGCACCGCGCGTTTCCGCCGCTGCAGCGGCCGCCATCGCGTCGCTCGCGCGCGAAACGCCGTCCCCGCGCATGCGCAAGGCCCTGATGAGCCACATTCCAACCCTCGCTCCCGATGAGGCCCACTACCCCGAGGCCCTTCACGCCGACATCCGCAGAGAGGCCGAACGCCTTTCCATGCTGGAGAATCCGACGCCTGAAAACACGAAGCGCCTTGCGCAGCTTCTGGAAGCCGCCAAGGCGCTGTCGGAGCGTCCGCAGGACGCGCGTGCGATTGCAGAGGGACTTTACGGTCTGACCTGATCGGTCTTCTGCGTCCAGAAGTCGACGGGACAGTCCTCGGCCTTGTCGAACGTCGCCCACTCCCAGGCCGTCTCGTCTGCAAGAAGAGCGCGCAGGAGCTGGTTGTTGAGGCCGTGACCCGACTTGTGCGCAACGTAATGCGCCAGAAGCGGATGACCAAGCACGTAGAGGTCGCCCATTGCGTCCAGAATCTTGTGCTTGACGAACTCGTCGTTCTCGCGCAGGCCGCCCGGATTGAGAATGCGGAACTCGTCCATCACGATGGCGTTCTCGAGCGAACCGCCCTGAGCGAGCCCCATGCGGCGAAGCATCTCCACGTCCTGCACGAAACCGAACGTGCGGGCGCGAGAGACCGCCTGCTCGTACGTGACGCGCGAGAAGTCGACGTCCGCCTTCTGCTCCGTGCGGTCGATCGCAGGATGACCGAAGGCGATAGTGAACGTGAGACGAAAGCCCTCGTGCGGCTCAAGCCTTGCGAGCTTGTCGCCCTCGCGAACCTCGACGGGCTTGAGCACCCGCACGAAGCGCTTGGGCGCGTCCTGCTCGACGATGCCCGCCTGGTGAAGCAGGAAGACGAAGCTCGCCCCCGAGCCATCCATGATCGGAATCTCGGCGGAGTCAACCTCGATGATCACATTGTCGATGCCGAGACCGTTGAAGGCGCTCATCAGATGCTCTATGGTCGCCACGGCGGCCTTGCCGACGTTGACCGTCGTGGCCATGCGCGTGTCGTTCACGTTGAGGGGATGAGCGGGAATCTCGACGGCAGGACGAATGTCCACGCGCCTGTAGAGAATGCCCGTGTCGGGTTCCGCGGGGCGAAGCACGAGGTGCACCTTGCGGCCGCTGTGAAGCCCGATCCCGACGGTCTCGACGGACTGCCTGAGCGTGCGCTGCTTGAACATGAGTGATCTCCGTACGAAAACCGGCGCTTGACGCGCCGGCTTCCTTTTGGTCCCCGAACGGGCCGTGCCCGACGGAGCGGCTTACTTCAGATAGGTCGGAATGACGAACTTGGACACGTCAACCGCGGCATCCCCCTGCTGAGCGGCGGGTTCGGGCGCAGGGGCCTCCAGCGTCTGGCCGAAGACCGGGGTCTGAAGGCCAGCGGGGGCTTCGGACGAGGCGTTGAAGACTGCGGGAGCCTGAACGCCCGAGCCGGGTTCGTTCGCATCGAGCGGACGGTCGAGGCCGGTCGCCACGAGGGTCACGCGGATCTCGTCGCCCATCTCCTCGGAGATGGCGGAGCCGAAGATCACGATGGCGCTCTTGTGGACGAAGGTGTTGAGCACCGCCATGGCCTCCTTGATTTCGGCAAGCGTGACCGACTCGTTGCCCGTGAAGTAGGCGAGCAGGCCGCGGGCGCCCTGGAGGTTCGCACCTTCGAGAAGCGGACAGGCGATGGCCTTTTCCGCAGCCACGCGGGCGCGGTCCGGACCGGAGGCGGACGCCAGACCGATGATGGCCGTGCCGCGTTCGCTCATGACCGTCTTCAGGTCCTCGAAGTCGACGTTGATGGTGCCAGGCGTGTGGATGATTTCCGCAATGCCCACGCATGCCTTGTAGAGCACTTCGTTGCTCATTTCAAAGCATTCCTTCATCGTGGCGTTCGGGGGGCATTCGCTCTCGAGCTTCTCGTTGAGAATCACGATCATCGAGTCGACCTTGTCCTTGAGGTTCTCGATGCCCTTTTCCGCGCAACGCATGCGACGGCCGCCTTCGAAGCTGAAGGGCTTCGTGACGACGGCAACCGTGAGGATGCCCATTTCCTTGGCGATCTCGGCGATGACGGGAGCAGCGCCCGTTCCCGTGCCGCCGCCCATGCCAGCGGTGATGAAGAGCAGATGCGCGCCGCGGATGGCCTCGGCCACCTGCTCGCGCTTTTCCTGAGCTGCGGCCGCGCCGACTTCAGGCCTGGCACCAGCGCCGAGGCCCGTGGAGCCGAGCTGGATGTTCACGTGCGCACGCGAACGAGACAGGGCCTGATGGTCCGTGTTCGCGGCGATAAATTCGATGCCCTTCGCACCATGCGTGATCATGTGCTCGACGGCATTGCCACCGCCGCCGCCCACGCCGATCACCTTGATGACGGTGTTCAGAGGATCAAGTTCCTGCAGGATCTCAAAAGGCATTTTCTACCCCAAAATGTCGAATTTTTTAATTATGGCGGACTTTTGGCTTTTCTGCTTGCCGGAGCCGCCTCGAACAGCTTCGGCAGGCGGGCTCAGTAGTCCCCGAAAAACACGGTTCTTATCCTTCCCGAAAGGTTCAGGAGAGACGGCGTTCTGTAGCTTCGGCTGTCGCCTGCGGCCCTCGTCTTGTCGGCCGCCATCAACAGGCCTGCGGCAACGCTGGCGTTCGGCCTCATGGAGAGAGCATTCTTCTCATCAAAGCAGAGCGGCGCACCAATGCGCACGGGAACTCCAAACACGTCTCGCGCAACTTCGTCGATGGCGCGAAGGTTCGCGCCTCCGCCCGTGATGATCACGGCATGGACCTTGTCGAGATGGCCCGCCTTCTCGATGACGTCGCGATAGATGCGGAAGAACTCCTTCGCGCGCTCGTACAGGGTCTGCACGATCAGGCTTCGCGAGCAGAGCGGCGTGCCGCGCACATCCTCCAGCGAGGGGCGGACGCTTTCGCCCGGCAGCACGCCGTCCATGCTGCAGCTTCCGAAGCGGATCTTGAGCTCTTCGGCTTGGTCGAGCGACACGCCGAAGATCGTGCTCAGGTCGCGCGTGAAGAATTCCGACCCGAAGGGACGGACGGCCGTCAGAAGCGTCCTGTGCTCGTACACCAGCGTCATCGACGTCGTCTCTGCCCCCATGTCGAGGACGAGCGTGCCGTTGTAGCGGTCGCTTTCCGTACTCACCGCAAGCGCGGCGGCGATCGGATGAGGCTCATATCCCGCAAGTTCGATGCCGGAACGCAGCAAGCTGCGCTTCATGTTCTCGGCGTTCTTCACGGAGCCGTAAACGGCATGATAGTAGGCCGTCACCTTGTCGCCCACCAGACCGACCGGCGTCTGCGAAAACGTATCGCCGCACGAATAGCCCTGCGGGATCATCTTGATGAGCTGCTTGCCCTGACGCAGGCTGTGCTCGCGCGCATTGTTTTCCGCCGCCTCGACGTCCGCGGGCTTCACCTCATTGCCTCGCACGACGGCCGTGCCCAGGCAGTTCTCGCTCGTGAGCGAGGAGCCGCCGATGGCGACCCAAGCATTCGAAAGCTCGGGAAGATTGCCTGCGGAGCGCGCCTCGCGCACCGCCACCTTGATGTCGTCGACGGCGGCATTGAGATCCGTCACGATGCCGTTTCGAACGCCGTGCGAATCCCTGAAGCTGTAGCCGCAGATGCGGTAGAGCCCCTCGCCCTTGGGCGACGGGAGCGCAACGACGCACAGCACCTTGTGGGAGCCGATGTCGAGACCGACAAGATAATCATTCGGGTTGTTCATCGTGCTGTGCGCTCCCAGGCTCTTCGTCCGGGACATCCGTATCCGTTCTCTGTTCGGCTTCCCGCAGTTTTCGAATGGCTTCGCGGTCGGGAAGCGTGGCCGCAAACGCCCTGTCATAGCGCAGGTCGATGGAGGCGGGCGGTCCGTCCATCAGCTCGACGACCCTCGGGTAGGCCGCCGCCAGATCGGCAACCTTCGCCACGATGTTCGTGCCTGCGTCCTCCCTGCCGAGTTCCACGCGCGTTGCGGGAATGTCGCCCGAAGCCATCACGAGGCTCCAGCCGCCGCGATCGCTGCAGGCGACGTCCGTCACCGTCGCGCCGATGGAGCTCAACGCGCGGGAGAACTCCCTGTAGTATCGGGCGATCTGAGCGGTCTGTCCTACAGGACCGTAGAAGTTGGGCAGCGGATCGGACGGGTTGTCGCGCTCGTCGGGATTGGCGGAAAAGAGCACGCCGTCTGGATCGACAAGACGACCGTCCTCATAGACCGCGAAGGCGCTGTAGGTTTCGACGGCAATGCGAAGGCCGTCGGGCCAGACTCTCCTCACCACGGCACGCTTCACCCAAGGCACCGTCTCGGCCGCCCTGCGGACCTCGTCGAGATCCTCGGTGAAGAAGTTGCCCCGAATGACGGGCTCCACCGCCTGCTTCACGCGCTCGACGGGCACGCGCGCAACATCCCCCTCGACCTCCAGAGTCGAGAAGTCGAAGACGGGCAGATGCATCACCGCATCGGCCGCACGGCCTGCGCCAAGCACAACGACGGCCGCCGCAGCCAGACCGCAGACCGTCTTCGTCCAGAAGCGCAGGCTTGCGCGGCGGGCCTCGCGGGCCTCTTCCTGCGCACGCGCCAGAGCACGCCGCTCGATCGCCTCTTCAGGCGTGACGGCCTCCGCGGGGTTTTCGGGACTCTCAGCCTTCATCCTGCGAAACTCCGTCTGTCATCCGCTCCCGCGCTCAGTCGCAGCGGGCGAGCGACAGAACCTTGAGGCACAGGTCGGCATAATCCATGCCGACCGCACGGGCCGCCATCGGCACGAGCGAATGAGGCGTCATGCCGGGCGACGTATTGATCTCGAGCAGCGCGAAGGAGCCGTCGGCGCGCTGCAGCGCGTCGATGCGGGACCAGCCGCGTGCGCCTACGGCGGCAAACGCACGTTCGCAGAGCGAGCCGAGCGTCGCGGCCGCTTCGTCTTCGAGCTTCGCGGGGCAGTCGTAGTGCACTGCGTCGCCGAAGTACTTGTTGTTGAAGTCGTAGTCGCCTTCAGGAGCGCGGATCTCAATCACGGGAAGCGCACGACCGTCAAGCACGGCGACCGTGAACTCCCTGCCGTGGATGTACTCCTCGACAAGCACCTCGTCGCCGCGGACGCCCGCAGCGTCCTCAAGCGCCTTCCTGAGGGCGGCGACGGTCGGCTCGGCGAGCTTGGTGACGCCGATCGAGGAACCGTCGTGAGCGGGCTTGACCACGAGACCCGTCGCGCCGAGACACGCAATGGCCTCTTCAAGCACGGCGTCGTCCGCCTTCGGATCAATCATGACGCCCTCGGGCACGGGAATGCCCGCACTGCGCCACACGCGCTTCGTCAGATCCTTGTCGATGGCCATGGCGCTCGCCGTAACGCCCGGCCCCGTATACGGGATGCCGAGATAGTTGAGCACGCCCTGAATGGTGCCGTCCTCGCCGAGACGGCCGTGCAGCGCGATGAACGCGCGGTCGAAGCCACCCTTTTCAAGCGTCTCAAGGCTGTCCGTCTTCGGGTCGAACTTGAGGACGTCAACGCCCTTCGACACGAGCGCCTTGTGGACGCCTTCGCCGGACATCAGAGAGACCTCGCGCTCGGAGGAAACGCCGCCCATCAGCAGCACGACACGACCTAAGTTTTCCATCTTCACTAATCCTTTCCGTTCAATTCATTCGATTCAATTCAAAGTTCCCGCGTCACTTCGCGCCGTCGGCGATCGCAGGCGCGACCCTACCGATGGAGCCTGCGCCCATAGTGATGACGACGTCGCCGTCGCGCACCATGCCCGCGATCGCATCGGCCACGCCCTCGACGGGCACGACGACGGGTCGGTGGAAGCCCTTGGCGGCAATGGCTGCGGCAAGATGCTCGCTGTCCGCACCTTCGATCAGAGCTTCGCCCGCAGGGTAGACCTCGGCGAGCACGAGCCCGTCGATGTCCTCGAGCACGTCGACGAACTGCTCGAAGCAGTCGCGGGTGCGCGTGTAGCGATGCGGCTGGAAAGCGACGATGACGCGCTTTTCGGGCCAGACGCCGCGCACGGCGGCAAGCGTCGCCGCCATTTCATGGGGATGATGACCGTAGTCGTCGATGAGCTTGTAGTGGCCCGTCACACTTCCGTCGGCGGCACGCACGGGAATGTCGCCGTATTGCGTGAAGCGGCGGCCCACGCCGCGGAATTCCGAGAGGCCACGAACAATGGCCTCGTCGGAGACGCCCACCACGGTGGCGATCGCCACGGCGGCCAGAGCATTCCTCACGTTGTGGATGCCTGGCAGGTTGAGTACGACGGGAAGCGGCGGATGATCGGGCCTCAGGATCGTGAAGGCCATCTGCGTGCCGACGGCGCGCACGTCGATCGCGCGCACCTGAGCGTCGGCCGACAGACCGTAGAGAATCACGGGCTTGGTCACGCGCGGACGAATCTCGAGCACATGCTCGTCATCGGCGCAGAGCACGGCCACGCCGTAAAACGGGAGCCTCTCGAGGAAGTCGACGAAGGCGGACTTCAGGTTCTCGAAGCTGTGGCCGTACGTGTCCATGTGATCTTCGTCGATGTTGGTGACGGCGGAAATCACGGGTGTGAGGTTGAGGAATGACGCGTCCGACTCATCCGCCTCGGCGACGAGGAATTCGCCCGTGCCGAGCCTGGCGTTCGCACCCGCGCTGTTGAGACGGCCGCCGATCACGAAGGTCGGATCAAGATCGCCTGCGGCGAGCAGCGACGCAGTGAGCGACGTGGTCGTAGTCTTTCCGTGGGCGCCCGCAATTGCGATTCCGCGGCGAAGACGCATCAGTTCGGCGAGCATCACGGCGCGCGGCACGACGGGAATGCCGAGCTCGCGGGCGGCGACGACCTCCGGGTTGTCCTCATGCACCGCCGACGAAATCACCACGGCGTCCGCGCCGCGGATGTGCTTTTTGTCGTGGCCACAGAAGACGCGCGCACCGAGCGACTGCAGGCGCTCGGTGACGGCGCTCTTCGAGAGGTCCGAGCCGCTCACGACGTAGCCGAGATTGAGCATCACCTCTGCGATGCCGCTCATGCCCGCACCGCCGATGCCGACGAAATGCAGATGGTTGACCAAAAACTTCACGCTTGAATCTCCTCAGAGGGCGGGAAAGGGATCCCGCCCGTCAATCCTTTACTTGGCGTCCTGCGCTCCCGTCCTGCGGGCGACGGTTTCGACGATGAGGTTCGCCACGGCCTCGGCGGCCTGCGGACGCGCCGTCGCCCGGGCGTTCTTCGCCAGCTCAAGCAGATGGGCGCGGGTGAGCCCCGAGATGAGTTCGGCCATGCGCTCGACCGTAAACTCGGGCTGCGGCACCATGATCGCGGCATGACGCTCGACCATGTACTTCGCGTTGCCCGTCTGATGCGCCGTCGTCTTGGCGACGAACGGAACGAGAATGCTCGCCACGCCCGCCGCGCAAAGCTCGGAGACGCTCGTCGCGCCCGCGCGGCAGATCACCACGTCGCAGTCCTCGTATCGGGCCGCCATGTCGTTGATGAAGGGAACGACCTCGGCCTTGACGCCGAGCTTTTCATAGGCCTCGCGCACGGGCGCGTCGCGGTCCTTGCCCGTCTGATGAACGATGATCGGACGCTGCTCCTGCGGAATGGCCGCGAAGACGGCGGGCATGTTGTCGTTGAAGACCTGGGCGCCGAGGCTGCCGCCGAAGATGAAGACGCGCAGCGGCCCCGTGCGGTTCGCCATGCGGTCCTGCGGGGGGGAGACGGCGACAATCTCCTCACGAACGGGGTTGCCCGTCGTGCGGCCCTTTTCCTTCGCAAACGTCCTCGCGCCGCCGGCAAAGCCGCAGGCGAGCGCGTCGCAGAAGGGAAGCAGCGTATTGGTGGACATCAGCAGGTCCGCATCGCAGTTCATCATCACGAGCGGAAGCTTCCTGCGGTGAGCGGCAAAGCCGAACGGCACGGCGACGTAGCCGCCCGTCGAGAAGACGGCGTCGGGCTTTAGCTCATTGAGAAGCTTCATCGACGCGAAGAATGCGCCGATCAGCTTGAAGCCGCCCTTGATCGCGCCGAGCGGACCGCGGCCGCGCACGCCCTGAAAGTCGAGTGCGTGGAACGGAATGCCGTGGCGCTCCACGAGCCCGCGCTCCATGCCTGCGACCGTGCCGACCCAGGAGATCTTCCATCCCCTGCTGGCCATGACCTTCGCCACGGCAAGGCCGGGCATCACGTGACCGCCCGTACCGGCCGCAAGAATCACCAAATGTTTCGAATCCGTGCTCACACCTGACCTCCGCGCATCAGCATTCTGTTTTCCTTGTCAACGCGCAGCAGCAGGCCGATGGCGATGAGGCCCGAGAGCAAGGCGCTGCCCCCGAAGCTCACGAAGGGAAGCGTCAGACCCTTGGTCGGCAGTAGCCCCGAGGCCACGCCCACGTTAATGAAGACCTGCACGCCGAACCATACGCCGATGCCCTGCGCAAGAAGACCCTGAAAGAATCTTTCCAATTTGATCGACACGCGTCCGATCTCGAACGCATGCCTAATAAGCCAATAGTAAATGAAGAGAACGAGGCAGACGCCCACGAAGCCCGTCTCCTCGGCGATCACCGCCATGATGAAGTCGGTGTGCGCCTCGGGAAGGTAGTAGAGCTTCTCGACCGAGCCACCGAGGCCCACGCCGAAGAGTTCTCCGCGTCCGAATGCGATCAGGGAGTGCGACAGCTGGTAAGCCTTGTCGAGCACGTGCTCGGGAGCCCAAGGATCCCAGTATGCAAAGATTCTGCCCAAGCGCCACGGCGTGTCGATGATCATCCAGAAGACGAAGCCCACGACGACCGAGATCACAAAAGTGAAGATTTTAAAGGAGAGGCCGCCTAAAAACAGCACGCCCATGATTTCGGCGACGATGACCACCATGGCCCCGAGGTCGGGCTGCTGAATGATGAGGGCCGCAATGGCCACCATGGCGAACGCCATCGGGATGAAGCCCTTCTGGAAGGAATGCATGTATTCCTGCCTCATCACGGCGAACCATGCAGCCATGATCAGAGCCGCGACCTTCATGATTTCCGAGACCTGTAGGTTCATCACGCCCAGACTGATCCAGCGCTTCGCGCCGTTGACGGTTTTGCCGACGCCCGGCAGCAGCACGCACACCAGCAGGATGAGCGCCCCGAAGAACACCCAGAGCGCGTAGCGCTGCCAGAAGCTCATCGGAATCTTCGTGACGATCCAGCCCGCGCAGACACCGACGACGATGCTCTGCAGATGCTTCATGACGAAGTAGAGCGCGTCGACGCCGTAACGGGAGTTGTCGGCAAAGACGGACGTGGCGGAGTACACCATGACGGTGCCGATGCCGAGCAGTGCGGCCACGCAGATGATCACCTCAAGGCTCGCGTTCGCACGCTCCTTGAGCGTCGCGACGGCGCGCCCCTGCGTCTGCCAGTCCTCCTTCTTCTTTTTCCGTCCGAAGCTCAGCACGCCTGCTCCTCGGCCGCAATCGCGCGGGCACAGGCAATGAATCGGGCGCTTCGCTCGGCATAGTCCCTGAACATGTCCCAGGAGGCGCAGGCGGGCGAGAGAAGAAGCACGTCTCCCTGCGCATGCCTTGCCCAGAGCCAGTACACGGCTTCCTCAAGCGTCGTCTGACGCGCCATGGGAATGCCCGTAGCGGAAAGCGCCGCCTCGATCAGGGGCGCGTCGCGCCCGATGAGGGCGACGGCGCCAGCCGTGCCTTTCAGGGCTTCGACCAAAGGCGAGAAATCCTGCCCCTTGCCGTCTCCGCCGAGAATGATGAGGATGCGGCGGCCCTGAGCTGCGAAGCCCTTAACGGCAGCGGCCACAGCGCCCACGTTGGTGCCCTTCGAGTCGTCGATGAAGGTAACGCCGTCACAATCGAGCACGCGCTCGACTCGATGCGGCTCGCCCCCGTACGCGGCAAGCGCGGCGAGCGCAGGTCCGACGGGCAGGCCTGCAGCCTCGATGAGGGCGAGCGCGGCAAGTGCGTTCATCGCGTTGTGGCGGCCGGCAATGAGAAGCGACTTTTCAGGGCAGAAGAGCGTGGGCTCAGACGCGCCCTCATCAAGCCTGGAAAGCCACAGCAGGCCGTCAGCCCCTCTGGCGAGGCCGTATTCGCCCGCCTTGACGGGCTCACCGCCGCCGAACGTGCGCACGGGACCTCCCTGTGCAAGACGGAGCGTCTCGGCGTCCTCGCGATTGACGACGCGAACGGTGTCCTGCTTGAAGATGCGCCCCTTCGCCTCGGCGTAGGCCTTCATGTCGCCGTGCCAATCAAGGTGGTCCTCGGTGACGTTCAGAACAGCTGCGGATACGCACTTGAGGCTCGACGTCGTGTCGAGCTGAAAGCTCGAGAGCTCAAGCACCCAGACCTCGGGCAGAACGCCTGCATCGAGCGCCTTGTCGAGCTCGGTCACGGCGTTGGGGCCGATGTTGCCCGCAGCCGTCGCACGACGGCCGCCCTCGGCGGCCATCTTCGTGACCAGCGTCGTCGTGGTCGTCTTGCCGTTCGTGCCGGTCACGCCGATTACGACGGGGCGGTAACCCGTGCGGGCCTCAAGGTCTGCGAGCGCTCTGGCGAAAAGTTCGATCTCGCCCACGACCTCAATGTCGCGGGCCCTGGCGCTCGCGACAAGCGGTGCAGCCGCACCGAAGCGGGTGGAAAGCCCGGGGGACATCACGACGAGCGAAACGCCGTCGAGGAGCGATTCGGGCAGGCCGCCCGTGCGGATTTCCGCATCGGGCATCTCGGCCCCGAGCCTTTGCGCACCGGCGGGCGCCTCGCGCGTGTCGGCCGAGCGGATTTTCCATCCGCGGCGACCGAGATGATGCGCACAGGCGAGCCCAGAGGCGCCGAGCCCAACGATGAGGGCGGTCTTCTTGTCAACTTCCTGCTTCATGATCAAACTGTCCTTTTCAAACCCCGCGGAACGCCCTGCCCGTCAGCGGATCTTGAGCGTCGAAAGGCCGATGAGCACGAGGATCATCGTGATGATCCAGAAGCGCGTGACGACCTGGGTCTCCTTCCAGCCCTTGAGCTCGAAGTGATGATGGACGGGAGCCATCAGGAAGATGCGCTTGCCGTGGGAGAGGCGGAAGTAGACCGTCTGAATCATGACGGAGAGCGTCTCCACGACGAAGATGCCGCCCATGACGGCGAGCACGAGTTCCTGACGGGTGATGACGGCCATGGTGCCGAGGCAGCCGCCGAGCGCCAGCGCGCCCACGTCGCCCATGAAGACCTGGGCCGGATAGGCGTTGAACCACAAAAAGCCCAGCCCAGCGCCTACCAGGGCCGCACAGAACACCGTGACCTCACCCACGCCCGGCGTATAGGGCAGCAGCAGATAATTGGCGAAGCGGGCATGGCCCGTCACATAGATGAAGATGGCGAAAACCGTTGCCTGCGAGAGCCA
>ERZ791641.990-NODE-990-length-16337-cov-2.855239_pt1 | contig 16337 bp, 7 predicted proteins | sample MGYA00510055_ERZ791641 | MGnify/ENA primary metagenome ERZ791641 (study PRJEB30046, sample SAMN00715226) | human gut metagenome | study: EMG produced TPA metagenomics assembly of the A metagenome-wide association study of gut microbiota in type 2... | reverse complement strand
CGTACGGTGGTGTGGGAGGTCGGTAGATAAGATAATTATCTACCTCCTACCCGATTGGAGGAAAAATAATGCAGTTTCTCATCCGCCCGCCACCGGACAGGGCAGAAAGAAAGTCCGGACAAATAAGCGAATCAGTCTGCATTCTGACGCAGAGGATGCAGGGAAAAGAAATATGCGTAGAAATGAGGTTTATCATGAAATCAAAAGTGAAGAAAAGATGTAAGCAGATGCTTACGGGATTGCTGGCATTATCTATGCTGTGTGGCTTGCTGCCGCAGAATACAGTGAATGTCAGTGCTGCAACAACAGCAAAAACAACGGTATCTTCTTATGGAAGATTAGGAACGGTGGATGTCGGTTCCAAAACGAAATCCGGGACATGGTGGAAGATCAATGTCGGAAGCAAGACGGCATTCTGTCTCAGTCTTGGTAAGACCTGTCATACCGGAAATACCTATCAGGTGACGGATACCCATACATGGAATCAGAATACCGGTGGAGAAAAACATGGTTATTATGCAAAGATCATTCGTTTTTATGTGAATGACTGCAACCGTGCAAAGAAAGCCTTTGTACTGGGTCAGGCACTCATATGGGCGGTATCGGAGGGAAATACCTCAGAAGCTAATCTTAAAAATGTGATCAAGCAGGTAAAAGCAAATACCGGCTATTTTCCGAATAAAACCGTGGCAGATCTGTATAAGCAGATCTTTCAGCCGAGCGGTACATGGGAGGCGAAAGCAACCATGTGGGAAAAGACCGGAGCAACCAAAGGCTATCAGAAATTGATTACTGTGGATGCGGAATCATCGAAACTGCCAGGATATAAGACAACAACAGATCACACTTATTACCGTCAGCGTATTACGGTACATAAGCAGGACGAGGATGGAAAGGGACTGGGCGGTATCCAGTTTACTTTGTCTGCCGACAATCTGGATGACCTGTATTCGTTCAATGTGTTTGACCGCAATGGAGACACGACGAGCAATGCAGATGAGGATGATAACACAGAGTTTGAGGTAAGCGGATCTACGACAGATGGAGGAACCGTGGCATGGAGAATGACATACCGTCTGGAAGCTGATGAGATGGCGTATTACACTGACGATACGTTGGCAGCAATGAATGCAGAACAGAAAAAAGCGGCAAAGGAAGCTCTGGAGGATGATGGATATAAACAGGGTGTTCATTTTGGAAAGAACATGACCAAAGCAGAAGCAGATGATCTGATCAAACAGGATCTGAAAGCACAGATGAAAGACATATCCAATGCTTATACTCTGACAGAGAACAGTGTCGGAAATAATAAAAATATCTTTCTGGATCCATCCCTGGCAAAAGGAGTAAAGATCACCTTGAAGGAAGCGAACAGCTGGCAGAAAAATGCAAGCGGAGACTGGCCGGATAAGCTGGTGGAGCATCCAACGCAGTATGAGAAAGCGTATATTACGAATCTGACGAATAAATACAAAAAGGCAACCATTTCGATCGCAAAGAAATCCGGAGGTTCTGCAGATGGCAGTGCTCATGGAGATGCCACTTTAGACGGTGCCGTATTTCAACTGTATGCAGACAAGGAATGTACGCAGAAAGCAACCGTTTATGATGCGGCAGGCAATGCCAAAGCAGCCGGTGTCTATCAGACAAGCGGCGGAAGATTAACAACCGATTATCTCAGAAGCGGTAATACCTATTACCTGAAAGAGATACAAGCCCCGACAGGTTTCTTGTTAAGCGATGAAGTAAAAGAGTTAAAGATCGACGCATCTGCAAAGACGGATGAGTTTACACCGGTTCTTTTTGAAGCAGATTTTTCCAACTCACCGATCAAAGGAAAGATCGCCGTAAAGAAGAAATCTTATGATCCAACCCGAAAAAAATATTATCCGGAGAACAATACAACATTTCAGGTGTATTTGAAATCGAAAGGCAGTTATGAAAAATGTGCCGATGACGAAAGAGCAACGATCAAGACAAATGCGGACGGATATGCTGCAACAGGAGATCTGGTCTATGGAACCTATGTGGTACATCAGATGGATTCCGGAGATGTAGATGCGTATTATGTGGATGATTTTGAGGTACAGATCACAGAGAATGGCAGGGTATATGAGTTTGAAAAGGTCAATGAATTATTCAAGGCTTATTTCAAGATCATCAAGAAAGACAAAAACACTGAGAAAACTGTATTAAAGCCGGGAACCAGTTATCAGATCTATCAGGTAGTAGATGGAAAAGAAGAGCTGGTGACACAGGAATATATGGAAGATGGCGAAACCAAGACGGCAGATACCTTTATCTGTGATGAATCCGGTGAAGTAGTAACAGTGGATTCGCTCTGTTCCGGAACCTATCATATTTATGAGGTAGCTGCTGCAGATGGTATGCATATCAATCATCAGTATGTGGAGGTTGTGGTAAACAGCAAGGCAGACAATTATGAAAGTTACATTGACGAGGATGGATATCATCATGTGACGATCATGCTGGAGTACCTGAATGAAGAGACAAAAGGACGCTTAAATCTCTTAAAGACCGGCGAGGTGTTAAAGGGCTGGGACAACGAGAAGCAGGAGTTCATTTTTGAAGAGATGAAACTGGATGGCGTGGAATTTACACTTTATGCGGATGGAGATATCCTGACACAGGATGGACAGAGCACCGACAATGCCCGTGACACATGGTTCAAGGATGGTGATAAAGTAGCTGTTCTTACAACCGGAAAAGGTGTGGAATTTACTTCGGAATGTGGCGGCATTACCGGTTACACGATGGATGAAGATGGAACCATTCATGTATCGCTTCCATTAGGAAAATACAAGCTGGAGGAAAACAAGACACCTTATGGTTATGTGTATCCGGACACGAAAGAGTGGTCATTAGAGTTTCAGTGGAAGGATGGACAGGATGAATATGTCCTTAACAGCACGGATGTGACGGACGAAAAGGGACTGCTCCATATCAAGAATGATTTTGCCGGCACGAAGCTGGAACTGATTAAGCAGGACGCCAAGACGAAGGAATCCATTGAAGGAGCACAGTTTGGTTTATATTCTAAGCATGATATTTACAACTATGCCGGAGAGAAGATCGTAGATGCCGGTACGCAGCTGGCAACCCTTACTACGACGGAAGACGGAAGTGTGATCTGCGACAAGAAACTGCCGCTTATGAGTGAGCTTTATACAGAGACTGCTTCGGCAGAAACAGCAGGAAGTGATGCAGCGGCAACGGCTACACCAGCAGCAACATCCTTACCGTTTACAGAAGGAAAAGCGGAAGTGATGCCGGGACTGGATCTGGGTGTAACCGCTTCTCCGGCATCAACGAATGGTGCTGCAGCCGTAAAGTTAAATTCCGGGGAGTATTATCTGCAGGAGTTATCTGTATCGGACAGCTACTTTGTAGATACGACACCGATCAATATCCATCTGGAATATAAGGATGCTGAAACCAAGACAATCGAGGCAAAAGCAGTGAAAGAAAATACCCAGACAACCAATGTGGTCAGCAAGGTTGGTGTGACCGGCTCGAAAGAGATTGCCGGCTGTAAGCTGGAGATCACAGATGCAACCGGAAAAAAGATTATCAGCTGGACATCAGGCGATAAGGATTCTGTGAAAGTCTATGTAACAGAGAAAGACGGTTATCAGAATTTTAAGTATTCTTTTGACGAAAAAGGGAATCTTCTTGTGGGAGGATTATTCCGCGACAAGGACTATACATTGAAAGAAACAAGACCTGCAGATGGTTATGTTACAGCAGATGCGATCACCTACCAGATCAAACCGGTGGCAGCATCATCTACAGCAGCCGATACAGAGAACACGGTGGCAAGCGGAAGTGCTGTTACTATCAAACCGGTAAGTGGTTCTGCTGTGTCAGGTGAAGTTGGAGTGTCTTATACATCCGTTGTGTCAATCAAGAAGAAAGACGGAAGCTATGAAGACCATGCCGATGATAAGGTGATCATGGTGGATGAGCAGACACATATCCGGCTTTTGAAACTGGACAAGGTAACAGGACAGGCTCTTGGCGGTGCAAAGTTTGCCATAACGGATTCTAAAGGGAATACGGTGATGAAGTTTGTGACAAAAGATGACGCCTATGATATCACCGGAAAACTGGTGGTTGGAGAGACTTACACCTTTACGGAGACTTGTGCTCCATCCGGTTATCAGTTGGCAAAACCAGTTAAGATTACCATCAAGGATATCGGAAAAGTGCAAACTATAACGGTTAAAGATGCACCAATCCCGGATGTACCGGATACACCACAGACCGGAGGAACCATGCCGATCATTCCGATCGCAGTGGGACTGCTTATGGTGGCTGGTGCTGCGGTGCTGGTATGGAGAAAACGAGGACTGGTAAAAAGAGGAAGTGCAAAATAGTAAAAATATGTGGTGCCAAGAGTGAGAATTTGATATAATTTTGTTGTGGAGTACAAAATTGTTCTCTACAACAAAATGTGTTAAAAACTATTGTAATTAAAACTTGCAAGGCATAGATATTAAATTTTTGCATTTGATAAGGAAAGGAGAAGAGATGAAAGAACTTAAAGTTAGTGATGCGGAAACAAAAGAATTTTTTGTTCATGCATTTTGTGAAGAAAATTTGGTTCCAATTTTAGGGGCAGGTTTTACATGTGGATTAAAAACTAAAAAGGGCGGAGAGGTACCTAGTGGTAAAAAGTTGAAAGAAGATATGATAAAACAAATAGTCAGAAAAAAAGAAGTAAGCGAGGAAGAGTTAAAACATGAATCGTTTACCTCGATTTCAGAGTTTTATCAGCAGACTTTTGCTCATCCTGATAAAGATGGGGTGATTGATTATTATATGACAAATTTTACTGGAATTGAAATTGACAAACCACAACAATTAAAATTTTTGAATGATATAAAATGGCCGTATATTTATACCTTAAATATAGATACGGCTATTGAAGATTCAAAAAAACAAGCATGGGAGGTATTTTATCCAAATAGAAGATTTGATCCAAGAAAAATAAATCCAGATTGTGGTGCGCTTTTTAAAATTCATGGTGATGTAGCGATGTTCTGCAAAAATTTAGATTATAATGAAATGATCCTTACAGAAAGTCAGTATATTGCGAGCCTAGAAAAAAGCAAGCAATTTCACGATTTATTATCAGCAGATTGTGGAAATAAGAATTTACTATATATTGGTTGTAGTCTAGATGATGAAATAGATATTAAATATTCTGTTTTATCAGATAAAAATAAAAATATGAAAAATCGCAATATTTGTGGTATTTATGTTACTTCGGAATGCTTGTCTGAATTTAAAAAAAGCAAATTGGAGAGCTACAATATATCGCATGTTATTCAACTTTCTTCAATTGAAGATTATGAGTATTTCTATGAATTTGTAACTGAGTGTTACGATGAAAGTCAAGCAAAGATAGAGAAAAATATTACTCAATTTTCATATGTTGAGTTAGAAAGATTGAAGAAAAATAAAGAAGAGAACCTAGATTATTTGGCTGATTTATCACCAAATAAAAACAAACTCCCTTTTTATTTTGTACCCACTAAGCAGGCAGAAAAAATAAAGTTTTTGCCAGATAAGATAAATATAATTGTTGGAAGAAGATTTGTTGGAAAAAGTATGTTAGCGCATACTATTCTGGAAGCTAATCCTAATTATCAACGTTTTTTTGTTTCAGAAAAAGAAACCATAACTGAGAACGATATAAAAGAGCTACTTCTTGAAAAAAATTCATTGATTGTTTTTGATAGTCAATCACTTGATGATCGCGGATTTAATAGTTTGCTTTCTAATTTTGATTCTGAAAGAAATAATATAGTGTGTGTATTTTTGAATTCTTTTGATGATGTGGTCAATTTGATAACATTTCATTCAAAAAGTATTAATTATGCAATAAAAGATACATTACGAGGTAAAATGCCACAAGATGATATTTTGGCAATAAATGATAAATTGAATACTCTTGGAATATCGAAGTTTGATCAAAAAAGGAATTTGTTGGATAATACATTGCGAATTGCTAATGTATACAATAGAAAGGTGATTGAAAAATATGTTATTACGGATTTAAACGAACTTACATTGATAATATGGATTTTGGTGAAAAATAAGATATACTATGAGGAATTAGTTGGGCTAGGATTGGCCAAGGATTACAAAAAAATTGTTTCAAAATATATGCCTCTTATTCAAGAGGAAAACTGTAAAAAGGGAGAGTTGCAGAAACATTCACATATAAAAGTCATTTGTAATGGAAAGTTGGGGTTGTTACAAATATTAAGTGCATATATTTATCCACCAGATGGTAGTGAAATTAAGTATCAAAGGATGGAGCAACACCAAAATAAAGTTTGTGAAGCTATATATAAAATATTGTCAAGTTTTAGCAAAATTGACATTGATAATGTAAAAGAGTTTTTGCAATTTGACAAATTGAATGACATTTTCTCTAGAACCTATTCTGCATCATCGATAGGTTCAATGTCAGGGAAAAAGACAAATGGAATTATTAGATCTGGAGCTGCTAATTTCATATATAAAGTATATGAAAATGAAAATATAAAACAGCTTAAAGCCGACGATCCTAATTATTGGTTACAGCGAGCAAAGAGTATTTATATTACTAATTATCGGAGTACTAGTGATAGTTCGAAAGATAAAATTCTTGAAGCAATTGATTGGGCAAAAAAGGCAGAGCAAGATTCAAGAATGAAGATAGATAGTGGTGAAAGTAGATATTTACGTACAGAAAGTAATGCTATTATGCAAATTGCAATGCTTTACGGAAAATATGCAAATATGTGCAAATATATTGATACAAGGATAAATGAATTTGCATTGGAGTATTATTACAAAATGTTTTCTGATACAAATAATATTGAGGCTGCAAAAACATTTTTATACCATAGCAGAGGAAAGCAAGATTTTGAAAAGTTGCTTAATCAGTTAGTGGTAAAACCAGATTCTATTGGAAAGGAATGGGGTGATGAAATGAATTTTCTACTTAATATAGGAATTATAAGGCAGTAGATTGGTTTTTATAACTGATTGGAAAGAGAAATTATGAACCAACAAAATAACATTTCAATCCCAAAAGGAAGAAGAGTATTTTTAAGAAGAATACTTTTCTTCCTTTTTTTGATTTTAGCAGTCATTGCTTTGGTTCTCGGTTTGAACCTGAAAAGATACACGGACCGGGAGAGAAAGCAGGACAATATAGAAAAAGAGATTACCACGGAGAACGAAAAGACGGGTGTACGGAAACTCCACAAAAAGTACAAAGATATGATCGGGTGGCTAGAGATCAAAGGCACCGGCTTTTCTTATCCGGTTATGCAGACAGGTACAAAAGGTCATCATCCGGATGACTGGCAGTATTATCTCCACCGGGATGTGCATGGCGGGTACAGTTTTTATGGGACGCCGTTTCTGGATGTCCGATGCAGGGCAGACAGTGACAACCGTATCATTTACGGTCACAACATCAATGGCAGGAGATACTTTGGCTATCTGCAGAACTTCCGGGAGGAAGCATTTTTTATGAAGCATCCAGTGTTTTTCTTTACGCCGGTGGATGGAAAAGAGGAGAAATACCATATCATATCTGTTCTGGAGACAGACAAATATGCGGATTATTACTCATTCACGGATTATGGCAATGAAGAGGATTATTACGGGATGGTGGAGAAAATCCTAAGTCACAGCAGGTTTGAAAATGAGGCGGCAAAGAAGATGAAAAAAGAAATGGAGGAAAGCGATGCGGAGGCATTCTTTCGGAGATACCGGTTTGTAACGTTTTCAACCTGCCGGACGATGGATGGCAAAGACAAGCGGCTTATGGTGATCGGCTGCAAAAAACGACACAATGATGAAAAAAGAAAGGAAGAAATAGGATGCACAAGGAATTAGAAGTGATGAAACCACGATGCAAAGGACTGTGGGAAAGGTGCAGAGTGGCAGCAATCGTTTTGTATTACCGGCTGCTTACCAGCGCACCGATCCGGGCACTAGCGGCAGAAAGAGTACTGCGACGGACACCGGTGTCAAGGAAGTGACCGATGGAATTGATGTGATCAAGGAGCTGGTGCTTGGATGTGTTGGCGGTGTCGGTGTAATCTTTCTTGCCTGGGGACTGTTAGACTTTGGTACCGGGTATTCTGCACACGACACAACACAGCAGAGCCAAGCAATCAAAAAGGTGATCGGTGGACTGATCATGGTCGCAGTACCGGCAATTTTAAAGCTGCTTGGTGTTTCGTGAGAATGACAGGGATCCTGAAGGGAGGTGATGCAGGTGGGATTGTGGGATTCCGTAACAGGATTTTTTGAAGATCTGGGAGATTTTTTCAGCGGAAAAGATTTCTTTGAGTGTGCCGGTTATGCATGGAATGACATGATGAAACTGGCAGCGGATGTTTTAACGAAGGATCCTTCTTCCGGCACTTATCAGGATGTCTGGGATAATATATCAACGATCTATACCACCTTAAATGTGATCGCCATATCGCTGTTATGCATTTTCTTTTTGTATGGATTTTGCAGAGACAGCTGTGATCTGCATGCGGATCTGACGTTTGAACGAACAATAAAAATGTTTATCCGGCTGATCATCACATCCAATGTGATGAGTATGGCACTTACCTATATGCCGAAGTTTTTTACATGGGGAAAAAACCTGACATCGGCAATACTGGGAGAAAATAAGCTGTCGATGGTCTATGACTTTGATGGGGCAAAGGTGTATGAGAGGATATCCAGTGCTGATTTTGGAACGATGACCGCATTTTTAACCAGTATCCTGTTTTTTATGTTTACCGTGGTGTGTGGATTTATCGTGGTCATGACAGTGCTGAACCGTATTTTGAAGATTTACATGATCGCTCCGTTTGCCGGTGTGGCATTATCAACGCTGGCGGCAGGAGGACAGACGGCAAATGTTGGTTATTCTTATATCCGAACATTTTTCGGCTATGTGTTTTCGGCACTGCTCATTGCGGTGGTGATCGCCATCAGTGCCAGCTTTATCAATACCGTGGCGATTGATACGGAAAATGCGATCGTGAGACTGTTAGAGTACTGCCTGAAGATGGGAGTGATCTCATCCTCCGTGAAGATGTCGGACAGTGTGATGCAGAAAGCATTTAATTTGTGATGCCGGAGCAGAAACAGAAGATAATGAAGTAATCCGTGGCAACAGTTTAAAACAGGAAACAAGGAGGTAGAAGCTGCAAGCCATACTTTGTGATCAGAGCTTGCAGACGCTTAGTATATGACAAAGACAATCAATCCGGATGTAGCCGCTTTTAAGGATGACTTTTTCAAAGGCTTATCTTTGAGAGAGTGTGTGTTTGGCGGCATTGCATTACTTGCAGGAGCAGGAGGAATCTTACTTCTGCATTTTTATTTTGGTGTAGGGATCAATACAGCCATAACCCTGTGCATGCCGGTGATCGGCATCATCGGTCTGTGTGGCTTTTATCAGAAAAATGGAATGACACTGGTTCAGCTTGTGAGGAGCAGCATACGGCTAATCTTTCAGAAACCGTATGTTTATGAAACCAGTACAATAAATGAACGATCAGAAATGGAGGGTTTAAATGATGGAAGCAAAAGAAGTACAAAAAGAAGAAAACAGAGAAGAAACAATGGTGTTTGATATTGAAATAAAGACGGACAGTGAAAAAAGACTGATGGGATATGCAGCCGCTGTTTCGCAAAGCAGTAAATGATATTCACAGCCGACACAGCAGGTACAGGAGGAGAACAAGAAATGACGAAATATGAAAAAATCTCTGTTCTGGCGAGAGAGACTGCCAAAAGGATCAGTGCCAACAGGGAGGAATGGATCCGATACCTTGATGTTGCGTCAAGGTTGTACAAGTATCCGTTTGAGGATCAGATTCTCATATATGCACAGAGACCGGATGCAACAGCCTGTGCCTCGCTTGAAATGTGGAATGAGAAGATGTTCTGCTGGGTAAACCGGGGAGCAAAGGGAATCGCCCTTCTGGATGGAGAAAGCGAAAGACCGAGGCTGCGGTATGTCTTTGATGTGACGGATGTACACAAAGCAAGAAAGATCGGTAGAGATCCTTTTATATGGCATTTGAGGGAAGAACATAAAGAAGCGGTTCTTGCCGGACTGGAGCATATTTACGGCAGCACCAATGATTCGCTTTCTTTTGAAAGCCGTATTTATGAGATTGCGGCAGGAATAGCGGAAGATTTTTATGAGGAAGCCGTAGATGAAGTGATCGATGCAGCGGCAAACAGTTTTCTGGAGGATCTGGATGGGGATGCGGTTTCCGTACGGTTCCGGGAAATGCTGGTGCAGAGTGTAAGTTATATCGTTTTGAAGCGATGCGGATGTGATATGACAGAGTTTGCCGATGGTCTTACTTTTGATTACATTCATGAGTTTAATACACTCAGAACCTTATCGGTGCTTGGCAGTAGCACTTCAGAACTTTGCAAACCGATGTTAGTACAGATTGGAAGAACGATCGCAAGGTACAACAGAGAGACTGCAAGAAAGCAGATACCGTCAAGAGAACCATTACCAACAAACAATCAGAAAGAAAGGCAGGTGCCGGAACATGAATCTGACATACGAAAGGAACGGGGATTATCTCATTCCCAACCTGATACCGGAGGAGGAGAAAGAAACTTTGACGAAATACGGAGTGCTGCGAAAGAATTATCTGAAAAAACACAGGAGGGGGATTTACACGGGACTTCTTCTGAACGGAGAACTGATGAAACATTGTCTGAAAATACAGGAACAGGCAGAGGAGAGATTCGAGATATTGACCGAGAGATTAGCAGATTCACAGGGCGTGACGGAAGCCATGAAGCAGAAAGATCCGTGGAAGTGGACCAAAGAGATGAACATGGTCTATCAGCAGGCGGAGGAGATCATTCTGAAGGAGCTGATCTACCGGTAACCGAAAGTCGGGGAGACGGTTTCTTATCAGAGCCATCTGACCGATCCGGAGGAAATACTTTATCCGAAGCAGAACTAGAAACTTATGAACCGCCGGCGGACAGTCCGTACCGGCAGATGGATCTGTTTTCGCTGATGTCAGAGCAGATAGGAAATGTAGCCGTGGCGCAAGTGGAAAGACCAGCCGAACAATCTTTTCTGGGAACGATTGCGACGGAGCATATCGAGGAAATCCTTCGCACCGGCGGAGGGAAAAGTAACAGCAGAAAACGCATTTACTTTAAGTATCATGCGGGAAATACGCCAAAAGAAATGGAAGACTTTCTTAGGAAAGAGTATGGAAAAACCGGAAAAGGATTTTTATTTGGAGAGGAGCAGATTTCTGTCTGGTTCGATGAGAATGGAATGTCTGCAGCACACGGCACCTCAGCATTGGAACATACGGAGCTACATCTATCCTGGAGTGCAGTGGAATCTGTCATCCGGGGACAGATGGAAGCGGGAACATACATAGACAGCAACGAAGCATATCTGGCAGATTCGTTTGTAAGAAATGAGTTAGCGGATATGCTTTTCTTTTATTACCGGGATTCGGTGGGTTCCTTTCCGGAAGAACTGGGACTTCATGGGTTTGATTATCCAAAGGATCATGCGGAGATCGCTGAAATGCTGTCATATGAAGATGATGTTCGTATGATCGTAGAGCAGATGGATCGGACACTGCAAAAGGAGGCTGCAGGAGAAATACAATATCGGTTTCGTCTGGCAAAGGATCCAAAGGAACTGCGGGATGACATTGCAGAGCTTTTGGAAGATAAGGTGGACTATCCATTGCCGGACAAAGTGCATGTGATAACGGAAGATTTTATTACTGCCGATGAGATTGACTACACGCTGACCAGAGGATCCGGCTTTGAACATGGTGATTTTCGCATCTATGATTACTTTCACAAAGAACACACGCTAAAAGATGCTGCAGAGTTTTTGAAAAACGAGTATGGAACCGGAGGAACCAGCCAGGCACTGCCGGGATCTGATAACAGCTTTAAAGATTATGATGTGAAAGGGATCAAGTTAAGTAAAGGAGAGATCTTTACGCCGGATGCTAAGATCCTGCTTTCGTGGAATGTGGTGGTAAAGCGGATTGAAAAGCTGATGAGGGAGGATCGCTACCTGACTGCAGAGAAGAAAGAAGAGTATGCCATCTATCAGCAGGAGCGGAATGAAAAATTACTGCAGAAAGCAAAGGAAGAGTTAGGATCTGTGGTGGATGAGTCTGTAGTAGTTCATGGAGAGGTATTCGATGAACTTGGCGGATCAGATCAGGTGATAGAGACGGCAGAAACAATTTCGGAAAAGAATCTGTCAGAGGATGCGGCAGAAAAAATGGAAGAGACCGTTCCAGATGAAACAGTAGCAGATGGTGCTGCTCACATTCGACAGACAAGGCAAGAAGAGGTAGAGTCGGCACAAAGCCTGCCAGATATCACAGACATCAGTATGCCGGCAGTTTCGGCAGAAAACTATGCGATTACCGATATGGAGCTTGGTACTGGCACGGCGAAAGAAAAGTTTTGGCGAAATGTGGAGGCTATTCGTACCTTGAAAATGATCGAATCGGAGGGCAGGATGGCAACCGCTGACGAGCAGGAGGTCTTATCCGGGTATGTCGGATGGGGAGGTCTTGCAGATGCTTTTGACGAAACCAAGAGTGCCTGGGTAAAGGAGTATGCAGAATTAAAAGATCTGATGTCCGAGGAAGAGTATCTATCCGCAAGAGAAAGTACCTTAAATGCCCATTATACCAGTCCCGTGATCATCCGGGGGATTTACCGGACTTTACAGAGAATGGGATTTATGAAAGGAAATCTGTTAGAGCCTTCGATGGGGATTGGTAACTTTTTTGGAATGCTGCCGGAAACGATGCAGGAGAGCCATCTGTATGGTGTAGAACTGGATAGCCTGACAGGAAGGATTGCCAGACAGCTGTATCCCAAAGCGGATATCACGGTGGATGGATATGAAAAAACAACATTTCCGAATGATTTCTTTGATGCTGCTGTTGGCAATGTACCCTTTGGTCAGTATAAGGTGGCAGATAAGAAATATGATAAACATAACTTTCTGATCCATGATTACTTCTTTGGAAAGACCTTAGACCAGGTGCGTCCGGGTGGAGTGATCGCTTTTATCACCAGCAAGGGAACGATGGATAAGGAAAATCCAAAGGTACGCAGGTACATTGCACAGAGAGCAGAACTGTTGGGAGCGGTGCGGCTTCCGAATACTGCATTTAAGGCAAATGCCGGAACGGAAGTGACATCGGATATCATTTTCCTGAAAAAGCGTGACCGTATCATGGACATTGAACCAGACTGGGTGCATTTATCACAGGATAAAAACGGCACCGTCATGAACAGCTATTTTGTGGAACATCCGGAGATGATTGCTGGTTCTATGGAAATGGTCAGCGGGCCGTATGGGATGGAAAGTACCTGTGTGCCGGATGATACACTTCCTTTTCAGGAGCAGTTAGAAAAGAGTCTATCTTTTATCGAAGGTTCTTATGAAGAAATCGAACTGGAGGAGATGAATGAGGAGCTGACGGCTGAGGTGATCCCTGCCGTACCGGAAGTAAAAAACTTTAGTTATGCACAGATAGAGGATCGGTTGTATTACCGTGAAAACTCGGTGATGCGTCCGGTGGAAGCCTCCGAGGGAATGCTTGAGCGGATCAAGGGCATGGCTTCCATAAAGGACTGCACACAGGAACTGATTCGGCTGCAGTTAGAGGATTATCCGGAGGAACAGATCCGGTCTGCACAGAAGAAGTTAAATGATCTGTACGATGCCTTTGTAAAGGATTATGGAAGGATTTATTCCAAAACCAATAAGCGTGCCTTTCATCAGGACAGCAGCTACTGTCTGCTCTGTTCCTTAGAAAAGCAGGACGAGGAAGGCAACTTTATCGGAAAAGCGGACATGTTTATGAAACGCACGATCAAGAAAGCAGAAGTGGTGACCAGTGTGGACACGGCAAGCGAAGCACTGGCGGTATCTCTGGCAGAAAAAGCAGCGATTGATTTTGAATATATGTCGGAACTAAGTGGAAAAGACCGGGATACGCTGATTCGTGAGCTGACCGGAGTAATCTTTAAAAACCCGATCAGTGAGGAATGGGAGACAGCAGATGCTTATTTAAGCGGAAATGTGCGAAACAAACTGGAAGTAGCCGAAACTTTTGCAAAGAATGAACCCATGTATGCGGTCAATGTGGAAGCATTGAAACGGGTACAGCCGAGAGAACTGGATGCCAGTGAGATTGAAGTCAGGATTGGAGCAACATGGATTGAACCGAGATTTATCGAGGATTTTATGCGGGAAGTGTTTGAGACACCGGAGCATTTATTAAATCGTGATGTAATAAAGATTCAGTATTCCGATGTGACCGGGCAGTGGAATGTGAAGGGAAAAAATGCAGACTTAGGAAACGCACTTGTAAACATGACATACGGAACCAGCCGGAGAAATGCGTATCAGATTTTGGAAGACTCTCTGAATCTGAAGGACAGCCGTGTGTATGACACAGTGATCGAGGATGGCAAAGAAAAGCGAGTTCTCAATAAAAAAGAAACAACGATTGCCGCACAGAAGCAGGATGCCATGAGGGAAGCTTTCCGGGACTGGGTATTCCGTGACATGGACAGGCGTAATGAACTCGTGAGTAAGTATAATGTATTGTTTAATTCCACCAGACCACGAGAGTATGACGGTTCTCATTTGAAGTTTCCGGGAATGACACCGGATATTGAGTTAAAGGGTTATCAGAAAAATGCTGTGGCTCATGTTTTGTATGGAAATAATACATTGCTTGCACACTGTGTCGGTGCCGGAAAAACATTTGAAATGGTTGCGGCTGCAATGGAAAGCAAGCGTCTTGGCTTATGTCAGAAAAGTTTGTTTGTCGTACCAAATCATTTGACGGAGCAGTGGGCCAGTGACTTTTTACGATTGTATCCGGGAGCCAATATTTTAGCGGCTACCAAGAAAGATTTTCAGCCGGCAAATCGTAAAAAGTTCTGCTCACGGATTGCTACCGGCGATTATGATGCGGTGATCATCGGGCATAGTCAATTTGAAAAAATACCGCTATCTGCTGAACGACAGACTGCCATTATTGAGCGGCAGATTGCTGAGATCACGCAGTCGATTGAAGAAATTAAAGCGGAGCAGGGAGAACGCTATACCATTAAGCAGATGGAGAAAATGAGGAAAACCCTTCAGACACGATTGGACAAACTCAATGATACTTCCAGAAAAGATGATGTTGTGACCTTTGAACAGTTAGGCGTGGACAGGCTCTTTGTAGATGAAAGCCATTATTACAAAAATCTTTTCTTACATACAAAAATGCGTAATGTAGCGGGTATTGCGCAGTCGGAAGCACAGAAATCTTCCGATATGTTTGCCAAATGCCAGTATCTGGACGAGCTGACCGGCGGAAAGGGCATTACCTTTGCAACGGGAACCCCGATTTCCAACAGTATGACGGAATTATACACCAACATGCGTTATCTGCAGTATGATACGCTGCAGCGGATGGGACTGGGGCATTTTGATTCCTGGGCATCTTCCTTTGGAGAGACGCAGACAGCGATCGAACTTGCACCGGAGGGAACCGGATACCGTGCAAAGACGAGATTTGCCAAGTTTTACAATCTGCCGGAGTTAATCGCCCTGTTTAAGGAGTGTGCGGATATACAAACACCGGATATGTTAAACTTACCGATTCCGAAAGCAAAGTATGAAAATGTGGTATTACAGCCGAGCGAACATCAAAAGGAGATGGTCGCATCGTTAGCGGAGCGGGCGGAGGCAGTCCGTGACCGGAGAGTGGAACCGCATGAAGATAACATGTTAAAGATAACAAATGATGGAAGGAAGCTGGCGCTGGATCAGAGACTGATCAATCGGTTACTGCCAGATGAAGAACATTCCAAAGTCAACGCCCTTGTGCAAAAGGCGTATGAAATATGGGACAGGACAAAGGCAGACAAATCCGCACAGCTTATCTTTTGTGACCTTTCGACACCGAAGATCGTTGGGAAAACGACTGCAGGTGATGGAAATGATATGTTAGAAGCAGAGGTGTTTGACGATGTCTACCATGACATCAAGCGAAAACTCGTGAACCGGGGTGTACCGGAAGAAGAGATTGCCTTTATTCATGAAGCGAATACGGAGTTAAGAAAGACGGAGCTGTTTGGCAAGGTAAGAAGCGGACAGGTTCGTTTTTTGATTGGTTCCACGCAGAAGATGGGAGCCGGAACCAATGTGCAGGATCGTCTGATTGCGTTGCATCATCTGGATATTGGCTGGA
>ERZ791641.983-NODE-983-length-16521-cov-2.599053_pt1 | contig 16521 bp, 11 predicted proteins | sample MGYA00510055_ERZ791641 | MGnify/ENA primary metagenome ERZ791641 (study PRJEB30046, sample SAMN00715226) | human gut metagenome | study: EMG produced TPA metagenomics assembly of the A metagenome-wide association study of gut microbiota in type 2... | reverse complement strand
AGCATTACCGTATTTATAAGATATAGCATAGAAGAAGACGAACAGGAGGAAAATAAGAAATGGCAAGAATTAAAGGCGGATTAAACGCAAAGAAGAAACATAATCGTGTATTAAAACTGGCAAAGGGCTACAGAGGAGCTCGTTCCAAACAGTATAGAGTAGCAAAACAGTCTGTTATGCGTGCACTTACCAGCTCCTACGCTGGAAGAAAGCAGAAGAAACGTCAGTTCAGACAGCTCTGGATCGCACGTATCAACGCTGCTGCAAGAATGAACGGATTATCCTACAGCAAAATGATGCACGGCCTTAAAGTTGCAAACATCGACATCAACAGAAAGATGCTTGCTGAGATGGCTGTAAATGATGCTCAGGGATTCGCAGCACTTGCTGAGATCGCTAAGAAAGCAATTGCTTAATTGAAATAAATAGGATATTTGAATGGGAGATGGGTGACCATCTCCTTTTTTTTATCCCGGAGCCTGCAAAAAATCATTCTTGCAATCTGAACGCCTCACCTTGCAGTTAATTTTGACCGAATTGATTTTAAACACATTCCAATATGAGTATAATACAAAATATGAAATCAGCATGAAAGTATGTCCTACAACGTACGTTTGTACGTCACAGAAATAACATAAACAGAAAAAATTGGTCATTGTAACGGAAATTTCTTTTGCAATTCTAAAAAAACTATAAAATTTTCTATTGCAATCAAAAAAACAGAATGCTATAATCATAACATTAAAGTAGTAAAGAGAAGAAGTTATGGAAGCCAAAGCCGGCTGGGAAACCACCAGTGGGCTTTTATACTATCTCAGTGTTGCAGAACCTGTTCCAAAAATCATTCCTGCAAGCAGCAGTACCAGACACATGATCTGCCATTTCCCTTGTGTTTTCTTTGTTGCCTCCATGTTTCCTCCTTACATTTAATTCACCTTGTAAATAATCCGTCTGCCCTAAATTATCACTGGTATCAGACATCGATTCCCCTATTGTGATCGCTCTGCCTGAAATCCTTCATACATCATATCAATGTATTCCCAGATCTCATCCCGTCCGCTTTTATTCAACGCAGAAAACGGAATAACCGGCGTTCCATCTACTACCTGCAGCGCATCTTTGATCTGCTTGATCTGTTTTTGCAATTGTGAACGCTTGATCTTATCCGATTTAGTTGCAATAATGATCGGATTAAATCCATAATTGACACACCATTCATACATCTGTATATCATTTTGATTAGGTTTGTGCCGTATATCCACCAGCAAAAAGACCAGACGCAGCACCTTTGACTGGTGCAAATATCCGTCAATCATCTTCCCCCACTTTTTGACTGTATCCTGTGACACTTTCGCATAACCATATCCCGGCAGATCAACAAAATACAACAATTCATTAATATTATAAAAGTTGATCGTCTGTGTTTTACCCGGCTGCTGCGAAGTACGTGCATAAGATTTACGATTCATCAGTGCATTGATCAAGGAAGACTTTCCTACATTGGAACGCCCGGCAAAAGCGACTTCCAATTTGTCATTTTCCGGCAATTTACTTGTAATACCACAAACTGTCTCTAAATTAACACTCGTTACTTTCATTCTATTATTCCATGCCTTTCCATGTTCTTATGCTTCGCCGGAGGCAGTTTCTATACTCTGCTTCCATATTTCCTTTACCGAGGACACCGCAGTAACCGTGATTCCTTCTAAAATGTCCTCCGAAAATTCCACAAGATCACTCTCATTATCCTTCGGAATGAAGACCTGAGCGATCCCGGCTGCTTTCGCCGCAAGCATTTTCTCCTTAAGGCCACCAATAGCAAGCACTGATCCACGTAAGCTGATTTCTCCCGTCATGGCAATATCTGCTCTGACTTTCCATCCTGTCACCGCAGAATATAAGGCCGTTGCTATTGTAACACCTGCAGATGGCCCATCCTTCGGCACGGCGCCTTCCGGTACATGAATATGAATATCATGTTCTGCATAATAAGAGTCTTTCACCAGCTTTGCGGTCTGGCTTCGCACATACGTTAATGCGATCTGTGCTGATTCCTTCATGACATCCCCTAACTTGCCGGTAAGCAGCAGCTTACCGTTTCCGGGCATAATACCAACTTCGACCTCTAACGTCTCTCCACCAACAGCCGTCCATGCCAATCCGCGTACAATACCGACTTGCGCTCTCTTATTCGCCATCCGGATGGTATGCACTTCTTTGCCAAGATACTCTTTCAGATTGCGTTCCGATATACGAACCTTATCTTTCTCACCTGTTGCAATGCTTTTCGCTGCCTTCTGGCACAACAATATAAGTTTGCGCTCCAGATCACGCACTCCTGCCTCTCTGGTGTAACGAGCAATAATCATACGAATTGCCTTATCCGTTATTGTAATCTGTGAATTTGTCAAACCATTGGCATTTTTCTGTTTTTTCCACAAAAATTCTTTGGCGATATGAAATTTTTCATTGTCCGTATATCCGGACAGTTGAATGATCTCCATACGGTCACGAAGCGGCAGCGGAATTAACTCCAATGAATTAGCAGTACACCAAAACATCGCATGAGACAAATTGATCGGTATTTCCATATAATGATCCGAAAAATGCTTATTTTGTTCAGGATCTAACACCTCTAACAACGCTGCGGACGGATCCCCTTTATAATCTTTTCCGATCTTATCGATTTCGTCCAGCAAAACCAATGGATTATTGGTTTTTGCCTGACAAAACGCCTTTACGATCCGTCCCGGCATAGATGCGACATACGTTCTTCTGTGTCCACGTATCTCCGCCTCGTCATTGACACCGCCAAGACAAATGCGAACATAACTGCGTCCCAATGCCCTTGCGACTGAACGGGCGATCGATGTTTTACCGGTTCCCGGAGGACCGACCAGACAAAGGATCGGACTCACTGCATCTTTCTTCATTGCCTTTACCGCCAAACATTCCAAAATACGTTCTTTTACTTTAGTAAGACCATAATGATCCTCATCCAACACCTGTGCTGCATACGCAAGATCTAAGCTCTCCTCAGACTTTTTCTTCCATGGAAACGCAAACAGATTATCCAGATAATCACGGATCATTTCACTTTCCGATGGATTTTTGGCAAAACGCTGATAACGCATAATTTCTTCACGAATCGCCTTTTTAACACGCTTAGGAGCCTTTAGTTTCTCTAATTTATGAAGATATTTAGCTGCCTGAGAGCCTACGTCATCATCACCAAGTTCCTCATGAATAGCATCGATCTGCTCTCGCAGATACATCTCCATCTGCTTCTTATCTATATTTTCTCTGATCTTTTTTTGAATCTTCTCCTGTTCAATAAACAGATTGATCTCCTGCGTCATGTAGACAGCAAGCCGCTTTTCGCGTTCGTCAATGGATGGCTCCTCCAAAAGCTTTTGTTTTTGTGTATAATCACTTTCTAACAATCCGCTAAGTTGATCGACATAAGCCCCGCGGTCCTTCTCATCAGCAATAGCATCCCATACTGTAGCAGGAACATCTTCTCTAAATTCCGCATATTTTCTTTGCAGGGCATTGAGAATGCTGCCCATCGCAAGGATCGTCTGGGAATCTTCCTCTGACTCTATTTCTTGAAATTCACTATATTCACAATAATAACAATCCGATTCCCGATGGACTTCTTCAATCATAACACGGCAAACGCCACGTACAACAGCCTGTGGATGTCCTTTTCTCGGCGTATTCATCTGTTTGACTTCCAATAACGTTCCCACCGAATATAATTTTGAATGATCATCGTCTGCCGTTTCTGCCGGCATCCTTGTGACTCCAACCAGTTTTCCACCCGGTCCAATAGCTTGTGATACCGCATTTTCGGAGCGACTGTCATACAAATTCAAATACACAGAACTTCCCGGAAATACAACACACTCTGACAGGATGATCATTGGAATTTTTTGATTATTCATTCCATTCTCTCCTTGTATCTTATCCACAAAAGGGGCAACGCATCTTACGTTACCCCTGCAACATTCGTAAAAAGTACAAAGTTTGTTTATGCAGTTGCATCTTTATCCACTGTCAACTGCTTAACTTCGTCCTCTTTTGTGATCAACTTTGGTTCTTCCTCACCTAAAACTGACTGCTCTGTAATAACACATTCTTTAATGTCATCCACGGATGGAACCTCATACATCACATTCTGCATTACATTTTCCATGATCGCACGCAGTCCTCTTGCGCCGGTCTTGCGTTCTGACGACTGTTTTGCAACAGCCTGGATCGCTTCCGGTTCAAACGACAATTTCACGCCATCCAGTTCAAACAGTTTTTGATACTGTTTTGTGATCGCATTTTTAGGCTCTACCAAAATCTTTTCCAGTGCTTTCTCATCCAAAAGATCTAATGCTACCGTAACCGGAAGACGACCAATGATCTCAGGGATCAAACCAAACTTCACAAAATCTTCCGGCAATACCTGTCGGAACAGATCTCCAATTGTCTCATCACGCTTATCTGCGATCTCAGCATTAAATCCAATGGATTTCTGACCGATACGTCCCTCTATGATCTTCTCCAAACCATCGAACGCTCCACCACAAATAAATAGAATATTGGATGTGTCTAACTGGAAGAACTCCTGATGAGGATGTTTTCTTCCACCCTGCGGTGGTACACTGGCTACCGTTCCCTCTAAGATCTTGAGCAGTGCCTGCTGTACACCTTCACCGGAAACATCACGAGTGATCGAAACATTCTCGCCCTTACGGGTGATCTTGTCAATCTCATCGATATAAATAATACCATGCTCCGCACGATCCATATCATAATCCGCTGCCTGAATGATCTTTAACAGAATATTTTCAACATCTTCTCCGACATATCCTGCCTCCGTCAGTGCAGTTGCATCTGCAATGGCAAACGGAACGTTTAATATCTTTGCTAATGTCTGTGCCAAAAAAGTCTTACCGGAACCTGTAGGTCCCACCATGATAATATTACTCTTTTGAATCTCAACATCCATATCTTTTGCAGACAACACACGTTTATAATGGTTATAAACTGCTACGGAAAGAGCTCTCTTTGCGTCATCCTGTCCAACTACATACTCATCCAAAAAATCCTTGATCTCTTTTGGCTTAAGCAAATTGATCTCAGTATCATTGTCGACCTGCTCTGCCTTCTGTGTCATCTCATCTTCCATGATCTCTGAGCAAAGTTCTACACACTGGTCACAAATATACACACCCGGTCCTGCGATCAGACGCGTCACCTGATCCTGTGTCTTTCCACAAAAAGAACATTTTAATATATCATCTTTTTTTCCTGACATGACTACCTCCCTGCCTGATATTCCCCCACTCTTACAATAACTTTATACAGATCTCTATTTCACGATCGTAACAGTGAATACAGTCTGTTATTTACGGTTAGTCACGATCTCATCGATCAAACCATACTCTTTTGCTTCTGCAGCCGTCATATAGTTATCACGCTCTGTATCAGCCTGGATAACTTCTAATGGCTTACCGGTATTTTCTGCCAAAATTTCATTCAAACGACTTCTTGTCTTTAAGATCTGTTCTGCGACGATACGAATCTCTGTTTCCTGACCTTTGGCGCCGCCGGATGGCTGATGGATCATAATCTCCGCATTTGGAAGGGCAAGTCGTTTTCCTTTAGCTCCTCCTGCTAACAAAAATGCACCCATGCTTGCCGCAAGGCCCATACAAATTGTAGAAACATCACATTTTACATAATTCATTGTATCATAGATGGCAAATCCTGCACTAACAGATCCTCCCGGACTGTTGATATAAAGGCTGATATCTTTGTTTGGATCCTGAGATTCCAAAAACAACAGCTGAGATACTACCAAACTCGCAATATCATCATTTACCTCGTTGGATAAAATAATAATGCGGTCCTGCAACAATCTGGAATAAATATCATACGAACGCTCTCCGCCACTCGTTTTTTCAATAACATAAGGAATACTATAACTCATTGTGCTCACCATGCCTTTCCATGTACCCGCAAATACTAAACTGCAGGACATACTCTCTTAGACTTAACAAAAACGCCAGCCCATCAGGCAGCTGAAACAGCTTCCTGATGCGGATGGCGTTAACTTCTGTTTGTATTATTTCTCAACAGCTTCCTTTACAACAAATTCCACTGCTTTCTGCACTGCCAGATCCATTCCGATCTGTTTCTTCTCATCATCGCCGATTAACTCTTTTAACTTGTCGATCTCCATCTGATACATAGAAGCCATATTCTCTAACTCTTTATCGATCTCTTCATCAGAAGCCTCGATGTTCTCTGCAACAACAACTGCCTCTAATACCAAGCGACTCTGGATACGCTTCAAAGCCTGTGGCTCTAAATCTTCCATCATCTTCTGTGGAGTAAGACCTGTAAACTGCATATACTGCTCCAAAGACAATCCCTGAGACTGAAGACGCTGTGCGAACTCCTGTGTCATCTGACGTGTCTGTGCAGTGATCATCTGCTGTGGAATCTCCATCTGTGCATTCTCAATGATCTTCTCAATGATCTGATCTTCCTGCTCACGTTTGATCTGATTCTCTTTGTTCTCTAAGATTTTCTTCTCAACGTCAGCCTTGTACTCATCCAATGTATCAAAATCAGATACATCCTGTGCAAAATCATCATCCAGTTCAGGAAGCTCTTTCTTCTGGATTTCTTTGATCTTTACCTTGAACAATGCAGGCTTACCCTTAAGCTCGTCTACATGATACTCTTCTGGGAATGTTACGTTTACTTCAACATCCTCACCGAGATTCTTGCCAACCAACTGATCCTCGAAATTATCAATGAAAGAATGTGATCCAAGAACTAACGTATAATCCTCTGCATAACCGCCTTCAAACTGCTTGCCATCTACATAACCATCAAAGTCGATGATAACAGTATCTCCGTCCTCTGTAGCACGATCCTCGATCGTAATCAGTCTGGAGTTAGCTTCTCTTGCCTTATCGATCTCTGCTGTGATCTCTTCCTCACTTACTTCTGCCTCTTTCTTCTCTACCTCAATACCCTTGTAGTCACCCAAAGTAACTTCCGGCTTTATTGCTACGGTAGCTGTAAAGATGAAATCCGTTCCCTTTTCCATCTGTGTTACTTCAATTTCAGGCTGTGCAACGATCTCAAGCTCACTTTCCTTAGCTGCTGTCTCATATGCTTCCGGGATCAACTCATTGGCTGCATCCTCATAAAATACTCCCGTGCCGTACATTTTCTCGATCATTGCTCTTGGAGCCTTTCCTTTACGGAATCCCGGCAGAGCAATCTTACCTTTATTTTTCTGATAAGCTGAATCAACTGCTGCATCAAACTTTGCAGCCTCAACTGTAATTGTCAGCTTAGCCATGCTCTTCTCCAACTTTTCTACCTGTACACTCATTCTTGTAAATTCCTCCTTATAAAAATATCACATTGCTATACTATAGCATGAACTTTCTCCGAAAATCAAGGCTTTTTCAAAATTAATTATTTTGCCTCATGTCCTTTAGCTTTCAGTACTGCGATCACATCATCAACATACCGCTCGCAAAGCTCCTGTGTCTCTGCTTCCACCATAACACGGATAACCGGTTCAGTGCCGCTCTCGCGCAGCAAAATACGACCATTCTCGCCTAGCGCCTGCTCGACTTTTTTCACGGCTTCGATCACATCTTCATCAGCTCTTGCTGCCGGCTTGTCATTAACGCGAATATTTTTCAATACCTGCGGATAGATCACAAGTCCCTTTCGCAATTCGGATAATTTTTCTTTCTTTTCCAACATAACTTCCATCAGCATCAAAGAAGTAAGCACACCGTCTCCGGTAACCGCATATTTACTAAATATAATATGTCCGGACTGCTCACCGCCCAGGGAATGACCAAACTGCATCATATTGGCATTGACATATTTATCGCCAACGGATGTCTTTTCATAGGAAATACCAACTTTGTCAAACGCCTTGTAAAGTCCCATATTAGACATGATCGTCGTAACAACCGTATTGTTATTTAATTCTCCCTTATCCTTCAGGTAACAACCACACAGATATAAGATCGCATCTCCATCGATCACCTGACCCTTGTCATCTACCGCAAGGCAACGGTCTGCATCTCCATCATACGCAAATCCAACATCAAGATTGTTCTCGACCACAAACTTCTGCAGATTATCAATATGCGTCGATCCACAGTTATCATTGATGTTTGTTCCATCCGGGTTCATGCCGATCGCAAATGTCTGCGCTCCCAATGCATCAAAAACACCTTTTGCCACGGAATAAGAAGAACCGTTAGCACAATCTAATCCAACTTTTATATTCTTAAAAGAACGAGTTGCCAAAGACATTAAATAACCGATGTAACGATGTCTTCCGATTGCATAATCGATCGTGCATCCGATATTTTCTCTGGTTGCCATAGGAATGTCATCTACTTCACTGTCAATATATGTCTCGATCTTTTCTTCAACCTCAGCCTCCATCTTATGTCCCTTGCCATTGATCACCTTTAATCCGTTATCATAATACGGATTATGGCTGGCAGATATCATAATACCGCAGTCAAACTTTTCTGTTCGCACAACATAAGACACACTTGGGGTTGGCGTTACATGCAGAAGATACACATCCGCACCACTCGCTGTAAAACCTGCACAAAGAGCATCTTCAAACATATAACTGGAACGTCTGGTATCTTTACCGATCACCACACGCGCCTTGTGCTCTTTTCCATAATACCATCCTAAAAAACGACCTACTTTATATGCATGCATTACATTTAAATTAACATTTGCTTCTCCACGAAATCCATCGGTTCCAAAATATTTCACGTTACTCCTCCATTCTGACTCTTCACTCTTTCAACTCTACCCGCTGCCTTATGCTGTCTCTTCTATGTCCTATTCTCCTAATAAGCAACCGGTGCTTTACACAACATTACAATTTTACCATATGTGCTTTTCAAAATCAATGTTCTGTTTCCAATGCGGCTTATATTCCTCAATTGCTCCTTTTTTATGCCACTTTCATTATGGCATATACCCCTAAACGCCTGTTTCTACATGGCGTTTTCCAAAATAAAACCTGTTATGATGATATCAAATATTTTATCTAATAGGAAGGGGCACGTATGAATATTTACAAAGCTACAAATGATATTTGTGATACAACATTGTTTTCTTTAAAGTGGAACAAACACAGTTTTGGACTGCGTCTTGCCAAACTTCGCGAAGCGGCCGGAATCAGCGCACGCCAAATGAGCTTGGATCTTGGATTAAACAAAAACTACATTAATTCCATTGAATCCGGTAAAAATTATCCGGCATTGGAAGGCTTCTTTAACATCTGCGATTATCTTCACGTCGATCCCTTTACCTTTTTCTATACTGATGATAATACGTATCAATCCTTCGCCTATTTTATTCCACTATTGCAAAAGTTAAATTCCGAAGAGATCCAGCATGTCTATCAGATGGTCAAGAATGTCACCGAATATCCATCCCGGCAGACGAAAACAAAAGCGAATCGATTTATTCCTACAAAATAATAGCCGCAATATGTTTTATTTATTGCTGATATAATAAGCAATATGTGGTTTTGCAATAACTTCCGGTATGGGAAGTTTGAATATGTAATTATATGAGATATTAAGGTATGGGAAGCAAAATACAGTCATATCAGTTATAAGGCATGGGAAATTTGTGTAAATTATTTGTAAAAATAACATAATTCGACAGTTATATATGGTTTTTTTATACAAAATGATTTAAACTATTATCATTACATGAACAGGAGGTATATTCTCATGGCAATAACTGTTTTTGCGGCAATTGATGTCGGTAGTCATGAAACCGCAATGCGTATTTACGAGATTTCCAAAAAACACGGTGTACATGAATTAGAATATCTGCATCACACAGCGCGTCTTGGATATGAGACATTTTCCACAAGACATATCAGCTATCACACGATTGATAAGCTCTGTAATATTTTACTCGGCTTTAAGGAAAAGATGATGGAGTACCGCATCAAGGATTATATGATCATTGCAACCAGTGCTCTCCGGGAAGCCGATAATAATCTGATCGTATTAGATCAGGTGAAACAGCGCACAGGCTTTCAGATCAAGATTCTCAGCAACTCCGAACAGCGCTATCTATGCTATAAAGCCATCGCATTGCAGCCCAACTCATTCCACAAGCTGATCCAAAAGGGTACGCTTTTGGTCGATGTCGGCGGTGGCAGTATCCAATTATCATTATTCGACAAAAACAACCTGATCACGACCCATAATATTTTGTTAGGTTCTCTGCGTATCCAAGAGTTTTTACAAACAATGCAAGGCGATGTGATCAATTATCAGAATCTGGTTCATGAATATATTTCTAACAGTCTGCATACGTTTTCTAAACTGTATTTGCAAGATTGTAATGTCCGAAATATTATTGCTGTCGGCAACCAGCTGCAAACGTTTGTAAAATATCTGGTCACGCACCATTTTGGCAATTTGCAGCCGGTCGATTCAAAGGGTAACAAAAAAGATTCCGTCAACCGTCAGGAATACGAAGAACTGTATCATGCCATTTCCACGCAGGCACCGGATGATCTTGCCCGCGAACTGTCAATTTCTGAAGACAAGGCAGAGCTGCTTTTGCCGACTGCCATGATCTATCACAATATTTTTGAAGAGACAGATGCCGAGTTTATGTGGTTGTCCGGCATAACGATCTGCGATGGCATGGCAGCTGATTTTGCCGAATGCAAAGAACATATTGTTCCGGCTCATCCTTTCTCGGATGATATCATCTCCGTATCACGCAAACTGGCAGAACGCTTTTGCTGCGATACAGAACACATTCATCAGGTAGAGATTGCTGCCTTAAAGCTGTTTGATGCTCTGCGCAAAGCCAATCACCTGACCAAGAAGGATCGTTTACTTCTTCAGATAGCAGCGATACTTCACAATTGTGGCAGTTTTCTCAACTTAAATGACATCGGTGAAAACTCCTACAAAATTGTTACTTCCACAGAGATCATCGGATTATCCCATCAGGAACGTATGATCGTTGCTTATGTGATCCGATATACAACCGGCGACTTTCCGGAATACAGCGAGATTAAAAATGAATTCAGCCGTGAAGAATATATCAAGATTGCAAAACTAAATGCAATACTCTGTCTTGCCGATGCTATGGATCGAAGCCATCAACAGAAATTCACCAATTTTACGGTCCGCAAACGCGGATATGATCTTACCATCACCGGTCAGACATTGTATGACATCACATTGGAACATGGTATGTTTATACAGAAATCACCATTTTTTGAAGAGGCCTTTGGTATTCGCCCTGTCCTCCGCCAAAAAAAGTGTCTATAGAAAGGAGACTCTATCATGAGTACAAAATCACCTTATTCCAAACCGGAATATTTTTATAACCGTGAATTAAGCTGGCTGTTATTTAACCGCCGCGTACTGGAAGAGGCCAAAGATTCCTCTCTTCCCTTATTTGATCGTCTTAAATTTTTGAGCATTACATCGTCCAACTTAGATGAGTTTTTTATGATACGTGTTGCCTCTCTCAAAGACATGGTACAGGTAAAATACAACAAAAAAGACATCTCCGGCATGACCCCTGCAGAACAGTTAGCTGCGATCAACGAACGTACACATTTGTTCGTTAAAGATCAGTATGATATTTTTAATCGTTCTCTGATCCCGGCCCTAGAAAAAGAAGGCGTACACGTCTTATCCCACTATGAAAATCTTAGTGAGAAACAGTCCAAATATGTAGACCGTTATTTTACCGATGAAGTATACCCGGTACTTACCCCTATGGCAGTGGATTCATCCAGACCATTTCCGCTGATCCGTAACAAAACATTAAATATCGGCGCTATTCTCCGCATGAAAAAAGACAAAGCTGCAGGCGGACAATTCCGCGATCTTTATCTGTCACATGGCAGCAAAAAGAAAGGAGCTGATTCCAATGATACCGATTTTGCAACGGTCCAGGTTCCTTCTGTACTGCCTCGTTTTGTCGAGATCCCATCCGAGCAAAAAGGTGAAAAAACCTTTATTTTGTTAGAGCAGATCATTGAAAAAAATATTGGAAAACTGTTTGTCAATTATGAGATTGAATCGGTATTTCCATATCGTATCATGCGTAATGCGGACCTTAGCATTGAAGAAGATGAAGCTGCTGATCTTCTGATCGAGATCGAACGACAGCTCAAAAAACGTCAATGGGGGCAGGCAATCCGTTTGGAAGTTGAAGATGGCATGGACAAACGTCTGCTCAAAAAACTGCGTCAGGAGTTAAAGATCAAAGAGGAAGATATTTTTAAGATCAACGGTCCTTTGGATTTAACATTTCTTATGAAATTATCCGGATTGGAAGGATATGATAAGCTACGCACTCCAAAATACACACCACAGCCTGCTAAATGGCTAAATGGTGAAGATCATCTGTTTGATCAGATTCGTGACCATGATGTTCTTCTACATCATCCATATGAGACTTTTGATCCGGTTGTTGATTTTGTCAAACAAGCTTCGAAAGATCCAAACGTTCTTGCGATCAAACAGACCTTGTACCGCGTCAGCAGCCACTCTCCGATCATCGCATCTCTTGCTGCTGCTGCCGAAAACGGCAAACAGGTAACCGTTCTTGTCGAGTTAAAAGCACGGTTTGATGAAGAAAACAATATTATCTGGGCACGTAAACTGGAGCAGGCCGGCTGTCATGTCATTTACGGTCTTGTTGGTCTGAAGACGCACAGCAAGATCACGTTAGTTGTCCGTAAAGAAGAAGATGGCATTCGACGTTATGTCCACCTCGGTACCGGTAACTACAACGATAGCACAGCAAAATTATATACCGATATGGGTCTTCTTACATGCCGTAAAGCGATCGGTGAAGATGCCACCGCCGTCTTTAATATGCTGTCCGGTTATTCGGAACCGGCATTTTGGAACAAGTTAGCAATTGCACCGATCCGCCTGCGTGACCGCTTTACTCAATTGATCAATCGAGAAAAAGAATTTGCCAAAAAGGGTAAAAAAGCATTTATTCGCGCCAAAATGAATTCTCTATGCGATGCCGGTATTATCAGCTCCTTGTATGAAGCTGCTGCCGCCGGTGTTAAAATTGAATTAGTTGTACGCGGTATCTGCTGCCTCAAGACCGGAATGCCGGGTATCAGCGAGAACATTACGGTACGTTCGATCGTCGGTGACTTTTTGGAGCACAGCCGAATCTTCCATTTCTACAACAACGGTTTCGAGGAAGTCTATATGGGAAGTGCAGACTGGATGCCTCGTAACCTGGATAAACGTGTGGAGATTTTATTTCCGGTAGAAGATGACGCATTAAAAGCTGAAGTGATCCATATTTTGGACATTCAACTGGCGGATAACGAAAAAGCAAGAATTTTACAGAAAAACGGAACCTATCGACGTGCTGCAAAGGGCGGACACGCTAAACTCAACTCACAGAAATACTTCTGTGAAGAAGCAAAGCATGCGCAAAAAGAACGTAAAAAGCAAAATAAAAATACGCATACGTTTGAACCTCTCCATTCTGTTCCGGAAGAGTAAAATAAAATCTAATACCAGAACAAAGAGTCGCTTGCGACTCTTTCGCGCTCGAGCGGTGCTTAATGCACCGCCCCTTTTTCACGAAAACGATCATGAATATTATGCGATATGATACATGATAACGCGCATTTTATTTTTTTGCTGTTAATTCTTATCACAGAAAGTCCATCAGCGAGATCTGATTTGAATGTGGCAGATCCCCGAATAATCCAAGCCTATCCATCGTCTCTACTGTATTTGCGCTGACCTTGCACCGGGTCTTAAAGTCTTCCTGCGACAAAAATTCCCCTTTGCTCGCCTCATCCTCGATCAACTCTGCTGCTTTATCTCCCAGTCCGTCGATCGATGAAAAAGCAGGCATTAATTTCCCATCCACGATCTGAAATCTGGTTGCTTTGGATCGATAAATATCAATCTTGCAAAAACCAAATCCTCGCGCATACATTTCCTGTACAAGATGCATATCATCTAACGTATTCTTTTCTTTGTCAGACAACTCATTTTTGCGTCTGTTGTAATCATTAATGTAATACTCTAACCGCTCTCTGCCCTGACACATGATCTCATAATCAAAGGCTGTCGCGCGAATACTAAAATATGACGCATAATACGCCAACGGCTCGTGCACCTTAAACCATGCAACACGCAATCCCATCATAACATAAGCTGCCGCATGCGCTTTTGGGAACATATATTTGATCTTTTTGCAGGATTCGATGTACCAGTCCGGCACATTGCAGGCACGCATATCTTCTTCCATGTCCGGTGTCAAACCTTTTCCCTTACGTACACTCTCCATGATCTTAAAGGAACGTTCATTTTCCACGCCCATACTGATCAAATAGATCATAATATCATCACGGGTACAGATCGCCGTAGACAACGTACAGTCACCGTTTTTAATATAATACTGTGCATTGCCAAGCCATACATCGGTACCATGTGACAGTCCTGAAATACGGACAAGATCCGAAAAGTTTTTTGGCTTAGCATCTAACAGCATGCCCATAACAAAGTTAGTTCCAAACTCCGGTACACCCAGACATCCAAGCGTACATCCGCCAATATCTTCCGGCGTAATACCTAACGCCTCTGTCGAGGCAAAAAGAGAAAGCACATCCGGATCATTCATCGGGATCTCCGAGGCATCTTTACCCGTAAGATCCTCTAACATACGGATCATTGTAGGATCCAAATGTCCTAAAATATCCAGTTTCAACAAGTTTGCATCAATCTTATGATAATCGAAATGTGTCGTTATGATCTTTGTTGTCATATCATTGGCCGGATGTTGTACCGGCGTAAAGGTGTAGATCTCTTCTCCGATCGGCAACACAACGATACCGCCCGGATGCTGTCCGGTGGTACGCCGCACGCCGACGCAGCCGGACACGATGCGCTCAATCTCGCACCGGCGCTTACGGATTCCTTTATCCTCATAATAATGCGCCACAAAACCATACGCTGTCTTATCCGCCAGCGTACCGATCGTCCCCGCACGGAAGGTCTGTCCTTTTCCGAAGATGACCTCCGTATAGCTGTGCGCCCGGCTCTGGTACTCGCCGGAGAAGTTTAAGTCGATATCCGGCTCCTTATCGCCCTTGAATCCCAGGAACGTCTCAAACGGGATGTCGAACCCGTCTTTTTTCAGCGGTTTTCCGCACTTTGGACATATCTTATCCGGCATATCACAGCCCGCCATACCCGAAAACTTCTTTACGTCTTCGGAATCAAAATCGTAATAATGGCAGTTCGGGCAGTAATAATGCGGGCTCAGCGGATTTACCTCCGTGATACCAGACATCGTCGCCGCCAGCGAGGAACCAACGGATCCTCGCGAACCAACCAGATATCCATCCTCATTCGACTTCCAAACCAGCTTCTGCGCGATGATATACATAACGGCGAATCCATTGGAAATGATCGAGTGAAGTTCCCGCTCCAACCGATCGACTACCACCTTCGGCAGCTTATCGCCGTACATATCATGCGCGTGGTTGTAGCAGATGGTACGCAGCGTATCATCCGAATTCGGAATAACCGGCGGACACTTGTCCGGGCGTACCGGGGAAATGCGCTCGCACATCGCCGCAATCTTGCGCGTGTTTGTGATAACGATCTCCTCCGCCTTATCGCTGCCTAAATATTCAAATTCCCCCAGCATTTCCTCGGTGGTCCGCAGATACAGTGGTGCCTGATCGTCTGCATCCTTAAAGCCCTTGCTCGCCATGATGATACGGCGGTAGACCTCATCCTCCGGATCGAGAAAATGTACGTCGCAGGTCGCGCAGACCAGCTTGTTCCACTGTTCGCCAAGTTCAATCACTTTGCGGTTCAGATCCTGCAGATCCTCCCAGGTGTTGACCGAACTTTTCTCATCCCGCAACATAAATGCGTTGTTTCCAAGCGGCTGCACTTCCAGATAATCGTAGAAATTCGCTATTTTTCCCAGTTCCTCCTCCGGAACTCCGCGCAGGATCGCCTGAAACAGCTCGCCCGCCTCGCACGCCGATCCAAGAATCAGCCCCTCGCGGTGGCTCGCCAGCAGACTCTTCGGAATCCGCGGACGTTTTGCAAAATACGTCAGGTTTGACTGGGAAATCAGCCGGTACAGATTGATTCGCCCGACATCATTCTTCGCCAGAATAATAATATGGTAGGTCGGCATCTTCCGGATCATTTCCGGCGTCATTTTGCTGAGTTCGTTGAGCTGCGTCAGATTTTCGATATCACGAGCTTTTAACATCTCGATAAACTTGACAAAAATCTCTGCCGTCGCCCCCGCATCATCGACCGCCCGGTGATGGTTTTCGAGGGAAATTTTAAGCTCTTTCGCTACCGTGTCGAGCTTGAAGCGGTTCAGGTTCGGCAGCAGAACACGCGCCAGCGAAACCGTATCGAGAACCGTCGGCTGGAA
>ERZ791641.947-NODE-947-length-17596-cov-2.690953_pt1 | contig 17596 bp, 17 predicted proteins | sample MGYA00510055_ERZ791641 | MGnify/ENA primary metagenome ERZ791641 (study PRJEB30046, sample SAMN00715226) | human gut metagenome | study: EMG produced TPA metagenomics assembly of the A metagenome-wide association study of gut microbiota in type 2... | reverse complement strand
AACCGTCCGCAGATGGCCACCGTCCGCGAAGGCGTCATGCGCCGCGAATATGCCGCCAAGCCGGGTGCCGGCGAGGTGAAGAAGATCCAGTGGCAGAAATTCGTGAAGGACGCAGACCTCGCGGTGAAGATCATCGACCGTGAGATTGCCGAGAGCAAGATCGACATCAAGGGTGCCGGCGTCATCGTCGCGGGCGGCTACGGCATGGGTTCGAAGGAGAACTTCGACCTGGTATTCGAGCTGGCCGACGTGCTGGGTGCCGAGGTGGGCGCGAGCCGCGCAGCCGTCGACGCCGGGTTCGCAGACCATGCGCGCCAGGTGGGTCAGACCGGTGTGACGGTACGCCCCAAACTCTACATCGCCTGCGGTATCTCGGGGCAGATCCAGCATACGGCCGGCATGGACGGCTCGGCCATGGTCATTTCGATCAACACCGACCCCGAAGCCCCGATCAACAAGATTGCCGACTACGCCATCACGGGCGACGTCAACGAGGTGATCCCCAAGATGATTAAGTACTACAAACAAAATTCGAAGTAATGGCTAATTTCTTTTCAGACAATAAGGATTTGCAGTTCCACCTCCAGCATCCGATGATGCGCAAGATCGTGGAGCTGAAAGAGCGCGGCTTCGCCGAGAAAGACCTCTACGATTTCGCGCCGCAGGATTTCGAAGACGCCATGGACTCCTACCGCCGCGTGCTGGAGATCGCCGGTGAAGTCTGCGGCGAGGTCATCGCTCCGAATGCCGAGGGCGTGGATCACGAAGGCCCCCGCGTCGTGAACGACCACGTGGAGTACGCTGCGGGCACGGTTCAGAACATGAAGGCCATCGTCGACGCGGGCCTGAGCGGCCTTACGCTGCCCCGCAAGTACGACGGCCTGAATTTCCCGCTGGTCTGCTTCGTCGTCGCCAACGAAATGGTGGCACGCGGCGATGCCGGTTTCGAGAATATCTGGGGTTTGCAGGACTGTGCCGAGACGCTCAACGAGTTCGCCTCGGAGGAGCTCAAGGCCAAATACCTGCCGTGGGTTTCCGCGGGTGCTACTTGCGCCATGGATCTTACCGAGCCGGATGCGGGTTCCGACCTGGGCGCCGTGATGCTCAAGGCTACGTGGTCCGAGGAGAAGCAGACCTGGCTGCTGAACGGCGTCAAGCGCTTCATCACCAACGGCGACGGTCATATTTCGCTGGTGCTGGCCCGCACCGAAGAGGGAACTTCGGACGCACGCGGTCTTTCGATGCTCGTGCACGACAAGCGTGACGGCGGCGTCAAGGTGCGCCGTATCGAGAACAAACTCGGTATCAAGGGTTCGCCCACCTGCGAGCTGGTCTTCACCAACGCTCCGGCCCGTCTGGTCGGCGACCGTAAGATGGGTCTGATCAAATACGTGATGTCGCTCATGAACGCTGCCCGTCTGGGTATCGGCGCACAGTCGGTGGGCTTGTGCGAAGCCGCCTACCGCGAGGCGCTGAAATACGCCCAGGAGCGTGAGCAGTTCGGCAAGCCGATCATCCGCTTCGCGGCCGTTGCGGAGATGCTCTCCAATATGAAGGCAAAGTTGCAGGGGGCCCGTGCGCTGCTCTATGAAACGACCCGTTTCGTCGAGATTTACAAGCAGTACGGCCACATCGCGCAGGAGCGTTCGCTCGAACCGGAGGAGCGCCAGGAGATGAAGTTCTACAATCGTCTGGCCGACGGTTTCACGCCGCTGGTAAAGCTCTTCGCTTCGGAGTATGCCAACCAGCTCGCTTACGATGCGGTACAGATTCACGGCTGTTCGGGCTTCATGAAGGACTATCCCTGCGAACGCCTCTACCGTGATGCCCGTATCATGAATATCTACGAGGGTACTTCGCAGTTGCAGGTCGTTGCGGCGATCAATGCCGTGACCAAAGGTACGTTCCTGGAGCAGATCAAGACCTACGAGGCTGCGGACTATGCCCCCGAAATGTGCGCCGTGAAGAGCAAACTGACCGACTTGCGCGTGAGGTTCGAGGAGATGGTCGCCCGTGTCGAAACTCTCGAGAAGGAGCGCAGCGGTTACAAGGATTTCCATGCCCGCCGTCTGGTGGAAACTGCCGGTCATATCATCATTACTTACCTGTTGGCTCGTCAGGCCGGAGAATCGGCCGAATACATCGATTCCGCGCGGATCTATTGTAAACTGGCAGAAAGCAAAGTCGCCGAAGCCTACAATTACCTGATGCATTCGGATGTCGAGGATGTCGATCTGTTCAAAAAGGTCGGACAGGAGGAGACGATCGGTTAATTGCCGTCGGATGTTTTGAAAGGGAAGCGGTGCGTTGTACCGGCGAAACTTTCGAATTCGATATATGTTGAGAAGGGAAGCGAACGACCGCTTCCCTTCTCATTGATTTTGGCGGGAATTTTGTACCGTGACGAAAGGGCGGGTTATTTATTAAAAATTATTTTTGTATTATCCTATAATCCTGACAGTGACAGTTATGTTGAAAAAAGTGCTTCTGATGGCGGCCGTTGTGTTGCTCGGCCTGCCCGGTCTGGCTCATGCCCAGTTGGGGCGCGGTGAAATTTCGGTGGGGTACGGAGTCGCTCCCGTGACCGACTGGATCGACGCTTACAGCGATAAGTTGCTCGACGTGCTCGATATGAAGGATGCGTCGATGGACAGCTGGGGCGGTGTGTCGGTCAATTACACCTTCCGTATCGTCGGCGGGTTGGGTGTGGGCGCTACTTTCGTCTATTCGGGTAACAATCAGCGGTTGGCCGGTAAGAAAATCTCGACCGACTATTATTCGATCATGCCGCACCTGAAGATGCGCTGGCTCAACCTGCGCATCCTGTCGCTCTATTCCCGCATCGGTGTGGGCCTGACTTTCACCGAATCTTCGGGCGAGGGGCAGAGCGAATCGGCCCGGCAGTGGGCTTTTCAGGTTTCACCGATCGGTGTCGAAATCGGGGGCAAGGTCGCGGCCTATGCCGAAGCGGGGATCGGTACGATGGGATCGCTTGTTGCCGGTCTTCGCTTCCGCTTTTAACGGATCGGTCCAGTGTAGGGGACATCGCCACGGACCGGCTGTCCGGTCGGTTCGAGAAGGAGAGGTGCTGTGTCGCTTTCGCAAGGATTTTGCGCCTGGCATGCGATGCCGGCGATTTGCCTGCGAAAGAGCGATCGTATTCGAACGAGAGGGAGAGGAAGATGTGGCTGACGTTTCGATTTGCCAGAATCTTCGGAAAGAACGAAAAAAACAGGATCTCGAAATTGCATTGCTTCGAGGTCCTGTTTTTTCAGTGCCGATCGCGGGGGCGATTGGCTGTTCTTTAAGCCGCATTCCCGGCCGCTTCGTATTCGGCCTTGATTTCAAGGTAAAAATTCGCGAAGACAGTTTGGTAATAGGGGACTATCCACAGCATAGCGATACCGAGCGTGAGCAGGCTGAGAAGCGACCAGCCGATCATGCCGAGCTGCATGAGAAATAATCGCATCTTGTGTCCGCGCATCATCGCCATACTGCGTTCGATCGCCTCGTCGCAGCCGATTTCCGGATTGTCGGATACGATGTACAGCGCCATTGCATACGACAGTCCCTTGATGATGCCGGGGACGATGAGCAGCAACGTCCAAAGGAACGTGTAGATTCCAGATAACAGGCCCGTTCCGATGGCTTTCCAGTAATAGGTATTGTTGAATGCGCAGAACAGTCCTTCGATGGTCAGGGGGCGCTTGTCGCGGGCGAATGCGAGGAATGTTCGCAGAAGCCCGAAGTTGATGGGCAGATAGACGAAGATCAGGAGCAGGACCGCAAGACCTGCAATGGCTCCTCCTCTGTTGAGGATGCCGTAAGGGACATAGAGTACGCAAGATACGACGTAGAGCAGGATCGCCGATCCCCAGTTCCCCTTCATTGCTGCGAGGGACGATTGTCTGATTTGGGAATTTGTTTGCGTAGTGGGGTTTTTATGGTTTCTTTTGCAAAAGTACAAAATCCCCCCCCCGTGCAAGTTTTCGGGCAGAAATGTTACTTCGGAATGAAAAAAAGCGTTTTTTCGGCAGCGTACCCTTGCTGTTATTCGCGCCCGTGTAGTCGGGCGATGACGATCGCTTTTGGCCTGTCAGCGGTCTATCCCGTCGCGGGAAAGGACGCCCTGCGTGTAGTAATGTTTGATTTCCCGCATTTCGGTCACCAGGTCGGCCGCGTCAATAAGTTCCTGCGGGGCGTAACGTCCCGTGACGACGACTTCTACTGCAGGATGACGGCGGTTCAGGGCATCCAGTACGGCGTCGATCGTCAGCAGTCCGAAATGCAGGGCGATGGTCAGTTCGTCGAGGATAACTACGTCGTATTCGCCGCTCTCCAGCAGGGTGGCGCAGCGGGTCAGACCGTCGCGTGCCATCTGGATATCGATCGCTTCGGGATCCTTGCCGATAAAACATCCCCGACCCAACTGTTCGATCTTCACTTGGTCGAAGAGTTGCCCGATTTTCGTTTCGTTGTACCGCATCGATTTGACGAACTGTCCGATGTAAACGCTTTTGCCGGCGCACAAAGCCCGCACGGCCAGTCCGAACGCAGCCGTCGTCTTGCCTTTGCCGTTTCCGGTATAGACGTGAATATATCCTTTCGTTGAGTCCATGCGGCAAAGATAGTGCAGGTTCGGGGCAGTGCCAAATAAATTTGGGCGGAACCGAGGATGACCGCAGTCCGGAAAGACGGTATAAATCCGAATCGGAGCGGGGGATATTGGATCGTCCTTTGCTCTCATGCAGCAAGGCCGGTTGCGCGAGGTGACATCCTGTTGTGGAAATTCTTTCCGGCGGATTTTTTGCAAAGGCGGAAAAGGTCCGAGCAAATTCGTGCCGGAAAAATTTTGAAAATCGAACTCCTTGCGTCTTTTTTCGGAAATAGGTCGTTTCAGAGGTTGATACGGTTGGCTTGCGTGAAGATGGCATCGAGCAGTCGGAATAACTCCGCTTCCAGCTCTTCGTCTTCCGGATCGCCGCAGAGTGTGAAGATTTTTCCCGGAGGAGCCCCGTAGCATATCGTGCCGGCCGCACCGCAGGTTTCGGACCCGCAGACGATGACCGCATCGATCGCATCCTCGTGACGTATCAGGGCGTTGTAAAGAGCCAACAATTGCCGGGGTGCGGTTATTTTCGGGACGGGGAGCAACGTTCCGCAGGCTCCGATCTCTTCGATCGAATGAATGAGTTCCAGGTCGTAACGTCCGGCAATCAGCTCGGCTGTATCGTTCGGTATTCCATAGAGTATGATATTCATCGTTGTCGGTTAAAAAAAAGTGCGGCGACATCCTAATCTCTTGAATGTTATGGCAGTAACAATGGTTATCGCCGCACTTTCGTTTGTCGTTCATTGCCGGAAACACCGCTGTGGCAGACGAGGGAATCTCTTGTACCGGAACGGTACAACGATCCCTGTGCCGAGACGGTTTTCCTAAAATTTATCAAGCGAAACACAACCGAAATCAAACGCCTAACCCACGAGCGCCTTTGACGTCGAATCGATCTGGCAGGTCTTCTGACTCACTCCTGTTCCGAAGCCTTCCCGGTCCGTGCGGACCAGTGGCAGAGATGTTCGAAACGTTGCGGAGCTTCACAGCAGCGGGACTGTCCGGGATTCACACCCGATTCCCTTTTCATTCCTCTCCTTGCATAAGGAGCCGGAAACCAAATCTGCCGCAAATATAACGGTATTTTTCAGGAAACAAAAACTCTTTCCGGGAATTTTTCTTTTCGCCGATTGTTTCCGATTCGGCGGGAATACACTACTTTTGTACCGCCATGAAAACAAAACAGGAACTCACCGACATTCTCGATTTCGTCGCGGAATACGCTTCCTATCTGTTAGGATCGGGAGTGCACACTTCGCGTGTGATCCGCAACGCACAGCGCATCGGAACCTCGCAGGGAGTGGATATTCAGTTGTCGAGTTTTCAGAAAAGCATAATCATCACCGTGCACGACGAACGGAGCGGCGAAGTCGTTACCCGTGTGGTGAAGATCCCTGCGCTGCCTATCAGCTTCGAACGTAATTCGGATCTGAGCGCTTTGAGTTGGGATGCCGTCGATGAACACCTGTCGCTGACCGACCTGCGCGACCGTTACGGAGAGTTGATCGCCAAGCCGCGTATGGACCCGATTTTCGTCCTGCTGACGGTCGGCCTGGCGAATGCCTCCTTTTGTCGTCTGTTCGGCGGGGACTGGACGGCCGTGGGCATCGTTTTCACCTCGACGCTCGTCGGTTTTTCCACCCGGCAGTGGATGCAGGCGCATGCCGTGAATCACTTCCTGGTTTTCATCCTTTCCGCCTTTCTGGCTTCGCTCTGCGCCTCGTCGGCCTTGGGCTTCGATTGTACGGCCGAGGTTGCGATAGCCACCAGCCCGCTCTTTCTCGTCCCGGGCGTTCCGCTCATCAACGGGGTGATCGACATCGTCGAAGGGCATATCCTGATCGGTTGCAGCCGTCTGATAAACGCTCTGCTGCTGATCGTCTGCATTGCCGTAGGTCTTTCGGCGACGTTGATGATCGTTAAAAACAGTTTGCTATGATTGCGGTGGATATTCTGCTCGACGGGTTGTTCGCAGCTGTGGCCGCTATCGGATTCGGGGCGATTTCCGACCCTCCGGTCCGGGCATTTCCCTGTATCGCCCTGTTGGCGGCCGTCGGGCATGCCCTGCGTTTCTGCCTGATGAGTTATGCGGGGATCGACATCGCTACGGCTTCGCTCTGCGCTGCCGTCGTCATCGGTTTCGGCAGTCTTTGGTTGGGACGGGGTATTCGTTGTCCGATGACCGTGCTCTACATTCCGGCCCTGCTGCCGATGGTTCCGGGTATCTACGCCTACAAGACGGTCTTTGCCCTCATCATGTTTCTGCAATCGCTCAACGATCCCGGACAGGGGCTGGAATATATGCAGCAGTTTTTCCTGAATGCCACCGTGTCGTTCAGCGTGATTATCCTGTTGGCTGCGGGCGCTACGCTGCCGATATTCATCTTCAACCGCCGGGCTTTCTCGCTCACACGACGCAGACAGAACCGCAAGTAAACTCTTTTCGTATGGATGTTTTCTGGAATACGATCGCCGCATACAACGCCGCCACGTGGCCCGTGCAGCTCCTCCTGGTCGTGGTCGCCGCCGTACTGACCCTTTTGCTTTACCTGCGTCCGACGCGTGCGGTGCGTGTGGCGATGAAGGTTTTTATGGCCGCATTGAATTTCTGGATCGCGGGCGTATATTATTTTCTCTATTGCGCTCCGCGCGAACATTACGATATTCTGGCCTTGTTCTGGACGGTCATGGGCTGTATTTGGATCTATGATCTGGCGGCCGGACACGATTCGCTCGGGCGCACGGGACGACACTCCCAGTTTGCTTTGGCGCTGTTCTGTATGCCGCTCGTTTATCCGCTTTTCTCGCTGGCCCTGGGGCGTACTTTTCCGATGATGACCTCGCCCGTGATGCCCTGCTCGGTCGCGGTCTTCACCGTCGCGTTGATGCTGGCTTTCTCCGAGCGGGCGAATATCGTGTTGGCGACGTTCCTCTGCCATTGGGCGTTGATCGGGCTTTCGAAGGTCTATTTTTTCGGGATTCCCGAGGATTTTCTGCTGGCGTGCAGCGTCGTACCCGCTCTCTTCCTCTTTTTCCGGCGTTATATCCGGAATCGGGCCTGCGAATCCACCAAACCCTCCCCGCGTGTGCTGAATGCATTGCTTGCCGTCCTGTGTGCCGTCATCGGGGTTTTCTTCACTTTTACGCTTCTGCATCAATTCGATCTCTTTACCGAAATATGATCCCATACCGAGCCGAAGATTTCAGCGTGACGGTTTCCGTCGCCGATTATATAGCCCGTTTCCGCGATGCCGAGCGTTTCGAGGGCTGCTGCCGCGCCTGTCCGAACTATGGGTGCAGTTGGGGATGCCCTCCCTTCGATTTCGATGTCGAAGAGTATCTGAACCGGTATTCCAGGGCATTGCTTATTGCTACGAAGATCGCTCCGGAGCAGCGCGACCTTCCCATTGCGGAGGCAAAGCGGTTGATCCACCCCGAACGGCAGCGGCTCGAGAGACGTCTGCTCGAGATGGAGCGGCGATACGGAGGACGTTCGTTCGCCTACGTCGGCAGTTGCCTCTATTGTCCCGAGGGTACCTGTACACGCCCCGAAGGGAACCCGTGCCGCCATCCCGAACTGGTGCGTCCGTCGCTCGAAGCCTGCGGCTTCGACATAGGTCGCACGACTTCCGAGTTGTTCGGAATCGAACTCAAGTGGGGAGCCGACGGAAAAATGCCCGAGTACCTGACCCTCGTGTGCGGTTTTTTCCACGATGGGGACGGTGTCGTGTGGTAATCGCAAGATACGAAAAGGCTCGCTGTACAGCGAGCCTTTTTCATTCCGGAACGATCCTCCTATGCCTGTTCTGCCAGGATGCTTTTACGCGGATGGAAGATGTTGAGGTTGAGCCGTCCGACGATGTCGCTCAAGGCAGCCTGGGCCTTGACCGAGTTGCCGGCGTCATCCAGCGGGGGTGCGAAGGCCGCTACGCCCATCACGCCCGGAACGACGCCCATGATGCCGCCGCCCACGCCGGTCTTGGCCGGAAGGCCCGTGTTGAAGAGCCAGTCGCCCGTATGCTCGTAAAAACCGACGGTGGCCATCATCGAGGCGATGCGCGTACCCAGATCGGGCTTGAAGACCGTCTGTTTGGTTACGGGGTTCACGCCGTCGAATGCGATGGTCGCAGCCGCGACCGCCAGTTGGCGGGCCGTTACGCCGATCGAACACTGGCGGGTGTAGAGGTCGAGCGCCATATCGGGATCGTCGTAGATGCGCGAATAGTTTTTCAGCAGCCACGCGATCGACTTGTTGTTGAAGTTGGTCGCGGTTTCCGATTTGTAAAGTTCGTCGATGACCTCCACGCTCGAGCCGCAGAGTCCTTCGATGAATCCCTGGATCGCCTCCCATTTCGCGTCCGGCTTCCCGATGGGTTTTATCATCGAGCAGGCGGCGATCGCACCGGCGTTTACCAGCGGTGTCGAAGGGTGATCCTTTTCGAGCAGGATCGCCATGATCGAGTTGAAAGGCAGTCCCGTAGCGTCGGCGCCGATCTTCGCCAGCACCTCTTCGGCGCTGTATTGATTCATCGCTAAAATGGCCGTCGGCACTTTCGACACCGATTCGATGCCGAACTTGTATTCCGTGTCGCCTGCGGCGATAATCTCTCCGTCGGGCAGACAGACGGCGATGCCGAACAGGTCGGAAGGTACGTTGGCCAGATAGGGTATATAGTCGGCGTTTTTACCTCCTGTGACCGCTTTGGTCTGTTCGAAGGCGTGCTGTACGGCGTCCCGAACGTCTTGTTTCGTGAGTTTTTGTCCCATGACGATTGCTTTTATTGTTTGTTTTCAGGAGCCGTATTACCCGTATTTTGCGGGTTGTTTTGCGGAATGTTCTGTGTTTCCGGGGCTGCTTTTACTTCCCAATGGAAGGGTGCGAATTCCGCAGCCGCCTGCGGGTCTTTCCACGAGGGCTTGCGCATGGCGTAGATGACGAACGGAGCGCCTACCACTACCACGCAGCCGATAATGAGTACGGAGAACCATACGGTGTTGCTGCCGACCGAGATCTGGCTGGGCGGAACGAAGCTGAGGATGAAGGCGAGCAGTGCGCCGCAGAAGCCGACCGTACCGATCGTCCACATCAGACCGTTACCCTTTTTGCCCAGGCGGAACGGACGCGCGGTGCCTTTCATCTTGTAGCGCAGCACGATCGCCGCCGAGAACATCAGCATGTACATGATCAGGTAGAGCAGTACGGTGAGCTGCGAGAGGATCTGGTAGAACGACTGTACCGAAGGCATTACGACGAACAGCAGCGCCAGCAGCGTTACCACGCCGCCCTGAATGAGCAGGATATTGCGCTGTACGCCGTTCTTGTTGCTCTTCTGAAAGAACGGAGGCAGGTAACCGGCTCTGCCCACGGCGAAAATACCTTTCGACGGACCCGATACCCAGGTCAGTACGCCTGCCAGTACGCCGAACATCAGGGCGACGGCGATAATCGGCGAAGCCCACGAGATGCGCAGATAATGGAAGTAGTTGTCGAAGCCGATCAACAGCGACTGGGTCAGGTTGATGTCTTTGGCCGGAATGATGAAGCCCAGCGAGAACGTGCCCAGCACGAAGATCAGCACGGTCACCAGCGAGCCGATGACGATGGCTTTCGGATAGTTGCGCGAAGGATTCTTCACGTCCATCACGTGAATACCCATCATCTCCATACCGGCATAGAAGAGGAAGATGCTGCTGGCCAATACCAGGTTGTCGAAATTCGTCAGGTCGGGGAAGAAGCCCTGCGACATATCCATGTAGTTATGGCCGCCGGTCGAAATGTAAATGATGCCCAGAAGAATGAGCAGACCTGCCGGTATGATCGTACCGATCATACCTCCCCATTTGCTGATTTTGCCGACCCAGTCCATGCCTTTCAGAGAAACGAGTGTTGCGACCCAGTAAATAGCCAATACGACTATTAGCGTGAAGACCTTGTTCGACGCAAGTGACATGTCGTACGTTTCGTTCATGCCGATAAAGGCGATCGATACGGCGCCGAAGGTCAGTACCGTCGGGTACCAGATCGTCGATTCGATCCACTGAAGCCAGATGGCGAGAAATCCCGTGCGTGCGCCGTACGCTTCGCCGACCCAGCGGAATACACCGCCCTGTTTGTCGGAGAACATGGCCGCCAGCTCCGCAGCCACCATGGCCGTCGGGATCAGGAAGACGACTGCGGCGAACAGGTAGTAGAATGCCGACGATAAGCCATAAACCGCTTCTGCGGGAAGACCTCGCAGACTTACTACGGCAGTGATGTTCATAATTGCAAGTGTCATCACACTCAATTTGAACCCTGTGCTGGTTGTAGCTTTTTTCACATCCATAATAATTGAATTTAAAAATTGTTTGAACTTTATTCTTCATTTTCCCGGTTCGGCAGCGTCCGGGAGAAATCCGGCGTTGCGCTTATACCTTGAAAATGTCGTTTTATCCGTCTGTTTGAAGCTCGTTTTTTCGTGACGATTTGTAAAATTGCAAGTACCGTGCAAATCGGTCGGATGTTTCCGATTTTTGTTGTGGACCGCCGTATCGCTTCGTGAAAAATGGTTATATTTGTGCTGTATGAAATGTTATCCCGGCAGGTCGAAGCGCGTGTTTGTTATCGGGCCTTTCCGTTTGCCGTCTATGATTAAGGTATTTCCCGATATAGCTTCATAGATTTGGCACTGTCTCGGGTTTCCGTATGATTGAAGTTGTGCGTTATGTTGCGATATTTTTTCTGTTTGCTGGCGCTCCTGGTGCTGTTGTCTTGTTCCGGCCGCAAATCCGCACCGGCGACGGCTCCGGAAAAGGTCCCGCCGCGTCTTTTCCGGGTTGAGGCTCCGCCCGGACCGATGGATGACGCCCAGCGGTATGCCTATCTGCGCGAGCATTTTTGGGACGATCTGGATTTTGCGGATACCGTTTTTATCGTTTCGACCGACACGATACATATGTTGCGTGCGTTCGATACGTATATCCGGAATTTCGTTACGGAAAGCGACCCATCGCCTGTCGCGGAGCTGATGCGCAAGGCTTCCGGATCGAAAATCATGCTGGAGTATTTCGCTATGCTGGCCGAGCGGGTGCTGCACGATCCCAACTCTCCGCTGCACAGCGACGAACTCTATATTCCCGTGTTGGAGGCTCTCGTGGCGAGTCCATGGCTCGACGAGTGGGAGAAGATCGCTCCGGAGCACGACCTGCGTATGGCGCTGCAAAACAGGGTGGGGCTGCCTGCCAACGACTTCCGCTATACGCTCGCTTCGGGCCGTACGGGGACGCTTTACGGGATTCGGGCCAACTATACGCTCGTGTTTTTCAATAACCCCGACTGCGGCATGTGCGAACGGATCCGGGCGGAAATCGTCGCCTCTCCGTTGTTGTCGGAGATGATTCGTGCGGGACGGCTCGAGGTACTGGCGCTCTATCCCGACGAAGATCTCACGGCGTGGCGTGCTCATGCTCCGCAGGTACCGTCGTCGTGGATCAATGCCTACGATGCAGGAGCCCGAATCAGCAAAGAGGAACTTTACGACCTGAAAGCCATTCCTTCGATGTATCTGCTGGACCGAGATAAGCGGGTGCTGGCTAAAGATGCCTTCGAGGTGGGGTATATCGAATGGCTGCTCGACCGGCAGCCGCAGTGATGGGCGTATAGGTTTGTTTTATCGCTCTATCAGTAAAAGTGATCGTATTTTTGCGGGACGTGACCCCGATAATTCCTATCTTTGCTTCGCAAACGAAATAACACACAGTCTAACAAAATAAAGAGAAGAATTATGGCTAAGAAATGGCGTTGTACCGTTTGTGGATATATCCACGAAAGTCCCGAGGCACCCGATCAGTGCCCGATGTGCAAAGTAGGCAAGGAGAAGTTCGTAGAGGTCGAGGAGAAGGCCGGTGGTTTGGATTTCGTGACGGAGCATAAGCTCGGCGACGGCAAAGGCGCCAGCCAGGAGTTGTGGGAAGGTTTGAACAATCACTTTATGGGCGAATGTTCCGAGGTGGGACAATACCTGGCGATGGCTCGTCAGGCGGATCGCGAGGGTTACCCCGAAATCGCCGAGGCTTTCAAGCGCTATGCCTGGGAGGAGGCCGAGCACGCTTCGAAGTTCGCCGAACTGATCGGCGACATCGTTTGGGATACCAAGACCAACCTGTTCAAACGTATGAATGCCGAGTGCGGCGCCTGCGAGGACAAGATGCGTCTGGCGCGTCTGGCCAAGGAGCAGAACCTGGACGCCGTGCACGACACCGTACACGAGATGGCCAAGGACGAGGCCCGTCACGGGTCTGGTTTCCAGGGTCTTTATAATCGCTATTTCAAGGCGTAATTTGGATGTAGTATAAAAGGAGAAGGGGCTCGATTCGAGCGACCCCTTCTCCTTCGGATTTTATTCTTGCGGTACTTTTTGTCAGAGTTTCCGCAGAAGACTTTCGAGAACGGAGCACAGGATGCTGTTCAACTTGTCGGTGATCCAGTTGTAACCCGAGCGTACGATCTGTGCCATTTCGGCGATGTTGTCGAGCTGGTCGCTGATGTATTGAACGGCAGGACGTACCGAAACCAGATAGACGATCAGGGCGATCAGGGCGAAAACACCGCCCAGAATCAACGTAGCCCAGATCATCGAGCCGGTCAGTTGTGCGAGCCAGATGACGAGGGCCCATAACAGCATCACCACGGCGATCAGGGCGGTGATTCCGAATACGACGATCGGAGTGATCAGATGCCTGCGGGGTTGGTTCTCGTTCATTGTCGTAGAAAGTTGGGCCGACCCGGGCGGACTATTCGTCGCACTCGCTGCACTTGCCGGTTACTTCCTGGTATTTGTTGCGTGCCTTGTCGATTCCTTTGTTGGCGAGATCGCGGAGCGATTCGCGGACTTCCTGACCCGTGCGGGGCGTTACCAAGGCAGTGATAGCGGCACCCAGTACCAGACCGCCGATGAATGTTGCGATACAAGTTGTATTTTTCATAATCGTGAAATTTTAGTTCATTCGAAAGAGTTGCAAATTTCGGACCGTTCTTGTGGGCTGTGAAGCGCTATTATTGGCCGTTAGGTTGGAAAATGGCGGCAGATTGGTTACTTTTGGGCGTGGAAGCAGAAAGAAATCGTTCCGTGGCCTTTACCGGCCATCAGGATTACGACGGCAGTGCCGACGGAATCCTGCGTGCTGCGGTGTATCGATTATGGTCGGAGGGCTTCCGCTTCTTCCTGAGCGGGATGGCCTGCGGTTTCGACTTAGCGGCCGCCGAAGCGGTCCTCGCTCTGCGCGGGGAGTGTGCGGGAATGGAGCTCGTCGCCGTCGTCCCGTTCGCCGGGCAGCCGGATAGTTTCTCCGACGCCGATAAGCGGCGTTATGCGGACGTCCTGGCAGCGGCCGATCGGACGGTGGTGCTGGCCGACAGTTACAGCCGGGGATGTTATTACCGGCGTAACGATTATCTGGTGGATCATGCCGTGCGCGTGGTCGCGTGGTACATTCGCAGAAACAGCGGCACGGGTTATACCGTGCGTCGGGCCCGGCATCAGGGGATCGAAGTCCTGAATCTCTACGAGGATAAGATGAACCCGACGCTTTTCTGAACGGATTCGCTTTCCAATGCTCCGAACGGGTTGTTCTCTCTATCCGGCGGTCGGGGACGATCCTTGGACCTGCCGAAATCGGGGAAAGGCCGCGACTTCGGAGCGATCTTGTTTCGGCGGTATTCGCCGGATCTGTGGGACGTGTGTACCGTGCCATCCTGTTTTGTATTGTCTTATCTTATCTTATCTTATCTTATCCCGTGCCGTCCTATCCCGTTTTGTCTTGTACTGTGCTCTCCCGTGCTTTGAGGCGGATAGTCGTTCGAAACTTTTGTTTTCCGAAGCGCCGGGATTCTCTTTCTTGGCTGCGTGAAAAATAATCCCTAACTTTACGCGTTTTATAATTCATCGCTGCGGCAGAGAGCCGCGCTTTTATTCGTCGTGGAAGAAAACAACATCAAAATACTCGGTGCGCGGGTGCATAACCTGCAAAACGTCGATCTGGAAATTCCTTGCGGGAAACTGGTCGTCATCACAGGACTTTCGGGTTCCGGCAAGTCGTCCCTGGCTTTCGATACGATCTATGCCGAAGGGCAGCGCCGCTATATGGAGACGCTTTCGACCTATGCCCGGCAGTTCGTCGGAACGATGGAACGGCCCGACGTCGATAAGATCACGGGCCTCAGCCCTGTGGTGGCCATCGAGCAGAAGACCACCAACAAGAATCCCCGTTCGACGGTCGGTACCGTAACCGAGATCAGCGATTTCCTGCGCCTGCTCTATGCGCGGGCTTCGCGGGCTTACTCTCCGGTCACGGGCGAGGAGATGGTCCACTATACGGACGAACAGATCGTCGAGCTGATTCTCAAAGAGTTCGACGGACGCAAGATCGCTGTGACGGCCCCGATCGTCAAGGGGCGCAAGGGTCACTACCGGGAGTTGTTCGAAAGCCTGATCAAGAAGGGTTATCTCTATGCCCGTATCGACGGCGAGATCCGGGAGTTCACCCCCGGTATGAAGCTCGACCGGTACAAGATCCATACGATCGACCTGGTGATCGACCGTATGGCCGTCGGGGATTCCCTGCGCGAGCGTCTGCTCACCTCGCTGTGCGAAGCGATGCGGCAGGGCAAAGGAACGATGGCCGTCTATGACTACGAAACGGGGAAGATGCGTTACTATTCGCGCCATCTGATGTGTCCTACGACGGGTGTGGCGTTCGAAGATCCGGCGCCGCACACTTTCTCCTTCAACTCTCCGAAGGGAGCCTGCCCTCATTGCAACGGTCTGGGGGAAGAGGCGGTCTTCGACCGGGAGAAGATTCTGCCCGATCCGGCGTTGTCCCTGCGTGATGGCGGCGTGGAGCCGCTCGGCAAGTATCGCAACAACATGCTTTTCGCCATTCTCGAAATGCTGGGGCGGCGTTACGATTTCACGCTCGACGATCCGGTGGGGACGATTTCCGAGGAGGGTATGAATGCCATTCTGTACGGGGATTCCGAGCCGCTGACGATCAATCTCGCCGAGTTCTGCTCGACGGGCGGCAACAACCTGGTCTCCTGGGAAGGCGTGGCCGAATACATCGGCCGCACCGAGGACGAGGACTCCGCCCGGAGCCGCAAGTGGCGCGAGCAGTTCCTGGTTTATAAGAAATGCAGCGTCTGCGGCGGTACGCGCTTGCGGGACGAGGCGCTTCATTTCCGCATCGGGGGGCTGAACATCGCCGAAGTGTCCGCGATGTCGATCGCCCGTTTTTCGGAGTGGATCGCCGACATCGAAAAATATTTCTCGCCCAAGGAGCGGAAGATCGCCCAGGAGATCGTCAAGGAGATCCGCGAGCGGCTCCGCTTCCTCGTCGAAGTCGGACTGGGCTATCTCTCCCTGGCCCGTTCCTCGCGTTCGCTGTCGGGCGGCGAGAGCCAGCGCATCCGCCTGACGACCCAGATCGGCAGCGCCCTTTCCGGTGTGCTCTATGTGCTGGACGAGCCCTCCATCGGCCTCCATCAGCGGGACAACAACAAGCTCATTGCCACCCTGAAAAACCTGCGGGACCTGGGCAATACGGTCATCGTGGTGGAGCACGACGAGGATACCATGCGCAGTGCGGATTATATTGTGGATGTGGGCCCCGGCGCGGGCGTCCACGGCGGCGAGATCGTGGCGGCTGGCAGTGTGAAAGACATCTGCAAGGCCAAGCGGAGCATTACCGGCGACTATCTCTCGGGCCGTAAGCGCATTGCGGTCCCGGAGACCCGCCGCACCGGAAACGGCAACTTCCTCACGGTGAAAGGTGCACGGGAGAACAACCTGCGCAACATTGACGTGAAGTTCCCGCTGGGCGAGTTCATCTGCGTCACCGGCATTTCCGGCTCAGGCAAATCCAGCCTCATCAACGAGATTCTGTACAAGACGCTGGCTTGTGAGCTGAACGGAGCCCGCAGCCGGGCCGGAAAGTGCGATGGGGTAGAGGGGCTGGAGTTTGTCGATAAGGTCATTGGCATCGACCAGCAGCCCATCGGCCGCACGCCCCGCTCTAACCCGGCAACCTACACGGGTGTCTTCAACGATATCCGCACGGTCTTTTCCCAGACGCAGGACGCCAAGATGCGGGGCTATGGCCCGGGCCGGTTCAGCTTCAACGTCAAGGGCGGCCGCTGCGAGGCCTGTGAGGGCAACGGTATCCTGCAGATCGAGATGCACTTCCTGCCGGACGTCTACGTCCCCTGTGAGGTCTGCAAGGGCGCCCGCTACAACCGCGAGACGCTGGAAGTAAAGTATAAGGAAAAGACCATCTCTGACGTGCTGAACATGACGGTGGAGGAGGCTGTGGTCTTCTTTGCCAACCAGCCCAAAATCGCCCGGAAATTACAGACTCTGTTGGACGTGGGCCTGGGTTATGTGACCCTGGGCCAGAGCGCTACCACTCTCTCTGGCGGCGAGGCGCAGCGTGTCAAGCTGGCCAATGAGCTGGCCCGCCGCAGCACCGGAAAGACAGTCTATATCCTCGATGAGCCCACCACCGGCCTCCACATTGCGGATGTCCACCGCCTCATTGAGGTGCTGCAGAAGCTGGTGGACGCAGGCAATACCGTCATTGTCATCGAGCACAACCTCGACCTCATCAAGTGCGCCGACCATATCATTGATCTGGGCCCCGAGGGCGGCAGTGCCGGCGGCCTCATCGTGGCCGAGGGTACCCCGGAAGAGGTGGCTGCAGTGCCTGAGAGCTTTACCGGCCAGTACCTGAAACCGCTGCTGGAAAAAGACAAACAGCTCCGTGCCGCAGAGGCGGAAAAATAATTGCGCGCACAAACGCCAAAAACCATACCTTTGCAAAAAAGTGGGAGAAAAATTTGGGAAAGTGGTTGACAAAAGGCCGCTCCATGCGTATAATATCTCATGTCGCCACGCTTTGGTAGGGAAGCGGAGCGCGATATCCGGGTGTAGCGCAGTTTTGGTAGCGCGCTTG
>ERZ791641.945-NODE-945-length-17668-cov-3.755294_pt1 | contig 17668 bp, 15 predicted proteins | sample MGYA00510055_ERZ791641 | MGnify/ENA primary metagenome ERZ791641 (study PRJEB30046, sample SAMN00715226) | human gut metagenome | study: EMG produced TPA metagenomics assembly of the A metagenome-wide association study of gut microbiota in type 2... | reverse complement strand
CTGCTGAACGGCACCGCGAACTCCCACAGCGGGGACTTCTGGCGGCTAAACAGCTTCTCATAGTTCGTCACGACCCACTCGCTCGGCCACCATTCGGGGGTGGTGGAGTTGATGGAGATCTGCGTCTTAAAGGAACCCGTCAGGATCCAGTACAGCGGGAACGCGAACGCGATGGCCAGCAGGATGATGACGATGGTGCTGAACACCATGTAGGGGGAAATCTTCTTTTTTTTCTTTTTGGTATCCATAGTCATTTCCCTCCTTCTTAATCAGACCGCGTGACCTTGAACTGCACAGCGGACAGAACGGCGATCATGATGGCGAGGATAACGCCCATCGCGTTGCCGTAGCCGTAGCGGTACAGCTTGAAGGCTGTGTAGTAGATGTAGTACATGATGGTATCGGTGGAGTGGTTCGGGCCGCCGGACGTCAGCAGCTGGATCAGCGCGAAGCACTGGAAGGAGTTGATCGTCGTGATGACCAGGATGTACAGCGTGGTGGGCATGATCTGCGGCCACTTGATCTTCCAGAAGGCCTGCAGCTTCGTGGCACCGTCCACCTCAGCGGCCTCGACCAGGGACTGGTCCACGTTGCCGAGCGCGGAGACATACAGCACGATGGGCTGGCCGACGGAGGTCGTGAGCAGGATCAGGATGATGCAGGCCAGCGCGTAGCGGGTATCGCCCAGCCAGTTGATGTTCTGGTCAAGGAGGCCCATCGACTTGCCCAGATAGTTGAAGATGCCGTAGTAGTTGTTGAACATCCACTTCCACACGACGGTAACAGCGACAGAGCCGGTGACGACGGGCAGATAGAAGATGACGCGGAACAGCGAGGTCGCCCACGGGGGCATGTTGACGATGGCGGACGCCACCCACAGCGAGAAGATGCAGGTGATGGGCACCGACACGATAACGATGACGAAGGTGTTCTTTAATGCACCAAGGAAGATGGGGTCGGCAAACAGGGTCTTGTAGTTTGCCATCCCCACAAAGATATCCGCGCGGTTCATGGTGGAGTCAAAGAAGCTGGTCACCACGCAGAGGATCATGGGGTAGATGACGAAGCCCAGAAAGAAGATCAGGCTGGGCAGCAGGAAGCAGTAGGAGGCGAATGTTTCACGCCGGACCAGGGCGCTGCTGCGCTTTGGCTCCTTGATCGCTGTTTTTGCAGCCAAGAAAATCACCAATCCTTTCGGTTACAGCGTTTTTTTTACAAACAAAGCCCCTCCCTCGCCGGGATCTTCGAGGAAGGGGCTCGTTCCGTTCAGATAATGGAAATTCGGGGTGCCGGGTGCTTATGCCTCAGCGGCAGCGTTGGCGTTCTCCACGAAGGTGGCAACAGCGGTCTCGACGGCCTCGCCGGTGCCCACGCGCTGCAGCATGTTCCACCATTCGGTACGGGCAGTTGCCCAGCCCGGAGTGATCTGGTAGTAGTCGCCCAGGTAGTTCATGAACTTGCTGTACTCGCTCATGATGTCGTTGCCGGCGTAGATGTCGCCCACGCTGGAACGGACCGGGAAGTAGGTGGAAGCCAGAACGCTTGCGCCCACCTGATCGGGGTCGGCAGCGATGAAGTCGATGAAGGTCTTGGCAGCCTCGATCTTGGAAGCATCGCCGTTGTCAAAGATGCCAAAGCCCCAGATACCGCCGCACAGCTTCGGGTCGCCGCTCTCGGTGGGGAATGCCATGGGCATGATCTCGTCACCGTCGTTGGTCAGGCCGGCGTCGTTGTTGTCGGTGTTCAGCTGCTGAGCGATGTTCCAGCAGAAAGCCATCTGCAGAGTGCCGTTGCGGAACAGGGTGATCTCGTCGCCGCCCACGATGGAAGCGTCGAAGTTGATGCCGTTGGTATCGTACAGGGTCTGGATGGCCTTGATGTTCTCGGCAGAATCCGCGGTGTACTTGGTGTGGGCTGCATCGGTGAAGGTGCCGCCGTACATGTTGTTGATGATGGCGCGGGTGCCCTGGTCGCCGCCCTGGCCGCTGCAGTAGATCGCGCCGACGTCGGTCTTGCCGGAGTCGTAGACGGCCTGCACAGCCTTCAGGAAGTTGCCGGTGGTCCAGGTGTGGTTCTCGGCATCGACATACTGCATAGCACCGGCAGCCTCAAACACGGTCTTGTTGATGGCCATGCAGTGCGCGGTCATGCAGAGCGGGAACTCGTAGTAAGCGCCGGAGGAATCCTTGCAGGCGGCCTCCACGCTGGCGCTGATGTCAGCCTTCTGGTCATCGGTCCACAGGTCGCTCAGATCGGCCATCAGGCCCTTGGCGCCCCAGTTGGCGACCAGACGCTCGGGGCCTTCCATGATCAGGTCGGGTGCGCTGCCGCCCTCGATGGCGGTGTTGACCTGGTCATCGCCGTTGGTGTAGTCCAGGTACTCCACGGTGACCTTGATGTCGGGGTACTTGGCATTGAAGCTGGAGATCAGCTCCTGCACGGTCTCATCCTTGCCCCAGCCGCCGATGGGGTATGTCCACAGCTTGATGCTTGCACCGGAGCTGGCGGTACCGGAAGCGGCAGCAGAGCTGGCTGCGCTGGAGGCGGGAGCAGTGCTGGAAGAAGAACCGCCGCAAGCGGCCAGTGCACCGGCAGCGCCCAGCATACCGGCAGCCTTCAGGAACGAACGGCGGGAAATGCAGTTTTTCATGATAGTTTCTCCTTGCTCTCATCAATTCACGTTGTGGCAGCGGCTTGTGCGGGCGGCTGCCTTTGATGGTTCCATTATAGAAAAATATTTTCATTCTGTCCATACTTCCTTTTCATAAATTTTTCATTTTGCAACTGTGCAGGTTGTACAAGATTGTGGGATATCAGAAAAAACACAAAAGAAAAGTGAAAATTGCTCGTTAAAAAAGTTACAAAACGGTACAAAATCGGAAAAGTGAATGAAAAGACTTTTCGGCCTGAAAATCTGAAAAAGAAAGAGATTTTCAGAAAATGGGCCGTTTTTCCTCACTTTCTGTGCCGTCTGCACAGAAACCGGACCAAAAATGTGGGCAATGCGCCTCTTGCACACCCGGTTTGTTTCTTTTATACTTTTTGATGTAAGAAGGTGTAGGAGATAAGTCGGCGGCTGCCCTTTGTGCAGCGGTCGGGTAAGGAGAAGGAAATGTCTACAAATTTTTGGGAGCTGCTGCAGCAGCACCAGAATGACCTGACAAAATCGGGTCACATGGTGGCCGACTATCTGGTGCAGCACGCAGCAGAGGCACAGTATCTGTCCATCTCATCCCTGGCAAGGGAATGCAAGGTGGCAGAGGCTACGGTGTTCCGGTTCTGCCGGGCGCTGGGGTTTGAAGGCTACCATGAAATGCGCATTGCACTGGCACAGGCCAATGCCACCGGCGCACTGGTCAACCAGCGTGCGCCGGAGCCGGACGCCGACACGGCCACCCTGTGTGAGCACGCCGGTGCGCTGTTCATGACAGCCATCAATGGCACACAGAATGCCCTCTCACCGGAGGCGGTGGACAAGGCTGTGGCCCTGCTGCACAGCGCACGGCAGGTGTTCTGCCTGGGGCAGGGCGGCAGTATGCTGGTGGCCAACGACATCTGCGCCCGGTTTGCGGGCATCACCAACAAGTTCCGCACGGCGGGCGACAGCCACATGCAGGTGATGGCGGCCAGCCTGATGACGGAAGAGGATGTCGTGTTGTTCGTGTCCTACTCCGGTGCCACGCGGGATATGATCGAGACGCTGCGCACCGCCAAGGCCGCCGGGGCGAAGATCATCCTCATCACCCACTACGAGGACTCGCCGGGCGCAAAGCTGGCCGACATCGTGCTGCTGTGCGGCGCGCAGGAAAACCCGCTGGACTCCGGCAGCATCCCCATCAAGGTGGCGGTGCTGTATGTGGCAGAGGTGCTTCTGCTGCGTTATATGCTGGATGACCAGCAGCAGACCAACGAGGCACAGGACCGCACCACCGAGGCCTTGGCCGTGAAGATGCTGTAATTTCTCTGATCGAAAACACAGATGCCGCTCTGCGGCCGGGCATTCCGGCAGCCGGGCGGCGTTTTTTTGCAGCTGCACAGAAACAGAAAACAGACGTTCCGGAGCAATTTTTCTAAAAATGCAATCTTTTTGCAAATTGGTCTTGCAATCGGGCAGGATATCGTGTATAATCATCCCTGCGCGAAAACGCAAACTGATTGCAATTTATTGAAATGAAGCAACCCGCTGTGGTTTTTGGGAGCGATATTTATGGAACTGTTTCTGGATGTTCTGGGCGAATCTCTGGTGGACACCGCCAAGATGCTGCCCTTTCTGTTTCTGGCCTATCTGCTGATCGAATACATCGAGCACCGCCACGGCGAGCGCATCGAAGCGCTGCTGGCCGGCGGCGGGCGCTGGGGCGCAGTGCCCGGTGCCCTGCTGGGCTGTGTGCCGCAGTGCGGCTTCTCGGCCATTGCGTCCAACTTCTATGCGTCCCGCGTCATTACGCTGGGCACCCTGATGGCCGTGTATCTGGCCACCAGCGATGAAGCCATCCCGCTGCTGGTGTCCATGCCGGCCTACTGGGACAAGCTGGTCGTGCTGATGGTCATCAAGGTGGTGTACGCTGTCATCGTTGGTTTCGTGCTGGACTTTGTGCTGCGCGGCATCCTACCCAAGGGACTGCGGGGCGGCTACACCGGCCATGCCGACGAGGTGGACTGCCACGAGGAGCACAACGATGAAGAGGGCAACGAGCGCCCCATCTGGCAGGCGGCTTTGCGCCACACGCTGGAGATCTTCGTGTTCATCTTTGCGTTCAGTCTGGTGTTCGGCCTCATCGTGGAAGGCGTGGGCGAGGACGTGTTCGCCGACCTGTTGGGTCATATGGGCTTCTTCCAGCCGGTGGTGGCGGCCCTGGTGGGCCTGATCCCCAACTGCGCCGCCAGCGTGTTGCTCACCCAGCTGTATGTGGAGGGTGCTCTGCGCTTTTCCAGCCTGGTGGCCGGTCTGTGCACCGGTGCCGGTGTAGGCCTGGCCGTGCTGTGGCGTGCCAACCCCTCCTGGAAGCAGAACCTGTTCATCACCGGCCTCACCTGGGCCGCCGGTGCCTTTGTGGGCGTGGCCATGCAGGTGATCGTGGCGGTCTTTGCCTGATCCGGACGAAAAAAGCTCCGTTCCCTTTGCGGGGAACGGAGCTTTTTGTTTGCGGTTGGAGCTGTTACAGGGTGACGTCCTTGGACTTGGACAGCTTCATGAAGAGCAGCAGCGAGACCACCGTTGTCAGCGACAGGATGGTGGCCAGTGCTGCGGCAATGCCGTCGTTGCCGCGGGACACATAGGTGTAAATGGCCAGCGTCAAAGTCTGGGTGCGCACGGTGTACAGGCAGATGGCGGTGGACAGCTCGGTGATGATGGTCACCCAGCTCAGGATGGCACCGGAAATGATGCCGTTTGCCATCATGGGCACCGTGATCTGGAAGAAGGTCTTGGCCTTGGAGGAACCCAGCGAGATGGCGGCTTCCTCCACCGTGATGGGGATCTGCTGCAGGGTGGCCACCGAACTGCGGATCGTGTAGGGCAGGCGGCGGATCACCAGTGCGATGACCATGATGATCATGGTACCGGTCAGGATCAGCGGCTTGCGGTTGAAGGCCATGATCAGGGCAATGCCCACCACGCTGCCGGGGATGATGTAGGGCAGCATGCTGATCACGTCGATCACGTTGTTCACGGTGTTCTTGCGGCGGATGACCAGGTAGGCCACCAGCACAGCCAGCAGGATGATGAGCACCAGTGCGGCAATGCCGATGACGAAGGTATTCTTGATGGCGCTGCCGGCCACCTTCATGGCGGAGCGGTAGCTGTCCAGCGAGTAACCGGGCACAAAGGCCTTGCCGGAGGTCTTGCGGAAGGACTCGTAGAAGATGTACACCTGCGGCAGGAAGGCGATGCCCACCACCAGATAGGTGAACAGATGGATGAGCACATTCAGCAGGCCGTGGGCCTTTTTGCGCTCCACCGGATGCAGGGCGTTCATGGTGAAGGAGAACTTGTTGGAGGACCACTTCTGCACCAGGAACACCACGGTGGTGATGACGATGGCGATCACCGAGGTGGCGCAGGCAAAGCCGTAGTCACCGCCGGTGGTCTCCGAGAAGAAGGCGTTGTAAATCTCCACCGGGAAGGTGCGGTAGCCCTGACCGATCAGCAGCGGGGTGCCGAAGTCGGCAAAGGCGCGCATGAACACCAGCAGCATGGCGGCCAGGATGGTGGGCATGCACAGCGGCACGATCACGGTCAGAAAACGCTTGATGCCCTTGCAGCCCATGCTCTCGGCGGCTTCCAGCAGGGAATTGTCGATGTTCTTCATGGCACCTGAAACGTACAGGAACACCAGCGGGAACAGCTGCAGCGAAAGCACCAGCAGGATGCCGTTGAAGCCGTAGATGCTCGGCAGGGTGATGCCCAGCACCGACTTGATGGTCTTGCGGATGATGCCGGAGTTGCCCAGCATCAGGATCCAGGAATAGGCACCGATGAAGGGGGCGGACATGCTGCACAGGATGATGATGATCTGCAGAAGGCCCTTGCCCTTGATCTCATACATATTGTACAGATACGCCAGCGGCACGCCAATGATCAGCGTGATGATGGTGACAGCGATGGACACCTTGAAGGAGTTCCACAGAGTGATCAGGTAATAGGATTTGCCAAAGAACTTCTGGAAATACTCCATCGTGAAAGCACCGTCGGTGGTCACCACGGACTGGCGCAGCAGGTTGAGCATGGGGTACAGCAGAAACACCGCATAGCACAGCAGGATCACAAAGGACAAAACCGTCCACATGTCCAGCTTTTTGGTCTTTTTCATGGTACTGCCTCCTGCCCGTTAAACGGCGTTGTCGTTGCGGACACCTTCCAGCAGGTTCTGCTTGCCTTCCGCGTCAAACACGTTGATCTTCTCGGTCTTGACGCCGAGACGGACGACCGTGCCATCCGGGATGATGCTGTCGATCTGGGATTCCTGAATGATCTCGATCTTGTCACCGTCGTCGGTGTGGGCAAAGTAGTGGGTATTCAGGCCCAGGAACACGCTGCTGTCCACGGTGGCCTTCAGGCCGGTGGCGTCGGTGGAGGCGTCCAGAATGAACTCCTCCGGGCGCACCGAGATCTTGACGGGCTGGTTTTTGCACTCCTCGGCACGCACATTGTCCAGCGTGATCGAAGCACCGGCATGGAAGTGCAGCACGGGCTTGCCGTTTTCCATGCGCAGCTCACCGTCCAGCACATTGGAACGGCCGATGAAGGTGGCAACGAACAGGTTGGCCGGGCGTTGATAGATGTCCTTGGGGGTGCCCACCTGCTGGATGTCGCCCTTGTTCATGACCGCGATGCGGTCCGAAACGGCCATGGCTTCTTCCTGGTCGTGGGTGACGTACACATTGGTGATGCCCACCGTGTGCTGGATCTCCTTGATGACGGTGCGCATCTCCACGCGCAGCTTGGCGTCCAGGTTGGACAGGGGCTCGTCCATCAGCAGCACATCCGGCTTGATCACCAGGGCGCGGGCCAGTGCCACGCGCTGCTGCTGGCCGCCGGACAGCCGGTCGGGCATGCGGTCGGCATACTCGCTGATGTGCATCAGCTTCATGAACTCGTTGGTCTCCTTCTGGATGGTCTCCTTGGATTCCTTGCGGTTCTTCAGACCAAAGGCAACGTTGTCCCGCACGGTCATGTGGGGGAAGATGGCGTAGTTCTGGAATACCATGCCGATGTTGCGCTTGGAGGGGTCGATGTCGTTGATGCGCTTGTCGTTGAAGTAGAAGTCGCCGCCTTCAATGCTGTTGAAGCCTGCGATCATACGCAGAAGTGTCGTTTTTCCGCAGCCGGAGGGGCCGAGAAGGGTGAAGAACTCGCCTTCTTTGATGTTCAACGACAGATCCGAGATGATCGTATTGTCGCCGTATTTCTTCACGGCGTCCTTGATGCGAATACAAACACTCATAATGATCGTCCTTACTTTTTGTTTTTCAGCGGAGAGATGCTTACTTGGTCAGCAGGTTGGTCCACTTCTCCAGCATCTCGGTCTGCAGCTCTGCCACAGCGGCCTGATCCTCGTACACCACGTTGATCTCCTCAAAGGGCTTCATCTCGGGGCAGTCCTGTGCGATGGAGGTCATGGTGCCGCGGATGGTGGTCTTGGACAGGGCAGTCTGGGCTTCCTCGCTCAGCACATAGTCGACGAACAGCTTGGCGTTGTCCATGTTGGGAGCGTTCTTCACGATGGCGACACCGGCGGGCAGCCACACGGCACCTTCTTCGGGGTACACCAGCGACAGGTCAGCGTCGGGGTTGTCCTTGTTGTCGATGATGGCCTGCACAACGGGGTCCTCGTAGGAAACGCCCACGGCATACTCACCGGCGATGACGTTCTTGTACACCTGAGAGGAGCTGGACAGCACGATGCCGTCGATGTTGTCAATGAACTTTGCAATGTAATCCCATGCGGCATCGCTCATGTAGCGGTCGGCCGGGGTGTCGCCCTCGCCCATATCCAGCAGCATGTTGGTCAGCTCGGCAAAGGCGCTGGAAGAAGCGGTGGGGTCGCCCATGGCGATCTTGCCCTTCAGCTCCGGCTGCAGCAGGTCGGCGTAGCCCTTGACCTCAACGCCCAGCTCTTTCAGCAGGGTATTGTTCAGGATGAAGCAGCCGCTGCCGGACAGGTTGCAGTAGGTCACGTTGCCGTCGGTGTTGTTGCGGTAGTTCTCGTCCAGGTTGGCCTCGTTGGGCGAAACATACGACTCCCACAGGTCGGGGTGCTGCTTGTAGAAGTTGAAGTTGATGGCACCCCAGTCGATATCGGCCTGCGGGTTCTCTTTTTCGGCCTCGATACGGGCCAGCACGTCGCCGGTGCCCATGGACTGCAGCTCCACCTCGATGTTGGGGTACTTGACCATAAAGCCGTTGGTCAGGGTGCAGTCGATCTGGGTGTCCGAGTTGGGCGAGTAGATGACCAGCTTGCCGCTGGCTTCTGCTGCGGAAGCAGCACCGGTGGACGCTGCAGCACTGGTGGAGGCTGCGGTGGAGGTAGAAGAAGAGCTGCCGCCGCAAGCGGTCATGGCAGCGGCGGTGCCCAGAACGGCAGCGCCCTTCAGGAAATTACGCCGAGAAATCTTTTTCATGGTATTGTCCCTCCTGTAGAGATTTAAAATCATCGGTGCGTGAAAACTTGACGCAGAATTCACAAACACCGTACAAACCTACTCGTAGTATAAACAATTCCCAAAGTTGGCGCAAGCGAAAGAATACCCAAAGATTTTCGGAAATATTTGGTTGATTTGTCTGAAAGTTTTTGATAACATTTTGTAATCTTTAACAAAATACCGGGAAATGAGGTGGTCCCGGGATCTGTTCATTCTGGCGATCCCGGCGGTAATTTGCCAATCTGTAAAACAAAACCCGGGCAGGAACGGCACACGGGGTGGTTCCTGCCCGGGGAAAAATGATTTTGGAGATCAGCCGTCGGTGGAGGCGCGCTCCACCAGGTTAGTGGGGATATAGATCTCGGTCTCGGCGGGGGGCTCGCCGCGCATCATCTGCAAGATCAGCTCACAGCTTTTCTGTGCGATGCTCTGGGGGTTGCGCTCAATGGAAGTGAGGGGCGGGTCGGTGAGCAGGGAATACAGGGTGCTGTCGAAGGAAACAATTTTTACATCCTGCGGCACCCGCAGCCCGGCCCGCTTGAGGGCATACAGGGTGCCCAGAGCGGCTGGTTCACTGGAAGCGATGATGCCGTCCAGCGGCAGGCCCTTCTGCACAAAGTCGTACACCATCACTTCGGTCTCGATGGGAGTGGGGTCGATGCCGGGGCGGCGCATGCTATAATTTTCATCCGCCGGGATGCCGTGGGCTTCCAGGGCCTGCCGGTAGCCTTTGTCGCGGTCGAACCGAGTGTAGGCGGAGTGGTGGCTGGAAATGAACAGGATGTGGCGGCAGCCTTTCCGGATCAGCAGCTCCGTGGCGTTAAAAGCAGCGGCCCGGTCATCGTTGCCCACCCAGGGCACCACCCGGTCCACCACGGGGCGGCGGTCGATGCAGACGATGGGCACGCCCCGGTCCAGAATGTCCGACGGGATCTCGTTCAGGTCGCTGATGCACAGGATGCCGTCCACGCATTTGCCGATGAGGGTGCGGAAATAATCCCGCTCCTTGTCGGCGTCGGTGCCGCTGTTGCAGATGAACACCGAATAATTGCGCTGGAACAGCTCTGTTTCAATGGAGTAGGCCAGCTGCGAGAAAAAAGCGTTGGTCACGTTGGGCACGATGAGCCCCACCGTGTGGGAGCGGGCCTCCCGCAGGCTCTTGGCCGACATGTTGGAGATGTAGCCGCAGGAGTTCACCACCGCCAGCACGCGCTTTTCGGTGGTGGCGGAGTATTTGCCCTTTTTGTTCAGGACGCGGGAAACCGTGGCCACGCTCACACCTGCGATCTCGGCAATATCCCGGATGGACGGAGGGTTGCTTGTGTCAGACATACAGACTTGCTCCTTTTATAAAAGGAAATAAAATGCCCCCAAAAAGAGGGGCTGCTGCATCCATTATACAGCAATCAACGGAAAATGCAAGCAAAAGGGTAAACGTTTACATAGTTTTTTTAAAACCTATTGACAAGGCTTTCGGCCTGTGCTATCTTTAGGATGAGGAAAACGATTACCTGCTTGACAGGAAAGGATCTGCAAAATGGAAAAGCTGCTCTGCCCCAGTATGATGTGCGCGGACTACGGCCGCCTGGCCGAGGAGATCAAGGCGCTGGACGAAGCCGGTGTGGACATCTTCCACTGTGACATCATGGACAGCACCTTTGTGCCCAACATCACCATGGGTCTGATGGACCTCAAGACCATCCGCAAGTACACCAAAAAGCCGGTGGACGTGCACCTGATGATCGAGAACCCCGGCGAGAAGGTGGACTGGTTCCTGGATGCCGGTGCCGACATCGTGTACATCCACCCCGAGAGTGAGCGCTATGTGGTCAAGACGCTGGCGCACATCAAGAGCCGCGGCGCCGCAGCCGGCATTGCCATCAACCCGGACACCAGCCTGGCCACCGTGGAAGAGATGCTGAACCTCTGCGACTACGTCATGGTCATGACCGTCAACCCCGGGTTCGCCGGCCAGAAGTTCATCCAGTTCACCAAGAACAAGGTGCGTGCGCTGGCAGAGCTGAAGGAAAAGTACGGCTTCAAGCTGATGATCGACGGCTCCTGCAGCCCGACGGTCATCGAGGAGCTGTCCGCCATGGGTGCCGACGGCTTCATCCTGGGCACCAGCGCCCTGTTCGGCAAGGGCCGTCCGTATGCAGAGATCATTCCGGAGCTGAAGGGAGAAAAGGCATGAGCAACGTCGTGCGCCTGATCGCCCTGAAGATGAAGGAGACCGGCGCGGATGTGCACGCCATTGGTGACGGCGGCTTTGCCGGCTGCACCAGCCCGGAGAACATCCACCAGCTGTCGGTGTCCATCAAGGGCCGCCCGTACACCTATTTCCGCATGGCAAGCACCAACATCTGATCCGCAAACAACGGCGTACCGCTGCACCCTGCGGCGGTGTGCCTCTGTTTAAAAAATAAGGAGTGTGTCTGTATGAAACTGGCAATTGGCAACGACCACGTCGCAGTGGAAATGAAGAAAGAAATCAAGAAGTATCTGGAGGACAAGGGCATCGAGGTCATCGACGTCGGTACCAACAGCACCGAGAGCTTCAACTACCCCATCAGCGGCTACAAGGTGGGCAAGATGGTCGCCTCCGGCGAAGTGGACGGCGGTGTGCTGATCTGCGGCACCGGCGTGGGCATCAGCCTGGCCGCCAACAAGGTCAAGGGCGTGCGTGCTTGCGTGTGCAGCGAGCCCTATTCTGCCCGCCTGAGCAAGCAGCACAACAACTCCAACATCATCGCCTTCGGTGCCCGCGTCATCGGCGTGGAGATGGCCAAGATGATCGTGGACGAGTGGGTGAACGCCAAGTATGAGGGCGGCCGCCATCAGGTGCGCGTGGACATGCTGACTGAGATCGAGCAGACCCAGGGCCTGAAGGCTGTGGACGAGCAGGGTCAGTGAGCATGAACACGGAACGGGAGGCACTGCCTGCAGCCCAGGCCATCGGCCTTGCCGTGTATGGCGGCATGCCGTTCCAGGCAGGCCCCTGCCGCGGCCACAATCATGTGCTGAACGGCATCAAGTACCACAGCGCACCGGCGACGCGCTGCCCGACGGGCCCAAGGGCATCCTGAAAAAGCGCAGCAGGTGGTTCGTGGCACACCCGGAGAACACGGCCAAAGTCGCCGCAGGCGACTACCCCGGCCTGCTGGGTGCCATGCGCGAGATCAAATAAGCGATCCTTCATTCTGCAAACCGGAAGTACACTGCGATCCGCAGTGCGCTTCCGGTTTTGTTTTTGCTAAGGCAAAACGGGCCGCCTCGGATAGGGCGGCCCGTTGCCGTTTTCTGAGAAATGCAGGCTCACACCCACTCCCCGTTGAACACATAGTCGCCGGGGGCGGCATAGCTGGTCAAGGCCGAGAGCACGCCGCCCAGCACACCGTTCTCGTAGCCGATGCACTCCTTTGTCAGGCCGGTGACGCCATTGCGTGTTTCGTGCCAGCGGATGATGGAATCATAATATTCATCGGTCGGTTCCCCTTTATATCATATAGCGGGGCTTACAGGCGACCGTCTGCCACGGCGCGCTGGTGTTCGGCCAGGGTCAGCTGCCGCAGCACCTGCAGGCAGGGGCGGGTGTCGTCCTTGCGGGTGAACAGGCAGGTGGGTGCCGGCGGAAAGGGGAAGCTCAGCGGGTGGAACCACTCGGGCGGGTAGCCGTGGCTCCGCACCGGGCTCAGGAACAGGCATTTTCCGGCCAGCATCCGGACGTATTCCTTTTCAAAGTCGGGCACCATGAGCCACCGCAGGGGAATGTCCTCCATGCAGCGCCGTAACATGGACACGAATACGGCGTCACAGCTTTCAAAGCAGATGGTCTGCCCGGCCAGCTGGTCGGGGGTCAGGGTGCCGCAGGCACTCAGCGGGCTGCCGGGGCTTGCCAGCAGATGGCATTTGGTGTCGAACAGGGGCAGGCAGTCGATGGCGTCGCTCACCGGTTCCAGCAGCATCTGGATCAGGGCGTCCACGCCGCTCTGCAGAACCTCTTCCGGGGAGGTACAGGAGGTATCGGTGCGCACCTCCAGGTCACAGTCCGGCAGCTCCTGGCTCAGCGCCATCAGCAGGTCGTGGTACACAAGATCCCGCGATGCCATGGTCACCGGTACCTGCAGCACCAGCTTTTCGCGCCGGGCGGGCCCGGCGGCCAGTGCATGCTGGAACGCCTGATAGCTCTGCCGGACGTTCTGGGCAAAGGCGGCAAACAGCTGCCCGGCTTCGGTGGGCTCCACCCGGCAGGTGGTGCGGGTGAACAACGGAGTGCCCAGTTCTTCTTCCAGTGTGCGGATCTGGTAGCTCAGGGTGGGCTGGGTGAGAAACAGCTGCCGCGCGGCAGCCGAAAAATTCAGTGTTTCATAAAGAGCCAGAAAACAGCGGATCTGACGATCGGTCATGCGGGGGCCTCCTTTCCGGCATTTCCTTCATTGTAACAAAACCGCTGGGGAAGGTCAATGAACTTATAGAAAAAATACATAACTGAAAACCGGAAATTGAATTTCTCTTTTGGTGAAAATTTCACTATAATAATATCGTCAAAAAAGCGTCAAACTGCGCAAGGCAGAAACGCTTTGGAAGAAAAAGAAGAAAGAAACAGAAAGGGTTCCGCACTATGAACAAGATCTCGCGCAGAAACTTCATCCGTGCATCGGCTCTCAGCGCTCTGGGCGCTGCCGCTGCAGGCGCACTGTCCGGCTGCTCCAACAACGCAGCCAGCAGCGCCGCCGCTTCCTCCGTGGCAAGCTCTGCCGCTGCCTCCGAGCAGCCCGCAGCCGCTGCTTCCGCCATCACCTGGGATGACATCTTTGCCACCAGCTACTCGCAGGCTAACCGCGGCTCCAACCCGGACGCCAAGGCTCCTGAGACCCCGGAAGAGTACATCGAGCAGAAGGGCAACGGCGACATCATGGGCTCCATGATGGTCGGTATGGTCGATTCCCTGAACATCCCGGAAGAGCAGTTCATGAACAACAAGCCCGCCTGGCTGGGCGATGAGCCCCAGCTGGCCGACAAGGTCGAGTACACCAAGGACTGCGAAGTTCTGGTCATCGGTTCCGGTCAGGCCGGTACTGCCGCCGCCCTGCGCTGCGCTGAAGAGGGCCTGAACACCATCTGCTGCGAAGTGCAGACCTGGGAAGAGTACGACAACTATGCCTGCGACCTGACCACCTACAACTCCAAGTTCTTCCTGGACAAGGGTGCCGAGAAGTACGACCCCATGGACATCTTCACCGAGTACATGGTCAAGGCTCTGGGCCACGCCAACCAGAAGATCGTCAAGGACTACGCCACCCGCTCTGGTGAGGCACTGGACTGGATGCTGGCTGAGCTGGACCCCGACTATGTTGCCAAGTACGCACACGCCGTGAACTACAAGGGCAACAAGCACTTCCAGAACCCCTGCAGCCACAGCTACTACTACGTCGGCATGACCCAGTGGCGTGATACCGGCACCGAGACCAACACCAACAACAATATGTGGCCGTACACCGTCCGTCTGCTGCAGCAGAAGGCTGTGGAGAAGGGCTGCAAGTACATCTACGGCGCACAGGGTCTGACCCTGGTGCACGAGAACGGCAAGGTCACCGGTGCCATCTTCACCGACATCGACGGCAAGTACTTCCAGGTCAATGCCGATGCTGTCATCGTGGCAGCCGGCGACTTCGGCGGCAACCCGGACATGCGTCTGGACCTGTGCGACACCCTGCGCAACCTGGCATGGTCCTACGGCAAGGACCGCACCGACGTGAACAACATTTCTTCCATGGGCCGTGACGGTTCCGGCATCCGCATGATGCTGTGGGCAGGCGCTACCATGGAGGCAGGCCCCCGTGCAGGTCAGGCAGCCGGCATCAACAGCCGCCCGTCCTTCCCCTTCGGCGGCATCTGGCCCATCTTCGGCAATGACGGCAAGCGTTTCTTCAACGAGACCATCACCCGCCACGGCTCCGTGGGCTACCTGGATATGATGCCGGAAGGCCAGAAGATGGTCTGCGTCACCGACTCCAACTGGGATGCTTACTGCGAGTATCAGGCCTACGACCATCAGGCCATGGACCGCAGCAACGACTACATGCTGGAAAAGGTCCGCAAGGATATGGCCAACTACAAGACCGGCCCCGACGGCTTCTCCGTGCAGGCCTTTGCCCGCTACGGCAACGACCCCACCACCCTGTATGCTGCCGACACGCTGGAAGAGCTGGCCGACATCATGGGCTATGAGGGCGACGCAAAGCAGGGCTTCCTGGACGAGGTCAAGCACTGGAACGAGATGTGCGATGCCGGTTACGACTCCGACTGGGGCGCAGACGCATCCATGATGCACTTCAAGATCCAGGATCCTCCGTTCTTTGCAGCTTCCTCCGTCACCGGCGGCAACCCCTCCGGCGGCCCGTGCCAGCACGCTGCAGTCTGCACCGATGGTGAGTACCGCGTCCTGACCGGTGCCAAGGCTCCCATCCCCGGCCTGTACGCTGTCGGCAACTGCTGCGGCCAGCGCTACGGTGTGCAGTACCACACCCCCACCGCAGGCAACAGCTGCGGCAGCGCTTTCGTGACCGGTTACCTGGCTGCCGAGTACGTTAAGAACGATCTGGACAACGGCATCGGCGGCGGTGAGAACGGCTCCGAGGAGCGCACCACCAACGGCCAGTACTATGCCGGCACCTACACCGCTTCCAAGAACTCCGGCTACAGCACCGTGACCGTCACCATGACCTTCAGCGAGGACGCCATCACCGACTGCAAGATCACCTCTTCCGGCAACGATGACCTGATGAAGGACGACCTGCGCAGCAGCATGGCCGCTGCCGTGGTGGACAGCCAGGGCGACACCAGCGTGGATGCCATCACCTCTTCCACCCTGAGCTTCTCGGTCAAGGCTGTGCAGGAGGCTGTGGCCGACTGCATCGCACAGGCAAAGGCCTGATCTTTTCCTTGCCAAAACCGCACGCGCCCGGTAGAATAAGACCAGAACAGGTTTTGCTCTGACGGCACCGTATGCGTTCCACACAATCGGTTTTCTTTTTTTCTTCTCGGTGCCGCGCCGGGGCCGGGCATCTGCCTGCCCCGGCGCGGCATTGCTGTTATGCGGAGGTTTGAAACAAACATGGAGACGACAACGCTGCATCCGGTCGTGATGAAGCTCAATTTTCCCTTTATCACCCGCAAGCCTTCCTTCTGCGGGCGCACCCTCATCGAGGGCCACAACACCGAACTGCTGCACCGGTATGTGCTGGCCATGGCGCTGGAGCTCAAGGCCAACGCCGCCGACCTGGCCGACTGCGAGGTGCAGGCCATCCGTCTGGGCGGCGGTTCTGCCTCCATCGTCAATGGCAGTGATCTGGACCACCTGCTGCGGCTCATCCGCAGCTGCTATCATGTGGCAGAGAACGCCCCGGTGACCATGCGCACCTGCCCGGCGGACATCAACGGCGCCAACATGCCCTTCTACAACCGCTCCCACTTCACCCGCTACGATCTGGAGTTGTACTCGCTGGAGCCGCTGGATTTCTGCACGCTGGACACCCTCAACTATTCCGAGCAGATGCCCTACATCACCCACGGTTTCCTGCGGGCCGACCGCCGCGACAGCATGGGCTTTGTGCTGCTGTACGGCAAAAAGACGGTGTCCCGTTGGGGCTTCCGCCACTCGGTGCTGGAGGTGACGCGCCGGCCGGTGTGTCATGTGCTGCTGCAGCGCTGCGCCGGAGCGGATATGCTGGACGACGCGGCAGCCCAGGCCCAGCTGGACGAGGCAGCCCAGCTGCTTACCGAGGCGGGCTTTGTGCAGTACCTGCCCCGGCGTTGGGCAAAGCCCGGCTGTGAGGACAAATTCTGGCAGGGCGCGGCCAACGGTATGGATGTGCTGGCCTTCGGCCTGTCAGCCTACACCCGGCTGGACGGCATGATCACCACCAATACCTCCGACCTGAACACCTATCTGGCCCACAGCGCAGACTACGAACAGATCATCGTGTCCACGGTGCCGGTGCAGACGGCAGAATGAACAAAGGCAGCCCTTCCCGTGCGGAGGGGCTGCCTTTGTTTTTGATTCGCGGATCCTGTCTGGATAAAATGTGCAGGGACCCTTACGGTCTCTGCCGTGCGGCGATCTGGCTGGCTGTGGGGGGCGTGTCGCCCTGGGCGGCGTTTTCCAGCACACCGATGCGGCGGTCCAGGTCGCGGATGCGCTGGGCCACCACATCCGGCAGATCCTGCTGGTCCAGATCGTCGGCGGGGTTCACCGCCTTGTTGTTGATACGCACTACCTCGGCGGGTACGCCCACGGCGGTGCAGTTGGCGGGCAGGTTGCACAGCACCACGCTGCCCGCGCCGATGCGGGCGTTGTCGCCGATGTACACCGGGCCCAGCACCTTGGTGCCCGCGCCGATGAGCACGTTGTTGCCCAGGGTGGGGTGGCGCTTGCCGGTATCCTTGCCGGTGCCGCCCAGCGTCACGCCGTGGTAGATGGTGCAGTTGTCGCCGATCTCGGTGGTCTCGCCAAAGACGATGC